>Ga0180220_1000798_pt1 | contig 28570 bp, 16 predicted proteins | sample eDN5th37CBELigBY_FD_151335 | JGI IMG/M metagenome (GOLD analysis project Ga0180220, IMG submission 151335) | Enriched backyard soil microbial communities from Emeryville, California, USA - eDNA 5th pass 37_C BE-Lig BY (version 2) (version 2) | ecosystem: Environmental > Terrestrial > Soil >... | reverse complement strand
GTCAACGAACCGATTGCTCTTTTTGTCGATGGAGAAGTACCCTTTATGCGTATCCTTCACTTGAATGTTATTCAAATATTGAACATATGGGTCATCTGCGAACAATGACAGTTGTTCGTTCAGGAGTTCCATGTACTCTTCTTCAAAAATATCCGCATAATCGCCGTTCCGTTCGTTGCCGTCTTTATCGTATTGTCGATACTTAGCAACTTCGTCGATGAAGAAGAGTGAGAGCACTTTAATTCCTTTATAAAACAGCACCCGCTCCTTCTCGAAGTGTGATTTCAGCGTCTCCCGAATCTGGATTCGCCGGAAATGAAGCTCGCTGACATCACCTTGCACGTCTCCGGCGAACAGCGTGACTCCATTAATAAAGCTGATGCTGTTATTCTGACCGTTGATCTCGGATACCTTGTAACCTTTATACTGCTCCAAATTCTCGGACAATTGATAGAGGTCATCGCCTGTGACGATCTTCTTGGATACTTTGGTTAATCCGGTTTTGGTTCGTTTTTCATACTCAAGTCTAGCAACGGGAGCATGCTTGTCGCTGACATCAATGCCTTCGAGGTAGACGTAGCTGTTCGTTCCGCTTGATCCTTTGACCGAGATGCCTTTCACACTAATTTTCTTGACCAGTTTCATGTTGTAGGCATCCAGAGCATCGAGGCGATAGACTTTGTTGTAGTCTTCCCGATGAGTTGCCGAAAATCGCAGCGTAAACAACGCTTTGAAATCCTTCAAAGCCTCTTTCGTCTTCTTCCCCTCAACGGATTGTGGCTCGTCGATGATGAGTATAGGATTTGTGCTGGCGATTACATCAATTGGTCGTCGAGATTGAAAGTCATCCAGCTCCATTGTAATTCTTCTTGCATCCTTACCTCTCGCATTAAACGCTTGAGCGTTAATAATCATAACGTTAATGCCAGCGTCACTTGCGAATTTATCGATATGAGGCAGGTCCTTGGAATTATAAACGAAGTAACGTGCCTTCGATCCATACTCCGCCATGAAGTGGTCTTCCGTGATCTGGAACGTCTTGAGCACACCTTCACGAATGGCGATAGAAGGAACCACGACAATAAACTTGCTCCATCCGTACTTTTGGTACAGTTCGAACATGGTACGGATGTACGTATAGGTTTTGCCTGTCCCGGTTTCCATTTCGATCGTCAGATTATATTTGCCCTCAAGCTTCTCGGATATTTTCAGGCCGTTCTTCCGTTGCACCGTTTGAATGTTTTTCAAGATTTCCTGATCAATCAATTGAATGGCGTTGTTCTTGAAACCGATATTTGCTTGTTCGGCATTCGCGAGATCATCCATGACCATTTGTTCCGGCTTTTGTCTTCTGCCTCGGTCAAGTGTAAATCGGGACAACTCATTCGGTTGCCCTTCAAAGCAATCCACGATACTTTTTACGGCGTCCAACTGAAACTGCTGATGTTTGAATTTGATCTTCAATTTGAGCTCACCACCTTTACAGCACTTGAATTTCTGTGCCCGGAGAGAGCATCTTGAACAATTCTTCTACATTGATGCGTGCAGAATCATCTTCAAAGGAACTGTCGCGGAATACAACCCGAAGCGGATGTTCTGCTGCAATTTGTTTCATAACGGATTCCGGCACGTTATCATCAAAACATGCAATTAAAGAATTTCCGGCGACATAGTGGACGGTCTTCCCTTCAAGCTGCTTCGTTTCCATTGGCAACGAAAGCTCAAGGCCGAGTTCCAGCATGACTTGAATAAGCAAATCTTCCCCGGTACGATCTTCTTTGATGTTGGATGCGAGATCGAACATATCGCCCTGTTTCAGCTTGTCCGGTGTATAGTAAACATCCTTCATGTTCGATGAATCCACGCGGAATACCCGGAAGCCGTAATCAATGTCGGCTCCCGTTTCTTCTTTGATCTTCTTCGCGGCACGGCGGATGCGTTCTTTGCCGATTTCGCAGATATTTTTGTAGCCTGCTTTATATGCTTCGGAATTTTCGGATGTTGGTTCTGGCAGCTGAACCATGATATATTTCCGATTACCGCCATCTTCCGCGTTGAGTTGCATGACGGCATGAGCAGTTGTAGAAGAGCCAGAGTAATAATCCATTACAATATCAGATCTATCTGTCACCAACTCAATAAACTTTTTTATAAGCATTGGCGGTTTGGGATAATCAAAAATTTTGGTGCCGAATAACGTCTCAATTTCTTTCCCAGCTTCGTTATTATCCCCTATTGTGTCTAATATTGATCTTAATACCTTCCCTTCGGAAGGCATATACACTTTATGATGGGCAGTCCATTTGCCTTTCAAATTAACAACTCTAGAAGTCCGGTGATTTAGGTCAGTTGTAACCGTCTCTTCGGCATAAAAAAAAGAGGAAAACAACCCAACCAACGCCGAAATGAGCAGGTCCGACACTGCCTCCATCATCACGGATTTCGGTTTTGGACATGCCAAAACACCGGTTTGTGGTCGCTTTTTCTTAAACCGGCACAGTCTTTTCAGATTTTGAACGATGGCCGTGAGCACCGCCTGCTCTTGCATGCAGTCCAATCCACGGCTCCGTGCGCGGCCCAGGCCATGCGCGACTTTGCTTTCGGCAAACACATGCTCGCACCGCGTCCGCAACTTTTGCAGATGACGGTAAGAACCCATAAGCTGAATTCGTTTGGCTTTGTTTCGAATTTGGATTTCCCGGATTTTGGCCAGCCGTTTGCGTTGTTTCTCCGGATCGTTCGTTTGACGTTTCCAAGCAGGTACATCTTCCAGTGTCAGGTTGCGAAGCGAAACCAGGGGAACAATCCCTTGCTCGAACAACGCTTGCAGATAATCTGTCGTACCGTAGGCTTTATCGGCAGAAAGCGTCCGAATCCGGATTTGCGGATGGGCAAAACGGATCGCGAAGAGCTGCCGCAAGCTCGTTTCACGCTCAGCCGTTCCGGACGCGATGCTCGCTTGCGTAGACAGAATGACGCCGGATTTGATATCCGTCACATCATGCACCAAATACCGCAAATGCGCTTCCTGACCGTTGCTCTTTTTGTACAAGCGGGCATCCGGATCCGTTACGCTGCGGTGGGTCTTGTTCGAGAACGTTTTGCCATGAAAATCTTCATACGTCGCTTCGTCTTCCAGCAGCCGCTCTTTTTGCGCGGGCGGTGCGGGCGGCTGTCGGTCATCATCGGAATCATGGGCGACACCACCGGTCTCTTCATCTTGCCGGGCCATGCGAGCCAAATAGTCTTCAATCGACTCCACCGGGGCCAGGGTGATTTCTTTCAAGCTGTGAATGGATGCGTTGGCCCGTACCTGGGTGCCGTCGACGCCGACATGCACATCGGGTTGGACCAGTCCCGCGGCGATGCACTGATCGACGACATGTTTCATCAGCTTCTCAAAAACACCGTGCGTTCGCCACAATTTCCGGGTCTTCACCAAGGTCGTCCGATCCGGCAGGGACGGCCGCGATGAGTCCGGGCGCACGACGGATTCGAAATCCAGTCCGCAAAACCACAAATAGCCCGCATGCATGGGCAACAGTTGATACAATTCCCGTTCGGAATGGTTGAACAAATACGAAAGCAGCATCAGTCGAACCATCCGCTCCGGGTCAGCCGCCGGGCGGCCGGTACGTTCCGTATATAGAGGCGCCACCCAATCATGAACGATGGAAAAATCAAGAGCTTCGTTCAGTTGGCGCAGGATGTGCTTTTTCGGCACGAGTTCATCCATATCCACGAATTGGAACATCTGAGGCTGGATAGCCGATGACTTGCGGGCTTTCATACCTAATCACTCTTTCGATAGTCGTGTTACGATATTAATTCGACAAAACCGTGATAAAAGCCTGCTTACGCGGACTTTATCACCGGACTTTTAAAGTAGTAGTCATAATTCCGCATATTCCTAGACCAGTGCTTTGTTCCGGGGTCCTTAGGATTATTCACTAGCCAATGTTTTAGTTCTTCACCATCGTTGTAAAAATTCACCACATAGTCGTTGTTACCAAACCATTTTCTAAAGCCCACCCCTTTATTATAGGGAAACCATTTGTATGGAGACATAGCTGCTTCTTCGTGAGAAAGTGAAAAACCAATGCTCGAATATTCCGTTTCAAACCAAAACCGCAAAAAACGTTCATTGTCACTAGTTTGCATCCCAGGTTTAGCCACCGCTATAGTTTTCAAAGAGGGGGCAGAAGCAAAATGCTCAAGTGCTACTTCTGATGCATCGTAAACTATAGGATTTCCTGGAACGATGGAAAATTGATCTTGACAAGTATAATATAATTTTTCTCTATTCAAGAACATTATTTCCTTTTCGTTTTCGGAACTCCCATACACTAAATCCGAGTAAACACCCAAATATTTAGTTATATAACTAGGTGAAATAACGAAGCAAACCGTAGAGACTACTTCACCACTTATTTCGTCGAAAGCTTTTGATCCTAGGTGAGCTAAATTAATAATACGAGTCTTTTTACATATTTCGGTTCTGAGTTTTTCAAAACTCGGTAGTGACATCCATGATTGTTGAGTTATCATAGACTGCAAACGGTTGCTCTTTGTTAACTTCATACATTTTTCTATAAACACCGAGTACAAATCAGCCTTGCTGTTTGGATAATATTTTTGTACAAAATCATTTATTTTTTCTCCCCCACCGCTAATCCCCATATATGGAGGATTCGTTACTACAATATCATATTGTTGTGACAAGACGACCCCAATATCTACCAACTTACGCAAAATCATCTTGGTATCCTCAATACCGATTGTATCTACCGTCATTTGGCCAATCAGATCAACATTGTCAATAAACTTGTACAATAGCTCCCTATCGTAAATATTGATATTGAGAATGGAACCATATTCCTTCGCATCTGTAAAAGCATGCAGTAACTCTTGAATCTGGTTCATTGCTTTGACCCTATCATTATCATCCATAGAACCACCAAAATATTTAATATGGCCCCAGTTTATATTGTTGCTCTCTTCGACGACATAAACATTTAAATTCGTTTCACCGTCAAGAATACGACGATTGTATCGCCTTGCTTTCATCAAAACAGAAAAATAAGACAATTGGTAAGCGCGATTGTCTATATCCAAACCATACAGATTGTTTTCTATGATACTCTTAACGGCATCACGCTGACTGTATCCACAACTCTCGTATATCTGCATTAAAACATCAAAAGCGTATACCAGAATATGGCCACTGCCCATGCAAGGATCGATAACCTTGATATCTTCAGGCTTAATATTCCTGTATTCTTCACGAATCGCATCCAGTTGCGTTTGTACTTCAGGTTCCTGCTCAGCTTCATCTAAATAATACTTCCAATTGGCTCTCAGTTCGTCATTCGGGTGACCCTCTAACCAAAGACGACCCAGGCTGTTTTCAACCATAAAGCGAACAATCCAATCTGGGGTAAACAACTGTGTCGCCGCGGGAATTCGTTCCTTCGTAATTTTGATGTTCTTCTTCAGCAAGGCGAAGGTTTCGTCTTTTGGCTCTGTATTATAGTATTGGTATAACCACCCAATGATTTCAACCTGTCCCTCTTTTTCCACATTGAAATCATCTTCCGGAATATCGTGTACCAATCGATACACAACGCCATCCTTATCCGTAAAGGACACATTCATCAACAATTCTGTATAGTCATTCGTTTTCTGAAACAGTTCAGGCAAAACTGCATTCAGTGTATTACACTGTTTAATAAATAGCATCCTGAACAGTTCGTCCAGCTTATTTTCATTCTTTAACTGAATAATTCTATCTTTTTCGTCAGGCGTATAATCCAAATCAGCATCAAAAGGGGATGTCACCAAGTCCGGTTCAATCTTGGAACTGCTCTCCGAAGATAAAACCCTGCTTCTTGAAGGCAAATAATCGTTCACTTCCATAAAACGCACGGCAATGAGACGGTTAAACCAGGTATAGGCAACCTCTTCAATGACGCTATGATAAGCCGTTTTATAGTTAGACTGCTTTTCTTTATTTTGTATAATATCAACCAGATGTTTGCGTTGCTCAATTTCAACACCAGTGATGGAATAAGGCTCCTTAGCACCGATGTCAAAGAATTGAACATCTTTTGTTGATTGCAGGAGAGGATTGTTAATCCCCTTCTCCGTAACCCCCATTAGTCCTGCCTTATATGTGATCTCTGCGATGAGCTTCTTCCTTGCCCATATGGCAAAGTTTTTAATTGCGGTCTTATTCATCTGTAATGTCTCCCTTAAAACTCGATATTAATGATCGTGTCTGCATCCAACTCTTTCAGGATTCGCTCCTTAAGGGCGGCAATATATTTTTCAACGTCTTGCGGGGTTTCAATCTGCCAAGAGGCGGCAAGGTTCACACTCTTAATGCTAATGTTCTTTCTCTTCTTAATCTTCGGCTGAGTCATAGGCTCTGGATTCACAGTGTTGTTTTGATTATATTTTTCACTTTCCTCTTTAACCTTGTCGCGCGCAATTTGCTCGTCTTTTCTGGATAATTCATTCAACAGCCGTACTTTCAACGCATCAGCTTCCACTTTAATATTCTGCATGGTCGCGACATTATTGCATGTCCTCGCCTTTTCCGTGATTTCAAGGAAAAGTTGATGGAAGCGACTAGAATATTGGTCCTTGTACCCCTTCGTATCTAATACATCAAATACTCGTTTTCGGGCATCCTCTATCGCCGCGATCACTGGAGCTTCCATATCCTGCAGTAATTGGGCGTAAAGCTCTGTAAATTGATCCAGAAATGCAGGCAATTTAGGAATCTCACCATAAGGAGATTCTTTTTTCAAGATCGCTTTTATTTCATTAACAACTTGTTCGACTTTTTCTTCTACGATAAAGGTCTTACTTTCCTCGTAAATTTTCATTAAGTTCAGAGCTTTTTCAAATACCTTCTTTTGCTCCCCATCAAAGAATAATTTGACCGGTTCGTAGTCTTCAGCAAAGTCAAGGTAATCGTCCCGATCTGCATGAAGCTTCTTGAAAAATTCCGTCGGAGACTGAATCTGAAGAATGGCACGAAGCAAGCTTTTTCCGGAAGCGACAACCTTCTGTCCAGGGAACGACTTTGCTTGATACATAATTTCATATTTATCCAGTTCATTCAAAATGTCCTTGCTGTATTTCTGGAAACTTTGCATCATCGCATCATCATCGTCATTGGCGCTGGAGGTGCCGAATAATTCCTTCATGACTTCGCGAACAGCTTTCTTTTGGCCGTCAGATGCTTTCTCTCTTCGCTCTGTCAACAGCCTCTCGACAAATTCTCTCTTGGTGACGTAGTTGATAATTTCTTCCTGCGATTTATTCAGCAAGGTGACACTGGTTCCATTCACGGTAAATGAGATATCGCCGTTCTTGAAAAGTTTGGCGACGAGCCATTCCACATCATCCTCCACGAAACCATAAGGTGCTTTCATAAAACGATCCATCAAACTCTTCATGGATGTTTTCGTGTGCATGGAAGAATTAATGGAAATAAAACTGAGCATATCGTTTAACGCATGGATGTTCGGTTCGGCAGTGCCCTCCAACGAAAGCGTAATCTGGTTTTCATTCTTGAACAAGGCGCGAACATTGGCTTCACTCATGGGAGTGTCAATATACGGCAGTTTATGATAAACGATCGAAACGAGGCGTCCAAGTGCATCATTCATCCTTGCTGTGATGTCTTTGGAAGCAATCTGGGCTTTATCCCCATTCACATAAATATCAGCACTCTTCAAGGATTCGCTCAAGAATAACTTGGCGTTTCCATTTCTCTCACGCATCTCCACACGCTTGGCTTCCTTGATTTGTTCGAATTTGGTCAATGTGCTGGAAGTATTCAAACGCAGATATTTTTCAATTTTGAGAGCATTCCTGATTTCATCTAGAAAGGCGGAATCATTGGGGAGTACGACAAGAATTTCTCTTCCCTGCCCCGAAATCATACGCAAGGTTGTCTCATCAGTGCTATAATCGCTGCTCGGAGTGAGTACCCGTATTCCGATGTCGTGGCTCTGATTCGATTTATACGGCCGGTCATCCACGAATCGATTGAAAGCAAAATTATATCTGCCATTAAAGGCCGGGTAACGATATTTGTCGCCTTTGAAAATATCATCATAGATGAGTTCCGATACTTTACTGATAACCTCCGCCATCTCCACATTCTGGCTGTCAATTTCACGGTTTATCTCTTGTTCTTCATTGGTCAAGAACACGTAGATATCGCCATTCTTCTGGATTAATGTTTGATTGGCAAGACTTTTCAATGCTTCTTCTACTTGTTGTTTCAATTCCATTCTGTCAGTATCTATATCCGCGATCATCAAACTGGTAATATTATCGATGTTGGCTTTAATTTCTTTCACGTACTTGATCATAAACAACGTTTTCAGTACATTTACCGCGAAGCAGTCGTCCTTCTTGTCGGGATTAATATAATCGTTATCCATTGCGCGGCTGATGACGCCTTTATGACTATGGTCCAAGAATTGATGCAGCGCATCGTAGAACATATTAAAAGGGATTAACGTACCTTCCGGACGATCCATCAGTTTTACCGCCGATTCCTTAAACAAAGCAATCATGGATCGCTCGCCTTCAGCCAGATGCTTGCCCGAAGCCCCGTGAGTTCTGATGGAAGTCAGGACGCTCCCTAGCAAATTAAATTGATAAGGCACAAAGGGATAAACGGATGCAAAGTCGCGGTCGTCTGCATATAGCTTCTTTTCGATGCCGTCATTAAAGACAATCAAGTTCTTGATAATGGTAGCTTTCTGCTCATACAGTAATCTTAGCGTCTGCTCCGCTGTCGTGTTTTTATCCAGAATTCTCTTCTTGATTACCTCATCGACATTGGCTGAGGAAAGAGATAGGCGGGTATCGAACCGTCCCTGGATCTTGGAGAAGTCGTTCCCCTTCGTCTTGGTAATGGAATCAATGTCTTGTTGGCTAGTAACGACAATCCAAACCTTACCATTGCAGGCCGTTCCCAGATCCTCGGTTACCGTTTGCAAATTCAGCATCAGCTTGGAGTCATCCCCTATGTACTGACCAATCTCATCCACGAGGAATACAATGTGGCGATTATTCCCTTTCCGATCGATGTATTCTTTCACAAGACGCGCAAAATGTTCAATGCTAATGGAGTACGGCTCCGATGCTTTCTCGCACCAGTTACGAGCCGCTGCTTCGCTCATAAATCCCATTTCGGCCAATACTTCCACTATGCTGTCTTGAATGAAATCAAACTTGTGCCGCGATTCTTCCCACGGCTTGCCGAAATTCTCTTGAAAGAGGTTCTTAAATTCTTCATAGCGGTCTACCTCAACAAGTTGCCTTTCCAAATCTGCCAGAAATGGAATGGAGCCGCAAAACCCTTGCATTTCATTAAATACTTTAAGAAAAACGGACACAATGGCATCTTTAGAATGCTTTCCGGTCATTTCACTCTTGGAATCAATATTGAACAGAACGACATCCGTAGGAACGCTAGCAGCAAGTTTCATGTCTGCCAGCACCATGGAGTCAACGATTTTGTTATCTTCTATGAAGTAATCCAGTGCTCTCTTCCCTTGCACTTCTTTATTGTCTAGTAAATACGATAGAATTTTCAGAAAGTGGGATTTACCGCTACCGAAGAAGCCAGAAATCCACACACCCATTTTATCCGTGTATCCGTTAATCCCTTTCTTATAACTTGAGAAGAAATCCGCAAAGTGCTTTTGCAGTTCCTTTGTCACCACGTATTCTTCAAGTTCTTGCTTAATATTTTCTTCATCGGCTTGACCAACTTTGATAACACCTTTAATATCCCGATCGATTTCTCTAACGAACATATCTTTGATCTTCATATCATCAGCTCCCTAATCAACAAGCCTGAATGCTCTGTAGTAATTATCGTCTTTGATTTCCGAAAACAGGATTAATTCCTGCCCATCATACTTCCCCGGGTAAAACATAACCACCGGCACATGATCAATGGCCTGATGCAGATTATTCAACACCTTATGTGACCGTAGCAATGGATAGCATTTTCCAATTCCCGTTAAGAAGACCACAGCTTCCTTCGGGGTGCGTTCTTTAATATATTGAACGATCAGACTGGCATCATCATTGATCTGCAGAAGGTTTCCGACTGATTTTACGATGCGTTCAAGTCCTTTTTTCTTCTCGAACATAAAACATTGCTCCATAAAACCTTCTTGCTCCAAAATATCAATGATGATATCGTAAAGATCAAAGACCATCAGCTCAAAACCATCGGCTGTTTTTGAATTTTTGGTTTTCATGTACTCGATTCGATCTCTAACTACAAGTTCTTTTTCCGCCGGGTAATCAAAAACATAGTAACCGACTTCATTGCCGAGCCCTTTATTTTGCCGGAAACTTGGCATTCGGATCATTCGTTCCGCTAAATCTAATCTTTCTTCCAAGCTGGCCATTCTTATCTCACCCCCGTCAGGGCATGAAATATCAATTTCATACCGTTATCCTTCAGACATTGTTCCAGCTTCAGATCCAAGATTGGTTTCAGGATTTTTCTGTTTCCGGTTGAACGATCCGTTAAACCTGCTTCCATCAACATTGTTTTGTAGCATGTGCCCAATCTCTTTAAGGTGTAATCCGTCCATTTTGCAACTTTCTCGCTTTGCAGTTGCTTGTTTTTAAAGAAAATTCGGATGTCACTATCATCCAGTTCATCGCTTCCAATAATCAGCTTTTCCCGGTAAACCTCATAAACGAAATCGAAGAATAAGCTGTCTGCCTTCATTATCGCAATGAGGTTGATAATTTTCTGCGTTGCTATATCACTTTGTTCAAAAAGCGAATAAAATGATTGATCCAAACTTTTTACCCGATTGGACACTGTATTAAAGATTTGTATTGCTCTATCTTGTGTGGGAGCCGCGAATAGATTCTCTTCTAAATTTAACAATTTAATCTCTTTCAACGATTTCCCCTGATTGATCAGGTTTATTACCTTACGAAAGTCAGAAAACCAGAACGAAAGCTTCACCATTCCTGCACTATATTCTTGTTTTCTCATCCTTTGTCACCATTCAGTGCAACATGGGAAATAGCTTCATTCTCCGGCTTATCCACAATCTCCACGATATCCCCGATATCACAAGCCAATGAACGGCAAATCTTAACAAGAACCTCCATCGAAACCAATTCATTGTTCGAGAGCTTCGTCAAGGTATTGGGACTGATTCCGGTCATTCTCCGTAATTCTGTTCTCTTCATTCCTTTATCGATCAACAACTTGAAAAGCTTGTTGTAACATACATCCATCCATTATACACCCTCTTATACATACTTTAAGAGCCTACAAGTTATAGAATACCACATGTTATAGGTTCTTAATAGTTATGTATAAGAATTTGCGATTTTTTATCAATTTTAAGCAATGGTTGTTTACAATGGCGAATTGTTTACTTTCTCGCTTACCCACGCAAAGGATAGCTCAACCTCATGAATGCGGACAGATGGGGTGAGTTCGTTAGTTCGGCCTTGCAACCCGAATAAACGGACGAAATTTAGATAATCCTCTAGCCATGCGGAGGCCGGACTAAAAGAGTGAACCAGCATGATTGCCTTCTTGGCATTCAGATTCATAGCTTCCAACAAGGCCGAAGCGGTACGATGAAGCAGCTGATATCGAATAGAATCCAAATTTACGGAATCCTCAAGCTGCAGGGTTTTTCTAAGAAAAGCGAGCCTCTTTCTCTTGCCGTCACTCGCTTGTACCAGCCAGTCCTTCACCAGTTCTCCGAAAGGCTCTTCCACTTTTCCTTCTACCATGATAACAACCAAATCTCGATCTGCCTTGCCTAGCACAAAAAGATCGTTCTGAGACGGTGCCTTTTGATTATCCAAATACACTTGGTGTCCGGAAATACATAAAGAATTTTCATATTTTCAAATTCGGTATTCGAGAACACGCCTCGTATCGAAGACGGTAATCCCTCGCATGCGGCCCACGAATGGGCTAGCTCGTAGGCAGAATACCCTTTCTTCCATTGCTTCTCCGGATCGGCGAGAAAGCTTCTCCACACATTTAAGTCATTCGTTTGGATACAAAAATGTTTCATATTGCCTTTCCTCCTGCCAGAAAAACTACAGCGATACAAACCTCCGCAAACTAACGAAATACAATCCAGCTTCATTCACCCGATAACCGAACGTCTCAGACCAGGCCTTAGCATAAGCCTGCACTTGCGGCGCATAAAACCCGACAAACTGCTCTAATTTACTCTCATCCAATTGATCCGTTTTGAAGTCGACGATCACCCAGCCATCATCCTCTTCGAAAGCGAAATCTATTACTCCCTTCACCAAGAGATTGCCGCCGTTATTGGATTGATGTGTCAATGCCACGGCAGCTGTTTCCGACATCGTTTGCTCGGTTGCGGGATAAGACATTGTCTTGCTCATAACCATCATTATCGGGATTTCAAACAATCGCCGCTTCGCTCTCAGACTACGCTGCCAGAGTTCACTGTTTAGAATTTCTTGAATAATAGGCAGGGCATCAGTCGCATCCTTCTCTGCAACTCCTTCGACCTGGCATAGGTATTGAACGTATTCAGGTAATTCGCTCATCGGAAGACCTTTTCCAACTGCTTCAAGCCCCTTGTGGATCACACTGCCGAAGGATTGGCCTCTTCCTGTGGCTGACCATTCCGGCGTGTCGCCAATGCTCTTCGTCAGCCCGGTAACAGTTGCTTCGGCATAAGTCGGTCGGCAAAGCTGCTGAAATACTTGATCTCTCATATCCAAGTACGCACCTAAATCAATGGGAGCTACTTCGGATTCGGATAAACCAGATGAAGTTGCGTCAACTAAGATATCTTGTTCTACAGATTCCGGAACATCCAACTCCCGGATGAGTTCCATCCCATCCATGAGTGAACTCCACGGGCACTTGGCAGGTTGTTCGGGGTAGAGACTGACGACTAGCATTTGCTTGGCCCGCGTCGCCGCGACGTAAAGAAGCCGATCCCGCTCCGCATGCATGAATGCTCGCTCCCGCACGCTCATCGCTTCCCAGCCAACCGGCTGGGCAATCGTTTCTTTCTGAAACCCTTTCGATTGCTGGATCAGGAAATAGCCCGCGGCCTCAGCCTCCGAACGATCAACAAACTGGTCGGCGTCATGATCCTTCTCCCCGCAAGGACAAGCGAGAAACACGATAGGCGCTTCAAGCCCTTTCGCCTTATGCACGTTCATGATCCGTACCGCTTGCCCTTTGCCTGCATAGAGACTGGCGGTTTCCATACCTTGGCTCTGCCGTATGGCCGAAATTGCATTCGCTAGTTCATGCCAATCCGATGCGAGCATGGCGTCACGTTGCAATAATTCCAGCATTTTAAGCAGTGTTCCCGAACGGTTCGCCCCTGCTTCTTGCAACGTGGAATAAGGCAAAAGACCAGTATCCTCCAGAATGCGGTACAAGGCTGCCCATGCAGGCAATTCTTTCACCCAGCCGACATATTCCCGCAGTTTCCGGCATGCAGCGACAACTCGATTATCCTGTTCTGCTGACTCCTCTGGCAGCCGGTAGATCGACCACGCATTCCCTTGAACACGATACGCCATTAGTTCCTTGTCGCTAATCCCGAATAGAGGTCCGCGCAATACGCTCAGCATCGCCACCTGATCGGACGGATCGGCCAGGTAGAGGGCCAATTGTCCCAGCGTATGAAGCTCGGGGTATAGAGCGGAGCTTCCTACGGTTTCTGCGGCAACGCCCCTTTCCTCCAGTTCTTCCGCGTATAGATGCAAATAATGCCTTGTGCTTGTCAAAACCAGAAAATCACTGGGCCGTGCCTCTCTGAACACCCAGGATGCGCCATCCCGCTCCTGAACCTGCAAATTTCCGTCGCGGCAAGCCCACGCGATGGTTGCGGCAATACGCTGTGCGTCAACCGCCGCTACTTCCTCCTTGCCTCCGGGAATTTTCGGGTAAGTGAGTGCATAAACCCCGTGACTCGCTCGCTTATTCCCCTTTGGATTCGGTATATTCGTTTCCATCCGGACATACGCCGCTTGAACATCGGTTTCCCGGACGGGAAGCTTGCCGATAAATTGCCCGTTCACAAAATCGCCGATCGCATCGACGGACCGGAAATTGCTGGTCAAGTGAAGCACATCTCCACATGCTTGAATCCGCGATTTAACCTCGTTATAAATGGAAATATCCGCGCGACGGAAACGATAGATGGACTGTTTCGGGTCGCCCACGACGAACAAGGAGCCAGGCTTTGGCGTAAGCTTCCGCCAATTCCGTTCATTCGGATCATCGCCGGCTCCCGTTAAGAGAAACATCATTTCCGCTTGGACCGGGTCGGTGTCCTGAAATTCGTCGACCATAAGCCGTTGGTAGCGCCCGGCGAAAAACGCGCGAACCTCCGGGTAATCACGCAGAAGACGGCAGGCATATATCAGCAGATCCTGAAAGTTCAGCTTCCCTGCCTGCAATCGCCGTTCTCTGCAATAATCCAATGCAGGCAGGACAAATTGAATGACCTTGGGATACAGATATTCCCGCCACGATTGAAGGAAGGGGAACAGGACCGTGATTTGCCAATCGTGAAAACGTTCGGAGATGGCTTTGGCTTGCTTCTTATCCGTCCATTTGTACTGCTTCACATCCGGCTTGAAGTCAAACATCTTCGCAAGCGTTAGTATCAACATATCGTCCTGTCCATCCGCCAATCGCAGCATGCGAGTAGCAGTTCGCAGTTTTGCCTGAAGATTATCCCACCCTTTTTCCGGTTCAACTGTCGGTAGAAACCTGTTGGCTTCTTCGATCATAGGAAGCAGGGAGAGCCGGATGAGGTTGAAATCAGGACGATGAACCGGTTCGCAAGGGATTTGGAGATCCGTAAAAAGGGATACCCGATCATAGACATTCTTCAGAATGCTGATGTCAATTCCCACCTCGGCAAAGGAGGTAAGGGCCTCACTATCGCCCTCCTGCAGCTGAATCAGATATTCATCCCAGCATTGATCGTGGAACGCGCGATTCATTTCATCATCCATTTCTTCGAAAGAAGGGTCCAATCCGGCCTCAATCGGTCGCTCGCGAAGCATGGAGGAACAGAACGCATGGATCGTTCCAATAAAGATTTGGTCCAGATTAGCCAAAGCTTCTTCCATTCGTTCTCTAGTTTCTCCTTCAACATCAGCCGTTTTCCGCTCTAAAGCAATGCGGAAACGCTCCTTCATCTCATCCGCCGCTTTATTCGTAAAGGTGATCGCCGCAATATGCTCCATCTTCGCCGTTCCGGACTCGATGAGTGCCAGCAATCTGCCGACCAAGCTGGTTGTCTTTCCCGAGCCTGCACCGGCTTCTACCAGAAAAGTTGTATCAAGCTCTTCCACTATCCTCTTTCTAGCTTGTTGATCGGATGGTTCATTCAATGTTCTCCACCTCCAGCAGCATGTGCAGTAGCTCCGAATTCACTTCGTCCTTTCGCTTATCGGCCATCATCTCTGCGTGCTCTCCGCATACAGCCGCATAGTCGCAATATCGGCAGACCACAGGATTTGAAGCGGGAATAAACAAACCCTGTTCCATCGACGAAAGGATTCCCCGGATCACCGCGGTGACTCGATTCCGTTCGGTTTGCGGGCGTGCAATCACTTGCCCGTGCCCCCGTTCGCTTGGAAAGACGTAAGACGCTTCAAGCACTTTTGCATCAGAATCCACACCCGTTTGCCGCAACCATAGCTCCGTCCCCATTGCGTAAAGCGCGTGTTGCAGCTGCGTACCGCCTGCGAACATGCCATTTTCCTTGTAAGGCCGAGGACTGCCGGTCTTATAGTCGATAATCCGATATTGATGCGGCGCAACTTGATCGATCCGGTCGACGATCCCGCGCAGCGTAATAGCCATGTCCTCGCCAAGCTCAAGGTGCAACGGCTGGCCGTCCACGATGAGCTCTTGTTCGAAAAACCGGGGAGCCGTCTTAGCCTGCAATTCCATGCGATAGAATACTTCCACATCCCGGAGCATCGCTTGCCGCTCCCTCTCAAACACATGAGGGCTCGGTGCCGGAATCCGCTCGGCATATAAGAGAATCGTCTCCTCCGCAATACGAAGCAAACGGGCATGATCGTGTGTAATAGGCATGACTTTACTTGCGCTGACTTCCGTCATATAACGACGATAAACCTCGTGCAGCAGCGAGCCTCTTTCATTCGGCTTCAGCCAGGAGGTACGGTCAAAAGTCACCTGATCTTTCACGCGAATCCTGAGCACATATTGGAAAAAGTATCGCATCGGACATTCCGCGTACTTCTCCAATTGACTTGCGCTAAGCGTCCGTTCGTCCCGGTCTTTCCAATAATCAGTCCATTCATCCCCCGCTATATATCCGTCATGCTCCGTCACTTGCGAGCTGCCGCGCGCCTCGAGTGCAAGTCTGCCTTGACGAAGCGACGGATAGACCGATTCGATGAAGGATTGCCGGTCCCTCATAAGGTTTACATTCGCATGGATTTGTCGGAAGACATAATGAGAGCCGTCCAATGGCAGTCCATTTAGCTCAGTAGAGGATGGCTGCTCTACATCCAAATACCCGACAGGTTCGCCTAAGCTTCGGTGCAGCATCTCATAGTCCGCATTCGTTTCTCCGGATACTTTTCGGAATACCTGTAGAAGTTGAAAAGCCGCGCTTGCTGTCGCTCCTTCTGCCAAGTCATACGACGAGAAGCTAAATGTGATATTGCCGCTTATCATCCCAAGCCGACCATAGCGAAGGCGTTGCCGATCTCTTTGCCTCTGCACTGCTGTCTGAAGCCCGGCACCGATCCGTCTGCGCTCTTCATCGAGAAGCATGGGATTTTGCCTGATATTCCCGGACCACGAATGTTCATCCATCCCGAGAAGAAACGTATTTTTTCTCCCGCTGATCCCCCCGTTCGACAAACTCGATATGTACAGGAATCCGGGCTTGGGTAATCGTTGCACCCCGACTCGAAGTTCCTGCAGCATGTCCCTGGCATACAAGAGCATTTGTTGAAACGGCATCGAGTCCGGAACAGGACATTCCTGCAGTTCCTGAGCGATACCTTTCATTTCTTGCAGGGCGATCGCATCCTCTTCCGTTCCGCATACACCAAATCGATCCAAGATGTTAACGAGCCATCCCCAGATTCCCTTAGGAGAGGAGAGCGCCGCTTTGTCTGGAAACAATTCTCCCAGGAGGTTTGTCAGATGCTTCTTGATGTCGTCATCCCGCTGTTGTTGTTCCGTCCGCTCCCGTTCTTCGGGTCTTTCATCTGCATCCCCTTGGAACCGAACATGCCCCGACCCCAGCAACTTAATATACCGTTCTTTCCCCCAGCCGATTCCGCTTTTCTCCAGGGCTCGAATACAATCCGCATTCGTTATTCCTTGGTCACGATCGGAGAACGTGATCAATTGCTGCTGCAGCATCAATACGAGCTGCCGCACCTGATAACCGGACTCCAACCAGTTCAGCAGAAAATGTGCGGCTCTTCCCATTCCGGATGTAATCACAGGCAGCCCGTCTGCAAAGGAAGAGGGAAGACCGAAAGAAGCACACATGGTCGAAATAACCAACGCATATTCTTCATCCGGTACGATCATCTCCACTTCATCCAATGGCATCCGGCCCTGAATAATGCGTCTCAATGCTTCGCGAACCTCCGCCAGCCTTCCGGTCGCATGATAGAACTGAACCTCTCCGAACGGCAATGTGGATTGAACGTCAGTGAAGGAAGAATCCGCTACAATCCTTGTCATCCGTCCGTTTGACAACCGCTCCATCATCCGGGCGGAAACCGGTGGAAGCGGCATAGGGTCTGGCAGAATAAGCTCCACGTTTTCCGGCAATTGGGTTGGTATATACGACAAAAGGCCGGGAAAATCGGTCCAGTTTCGCTGCTTCAGGAAACGCTCATACGCTGACAGCACCTTTCTGACATAGATGCCTTTTTGCCGGTTCAAAAAGTGATCGTCTCGAAGCTCCTCCGCTTTAACTCCTGAACGGCGCAAATCCATTATGGCTTGGTGAACATGTATAGCAATACCAGGCTTTACTTGATCCACCGCGATGTAGGAATCCGGCTCGGAAGCCAGTTGTTCCATGACATGATGTACGATCCAGAATGAACGTTGCTCCCCGATTAAGGTCATCCCTTGTTTATATAGGGAGAACTGAACCTCGCTTCTAACAAAGGATTGAACCGTATGGACCTCCGTGTTCATTACCGGTCCTAATTCCCGACATATTCGCATCAACCAAGACTGTCCTTCCATGTAGGAAGGAGCGATCACAATCTTGCGGCGAAAAGGCTCTTTACGGATTGCATCATATAAACGTTCTAGAAACGTGCCTTCTATTTTCATAAGGGACACCTTCCTTTCATCTATCGCTCCACATTCGCACCCTTACTTTCCATACAGCTGTCCCCAACGCTGCAGCTGTTCCTTAAACTTTTCCCGCACAGTTTCAGGTTCTAGGATCTCCGCCGAAGGTCCGTACTGAACGACCCAGTTCATAAATTCGCGCTCGTGGTTGACGGTTACTTCAAATAATAAGCTGCCGTCTGGCAGATCGGTCATCTTCGGTCTCACGAACAATTCTTCTTCCTTTATATACCGGGCGACATCCGGATGGAATTTAATCTTGAAAGTGATTAAAGAATCCCCGCGTTCAATGGACCAAGTGTGCTTCATGTACTGCGCGATGCTGAAATCGCCCTTGTCAAAATGATTTCCTGTCAGCTCTACATGCCGGAAACGGCTGATGCGAAATGTGCGAATCTCCTGCTTGGAATGACAATAGCCGATCAAGTAAAACCGTTGATCCCTTGGAACCAGGTAGTACGGATCAATTTCGCGCTCCGTCAATTCATTCCGGCTCTGGGTATGGTAAACAGCCCTGATCGTCTTACTGGCGATAATCGCTTCCATGATGGGCAGCAAGAAGTTGGCACTGTTCTCCCGATAAGCCGGGGTGCCCATTTGGATCATGCCTGCGACATTTTCCAATGTATCGTACCGCTTCCGGGTTTCTTTCACATGGGTAGCCATCACCTTGTCGTAGGCGGATTCAAAGCCTGGGGGCAACTTGCTGGTGTCCAACACGGAGGGCAGGACAGAGAACACCAACGCTTCCTGCTCCGTGAAATTCAGCGGGTACATGGCGAAATTACCGACAAAACGGTACCCTTTCCCATAACCCTCGTTCGTGATCGGTGCGATCAAGTCCAAAATCCGCATGTCCCTATAAATCGTACGATCCGTTGTCTCGCATTTGTCCGCCAGCTCCTTGGCCGAAATCCCCGGATTGGATTGAATGGCGAGAAGTATTTTAAAGAGCCGAATCACTTTATCCGTCATGCTATATCTCCTATCGTGGCATATAGAATGTAAATCCTTATCATCATTGGGATTCTACGCTTTACCTGGTTCTTCCTGCCTATAAGGAGAAAACGCAACGTTCTCTGTCGTTTTGATGATGTACACTTCCTCTAGACCCGGCGTAAGTTCAACAATTGCCGTATCCTTAACGACAAGCATGTCTTTCCTTCATTATGACGGATCGCAACGACCATAGATTGTCAGCGAATATATGTTCTGCGCACAAAAAAAGCACTGCGGCATCTCAACTTGAGATCGCAGTGCTGCATTCATTTTAGAAAATGGGCAAACTGATCCGGCGCATTCCGAATGTCTTGTGCCAACTTCTCGTATTCCGCGGATAATTTGACCGAACGAACTCTTTTGGCGTCTTGATCGCGCGGCTCAATGAATCCTTCTTCTCTCCAATGACTTACCTTTTCCCTTATTGAACGGTCCGACAAACGCAGCAGGTCCCTCATTTCGCTTGTCGTTAGGGTATCTTGTTTAAAGGTTAATTGAGCAAACACCATTCTTTGCTGGGGATCTAACTTGCGAATTAGATCCGGTTCGATTTTCGTCATTTGAGCAGATTTCTCCGTTACGATGGCAGCGGCTTCTTGAAAAACCTCCGCCAAACCATCGATAAAGAATTCCAGCCAAGGCGTCAAATCAGCTTCATTCCGCCCAAAATAATAATTGTGATGGAGACCCAACTGGAGTCGGCGATAATATTCAGCCAAGTTGCGGTCATAGAAATTCTCGAGTACAAATAACCCCTTTAAGCCATATCCGCCGCGTCGTAAAAGATATGTCGTGATCATCCGAGCCGTTCGGCCATTCCCGTCCAAATACGGATGAATCGTTAGGAACTGCCACATGAATATGCCAGCCTTGATAGGAACCGGAACCGAATAGGTTTCCGGCGAGTTCACCCAAGCAACCAAATCCTCCATTAATACCGGGACATCTTTCCATTCCGGCGGCAAATAAAAACCGGAGGCATTGCGGCTGCCTACTTGATTCTGTTCTTCGCAATACTCGCTAACACGCGGTCTTCGTCCGTGTGATATTCGGATAATAGCATGCAGCTTTTTAATAAATTCCTCTGTGACCGGGAGCTGCCTTTTTTCGGCTTCATCCAGATATTCCAAAGCTTTCATTAAGTTATAAACTTCCTGCTCTTCATTGTCATTGCTGGTTTGGTACAAAACTTTTCGCTTCGTCGCCTCGTCAAGTGTGTTTCCATCAATTTTCGTTGAAAGAATGACTGTCTTTTCCATGGATTCTTTCTTAAGCATATCCAGAATAGATGCGGGCAATGGAAGCAAATCCACCACAACACTGGCTCGTTGTATATCCATTAGTCTGCGGGCTATGGTGTCCGTTATTGAATATTTGGGTGTAAACATAACATCACCTTCTTCAATAACATTGTACCATTGCCGCTATTTTGCCGCAAAGTATTTTTGTTTCATTGCATTTTCTTCGTATATTTTAATATCTACAATGACATCCGGTACAACGCTTTATTCTCCAGCCCTCGGATCGGCTGTGTCCATAACTCCTTGTCCGAAGTGGCGCTTAGTGCGTCCTCCGCCATCTGGAGTTTGGCATCCAGTGCGTCAATATAGTGCAATGCTACCGCTTCTGCCGTTTGCGGCTGTACCGGGCTCCCCCATTCTCCGAGGTTATGGTGAGAGAGAATAAGGTGCTGCAATCCGATTACTTGTTCCGAATCAAGCGGAAGTTCCAGCCGCAATGCAGCTTCTGTGATCCAACCGGCTGCCATTGCAATATGACCGATCAACTTTCCCTGAGTGCTATAATCTGTCACGACCCCAAGCTGAGCGATCATCTCCTCTGGCTTTGCAATATCGTGTAGGATAATCCCGGCTTTGATCATGTCCGCATTTAGAAATGGCCTCTGCTTGCAAAGGAACTCTCCGATCTCCAGCATACGAACGATATGATAGGCCAAGCCTGCGAAGTAAGCATGATGGTGCATTTTGGCTGCCGGATAATGAGCCAGTTTCTCACTCACCTTATCGACGCAAAAGCTTACAATATCACGAATGACCGGATCCCAAATACTCTCGATGACTCTGTATATGACCTCTAATAATTCCGCAGATTCAATTGGAGCCGCCCGAATAAAATCGGTTAGGGACACACCGTCTTCATTACTTACATTGCGAATCCGGGTGATCTTAACCTGCGGCTTTTCCCGATACAATTGAACGATTCCCTGAACCTTGACTAGCGTCATCGGAGAAAAGCTGTCTTTTTCCGTTTCCTTCACATCCCAATACTTGGCAGGAAGCTGGCCGCTGGCATCACACAGCACCAAATCGAAGTAATCCTTTGCCGGGGATGTGTTGGTCTGCTTCAGCTCCAGCTCTTTCAGCAAATAGAAGCCGACGAACTCATCGTTCGTGGTCAGTTCTTTTATCAAAGTCATTCTTTTCATCCCCATCTACAACTCCAAAAACTCTGCCTCTGCCTCGGTAATCTCATATTCCTTGAATTGTAAGTATTTCTTTAACGTACCCGTCATTTTCAAGGGATAAGGTTGTGCCGTAGTCGATTCAAAGGTGATGCACACTTCACGTAAGCGATGCACCATCCAAGCTAAGCGCTCTCGGTCTTGCCTATCCATCGGACCTAATGGCATATATTCCACAACTCGGGGTTGCTGAAATGCCGTTTCAGGGTTATCGTACTTGGTCATAGATTTGGCAATGTTCCTCTGGGTCTTGGGTTTGGTTCCTACACCGTAATACAGTCCTGACTCGTTATCAGAATAGACACCTATAGAGAATGACATGGGGCGAAAACCATAGGCTGGAACGTCATCATTGGAATTAACACGAATAACGGTCATCCCCTGATCGTTCTGTATCCATCCAGGTAAGTCAGGATTCTTACCACGGCCAATTTTGTTGTTTTGAATGCCGTCCAACCCTTTATATCGAAGCTCCGCTTCAACTAATACGATCGGCTCCTTGCCACTCATTCGTTCCATTCTTAACTGCTCACCGAACCAGCGAGCGACCTCTTTCTTTAGCGCATCCGGGGCTTTGGGAAGCGGATCAAATTGATCTGTTTTCAACACAGCTTCTGATAAACTCAACCATTCCTCACTGCCCCGGCTTTTTACCATTAATACACCGTCTTCCAATTTCGTAAGAATCGCATAAGTTCCTTTATCACCTGAAACCAGATCATAGGCTATGATTGGGCGTTGTTCATTTACATCCATATGTGCCTTGTAATCGATAACTCCCGCATCCCCCAATAAATCCAAAATACAGTTGAAGACTTTGTGAATATAGCTTGACTCCGGTTTATCTTTCTTACGTTTAGACTTCTTTGCCCCGTTTTCGGGATAGACGAATTGAGTGATCCTCCCCGTTAATTGAAACCCTTTGCGTACGGCTTGCTTGGGATCTATTCCTTCGCCAAGCTTCTTCCAGTCGTCTTTAGGCAATATTTCAATCAATGAGCAAGTTATGGCTTGATTCCCTTTAACATGTTCGATGCTTCGGAGGATTTTGTTGGTTCGATGTTCATCCGCCAGGTCCTTAAGTGCTCCGCGATCCAAGCCATCTACATAGTCCTTCCTGTCACACTTGACCACAATGATGCGGTTTCGAGAGGAAGAGTTCAACCTAAAAACTTCTCCGTCAACATGTTCAGCCAGCAACTTTCCTTTATATTTTTTAGCCTTCAATGCTTCGACGACACATTGATAAAGAGAGTCCGGTCCCCACACTTCAAGCACAAAATCTTTATCATGACCGCAGTATACGGGTGGGATCGGTTCTCTTACTCGCCTCCTTGCCCCTTCTAGCTTAGGCTTCGGCACAAGTGGCAACGGCGTAAGCGATCTCCAGTCGGATACATTCTCCCGTACCATCTCGTAAAATCTCATTTTCTCCTGAATGCTGATTCCCGCTTCAACATATAGGGGGTTAAAGACTCTGTTATTATGAACGACCCATATCTTAGGGGAACGATCTGAGTGATACTTGACTGGATTTGTTAAGATATCCTCAGTCGATAACGGATTGCCCCATAAGACATCACAAAACAATTCGTCGAGCCCTTCAGACCAACGTGTATAAGGCTCAGTTCCACCTTCTCTGCGAAAAGATAAACTCGCGTACGAACGTAATCCCATTCCCTGATCTTTGATCAGAGGATTGTCCATGGAAACCAATAACGTGCTATTAATGCCGCCTTTCAGATATTTGGTCTCCTGTGGTTTCGTAATAAACCGTCTTATTCCAGCCGAAACCATTAATAATAGTCGTTCCGGCTCACCGGCCCTATATTGTAACCGAAATCGGACGACATAAGAAAAAGTACCAGATCTAGTGGTTATGGGCTCAGACATGCACTCTGCCTTTTGCGTGGCATATACCTGCGAGAACATAAGCTCAACAGGCTCATCCCGGTTATCAAGCAGTAGTTGTTTCGGACTCAAGCAAAATTGATGTGCAACTAGAGCAGGAAGCAATTCATATTTTAACCTTGATTCACGATGCAAAATGGAATCTACCGCCTCGCTTCGCCAGTCCATTGTACTCGTATCCAAATCATCCGGTGCAGCTACGCCTTGCCTCGTTGCTATTTGGTTCATCCATCCCTTAGCCAGTAATAGGATCATTCCAACCGGGACTGGCCGCGTTGCAATGAGCCACGGACGGTTTTCATCCAGATAAAATTGGTTATTGACCGAGACGATCTGTGGAAATATACTTTGCAGTTTTTTACCTAATGGCTTAATCGCAAAGGGCAGCTTAACGCCATTATAAAATTGACGAATAAATTCTCTCCAAACCGTTGGTATATCCAGTAGATAGATCTGCTTATTATTCCAAGCATTTTGGTCGCTCTCGAAAGCATACAGCTGCAGCAATTTACCAGTCCGACTCATGGGCCTCATTCCTTTCCATCATGACTTTCATACTGTCTATAAATGGTCCATATAAACTGCGAAACGCTGGATTTGATTCATGATCCACCATGATCTTCAGCCAGTAATCCAACATCGATTCCCCAACATCCGTGCGCATGGGCTGAGCTAGAAATTTACCATCACAGTAGAACACTCTCGCCGGTGTGCCTTTGCGAAGAAGCCTTCCAATCGTTTGCCAGACTGGGATAAACGTATACCAGGCTATGGTCTTTCTCTCCGCAGGATTTAATACGGACCAATAGTCTGGTTTACGGTACATCCGGTGGAGCAAGCTATTACTTTCGCTGCGAATGAGGTCCAGTGCCTGCCTATAAAGCTTGCCTTCAAAATCGGCACGTTCAATGAAGTCAGGCAGTTTGGCATGCAAAAGTTGGATGAGATAGGTCATGTCCTGCGGTATCGGATATGGCCGTATCATAAAAAACACAGATCCGAATAATGAACCTTTCGTATCATCCAGAATGTTATAACCGCGACTTATCGCAAGTAACGGGGCGATCAGCACATCAGCGTTTTCGTTAGCAAACCGCTCTAATTCTGCTCTTGAAAACTCGGCTTCATGAAAATGATCCGGGTCCCTCGTTAACTGGCGGTATCTATTTTTCCAAGAAGAATGTGATGCAAATACGGCTCCGACATCAGCAACGTCTTCATAAGAGTTGACAATCAACAGCACTTTACGATTTGCACCCGAGTAACGCCACTCCAGCAATTCTTGTTCAATCTTGGACATTAACTTGGCGGTTAGCGCACGTAGATTTCGTTCTCTCCTATCCTCAATCTCACCGGATATTTGGATAGGGGGTTCCTTCCCGTGCTCATAGATCGGATAATATTCCTGGTGAATGACTGGAACACCCAGATTGGATTCCAACAGCCATCCAAGCAACGATGCAATATGATAATGGGCTGATCCTGGAGCCAGACTTGTACCTGAAAGCAGAACAACCGCAGGACCTTCATATCCATCTATTCCAGCGTAGATCGATTGCCAGTCTTCAAGGAGAAGTCGACCGACACCTGAATACTGAACGGCTTTGAATGTACCTGTGTCATTCCCAGGTTTTACTTCATACAGATACCCCGTCATACGTCCTGTCATCGCATCTTTCATAATTGCTGAAAACTCACGTTGAATCGTGTAGAGTCCCTCGAATTCAGATAATTTTCCTAATTTGGCTTGAACTAGCGGATAAAGATCCATGAACACTTGTATATCATGATCGATAAGTGCCAGACATAAATATAATTCCAACGAATGAACCGGGAATTTCAATCTTCCAACAGGGTTTGTCTCACCGCCCAACTTATGGAGAATGGTAGTTAGAGCTTGTTCCCGCTCCTTCTTCGTTCGAGCTTGCAGCATTTTCGTTACATCTGCATAGATAGGGTGGTCCAGCGGATGATCCGCATAGTTGCGTAATTCCTGTTCAATTCTCTCCCGATTCTGTTCGTCCTTGGCGAAAGCGCCACTGATGCGATAAGCTTCGGTAGAGAGCCGTAATAGCTTCCGGTACAAAAACTGAGCGAATTCAGGCGATAAATTCAATGTACGATATACACCGCGGCGGATGGTGCTTTCAAGGCGATTCAGAACATCCATCCAGTCTTGTACAACCTCGTCATGTGCATACTTACCATAATAACCTATCGTTTTTCGAAATGATTCTAACAGGGTCTTCTCAAAGAGATGCTGAGAGTTACCAAACAATGCAATCTCGGAGACGAAGGAATCGTCGAATTGCTTCTGAACCGCATCGGCTTCATCAACGAAAATGATGTCTAACAAGTCATACATCGCTTCATAGACTGTTCTCTCATATGGGTCCAGCATAACAGGTAGTTTTGTTTTCAATATGCTTGCTGAGGTTGTAACCCATACTTCCGCATGGATCAGGGCTGCGAAATCGCGATAGATTCCGCAACTGGCTGCATAGGGGCATACGCACTTTTTCTCCTGCTGTATTAACTGACGACATGGATAATCTGTCGTATTTTCATGGTCATTGGCAAGGGCATGGATGATGCAAAAATCGGATACATGTCGGAGTTCCAGATAAGAATCCTGCCCCCAATCCGTTACATCCCGAATCTGATGGCGACGGGCGGATATATAATCTTTCTGATGTTTACGGCGACCCGTTCTTCCAATTACAGGAACAGCGTTAATTCCCAATAAACGAAGTTCCTTAACTCGATTTAATACTTGAGGGACACTGCTCTCAATGAATCCGACACGAGCTCCTGCTCGGACTAATCGATCCGTTTCCAACACCATAAATGTGGATTTTCCCGACCCCAGTCCCCCTACGATATGCTGTAAGCCCTTATACTCAAACTGTCGGATACTGGGGTTAGTCAATGATTTTAGTTTAAGTCCAATTCCGGCCCGTTCCTTCCATTCCAAGGCTGCCGAAGCTTCTCGCATCCCCTCTGTCTGATAGGTATGCTCGTCTCCAAGATGAAGTGTAAATCTCCCCTTCGGTCTATATCTCGGAAATGTTGACGTATTAACCAACGGCGGTGGAATTTCTCCGACATAACGAATGGACTCTTGTTCCTGATTATATTTGTAATAGTGGAACTTGCCTGATGTAGCAAAGTGTATGTCTTTAGACAGATGGGCAACAGCTTGTTCTAATAATTGCTCGTACCATTTCCTGCGATCGGCGAACAAGGCAGGAGTCCGGAGTCTCCAATGACTACCGTCGTTTTCATATAATCTATATTCAACCGAAACTTCTTCATATCGTTCGAATAAGTTGTCCCATGTCATCCTTGAGCGCAAAGCACTATATAAAACTCTTAAACGGTGTGCAATCTCCTTCCGAGCAGGCTTGGGAAGAATAGGTGAGTCGTAACCTGATAAAATAGTATAACCTTCGCTGATATCCATAGAAGAATCAACCATCAAACATCCTGTAACGAACAATTCCACAGTATAAATGGTTTCAATGTTTTGCCGCGGCAATCCAGATGGCAAGAGACGCGGAAGGAACTGCTCAAAATAGGTCCAATACGATACTCTCATCTCTCCGTTGCCTCCCCAGCCAGATGCTTCTGCACATCCCGCTCATTTATGACTTTCAGATGACTCGCATGAGCCATAAGTGCTTGTTTAACAAGCTTCGAGTAACCGGGGTATATTTTCGTTCGGTATTGCGGAATGACAATATATACATGTGGGTCTCGATATTTCTCTAGTTGGTGGGGTTGCATTTTATTGAAGAAGTTAGCCAGGTGTAGGGGGTGCTTAAAATCCTTCATATCCAGATAGACGATATGCGTATCCAATTCGACGGCTAAATCAAACCGGTCTACTTGCGGAAAGAGTTCAACTTTGTAACCTTTCTTCGTTAGCCAATCTTTAGCTGTAAGTTCAGCCAACCCTGGCAACATCGTGTACCGATAAATTCCATAACGCAATCGATGCATGGGCTCATGGATTTCCCATTTCTTAAGCTCTCCGCGACTGGCCAGTTTCCCACAAAGATCTTCTGCCCCGCATTGCCAGTGATCGTTACGAAATTCCAGCGTCCATCCGCATCGTGGACATTTGCGATATCGTTCTACATCGTCCGAAATTTCTTCATAACAGCGACTAAGCTTTTTCATCAGTTCTGTATCCTTAAGCTCCAGCCCAAACTCCATTAAACGGTAAGCAGATACAACCGGATTGGTAATAAGGAACTCTCGAAGTTTTCGGTACTTCTCCTCTAGCATCGGCATTGTCCCTCGGCAGTAGCGCAATATCTCTACTATTTCTTGTGTCTGAGCTTCTTCAGGCGAATCGTACATGATTTTAAATTCACGTGCGTCTGGTGACAAGCCCAGATCCGGAATCAAGAGCGGCGCTTCCTCCGGATAGATACCGGCTACTACAATTCCCCATTCTTCTGCCGGTTTTTGCAACAATTGAATAAGTGAATGCAAATCAATTGGAGCTTTTTTTCCCTCCAACATCAGGAGTCGAACAAACTGCATATGTCCTTGACGCAATAGAGCCGGCGGCTCGCTGAAGTCTTCTCCCCACTGTGACAAACCTGCGATTAAGTTTAACAAACAATCCCTCACATCATTCTTATCAATTTGCATTTCAACACCACCGGTAATGGATTAAGAATCACCTAGTATATTTTTATTTTATAGTTAAGTCATGACAACACTTTGTCAGCGAATATATGTTCTGCACA
>Ga0180220_1000797_pt1 | contig 28579 bp, 28 predicted proteins | sample eDN5th37CBELigBY_FD_151335 | JGI IMG/M metagenome (GOLD analysis project Ga0180220, IMG submission 151335) | Enriched backyard soil microbial communities from Emeryville, California, USA - eDNA 5th pass 37_C BE-Lig BY (version 2) (version 2) | ecosystem: Environmental > Terrestrial > Soil >... | reverse complement strand
TAAAAATAGCGCCTCAGCGCAAGGCTGAGGTCTGTGATGCCGAGGACCGGGCTCGAACCGGTACGGTAGTCACCTACCGCAGGATTTTAAGTCCTGTGCGTCTGCCAATTCCGCCACCCCGGCATATGCGGGTGAGTCCAAATATGGTGGGCCCTGAGGGACTCGAACCCCCGACCAGTCGGTTATGAGCCGACCGCTCTAACCAACTGAGCTAAGGGCCCTGATCAAATATGTGATCGATGCTTGATAATGGCTGTAATTTGGTTGCGGGGGCAGGATTTGAACCTGCGGCCTTCGGGTTATGAGCCCGACGAGCTACCGGACTGCTCCACCCCGCGTCGTTAAGCCGTAATAAATAGCGACAAGAATTAATATACAGCATGAACATAAGATACGTCAAGTATTTTTTGCAGGAAATTAGAATGTCGAAAAATGACACGACCAAAATACGTGAAAGATTACGGGATAAACCGCACCCCGTACCTCCCTTTTCGCGAACGGAAAATTTCCACGAGATGAGGGTCGTCATAGCCGTAAATCCAGCCGTTTTGCTCCAGCCTTTTGGCGAGGCAGCCTGCTTGGAATTTCGTTTTATAGAGCTTTCCGAAATACACCCACTGCATGTTTTTCCCTCCTTTCCGGCAAGATATCGTTATCGATGGCTATTGTTGCCGGAAGTTTGCCTCATCATGCATTTTCCTTTTTTCTTTGAGATTATTTCGAAATTAATTTATAATATTAACTTAGTTTTGAATCAATTTCATAATGCCGTTAGCTGCATCAATCAAGACGATACATAGATCATGGAATGTTTTGTATGTCAATTGATCGTTTCGTTACCGTTATTTTGAATCCTTTATGAAATTGATTCTGTTTAAACAAAACCTTTCTGGAAGCGAGGAATTTGAATGGCTAAAACACACAGGAAACTCACTCCCGTTGAATTGTTGAAAAAATTCATCTTCATTACGGCGGGGGCCGTCTTAATGGCCGTCGCGCTCGAGGTCTTTCTGGTCCCGAACGAGATCATCGACGGCGGCATTACAGGGATCTCGATCGTATTGTCCAAAATTACGGCGCTCCCGCTCGGCATTTTCCTCTTTATCATCAACCTTCCGTTTTTATTCCTGGGTTACAAGCAAATCGGCAAAACCTTCGCCATTTCCACCTTGTACGGCATCGTCGTCATGTCCGTCACCACGCAGCTGCTGCATCATGTAAGCCCGTTTACAAACGAAAAGATTCTTGCCGTGCTGTTCGGCGGACTGATTTTGGGTCTTGGCGTCGGCCTGGTGATCCGGTTTGGCGGCTCCCTTGACGGAACCGAAATCGTGGCGATCCTGCTCTCGAAAAAAACCCGCGTTCCCGTCGGCCAGATCATCATGATCATGAACGTGTTTATTTTTATCGTCGCAGGTTTCGTATTCGGCTGGGATTCCGCGATGTACTCGATTTTTACGTATTATATGGCATCCAAAGTGATGGATATCGTGGTCGAAGGCCTCAACGAATCCAAATCGGTCACGATCATTTCCAGCGAATACGAAGAGATATCCCAAACGATCCAGGACCGTCTCGGACGCACGACCACATTCATCTACGCGCGCGGCGGTTATTCCCGGGAGGATACGCAAATGATCTATTGCGTCGTGACCCGGCTTGAACTGGCCAAGCTGAAGTCGGTCGTGCAGGAAATCGATCCGAAAGCGTTCATCGCGATCGAACATGTATCGGACGTGCTTGGCGGCAACTTCGAAAAAAGCGCCATTCACTAACGGTCCGATGGTTTCGCAGGCAAAAAGAACGACAACCCTTGTCCTTAGAAAAAAGAGACAGGGTTGTTTTTTTATTGAAACACAAAAAGCAGCCCCGCAAGGCTGCTTTTCATTTCATGCTTTTAGGCGCCGAAGGAAGAAGGATCTGCTCTCCATGCTTTAAGCGCTTGTACATCATCCTGCTGGATGGTTCCCTTTTCCAATGCAACCTCCATCAATGCCGTGTAGTTCGACAAGCTCTGGAACGGAATATCCGCTTCATTAAAGGCTTGTACGGCCTTGTCCAGCTGGTAGCTGAAGATTGCCAGCACGGCTTGCGCCTCGGCACCGGCATCCTGAACCGCCTTGGCTGCTTTGATGGAGCTGCCGCCGGTAGAGATCAAATCTTCGATGACGATGACCTTTTGTCCCGGTTTGATGCTGCCTTCGATTTGGTTCTCTTTGCCGTGGCCCTTGGCCTTATCGCGAATGTAAGCCATCGGCAGGTTCATCTTCTGCGCGACCCAAGCGGCATGCGGAATGCCCGCCGTCGCCGTTCCGGCAATGACTTCCGTGTCCGGATACTGCTCGCGGATGACCGCCGCAAAAGACTCCGCGATATATTCGCGGATTTCCGGATAAGACATCGTCAAGCGGTTATCGCAGTAGATCGGCGATTTGATTCCGGAAGTCCAGGTAAAAGGTTGTTTCGGGCGCAGCGCCACCGCCTCGATCTGCAGCAAATACGCTGCGATCCGGCCAGGGATTTCTGCTAGGTTCGTCATGCTTCCAACATCTCCTTAATGATTCGTTCTGCTGCCGTTCTCGGCTTCTCTGCGGCTGTAATCGGCCGTCCTACCACGATATAGCTGCTTCCGTTCCGGATCGCTTCACCGGGCGTCAGAACGCGTTTCTGGTCGCCCTGATCGCTTCCCGAAGGGCGGATGCCCGGCGTCACGGCGATAAAATCGGCGCCGCAAGCCGCCGCGATGTCGCCGGCTTCCTGCGCGGACGCAACAACGCCGTCAAGGCCCGCGGTTTTGGTCAACTCGGCATAACGAATTACCGCATCCCTTACCGTTCCCGGAATGCCGATTTCCCGATTCAGCATGTCCTGGCCGGTGCTGGTGAGCTGGGTTACGGCAATGACAAGCGGCTTTTTCAAGGCATCGTCGGATGCGAGAGCTTTGTTGACGCCTTTCAGCGCCGCCTCCATCATGTCCTTGCCGCCTGCGGCATGCACGTTAAACATGTCCACGCCAAGACGGGTGATGCTTTCCGCTCCACCCTGGACCGTGTTAGGGATATCATGCATTTTGAGATCGAGGAATACTTTATACCCCCGGGTCTTCAAATCGCGCACAAAATTCGGGCCTGCAGCGTAATACAGCTGCATGCCCACCTTCATGTAACAAGGAATGCCTTCAAGCTCCCGCAGCAATGCCGCGGCTTGATCCGCATCCGGGTAATCCAGGGCCACGATTAAGCGGCCCGCCATTTCCCTGTAACGTTCATCCATTGATCTTGGCCCTCCCCTAGCGTTCGGCGAATGCCGGCATGGCTTGGGACGAGAAATTGATCGTATCCAGCATATTCAGAAGCGCTCTGACCGTATCCAGCGAGGTCATGCAGACGACCCCGTTTTCGACCGCTTCGCGGCGAATGCGGAATCCGTCGCGTTCCGGCGTTTTGCCTTTCGTCAGCGTATTGAAGACGAACTGTGCTTCACCGTTGCGGATCAGGTCAAGAATGTTCGGCGTGCCGTCGCTCAGCTTTTGCACCGTCATCACGAGGATGCCGGCTTCGGTAAGGGCCTGCGCCGTGCCGCCCGTCGCGTAAATTTTATAGCCGAGGCGCCGGAAGCCCTTCATCAGCTCGACTGCTTCCTCTTTATCCTTGTCCGCTACCGTTACGATAATCGCGCCGGTGGAAGGAATTTTCATGCCTGCGCCGATCAAACCTTTGTAAAGCGCTTTGGCGTACTGCAGATCGCGTCCCATCACTTCGCCCGTCGATTTCATCTCGGGACCTAATGTCGGCTCGACGCGGCGCAGCTTCGCGAAGGAGAATACCGGCACTTTCACCGATACGTATTCGCTTTCCGGCCACATGCCTTCTTCGTAACCGAGATCCTTCAGCTTCTTGCCGAGAATCGCCTGCGTGGCGAGGTTCGCCATCGGAATTGTCGTCACCTTGCTCAGGAACGGCACCGTCCGCGAGGAACGCGGGTTGACTTCGATCACGTACACTTCATCCTGATAGATGACGAACTGGATGTTGACGAGACCGACCGTTTTCAGTTCCTTGGCGATGCGCGTCGTAATGCTGACGACTTTATCTTTCAGATGCTGCTCCAGATGCTGCGGCGGATATACCGCGATCGAATCGCCGGAGTGGACCCCTGCGCGTTCGATATGCTCCATGATGCCCGGGATGACGACCGTTTCGCCGTCGCAGATTGCGTCGACTTCGACTTCTTTGCCCAGCATGTAACGGTCGATCAGGACCGGATGTTCCGGATTGATTTTGACCGCTTCCTCCATGTAGCTCAGCAGCTCGGCGTCGGAATACACGATTTCCATCGCCCGGCCGCCCAGGACGTAAGATGGTCTTACCAGCACCGGATATCCAAGCGCTTGCGCCGTTCCGACCGCTTCGTCCACCGACGTTACCGTGCTGCCTTTCGGCTGGGCGATTTGAAGTCGGGAGAGCAGCGCTTCGAATTTTTTGCGGTCTTCGGCTTCATCGATGCTTTCCAGGCTGGTGCCGAGAATCGGAATCCCTGCCGCACTCAGCGGACCGGCAAGGTTGATCGCCGTTTGGCCGCCGAACTGCACGATGACGCCGATCGGTTTCTCCTGCTCGATGACGTTCATGACGTCTTCGAAGAACAGCGGTTCGAAGTACAGGCGATCCGACGTATTGAAGTCCGTAGACACCGTTTCAGGGTTGTTGTTGATGATTACCGCTTCGTAGCCAGCGTTTTGGATGGCCCATACCGCATGCACCGTCGAGTAGTCGAATTCGATTCCCTGACCGATCCGGATCGGTCCGGAGCCCAGCACGACCACCTTCTCTTTATTCGATGGCGTCACTTCGTTTTCCGTTTCATAGGTCGAGTAATAATATGGCGTGGAAGCCTCGAACTCCGCCGCGCACGTGTCTACCATTTTGTATACCGGACGCAGACCTTGCTGCTGGCGGTATTCGCGCACTTCCTGTTCCTTCGTGTAGCTGTCCAAAAGCGCTTGCGTGCGCAGCTCGGCGATCGCCCGGTCGGTGAACCCGAGACGTTTGGCTTCATACAGCGTTTCCGGCGTCAGTTCCTTTTGCTGGATTTGGGCTTCAAAAGCGATCAGGCCTTGCAGCTTATCTAGGAACCACCAGTCTACTTTGGTTAAATCCTGCACCGTTTGCAGGTCATAACCGCGGCGGAACGCTTCGGCGATCAGGAAGATCCGTTCGTCGTCGGCTTTGACGAGGCGTTCCTTCAGAACCTCCTCGCTCAATTCCTCGGCGCCTTTCAGGTAGAAGCGGTGCACGCCGATCTCGAGCGAACGGATCGCTTTGTGCATCGATTCCTCGAACGTCCGCCCGATGGCCATGACCTCGCCGGTCGCTTTCATTTGCGTTCCCAGCTTGCGGTTGGCGTGAATGAATTTATCGAAAGGCCAGCGCGGGATTTTGCTTACGATGTAATCCAGCGTAGGCTCAAAGCATGCATAGGTTTGGCCGGTTACCGGGTTGACGAGTTCGTCCAGCGTGTAGCCGAGGGCGATTTTGGCCGCCATTTTCGCGATCGGATAACCGGTCGCTTTGGAAGCTAGTGCAGACGAACGGCTGACCCGCGGGTTCACTTCGATGACGTAATATTGGTAGCTGTGCGGATCGAGCGCGAACTGCACGTTGCATCCGCCTTCGATGTTCAGGGCGCGAATGATTTTCAGGGACGCCGATCTCAGCATTTGGTATTCGCGGTCGGACAACGTCTGGCTTGGTGCGACGACGATGCTGTCGCCGGTATGGACGCCGACAGGGTCGAAGTTCTCCATGTTGCAGACGACGATGCAGTTGTCGTTGGCGTCGCGCATGACTTCGTATTCGACTTCCTTCATGCCCGCGATGCTTTTTTCGATCAAGCATTGTCCGATCGGGCTGTACCGGATCCCGGAGGAAACCGTTTCGCGGAGTTCTTCCTCGGTCGCGCAAATGCCGCCGCCTGTTCCGCCGAGCGTGTACGCCGGACGTACGATGACCGGATACCCGACTTCATCCGCGAATTTCAGCGCTGCTTCCAGCGTCGTCACGATGGTGCTTTCCGGCACCGGCTGTTCCAGCTCACGCATCAGCTCGCGGAACAAATCGCGGTCTTCCGCTTTTTCGATGGATGTCAGCTGCGTTCCGAGCAGCTTCACGTTCTCCTGCTCCAGGATGCCCGCTTTTGCCAGCTCCACCGCCATGTTGAGGCCGGTTTGGCCGCCAAGCGTCGGCAGAAGTCCGTCCGGACGCTCCTGGCGGATGATTTGGGTTACGAAATCAAGCGTAATCGGTTCGATATATACTTTGTCGGCCATGTTCGTATCGGTCATGATCGTTGCCGGGTTGCTGTTGATCAGCACAACCTCGACGCCTTCTTCTTTCAGCGCTTCGCACGCCTGCGTGCCTGCGTAGTCAAATTCCGCCGCCTGGCCGATCACGATCGGGCCTGAGCCGATGACGAGGATTTTCTTAAGCTGTTTATTGAGTGGCATAATTAACGTTCTCCTTTCGCGGCTGCAGCAAGTTCAGCCTGACGCGGGTTCGCCGGGTTTTGCTGTTTATGTTCTCGGATCATGTCAAGGAATTGATCGAATAAATAGCTGTTGTCGTAAGGTCCCGGCGCTGCTTCCGGATGGTATTGCACCGTGAATGCCGGGTATTTTTTATGCTTCAGGCCTTCGATGGTTTTGTCGTTGTTGTTGATATGCGTTACTTCAAGCTCCGTGCCTGCGATCGAATCTTCTTTGACCGTGTAGCCATGGTTTTGGGAAGTGATGTAGCAGCGGTTCGTTCTCAGGTCTTTGACCGGGTGGTTGCCCCCGCGGTGCCCGAATTTAAGCTTCTCCGTGTCGGCGCCGCAAGCGAGCGCGAACAGCTGATGCCCGAGGCAGATGCCGAAGATCGGGTATTCGCCCAGCAGTTCCTGGATCGTGCGAATGGCATGCGGCACGTCTTTCGGGTCCCCGGGTCCGTTGGACAGCTGGATGCCGTCCGGATTGAGGCGGCGGATTTCTTCGGCCGTCGTGTCCTGCGGCACCACCACCACGTCGCATCCGCGGGCGGTCAGTTCGCGTAGAATGCCGGTTTTCGCGCCGTAGTCCACCAGCACGATCCGCTCTCTCGAGCCTGGGCTGCTGTACATATGTTTGGTCGATACGGTAGCTACCTGATTCGTCAGAATCGGGCTAACCGCCAGGCGCTCCCTCAGCTCTTCAACCGATGCGGCCGAAGTCGTGAGGATCCCTCTCATCGTTCCGTGTTGACGGATCATGCGCGTCAGCATGCGGGTATCGATGCCGCTGATGCCGACAATGCCGAATTCTTTGAGCAAGCTGTCGACGTTATATTCCGCGCGCCAGTTGCTTGGCACCGTTTCATGCCGTCTGACGACAAACCCGTTCACGAACGGCGCCACGGATTCGAAATCATCGCGCGTAATGCCGTAGTTTCCGATCAACGGATAGGTCATCGTCACGATTTGCCCGCAGTAGGACGGATCGGACAGCACCTCCTGGTAGCCGGTAATCCCCGTATTGAATACAACCTCGCCTGTTTTTTCCCCTTCGGCTCCGAATGCACTGCCCGTAAACAGTGACCCATCCTCCAGAAGCAATCTTGCCTGCATTCTACTCACTCCTCTGTTAAATACGTGCGTCTCTTTCTATTCAATAGCGTTTGAACCTGAATCTATCTTGAATCCGAGCCGTTACTCAGCCCAAGCCACTTTTCCGTCCACCCAGGTTTTGACCGGCCAGCCTTTCAGCTTCCAGCCGGTAAACGGCGTGTTCCGTCCCTTGGATGCGAAGGATTGCGGATCGACCTCTTTTTCGGTCTCAAGGTCGATCATGGTCAAGTCCGCAGGCGCTCCTTCCGCCAGCCTTCCCGTATTCAGCCCGAATACTCTCGCGGGATCGGATGTCATGCGGCGTACGAGGAAGGAAAGATCCCATTGTCCCGTGGCCACGAATTTCGTATAGAGCAGCGGGAACGCCGTTTCAAAGCCGACGATGCCGAAAGGCGCCATCTCCATGCCTTTGGCTTTCTCTTCTTCGGTATGCGGCGCATGGTCCGTAACGATGATGTCGAGCGTTCCGTCCTGCAGCGCTTCGATGCAAGCCTGCACGTCGCGCGGCGAGCGGAGCGGCGGATTCATCTTCCAGTTGGCGTCCAGACCCGGAATATCCTCATCGGACAGCAGCAAGTGATGCGGGCATACCTCTGCGGTGACGTTGATGCCGATCGATTTGGCTTGGCGAATCAAGCGGATCGACTGCTCGGTGCTGACATGGCATACATGATAATGCACGCCTGTCGCTTCCGCGAGAAGAATGTCGCGGCCGACGTGAATCGCCTCCGATTCGTTCGGGATGCCGACGAGACCGTGCTTTTCGGCGAATTTGCCTTCCGTAACGCAGCCCTTTTCGACCAGCGAGTTTTCTTCGCAGTGCGCGATGACCGGCATATCCAATTCGGCCGCCAGGCGCATCGCGTTTTTCATCATTTGAGCATTTTGCACGCCCACGCCGTCATCGGTAAAGCCGATGGCTCCGGCTGCTTTCAGCGCGGCAAAATCGGTAAGTTCCCGTCCAAGCTCCCTCACGGTGATCGCAGCATACGGGAGAACTTTGACGAGTCCCGCTTCGCGGGCCTTTTCCAGTACCAGCTGCACTGTTTCGGGAGTATCCGTGACAGGTTTGGTGTTCGGCATGCAAGCAATCGTCGTGAAACCGCCTTTGGCTGCCGAACGGCTTCCGGTTTCGATCGTTTCCTTATGTTCAAAGCCAGGCTCGCGCAGATGAACGTGCATATCGATGAGGCCCGGCGTTACCAGTTTCCCCTTGGCATCGGTCACTTCGGCGCCTTCGGCAGGCTGCCAATCGGAATCCCCGTCGATCAGGGCGCGGATGACTCCGTCCTCGAGAACGATATGTTTTTTCGTAAGTTCGCCTTGTTCATTCAACACGCTGGCGTTCGTGATCATATGCATGCTGTTTACCTCCGCTCGTTGATTGGGGCTGTGGCTTCCAATCTATTGTATAATATTCATTCAGTTTTGTGTATATTTATTAATACAATTGCATGAAAATTCCTGCTTTCGCCTACAATAACGCTCTTTCCATGACCGCCATCCGTACCGGAACCCCGTTGCTCATCTGCGTGAATATGGCCGACTGCTCACATTCAACGACCGCGTCATCGATTTCAACGTTCCGGTTCACCGGGGCCGGGTGCATGATCAGCGTATGTTGCGAAAGCCTGGCTGCCCGTTCCTCAGTTAATCCGTACTGTGCCCGATATTCCTCTGCCGAGTTCAGCATGCCCGTCTCATGGCGTTCAAGCTGTACCCGCAGCATCATCACGACATCCGATTTCAATGCCTCTTCCATGCTTACATAAGGAGCGTCAAGTTCCGGCGCCTGCATGTTCGGAGGCGCGCAGAATTTGACTTCGGCGCCGAACTTTTGCAGCGCCCACAGGTCCGATCTCGCCACCCGACTGTGAGAAACGTCCCCGATGATCGAAACCGTCAGTCCCTGCAGCGTTCCGAATCTTCTTTTCATCGTGAACAGATCCAACAGCGCCTGCGTCGGGTGTTCGTTGTTTCCGTCCCCCGCGTTGATCAGGGGCACCGAAATTCTCCCGGCCAGTTCCTGAAGCACGCCTACCGGCTTCAGCCGGATGACCCCGGCATCGATCCCCATCGATTCAAGCGTTTTGACCGTATCGTATATCGACTCGCCCTTCTCCACGCTCGATGCCGCAGCCGCGAAATTCAATACCTGCGCGCCAAGCCGCTTTTCGGCCATTTCGAAGGAAAACCGCGTTCTCGTGCTGTTTTCGAAAAACATGTTGGCCACAAACCGCGAGTTCAGGACCGGAATCAGCTTCTCGTCCCGAGCGGCCCAGTAGGCCGCCCGGTCGAGGATCGACTCGATTTCGCCGCGGCTGAGATCCTTCAGTCCGAGCAGGCTTCGTTCCTTCAGCTTCGTCATCGTCGTCATGGTCATTTCTCCTCCCGGTTCTGAAAAATCGTGACCTCGTCTTTGCCGTCGGTTTCCGTCAACGCCACTTCAATCTGTTCCTGTTTCGAGGTCGGCACGTTTTTTCCGATATAATCCGGTCTGATCGGCAGCTCCCGGTGACCCCTGTCCGCAAGCACCGCGAGCTGGATCATTTGCGGTCTGCCGCAATCCATGAGCGCATCCATGGCGGCCCGGATCGTCCGGCCGGTATACAACACGTCGTCGAATAAGATGACTTTCTTCTCCTGTATTTCGAGAGCTCTAAGCTCTTGGTTCACATCCGAGGCGGCCTTCGGATCGGCTTCCTTCTGATCGTCCCGGTAAGCCGTGACGTCGATCGCTCCCCACGGCACCGGGGTGCCTTCGATCTCGAGTATTTTTTCGGCAAGCCGCTTCGCCAAAAACTCTCCTCTCGTCTTGATGCCGATCAGAACGCAGTTTTCAATCCCCTTGTTCCTCTCCAGTATTTCGTGCGCAATCCGTGTCAGTGCGCGGCGGATCGCCGCTTCATCCATAATGACATGCACCTCGTTGCTCATGCTCCACACTCCTTTTCGTTAAGGGATATTGACTACATTATCGCCCGTGAACATGCAAAAAACTCCTTGCCGCGTTTGGCAAGGAGTCAAAGACTTCAGACATTTGTACGCAAGAGTCCCCTTTCGTGGTCCGCACAAAAAACAGGCATGCGAATGCCGCGAAAGTGAACCTCGGTTCACGTTACCTTGCCAGCCTCACGGGACTGATTTAAAGGTCTTATTCAGATGGATTGAACCGAAGCCATTACCTTCAGGTTCATTTCATTCAGCTACAAGAATTATGACAGACGGCCCTCAGAATGTCAACAGGCTTTACGCCTTTTTAGCAGGCGGTAACTTATTCCGGCAGATTGCGGGACTGCTGCGGTTCCGTCCGAACCGCCGCCGCAGCCTGTTCCTCCGTTTTTGGCGCTTCTTGGGCTTTCCGCGTCGCGGGTTTCGAATCCCCGAATATTTCGTTCATTTCCCTCTTTACTTCGCGAAGCGCTTTCCCTGCGGAACGCCCCAATCCCGGAAGCTTGCTGGGTCCGAACAAAAGCAGCGCCAACAGGGCCAGCAAAATGAATCCCGGCAGTCCGATATCACTCAACATGTGGCATGAAACCTCCTTTTAGATCTATAGACGCTTTCATGATTAACGTTTTCGTCCCACTCTTCAAGCAGCTTGTCCTTTTTACGAAACCGCCCCATAGTTCATCCGGTCCTTGTATTCGGCGTCCAGCCGCTGCTGTTTGCGGTAAACCACGCGGGACATGAGTACGCTGATTTCGTACAGAACGATAAACGGCAGCGACACGGAGATATGTGAAAAAAACTCCGGCGGCGAGATCATGCACGCGATAAATACAAGCACCATATAAGAGACTTTGCGGATTTTCGCAAGCTTGCCCGGCGTCAAAATGCGCAGCCTGGTCAAAAACATCGCGACCACCGGGAGTTCGAACGCCAAGGAAACCGGCGCCACGATATTCGTCAAAAAGGAAAAGTATTGGGCGATCCCGTAGGTTTCGACGAGACCCAAGTTTTTGGTCGTATCCGTCGTGAACCGGAATGCCATCGGAAACACCACGAAATAAGCGAAGGCAAAACCGACGATGATCAGCACGAAAGCGGCGGGGATATATTTTAAGGCGGCCCGGCGCTCATCCTTCCGCAGTCCTTTTCTGACGAAACCCCAAATCTGGAACAGCGTGAACGGAACGGCCACGATCAGCGACAGCGCCGCAGACAGATACATATAGATCCTGATCCCGTCGAACGGGCTGAACGCGTTCCAAACGACAAGCGAGGCCGGCGGCCGGCTTTTCAGAAAATGCAACACGTCCCCGGCAAAGAACATGGCCGCAATCATGGATGCAGCAAAAACGGCGAGAATCCAAAACAATCTTTTTCGAATCTCGGATAGATGTTTTTCATAAAGGGACCAGTTCGGTCGACTCATTCGGTTCATTAGGTTCCACAGGTTCAGCAGGTTGATCAGCTCCAGTGCTTTTTAAACATTTCCCGTTTCCACCTACCACTTTACCATTTTTTCCGGCAAAAATCACGATGGTCTTCGCATCGCTTCAAGCCGCTCCAGCACGATTCGGACCGCGATGGCGTCATCGATGTAACCGAACGGAAAGTTGAAGTCCGGAATGATGTCGGTCGACAGCACGAAGTACAAGAGCGCGCTGCCGATGACATGACGCTCGGCGTCCGGCAATCCCCCCGACACGTATTCATTGTATAAATCCCTTAATTGGTCGATGTAATACCCTCTGCTTCGAAGCTGCTCAAGTTTCGGCAAAAAAGAGCTTCGGATCATTTCCCGCCCTTCTTCCGTCTGTGCGTAGGCCTCGTACTTATGCAATTCCTTGCGGATTTGGTCCGTCATGTTTTCCACGTGAATGCCGCTTCCCCTCAAAGCGTCCCTCAGCTCGCTGATGCCGTCCTTCATTTCATTCGACTCCAGGCCTGCGGCGGTCAAAAGCTCCTGGATCGGGATTTGCAAATGCTGCGCGAACAGATGGAGCTGCTCAAGCCGCGGCCGCTGCTTCCCGCTCACGATCCGCGATATCGAAGCCGCGTCCATTCCGGCGATTCCGCCCAGCCTTCGCATGGACATCGATTTGGCATGTAACGCTCTTTTTATGAGTTCCCCCAGCTTGTTTTGCCCTTGCGTTCCTTCTTGATCCGCGCCCATCGTTTCACCGCCTTTTCTTGACGTTCATCGTTTGTGTTGCGATCTCTTCAACGCTTCCTCAACATTATATGTTCGAACCGTCACTTTTTGTTGCCTGCTATAATAAGATACGATGAGGATTCGGCAATTCATGAACATCATTTCATCAAGGGGAGTGCTGAAGAATATGGTTGCACCATGGCTGTCATCCGTTTCCATCGCGCTTGCGTCCAACCTCGACAATGCCGGCGTCGGAGCCGCTTACGGGGTCAGGAACATCAAAATCCCGTTTTACGCGAGCGCGGTCATTGCGTTTATGGGTTTTCTGCTTACGCTCATCGGTGGTTTGTTCGGTCAGGTTATCGCCTTGTGGATGCCTCCGGAAATCTGCAACGTCATCGGCATGGTCATGCTGGTGGCGATCGGTCTTTGGGTCATGCTGCAGCCGATGCTGGAGCAAAAAAAGCCCCGCAAAAAACCGTCTTCGGGATCCATCAAGGAAATTTTGAAAAATCCGGAGACGGCCGATTTCGACCGTTCCAAAACCGTCGATCTCAAAGAATCGGTCATTCTCGGCATCGCGCTGTCGATCAATAATTTGGCCGGCGGATTCGACGCGGGGATCACGAACATCAACATTTGGGAAACGTCGCTTTTTTCGGGCCTGTTCAGCTTGATTTGCATCGGATTTTGCTCGATGGCCGGCCGCAAAATTGCCGGCGAACGCCTGGGCAAAAGCGCCAGCTGGATCGCAGGCATCCTGTTGATTGCGATCGGAGTGCACCAGGTCATCTAAAATCGTGATTCCACTTAAAAAGGCTGCCCCTAAGGGCAGCCTTTGACGTTTTATTTGAGAACGGAGAAAATGAATTTCTCCAGGGATCCTGTATCGGCAATGGACTGATTGCATGCATGATTATCGATACAGACGTATTGGCCAATGGAAGAGTAATTATCGGGCAACGCGCTTTTGGTCTTGACCGTGAAGAAGGCCAGTTCCTGATGCCGGTTGCAGAACATGCAGTAACCCTTCTTGTTGGTCGGCGTGATTCTTCCCTCGATCCCGACGAACTTTCCTTCGTGCGGATACACGATGAACAGTCGGTTCGTTGCAACGTCGACCCAGCCGAGATACGTCACGAATCGAAAATCGATGGCCTGCAGATCAGGTACTTTTAGCTTCTTGTTTTTAGGAAATAACTTCTGAATCTGCTTCAGCGTAATCGGCGGATAAGGCTCCACGTACGCTTCCAGCTCGCTGAGATAATTTTGGAATTCGTATGCCGTCTCGAAGGTTGAAATTCGTTCCAGCATTTGGCGCTGATCTTCCGTCAAGGAAGAAAATGCTTCGGTAATCGTCAAAGCCGCGCGATACCTTACGGTCTCCAAAACTTTTCGGTCCGCGACGGTTCGCAGCGTTCTCAGAAGGAATTCGGTTTGTTTCTTAATCACGTTATACTGATGGTTTCTAATAAATGGTGTACTCATAGCTCTTCAGCCCCTTATTATTAATGAAAAAACGTAATAAGGTGCAAAGCCCGTTATTAGAAACGATAAAATGAAGCTTGGGCGATTGAATCCATTCCATCGCACCTCACGCAAAGTATCGCCCCGGAATCAGGCTTTGCATGAGGACTTCCTAGCAAATGAGCAATTCAGCATTGCCATCGACAAAACCCCCAATCATGAATCAATGCGAAAAGTATAACAAAAATATACAGAAGCTGCAATTGTATTGCATCCTTATCGATCAATCAACAAAAACGGGCAGCCGTCCGGCTGCCCGTTTATAACGCATATGCCCTTTATTTCGTTAAAATTCGAATTCAACGTCGCTCAGACGGCGTTTGATTTCGCCGATGACGCGTTTCTCGTCTTCTTCGCCGTTTGCGACAAACGTGACGGAGAAACGAACGAAATGTCCGGCGTCATCCCATGGCACGCTGGAGATGAGCTTTTCGCGGATCAAGTATTGCGAGAAATCCTCGCCGGATTCGAAACGGATGCCGCCCTTGATCCCTTTCGGCGCCTCTACGTACAGGAAGAAGGAACCTTTCGGTTTCTCCGCCTGGAATCCGAGCTCGTTCAGCGCGGCAACCAGCATGTCGTGCCGGCGTGAATATTTGGCCGCGATTTTTTCGGTAATCTCCGGATGGTACAAGCCGTATGCCGCAGCCTTCTGGATCGCGATGAATTGTCCCGAGTCGTTGTTGTCCTTGACGTCGCCGAATGCTTTGACGACAAGCGGATTGCCTGCGATAAAACCGATCCGCCACCCGGTCATGTTATAGGATTTGGACAAGGAGTGCAGCTCTACGCCGACGTCTTTCGCCCCCGGAACGGACAAGAAGCTGAGCGGCTTCAACCCGTCATAAGTCAGCGCGGCATACGGAGCGTCATGAACGATGACGACGTTGTGTTTTTTCGCCCACTCCACGACCTCGGCGAAAAATTCGTCGGTCGCGCTGGCGCCCGTCGGATTGTTCGGATAGTTCAAATAAAACAGCTTGGCCCGCTCGGCGATTTCCTCTGGAATAGCATTCAAATCCGGCAGGAAGTTGTTTTCTTTTTTCAGTTCGACGTTGTACACTTCCCCGCCCAAATATTTGGTGTGCGTACCCATCACCGGATATCCCGGAACCGTCATGATCGTCACGTCGCCCGGATTGATGAAACAGGAAGGAAGCATGGCAAGCGCCGGTTTGGAACCGATCGAATGCAGCACTTCGGTTTCAGGGTCGATGCCTTCGACCCCAAACACTTCTTTCAGGTAATGGGCTGCCGCAACCTTGAATTCAGGGATGCCGTTGTCCGCATACCCGCGGTTTTCAGGCTTGGCCGCTTCTTCGGCAAGCTTGGCGACAATGCCGTTGTCCGCCATTTCATCCGGTTCGCCGACGCCAAGGTCGATCAGTTCCACGTCGGGAAAATCCTTTTTGGCCTGCGCTTTGGCGCGCTTGATCTTTTCGAATTTGTAAATCGCTGTATCTTTACCGTAATTGGATCCGCCAATCCGGTCCGCAAAATTGTGCTGAATATACGTATTTTGGTATTGTTCGATACTCATTTGTTTCTTCATCTCCCATTTAGGCTAAGTTCCAAAAAACCTACCCTAAATATGAAGGAATCCATGGCTGAACGCCATGGATTAATTATCGTTTCATTTGTACTTTCAGCGACTGCGCAGGCTGGCGAGCAGCCGTTCCATATCCGGCGGAATGTCCGCCGTAAACTCCATATATTCGCCGCTGGACGGATGAATAAAACCAAGCACTTTTGCATGGAGCGCCTGCCCGTCCATTTTGATGCCTTTGCTGCGCCCGTACACCGGATCGCCGACCAGCGGATGCCCGATAAATTTCATATGGACGCGAATCTGGTGGGTTCTCCCCGTTTCGAGCTGCAGCTCGAGCAGCGTGTAATCCCCGAACCGCTCCAAGACGGCAAAATGCGTTACCGCATGTTTGCTGTTTTTCTCCGTCACCGTGAACATTTTCCGGTCCTGCGGATCGCGGCCGATCGGCGCATCGACGGTGCCCTGGTCATGGCTGACGTTGCCGTGCACAAGCGCAACGTATTTGCGCGTCACGCTATGATCTTTCAGCTGGGCGGCAAGCGAGGCATGCGCCTTATCGTTTTTGGCAGCCATCAGCAGGCCCGATGTGTCCTTATCGATCCGATGCACGATCCCGGGACGCAGCTCCCCGTTAATGCCGGACAAGTCCTTGCAGTGATGCATGAGCGCGTTCACAAGGGTGCCGGATGCATGTCCGGGAGCCGGATGCACGACCATCCCTCTCGGCTTGTTCACCACGATGACATCGCTGTCCTCGTAGGCGATATCGAGCGGGATATCCTGCGGCACGATCTCGACGGCGGCAGGTTCAGGCACGGTGACTTCCAGAACATCTCCTTCGGCCAGCTTGTAGTTGGCTTTGACCGGCTTGCCGTTTACTTTCACGTGCCCTGATGCGATCCACAGCTGCACCTGCGATCTGGACACTTCCTCCTCCCAGGATTCCGTGATGTATTTATCGATCCGTTCTTTCGCATAAGCCTGATCGATGACCCAATCCCGGATATCGGCTTCATTCACAAGATTTCATTCCCTTCCTTGCTGCCTTCTTCTTTTGTTGTATGTTTCAAATCAAACAGTGAATCCAATATGATCAGCGCGACGCCGACAACGATGCAGGAATCCGCGATGTTGAAGATCGGAAACGTGTAGCTTCCGAAATTAAACATCAAAAAGTCCACGACCTCCCCGTTCAGCGCCCGGTCAAGGAAATTGCCGATCGCTCCGCCGAGCACGAGGCTAAGCGCCGCGGGCAGCAGTTTGCGCGCAGAGGTTTTTCTAACTTTTTGCATGTACCAAATAATGGCGATAACCACAACGACGGTCACGATGATGAAAAACCAGCGTTGGTTCGGAAGTATGCCGAAAGCGGCTCCCCGGTTGCGGCTGGACGTAATCAGGAAGAAGTTTCCGATCACGGGAATTTCCTGACCGATCTCCAGCTGTTTCGCAATGATGAATTTGGTCCCCTGATCCACTAAAAAGGCGACGATAGCGAGGATATAATACCACACAGCTCCAAGTCACTCCGTTCTTATCAATTAGGCCGGACGGCCTTGACGGCTTCATGTCATCTAAGACTAAGACCTGTATATTGTAGCACAGCACGTCAGATATCGTCCATTAACGTCCATCCCCGAGAAGATTTTCCTTCTGTAAAAGCCGGGTCTTTCGCGCATTCTACAACAGAAGGAATTGTCTCAGGCGGCATGATCGCTGCCGCAAAAGGAAAGGGGCCCGTTATTATGCAGCATCTTACCGCTTCGCAGCAAAAGCATCTGCGTACCCTCCTGGAAGAGCAGTTGCAATCCATACAGCAGAAAGATCAGGAAAACGATTCTTACGGCGTGGACGAATCCATGCGCGACGAAACCGGCGAGCTGTCGCTGATCGACAACCATCCGGGGGACGTGGCCACCGATTTGTACAACCGTGAAGTGGACCTTATGCTTCAAAACCATGACGACCATCGGATGGAATTGATCCGCGATGCCCTTGAACGGATGGATCGGGGAACGTATGGCATCTGTCCGGTCTGCAACAAGCCGATTCCTTACGAGCGCCTCGAAGCCGTTCCGACGACGGAATACTGCGTGGAGGATACCCCGAAGCACCACGTTTCCGACTACCGGCCGGTGGAGGAACATTTCCTGAAGCCGCCATTTGGACGCACGAGCCTGGATGAACGCGAAGACCAAAACGGTTTTGACGGAGAAGACGCCTGGCAGGCGGTCGAAAATTTCGGCACGTCCAATACGCCCGCCTATGCCGAAGGAAACGAAATCCACAGCTATAATGAAATGGAGATCGAAGCGTCGGAAGAGCTGGAAGGATGCGTCGAACCTATGGAAGCTTTCGTGGCCACCGACATGTACGGCAATTTGATCGACATCGTCCGGAATCAGCAATACCGCAAATACATGGACATGGGCGAAGGCGTCGACATGTACCAGCTGGCGGAAGAAGAAGAGGACGAAGAAGATTTTCTTCTCTAACCTTCGGGGGCCCTTCCCCGGTTAATAAGTGTTCAATTCCAGCTGTCGCTGCACGATGCGTACGATATCCGCGATATAATCCCCGATAATGGGCAGGTTCAGCGCACCTAATACCTGTAAAACGTAAATGATGGTAGCCGCAAAAAAGGTAAATCCGATCGCGATTCCGACGCCTCGCGCCGTACCCGAGAGCAGATTGAGCCAAATGAGGCGCAGCGGCTTGTGAAGAAGCTGGGTGTAGTCGGCAATGCGCGACTTTTCCATCTCGCTTGCAATTTGGGCCGTAAGCTGGTAAATCCGGCTCAACTGCTCTTTTTCGGATGCGGATCCTCCCGTTTTTTCATCGTTGACCATAGATGTCTTCCCCTTCATAAAAGCTGTCGCGAAGAAAAACAAACGAGCCCGAAAGCCCCGGATCGTCCGGCGCCTTAAGGCTCGTTTATTCCTTTTGCTGCTATTATTTGCCTAAAGCCGGCCCCTCATTCAAGCAAGGAGGCTCCTCTTCGGCATTTATTTCAGGATTTCGCAAAAATTCCTAACCGCTCCTTGCAAAATCCTCATTCCAACCGATCTTAATCCGCGATGCGCACGCCTAGCGTTTTGCCTGCCAGGTCGACGGTTTCCATGCCGGCTTCTTTACCGAACAGAACGTCTTTGACCAAAACATTTTCGCGAAGCACATGATCGAAGGCTTGGATCGCCCCGGTCAGCTCCTCGTCCGCGTCCAAAACGAGCGTGACGCGTTTTTCGATCGGCAGATCCAGCTTTTTGCGGTAATCCTGAACGGCACGGACTACTTCTCTGACCCAGCCTTCCTGTTCAAGCTCAGGCGTGATCTCGGTATTCAGGGCCACCGTGATGCCGTAACCGGAAGCCGACGCGAAGCCGCTCTTGGCATGCTTTTCGACGAGCAATTCGTCAGCGGTAATTTGAAGCTCTTCGCCTTCCGGAGAGGTCACGTTGATGCCCCCGGATTGAACGGCCGCTCTCGTTTCCTCCGGAGACAAGCCTTTCAGGAAGCCTTGAAGGAAGCCGATGTTTTTGCCGTATTTTTTGCCGGCGACTTTCAAATTCATTTTGAGCGTAAAGTCCACGAACCCGCTGTCGCTGGTTTCGAGCACGAGATTTTTCACGTTGATCTCTTCTTTGATGATGTCTTGGTAACCCTCCGCATCAAACGATTGGTCCATGGAAACGATCAATTCGGACAACGGCTGGCGCGTTTTGATGCCCGTTTCGTTGCGCACGTTGCGCGCAAGCTCGACGATTTGACGGGCCGCTTCCATGTCCGCTTCCAGCGTTTGGTCGATCAACGACTCGTCCGCTTGCGGGAAGTCGGCCAAATGCACGCTTTCGCCTCCGCCGAGGTTGGTGTAAATATCTTCGGACAGGAAAGGCGTGTACGGCGCCATCAGTTTGGAAAGCGTCAGCAGCACATGCGTCAGCGTGCCGTATGCGGCAAGTTTGTCTTCGGTCAAACCGCTGCCCCAGAAACGGTCGCGGGAACGGCGGATGTACCAGTTGCTGAGCTCGTCGATGAAGCCTTCGATGCCTTTCGCCGAGTTCAGGAAGTCGTTCACCGCAAGGCCTTTGTCGACCAATTGGATCAAACTGTTCAAACGGGACAGAATCCAGCGGTCCAATTTGTTGTCGGATGGCTTGAACGGATGCTCCGCCGGATCGTAGCCGTCGATGTTCGCGTACAGCGTCAAGAATGAATGAGTATTAACGAGCGTATCCACGACTTTGGATTTCGCTTCCGCAACGATGCCTTTCGAGAACCGTTTGCTGTTCCAAGGCGCGCTGTCGGCCAACAATGCCCAACGGAACGCGTCCGTGCCGAATTCGTTGATGATATCCCAAGGATCGATGACGTTGCCTTTGGACTTGGACATCTTCTGCCCGTTTTCGTCGAGGATATGCCCCGTAGCGATGACCGCTTTATAAGGCGCTACGCCTTTAAAAAGGGTGGATACCGCCAGCAAGCTGTAGAACCAGCCGCGGGTTTGGTCGATCCCTTCGCAGATCATGTCAGCAGGGAACTGCTCTTCGAAGGTGCTCTCGTTTTCGAACGGATAATGATGCTGCGCAAACGGCATCGAACCGCTGTCGAACCATACGTCGATGACCTCGGACGTACGTTCCATGACGCCGCCCTCGCAGTGCGGGCATTTCACTTTGACTTCGTCCACGTAAGGCTTATGCAGTTCAAAATCGTCAGGAAGCGCCGTGGTCGCATGCTCTCTCAAATCCGCGAAGCTGTGCGGAGCGTATTCTTTTTTGCAGGAATCGCAGACCCACACGTTCAGCGGCGTTCCCCAATAACGGTTCCGGCTGATGTTCCAGTCCACCAGATCCTCGAGGAATTTGCCGAAACGCCCTTCGCGGATATGGCCCGGGAACCACTCGACGCCGTTGTTGTTGGCGATCAGCTGATCTTTGACGGCCGTCGTTTCGATGAACCAGCTCTCCATTGCATAGTACAGGAGCGGGGATTTGCAGCGCCAGCAGAACGGATAGCTGTGCTCGTATTTTTCCTTGCTGAACAGCAGCCCTTTTTCGGATAGCATCTTCACGATGTCCACATCGCAATCCTTCACGAAACGGCCGGCCAGATCCGTAATCTCATCGGTGTAGCGGCCTTGGGCATTGACGACGCTGACGAAGCTGATGCCGTTTTCGCGGCAGGTTTTGTAGTCGTCTTCACCATGCGCCGGTGCCATATGGACGATACCCGTACCGCTTGCGTCCGTGACGAACGAAGCGCCCACGATCACGTTGCCTTTTTCCGGATGGATGTACGTAAACGGCGGCGTGTAGGTTTTTCCGATAAACTCGGAGCCTTTGTGCGTGGACAACACCTGATATTCTTCCTTCATAAGGTCTTCGACCAGGTTTTTGGCTACGATATACACTTCGCCGTTTTTTTGCACGCGCACATAATCCATATCCGGATTCATGGCAAGGGCAACGTGAGCCGGCAGCGTCCAAGGCGTCGTCGTCCAGGCAAGCACGTATTCGCCGCTGTCGTGCAGCTTGAACTTCGCCGTGGCACTCAGGTCTTTGACGTCTTCGTAACCTTGGGCCACTTCGTGGGAACTGAGCGTCGTTTGGCAGCAAGGGCAGTACGGGCTGACGCGGTGGCCGCGGTACAGCAGCCCTTTGTCATGGATGGTCGCCAGAATGTTCCATACGCTTTCGATGTAGTTATTTTCAAGCGTGATGTAAGGATGGTCGAGATCCGTCCAGTAGCCGATCGCTTCCGTCAGCTCTCTCCACTGCTTTTCGTATTCGAACACGCTGGCTTTGCATTTTTTGACGAACTCTTCGACGCCGTATTTTTCGATTTCTTGTTTGCCGGAGATGCCAAGCTGTTTCTCCACGCCGAGTTCAACCGGCAAGCCGTGGGTGTCCCAGCCCGCTTTGCGGACGACGCGGTAACCTTTCATCGTTTGGTAACGGCCGATAAAGTCTTTGATGACCCGGCCGAGAACGTGACCGATGTGCGGCGCGCCGTTGGCCGTAGGCGGACCTTCGTAGAACACGTAGTTCGGTTTGCCTTTCCGGTTTTCCATCGATCTGCGGAAGGTATCTTCCTCGTTCCATTTTTTCAGCACGCGCAGGTCGCGTGTGCGCGCTTTTTCTTTGATATCGACTTTTTGCATCATTTTCAACCTCCAAAATCTTTCAAAAGATTTCCCATCCCCCTAAATCCCCCTTCTAAGCGGACGCTTTCGAAGCGAGTTTTCCTTCGGAAAACTTTTAGGGGACCCCGAGGGCTTTTGCCCTCTGGACTCCCGAAATAGATCGAGGGAGTCACAGAGTATGGACTTTGATTCTTTTTATGTGATGCCCGCTTTTCGCCCCGGTCTTTGCTTTCGCAAAGACGGGGCACGCTTAACGGATGCGCACTCAAGTTTCAAAAACAAAAAGTTACTCTTTCCACCACACCCATCGCACGCATGGAAGGTTCCCGATAGCGAACCGTAAGGGAGCTGAGGAAGAACCGGGCACACCTCCAAAAGCCCCTTTAGCTCGCCGCACCCATCGCACGCATGGAAGGTTCCCGATAGCTAACCGTAAGGGAGCTGAGGAAGAACCGGGCACACCTCCAAAAGCCCCTTTAGCTCGCCGCACCCATCGCACGCATGGAAGGTTCCCGATAGCTAACCGTAAGGGAGCTGAGGAAGAACCGATCACACCTCCAAAAGCCCCTTTAATGCGCCGCACCCATGCACGCATGGAGGTTCCCGATAGCGAACCGCTAGGGAGCCGAGGAAGAACCGGGCACACCCACCAAAAGCAGCTTTAGTGCGCCACTCCCCCTTCCTACGCCGAACTTTCGGGTGTCCAGAGGGCAGCGCCCTCTGGGGTCCCCCTTTGGAAAGGGGGATTTAGGGGGATTCGAAAAAAAGATGCTCGAAGATGCTTCGAAACACAAATAAAGCCTCATCCCTAAAAGGGACGAGGCTTCTGCTCGCGTGACCACCCTAATTCCGTTCATGGAGAAACAAGACTCCCCTGAACGACTCCTCAAGTCCTCGCCTTACCGGATATTTACAAACCACATCCGCCGTCAGCAAGGAGCCGATATAACGTTCGGCATGCCGGCTCGGCTTACGCACGTTAAAAATAACGCTTCAGCTTCGCTTCTCCGGGAGGATCTTCGGCTTCGGGTCCGAACATCGGCTCTCAGCAAACGCCGACTCTCTGGAGAACATATCCCAAGCTTACTTATCCCATCATGGAATCCATATACGCATTGATGCTGCCGTGACTTTTCACGACAACCGATATGACTATAGTTATAGCCCTTTTTTATTCAAAAGTCAACCAAGCAGAAGCCTAGTATACTTCATTTGCTTCGCGGGTGCTCCGGCTTTCGCCCGAAGATTCCAGCGCATCCCAGCTTTCTTGGCTCAAAAGCTCCAGCTGCGCCTCGACCAGCGTCCGGAAACGGGTGCGGTAAATGGAAGCCTGTTTTTTCAATTCTTCCACTTCCATCGCGATTTTACGCGACTTGGCCAGCGATTCGTTGATGATCCGGTCTGCGTTTTTCTCGGATTCTTTGATGATCAGCTGCGCCTCTTTCTTGGCGTTGTTTTTCACTTCGTCGGCCGCTTCCTGGGCCACGATGATCGTTTTGGAAAGCGTCTCTTCGATATTGAGGAAATGGTCCAATCGTTCCTGCAATGACATCAGCTGATTATGAAGTTCCTTGTTTTCGCGGATGACGCTCTCATAATCCTTGATGACCTGATCGAGGAATTCGTTCACTTCATCTTCATCATAGCCCCGGAGCCTGCGGGAAAACTCCTTGTTATGTATGTCGAGCGGCGTTAACGGCATAGATGTGCACCTCCTAAGAATGTTCAGGTCTCCCTGTGTTATCAAACGGATCTGGATACAGCCCACTTGGAATGTATCGGCCGAAGTAAACCATTTTTTTAGCGTTCGCTTGAATTACATTTCGACAGGAATAACCTATTTCCTGCTGCGAGTCTACACAAATTTACCTATTTTAACCCGGTAGCGTCCTTTTTTGGTCACGTCTCCCGCTTCAAGCACTTTGAAACGCCCGAATCCCTGCATCGAAACGACGTCCCCTGCTTTCAGCGGAGCCGACGGGTCTTCGACCGTTTTCCAGTTCACGCGGCAGCGTCCGGCCCGAATCGGAACCAGCACCTTGCTCCGGCTAAGCCTGTAGACGTCGGATGCAATTCCGTCCAGACGCAGCGACGCAACCGTAATATCCATCGGTTCCAGCGTCGCCTTGTTCGTACGAAGCTGCTCAATCGGCAAAATTTCGCTTTGAACGTGCACGCGGTGCACCTGGTTCAGGTTCATGTCCAGAAAGGCGCTGATCTCCTCGCATACGACCGTGTGGCATCCGTTCTCCAGCACATGGATGTCGCCGATTTTGGAACGTTTAATGCCAAGGCCAAGGATCGCCCCCATATAATCGCCGTGTTCCAGCGACAAAAACTTCTGGTCCGCGGACTCGATGCTGAGTACGCTCAGCTTCAAATCCTCTGCGGCTAAATCGCGGTAATCCGGAGCGATCAGCGCCCGTTTCCGTTCCGCTTCCCCATAACCGCCGTCAAATCGCACATGCACGTCCGGGTGGCGATTCGCCAGCGATTCCACGATAAACGCCTGTCTCGGATCCAAAAAATCCGTCAGTCTCGTCTCATGGTATTGGCCCGCATTCACTATCCATTCCCATGCCCGGTCCACGAATTCGCGCTCATCCGGATGAAAATGCTCGTAAATATCCAGTTTCATCGCACTCACGCCCAGAAATACAAAAGAATCGCGATCACGCCCCGCTCAGCGAATTGCAGCACCAGCAGCGCTATGATCGGCGAAATGTCGAGCATCCCCATGATGGGAGGAATAAACCGGCGAAACGGCGACAAATACGGCTCAACCAGCTTGCCCAAGAGCTCACCGATAAAGCTTTCACGCAGGTTCGGAAGCCAGGACATCAGCACGTACACGAGAATCATGTAAAAATAAATTTGAAACAAATACTGCACGATCGTAATTATTTCGGCCAAAATCGGCTCACCTCATTCTGTTGTAATCATGTTCTTCCGCAAGGATTTCGGAAATGGTGCCTGAGATTTCAACCGTATCCGGGGTGCATAAAAAAATGTTTCCCCCGACCTTGGAAATGCTGCCGCTCAAGGCATACACCGTTCCGCTAAGAAAATCGATGATCCGCAGCGCCTGGTCGGTGCGTACACGCTGCAGGTTGACGACCACGGTCCGGTGCGAACGCAAATGGTCGGCGATTTCCTGGGCTTCGTCATAGGAACGCGGTTCGTGGAGGATGACCTTGACGTTCTTTTGCGAATGAATGCTAACCACGTTATTTCCCCTTTGGTTTCTACGTGTTTCCACCGGCGGAGTTTCAACTTCTTCTTCAACGGGGAGCTGCTCCCGCTCGACGATTTCCTCCTGTTCCTGCAAACCCAAAAAAGACATGAATTTATTCATCACGCTCATCCTTTCTCCTCCTCTTTCCCTACTAAAATGCTGCCTAAACGGATCCAAGTCGCTCCTTCCTCAATCGCCACTTCAAAATCGTTAGACATGCCCATGGAAAGCTCCGTTAAAGGTTCCTGCGTAATGCCCTTGCGGTTTAATTCGTCCCTTAACTCGCGCAGCCCCCTGAAAACGGAACGGGTAGCTTCCGCCTCGTCTTCAAAAGGAGCCATGGTCATCAGACCGACCACTTTAATATGGGAAAAGCTTTGAATTTCCTGCAAAAAAGATGCCGCTTCCCCGGGAGCCAAACCGTATTTGCTGTCTTCCCCCGAAACATTGATTTGCAAAAAGGTTTTCGCCACAAGCCCCCGCGCGGCGGCTTGCTTCTCCAGTTCCTTGGCCAGCGACAGCCTGTCCAGCGAATGGATGTACTCGAACCTTCCGATCACGTCCTTCACTTTATTGGTCTGCAGGTGACCGATAAAATGCCAAGTGCCCCGGTGGCCCAGCGTTTCCCATTTATCCGAGGCGTTTTGCCAGCGATTTTCGCCGATATGCTCCAGCCCGCTGTCCAACACCTTCGCCGTCATCGCGGCGGAAACGTATTTTGTTACCGCCACGATCTTTACTTCTTCAGGCGCCCTGCCGCTTCGCCGGCATGCCTGTTCAATGCGCGTATTGACTCCCTGTATCCGCTCTTCCAACGTCATGGAAGGCTCACCTCTCTTTTAGCCCGATCCAACTCGCCATTCGTCCTGTCGTTCCCCCATCCTTCCGGTATGAGAAAAACAGATCGTTACGACAGCTTGTACACCATGATGTACATTCGATATGTGTCGGCAATATTCCTGCTTTAATCATAATGTGTCGATTCAATTCTTTCAAGTTAAGCATGGATTTGCCGCCTTCTTTGGCGATATACCAATCCGTAGCGGAATATTTGTCATTACCCAGGAAATCTTTTTCTAAATCATGGACATAAGACATAACTTTTCCATCTACTTCGTAACAACAGGATCCGATCGACGGACCGATGGCCGCCCGGATATCCTGCGACCGGCTACCGTAAACCTCCGTCATCCGTTCCGCCATTTTGGCCGCAATCCCGGCAACGGTTCCTTTCCAGCCCGCGTGCGCAAGCCCGACGACCTGTCGCTCCGGATCATAAAAAAACAATGGCACGCAATCGGCATAAAAGGATGTGAGCAGCACGCCCGGCACGTTGGTCAGCAGCCCATCCGTATCCTGAACGGCGGATTCCCGCGTTAAACTTCCCGCTCCCGCCGCGCTTTCGTCAATGATTGCGATATCGGCGCGGTGGACCTGTTCCCCGCATGTCCAGGCATCGAATTTAAAGCCAAGCCGGCCTGCCGCGAGTTTACGGTTGGCAATGACGTCCTCCCGCCGGTCACCGACGTGAAAAGCCAGATTCAGCGTATCGTAAGGCGCATGGCCGACGCCCCCTTTTCTGCTCGAAAACCCGGCACTTACGCCGTCGTAACGGCTGACCCAAGGCTCCAACATAAAAAGCGCCGGCCGCCCTTTTTCCTCATTCAAAACAAACGGTTCCATTCCCCTTCACCTCAACTTCCAGTGTACCATATGCCGCCCTACAAATCCCTGTAATTTCGGCGGTCCCTTTCCTGCCGTTCCCCGTAAGACGAAGCTTCCTTTTCGTTTGGCAGCGTTTTGAGTTCTTCCATTTTGACCAGGACGACGTCCGAACCGATTTTGACGATGTTTTGCCATGGAATCACGAGATCCGCTCCCCCGCCGAACAACCCTAAAAATTTATTGTAGCTTGGCACGACGATGGCGTCGATTCGGCCTTGGCGGAGATCCAGCTCCAGGTCGCTGATTTGTCCAAGCCTTTTGCCGTCCACGATATTGATGACATCTTTGGTTTGAAAATCGGATATTTTCATGTTTATCCCCACCGATTGTTTTTCTGGAATCAACGTCCGCAGCCCCTTTTCCTCCTAAGTTTCCATGCCTGAATATCCGCTTCCGCATTCTTGTTATCAGTATATGTTCCCTTTGGGCAAAATGCCCTTCTTTTTCGAAATTGCAAAACAAGGCCGCTGCCCCGCTCACCCGTTAGACAGCATCACTTAGACAAACATGTCAAGAGAGATCTTGGAAGCATGAAAATGCCGTATGGCACATATGTCTGATGAAGAGAAAGCTGATGGACGATCCATCTAAAAAAGCGACCCGGGACGGATCGCTTTTAGGTTTATAGGCTTGGCAAAAGAATGCAAAGGACGTTTTACGCCAATCCTCGATATTCAATTTTTAGGGGTTAAGATTTCACATGCTTTTGCATTTGTTGGATGGCCGACTTTTCCAGACGGGATACCTGAGCTTGGGAAATGCCGATTTCGTCGGCAACCTCCATTTGGGTTTTTCCTTCAAAAAAGCGCATGGATAGAATCATTTTTTCCCGTTGACCGAGCCTTTGCATCGCCTCGCGCAGGGCAATTTCCTCAATCCACTGTACATCCTTGTTTTTGTCGTCGCTAATTTGATCCATCACGTAGATCGGATCGCCGCCGTCGTGGTATATCGGTTCGAACAGCGACACGGGATCCTGGATCGCGTCCAAGGCAAAAACGACATCCTCTTTGGGTACGTTGAGCACCTCGGAAATTTCGAAAATCGTCGGTTCCCGGGAATTTTGGTTCGTCAGGGAATCGCGCACCTGCAGCGCCTTATAGGCAATATCGCGGAGCGATCTCGAGACCCGGATCGGATTGTTGTCCCTCAGGTACCTGCGGATTTCCCCGATGATCATCGGGACCGCATAGGTCGAAAATTTCACGTTTTGCGACAAGTCAAAATTATCAATAGCCTTCATCAGTCCGATACAGCCTACCTGAAACAAATCGTCGACAAATTCCCCCCGATTGTTGAAGCGCTGAATGACGCTGAGCACCAGTCTCAGATTGCCGTTCACGAGCTTTTCTCTGGCTGACCGTTCGTTGTGTTGCTGCAAGGAGTGGAACAATTCCCGCATTTCCACGTTGGTTAGGACCGGTAATTTTGCGGTATCCACGCCACAAATTTCGACTTTGTTTCGGGTCATGATGATTTACCTCCCAAGGAGAAACATTAATGTACATTATCTCCCTGGGGGCTCATTTTATTCCTTGCAAAAAATTTGCTACACCATCTTGTTGAACTCCTTGCGGAGTCTTTTGATGATCCTTTTTTCGAGCCTGGATATGTAGGATTGGGAAATCCCGAGCATATCCGCAACATCTTTTTGCGTCTTTT
>Ga0180220_1000796_pt1 | contig 28588 bp, 27 predicted proteins | sample eDN5th37CBELigBY_FD_151335 | JGI IMG/M metagenome (GOLD analysis project Ga0180220, IMG submission 151335) | Enriched backyard soil microbial communities from Emeryville, California, USA - eDNA 5th pass 37_C BE-Lig BY (version 2) (version 2) | ecosystem: Environmental > Terrestrial > Soil >... | reverse complement strand
GACCGGGATCCCCAACAACCGCGCGCCGATCGCGAACGCCGCCAGCATCGCGAAGAAGACGAGGGGATGGATCGGGTCGCCGCCCTCCCGCGGCGCCCTCGCGGGGGCGGCGATCACGCCCAGGTGGGCGAGCGCCTCCTCGGCCCCCGCCGCGAGCCCCGCGCCGTACGCGCCCCGGCGGAACTCGGGGAGCATCCGGTCCCGGATGATCCGCCCCGCCTGCACGTCGGTGAGCTCGCCCTCGATGCCGCCGCCCACCTCGATGCGGGCCTCCCGATCGTCGATCGACAGCACGAAGAGCAGCCCGTCGTCCCGGCCGGCGTCCCCCAGCTTCCACGCCTCCGCCACCCGGATCGAGAAGGACTCGATGGGCTCGCCGTCGAGCGAGCGGACCACGAGGAAGGCGAGCTGCGGGCCCTTGCCTCCGTCCGCCGCGAGGGCGGCGCGGGCGAACCCCTCCAGCCGGGCCGCCTCCGCCGGGGCGAGGACGCCGGCCTGATCGACCACCGGGCCGACGAGCCTGGGGACGGGGAGGAGCGCGAAGAGCAGCGCCCCCGCCAGCGCCGCGATCAAAAGCGGACCTCCGGCGCCTTCTCCGCGTCGGGGGTGGTCGCGGTGAACTGGGGCTTGGCCTGCTTGCGGTAGACGAGCGCGTTGGTGAAGCTCGTGGGCGGCACCGTGATCTGGTTGTTGAACCGCTGCACCGACTCGATGTAGCGCCGCCTCGCGATGGCGATGCGGTTCTCCGTGCCCTCGAGCTGCACCTGCAGGTCGCGGAAGGCGCCATCCGCCTTCAGGTCCGGGTACCGCTCGGACACGGCGAGCAGCCGCCCCAGGGCGCCGGACAGCCGGGCCTGCGCCTGCTCGAACTGCTGCATCGTCTCGGGGGTGAGCTGGTCCGCCTGCACCACCGTCTTCGTCGCGCCGGCGCGGGCCTCGGTCACCGCCTCGAAGGTCTCCCGCTCGTGGGCGGCGTAGCCCTTCACCACGTTGACCAGGTTGGGGATCAGATCCGCCCGGCGCTGGTACTGGTTCTGGACCTCGCCCCAGGCGGCGGCCACCTCGTTCTCCGCCATGGGGATGGACTGGATGCCGCAGCCCGACGCGAGGACGAGCGCGGCGGCGGCGGGGACGAGCCTTCGCAGGTGTGTTCTCACGCCGCGCATTGTAGCGACGGATCGGCGACGCGCCACCCGGATCGGATTCGGGTGGTGGCGGCCGCGCCCGGGGAGTAACGAAGGAGGTCGCGCGATCCGCCGGGCGGTCCGCACGCCCGGGCCGGCGATCGCGTCGGGAGGTCTTGGCGGATGAAGGGTCGCGCGGTCGTGGTGGCGTTGGGGGCGGCGCTCCTCCTCGGTCTGTCCGCGCTCATCGCGATGATGGGCCTGCAGCCCAACGACGGGACCTCGTACCTCCCCGCGGGCGTCGAGCCGGCCGACCTGCCCGAGGCATCCAGCGAAGGGGCCGCCCTTCTCGCCCGCTACTGCCGAAGCTGCCACGGCGTGCCCCACCCCGCCCTGCACACGCCGGACGACTGGCCCCGGGTGGTGGACGAAATGACCGGTCGGATCATGTCCCGGGTGATGGCGCCCTTGCCCATGCCCTCCTCCCGGGAGCGCGACGCGATCGTGGCCTACCTGCAGCGCCACGCCTCGGGCGCGCCGCCCCGCGAGGCCGCGGCGCCCGCCGCCCCGGACGGCGGTTGATCGACAGTCCCCTTCGATCGGCGTACCCTTTTCGCCTACACCCCTGGTAGATCCGCGGGATGCGCACCCACGTCCTCTTCCCGATCCTCGCCGCATCCCTCGCCACCCTCTCCGCCTGCAGGAGCGCCGGGCCGAAGCCGGCGCAGGCGGTCGCGGAGGTGCAGCGGTCCGCGCCGCCGCTCCCCGAGATGGAGGTGGACGCGGCCGCCATGGATCCCGCCGTGGATCCCTGCACCGACTTCTACGCCTACGCCTGCGGCGGCTGGATGAAGCAGACGCCGATCCCCCCCGACCGCCCCGCGTGGTACCGGAGCTTCTCCGAGATCCAGGCGCACAACGAGCTCCTGCTCCGCCGCATCCTGGACGACGTGGCGGGCGGCCGCCTCCAGACGCCGTACGGCGACGAGCTCGGCGCCTTCTGGTCCACCTGCATGGACGAGGCCGACGCGCCGGCGGCGTCGCTCGCCACCCTGCGGGAGGAGCTGGGCCGAATCGAGGCGGCCCGCGACTCCGAGCGGCTCGCCGCGGAGGTGGCGCGGCTGCAGATGGCCGGCGTGAACGCGTTCTTCTCCTTCGGCGCCCAGCAGGACTTCCGGGACGCCACCCAGGTCATCGGCGTCGCCGATCAGGGCGGGCTGGGCCTCCCCGACCGCGGCTACTACCTGGACCCGGGCGAGCGCCCCCAGGCGACCCGCACCGCCTACGTCGCCCACGTGGCCCGGATGCTCGAGCTCGCCGGCGAGACCCCGGAGTCGGCGACGCGATCGGCGCAGGCCGTGATGGAGATCGAGACCGCCCTCGCCGAGGCGTCGATGCCCCGGGTCGACCGCCGCGATCCCTACAACATCTACCACCGCATCGATCGCCAGGGCCTCGAGGCGGCGGCGCCGAACTTCGACTGGCGCACCTACTTCGAGGGGATCGGCGAGCCCGACGTGGAGAAGATCAACGTTACCGTGCCCGCGTTCTTCAGGGCGTTCAGCCAGTTGCTGGGCGAGCGAGATCCGGCCCAGCTCCGGACCTACCTGCGCTGGCACCTGGTGCGCGCGGCGGCGCCGGCGCTGCCCGAGGCCTTCGTGCAGGAGGACTTCGCCTTCCGGTCCAAGCAGCTCACCGGCGAGGAGCGGATCCTGCCCAGGTGGAAGCGCTGCGTCGCCGCGGTGGACGCCGCCATGGGCGAGGCCCTCGCCCGCCCCTTCGTGGCGATCGCCTTCGGCGAGGAGGGCAAGGCCCGGGCGCAGGAGCTGGTGAAGCAGATCGAGGCCGCCTTCGAGCGCAACCTGCAGACCCTGGGGTGGATGGACGAGCCCACCCGGAGCGAGGCCCTGCAGAAGCTCCACGCCGTTTACAACAAGATCGGCTACCCCGAGCGGTGGCGCAGCTACGACGGCCTGGAGGTGAGCGACACGTCCTACCTCGCCAACCGCCTCGCGGCGGAGCGCTTCGAGTCGAAGCGGCAGCTCGACAAGATCGGCGAGCCGGTGGATCGGTCCGAGTGGTTCATGTCGCCTCCGACGGTGAACGCCTACTACAACCCGCTGCTCAACGAGATGGTGTTCCCCGCGGGGATCCTGCAGGCCCCCTTCTTCGGCGCCGAGGCCGAGCCGGCGGCCAACGCGGGCGCCATCGGCATGGTGATGGGGCACGAGCTCACCCACGGCTTCGACGACAAGGGCAGACAGTTCGACGCCAAGGGCAACCTGCGGGAGTGGTGGACCCCCGCCGTGTCCGACGCCTACCGGGAGAAGGCCCAGTGCGTGGTGGACCAGTACGCCGCCTACGAGGTCCAGGATCTGAACCTGGACGGAAACCTCACGCTCGGTGAGAACATCGCGGACATCGGCGGGCTGAAGATGTCGTGGCTGGCGTTCTCCCACGACCGCGCCGATCTCGACGTCCGGGACGATTCGGGCTTCTCTCCCGCCCAGCGCTTCTTCATCGCCTACGCCCAGTCGTGGTGCGCGAACCGCCGCCCCGAGTACGCGCGGCTCCTGGTGACGGTGGATCCCCACTCGCCCCCGGAGTTCCGGGTGAACGGCGCCGTGATCAACCAGGTCGCGTTCCAGGAGGCCTTCGCCTGCCAGGACGGCGCGCCCATGGCGCCCGTCGACCGCTGCGAGGTCTGGTAGAGGTCCGCGGCCCGGCGGCGAAAGGGGCGCGCTGGCGCTGCGCCGGTCGGGCCCCGTCGCCGCGCGCGACCGGGGCCTCCGGGTGGAGGCGGTTCCTCCCGGCGCTTCAGCCTTCCGCGCGCCCGGGGGCGCGGGCGTGGCCGCGCCGCACCATGCTCCACTTGAGCGCGGGCGGCGTCACCAGCGTGGTGACCATCACCACCACCACGATCGCCGAGAAGAGCGCCTGATCCACGACCCGCTCGCCGCCGATGGTGAGCCCCAGGCCGATGTTGGCGAAGATCAGGCCCACCTCGCCCCGGGGGATCATGCCGATCCCCACCGAGAGGGTGTCGAGGCCCCTGCCGATCACGCCGACGGCGCTGACGAGCTTGCCCAGGATCCCCACCGCCGTGAGGGCGACGGCCACCGCCGCCACCCCCGGCATGGCGAAGGAGCGCAGGTCGGTGCGCATGCCCATCGCCACGAAGAAGATGGGGACCAGGAACCCGGCGATGGGCGCCATCAGCTCGGAGAGGTTGCGCTCGCCGCGATCGGCGAACGGCTTGAAGTGCACCTCCTCGAGGATGAGGCCGGCGGCGAACGCGCCGACGATCGCCGCGAGGCCCAGCGCACTCGCGGCCCACGAGAGGGAGAGGCAGACCACGAGGCCCGCCACCAGCAGCGCCCCCGGGCGCTGCAGCCTCGCGGCGAGGCCGATGAAGTGAGCCGACAGCCACCTGCCCGCCAGCAGCGCGCCGGCCAGGAAGCCCACCGCCTTCACCAGGATCAGGCCGAGCTCCAGGCCGGAGATCGAGCCCCCGCTCTCCGCCGCGGCGATGAGGCCGGTGACGGCGGCGAGGAGGACGAGGCCGAGCACGTCGTCGATCACGGCGGCGCCCAGGATCACCCGCGCCTCGCCGCTCTGGGAGCGGCCGAGATCCTGGAGGACGCGGGCGGTGATCCCCACGCTGGTGGCGGCGAGGGTGGCGCCGAGGAAGATGTGGGCGTAGGTGGTCGCCTCGGGGAGCAGCCATGCGCCCACCCCCCAGCCCAGCAGCATGGGCGCCACCACGCCCAGGACGGCCACCACCAGGGAGGGGACGCCGACCTTCGCCATCTCGCCCACGGTCGACTCGAGGCCGACCTCGAAGAGCAGGATCAGCACGCCGATGTTGGCGAGGAGATCGATGAGCGGATCGGTCGCCACCCCGTCGAAGACGTGGAGGCCGACGAGGCCGAGGTTCCCCAGGACCACGCCGGCGACGAGCTCCCCGAGCACGGCGGGCTGCCCCAGGCGGATCGCGACGTGGCCGCCGAGGAGGGCGCCGATCAGGATGGCGGCCACCGCGATGGCGACGGTGGGAGTGGGGTCCACATGCCCACCGCTGGCCAGCGCCGGGGCGGCCGCCACCAGCGCGAGGAAGGGGAGAAGTCGCCTCATCTCGTCGAAACTCCCGGAGAATGAAGGAGCGTGAACCTAATGACCGGGGTGGCCGAGGACCACCGGTTCGATGGGATCGGCTTCCCGCCGGCCGAACCGGGCCTTCCAGATCGCCGCGGCCGGGAACGTTTCCGGCGCTCGTCGGTTCGGGCCTTTCGGGAGGACGGACGGCCCCCGGACGAGAGCCCTCGTGAAACGGATCCGCCAGCGGGGCATCCAAGGCCCCGTCTTCGACCAGACCCACCCGCGCGGGCTTCCCCGCGCCAAGAGCCCAAGGAGCACTAGGATGCGCAAGTTCATCGGGAAGGCCCTGTTCACCCTCCTCCTCGGAGCGCCCGCCTTGTCGTTCGCAGCGCCGTACCAGATCGACCCCTCCCACTCCAACGCCCACTTCAAGGTGCGGCACATGATGGTGACCACCGTCCGCGGCGAGTTCACCAAGCTGGCGGGGACCGTCCAGTTCGATCCGGCCAAGCCCGAGGCGGTCGCGATCGACGCGACCATCGACGCGACCACCATCGACACCCGCGAGCCCAAGCGCGACGACCACCTGAAGAGCCCGGACTTCTTCGACGTCGCCAAGCACCCGACGATCACCTTCAAGTCCAAGAGCGCCAAGTCGAAGGGCAAGGGCAAGCTCGCGGTCACCGGTGACCTCACCATGCGCGGCGTCACCAAGGAGGTCGTCCTCGGCGTCGAGGGCCTCGACGCCGAGGTGAAGGATCCCTGGGGCAACATGCGGATCGGCGCGGTGGCCACCACCAAGGTGAACCGCAAGGACTTCGGCCTCAACTGGAACCAGGCCCTCGAGGCCGGCGGCGTGCTGGTCGGCGACGAGGTCGACATCGTCATCGACGTCGAGCTGATCAAGCAGGCCGAGAAGACCGCCACCAAGTAGGGTCGCTCGTCCAGCGGCCGCGCAGGCCGCTCTTCACCGCTGCGGACCTCGTGGACGGGGTCCGCAGCTTCGTCTTCCCCGGTACCGATCCCGCCATGGCCGACAGCGAGACCCAGCCCCCTGCGCGACGGCGCCGCCTGAGGCGGTTTGCGATCGACGGCGGCCTGATCCTCCTGGTCTTCCTGGCGATCGGCGCCTGGCAGACCCGCAACCTGATCGCCTCGGGTACCGCCGCGCCGGACTTCACCCTGCGCGACCTCGAGGGCCGGCCCCACCGCCTCGCGGAGTCGCAGGGGCGCAAGGTCCTCCTCTACTTCTGGGCGCCGTGGTGCGGCGTCTGCAAGGCGGTCGCGCCCAACGTGGCCTCGGTGGCGAAGTCGGCGGGAGACGACGTCGAGGTCCTCTCCATCGCGCTCTCGTATCGGAGCGAGGAGGACGTGGCCCGCGTGGCCCGCGAGCACGGGATCCCCGGCACGGTGCTCCTCGGGGACGCCTCGGTGCGGGAGGCCTACTCGATCGACGCCTACCCCACCTTCTATCTGCTCGGCGCCGACGGCACGATCCGCCACAGCCTCGTCGGCTACTCCACCTGGCTGGGGCTCCGGGCGCGGCTCCTCTGGGCCTCCCTCTGAGCGAAGGTGCCGCGGCGCGGATCGTTGCGGATTGAACGGCTCTCGCCGCCCTGGTAGGAGCGACGACGATGCCCGCGCCCGCCCGTCACCACCTGCGCCCCGCCCTGATGTGGGCCCTCGCCCACGGCCTCCTCGTGGTGTGGTTCTTCCGCCGCACCCTCTCCGCGGCGGCGGCGGACATGCTCCCCGCGCTGCGCGCGCCCCTCTGGGCCGGCTTCCTCGTCGAGGGCCTCTTCCTGGGCCTCCTCGCCTTCCTCGCCACCCTCCCGCTCCTGCTCCTGGGACGCCGATACGTCGTCGCCGCGCCGCTCCTCGTCGCCCTGGTCACCGCGTTCTTCTACGTGGACTCGATGGTCTTCGACGCCCTCGGCTTCCACATCAACGGGCTGGTGCTCACCGTGGCGATGCAGCCCGGGGGCGGCCTCGCCGAGACCGGCCTCCCCAAGGGCGAGGTGGCCTTCCTCCTCGCCGCCCTCGCCGCGGCGGTGGCGGTGGCCACCTGGCTGGGCGCGCAGGTCCTGCGGCGGTTCGCATCGCCGAAGCGGACCCTGTCGTGGGCGCTGTCGATCCTCCTCCTGTGGGCGGCGGAGCGGACGGCGAGCGCCGGCCTCATCTTCGTGGGAGGGCCGCCCGCCGAGACCGCGGCGACCCTGATGCCGCTGCAGCCCCTGGTGCGGATGAACAAGCAGCTCGCCGCGCTGACGGGGCGCGAGGCGGTGAAGGAGCTCTCGCTGGGCGAGCTGCCCCAGGTGACGACGCCGCTCGGCAGCGTGGATCCCGCCCGGGTGAGCTTCACCCGCAGGCCCGACGTCGTCTTCCTCCTCATAGAGAGCCTCCCCGCGACCTTCCTCGACGACGAGGTGATGCCGAACCTGGCGGCGCTCTCGCGGGAGGCGACGGTCTTCGAGCGGCACTACAGTGCGGCCTCCGCCACCCAGTTCTCGCTCTACTCGATCCTCTTCGGCCTCGATCCCCAGCGGCGGGACACGGTGATCGGAGCCGGCCGCACCCCGATGCTCTTCCCGGCGCTGAAGCGGAACGGCTACCGGCTCCACCTCCTCGCCGCCTCATCGGTCGACTGGATGGATCTGAAGGAGACCGTCTTCCACGACGTCACCGACGGCCTGGAGACCGACTTCCAGGGGGACGGGAACGAGCGGGACGAGGCCATGCTCGCCCGCGCGGTGGAGATCCTGCAGACCGCGCCGAAGGACGAGCCGCTCTTCCTCTTCCTCTTCTTCGCGGGCACGCACTTCAACTACAACTACCCGCCCCGCTCCGCGGTCTTCGAGCCGGCGTGGGACGGCGGCGGGACCCTCACCGCGTCGCGGCGGCCGGGGCTCGAGATCCTGAACCGCGCCCGGAACTCGGCGCGGGAGGTCGACACCAAGGTGGCGGAGTTCCTCGCGGCGTACCGGGCGCATCGGGAGGGCCGGCCCCTGCTCGTCGTCACCGGCGATCACGGCGAGGAGTTCAACGAGCACGGCAGGCTCGGCCACGCCACCGACGTGAACGCGGCGCAGATCCACGTGCCGATGATCCTCCAGGACGAGACGCTGCCGCCAGGCCGGTTCGACGCGCCGACGGGCCACGTGGACCTGCTCCCCACGCTCTTCTCCCTGCTGGGCGACGACCACGATCCGGCGCACTACTCCGACGGCTGGCCCATGCACCAGGCCCCGCCCGATCGCTACGTCCTGGCGATGGTCGGCTGGAAGCGCAAGTTCGCCCTCGTCGGGAAGGATCTGAAGATCTCGTTCATGGAGGGACAGACCAGCCCCAGGGGCGTGCGGGTCACCGATCCCTTCGATCGCCCCCTGCCGGGCGGGGAGGCCCGCTTCGCCGCGGAGGCCCCCCGCATGCTGCGGCGCCTGCGGGGCCAGGCCCAGGTGCGCGAGGCGCAGCGTTGACGGCGCGGATCGCCGATTGAATCGGGGGCCATCGCTTGTTACTCGTGGGCCCCTTTTTCGAAGCCCGGAGCGACCGCGAGATGACCGACCTGGAGATCGCACAGAGTGCGCGCCTGCGCCCCATCGCCGACGTGGCGGCCGACCTCGGCCTCGGCGCGGAGGACCTCTACCCGTACGGCCCGCACATGGCGAAGGTGCTCACGCCGCCCCCGGCGCAGCGGGGCAAGCTGGTGCTGGTGACCGCGATCACGCCGACGCCCGCCGGCGAGGGGAAGACCACGCTCTCGGTCGGCCTCACCCAGGCCCTCGGCCGCCTGGGCAAGCGGGTGGCCGTCGCCCTGCGCGAGCCCTCGCTCGGCCCCGTCTTCGGGATCAAGGGCGGCGCCGCCGGCGGCGGGCGATCCCAGGTGCTGCCCATGGAGGAGATCAACCTCCACTTCACCGGCGACTTCCACGCGATCACCGCCACCAACAACCTGCTCGCCGCGCTCCTCGACAACCACCTCCACCAGGGCAACGCCCTCGGGATCGATCCCCGCCGCGTGGTCCACAAGCGCGCCCTCGACCTCAACGATCGGGCGCTGCGCCACGTGGTGGTGGGCCTCGGCGGGGCCGTCGACGGCGTCCCGCGGGAGGACGGCTTCGAGCTCACGGTCGCCACCGAGATCATGGCGATCATGGCGCTCGCGGAGGATCTCGCCGACCTGCAGGCCCGCCTGGCCAGGATGCTGGTGGCCTACACCCGCGACGGCGCGCCCGTCACCGCCGGCGACCTGAAGGCCGACGGCGCCATGGCGGTGCTCCTCGCCCACGCCCTGAACCCCAACCTCGTGCAGACCCTGGAGGGCCAGCCCGCCTTCCTGCACATGGGCCCCTTCGGCAACATCGCCCACGGCACCAACTCCGTCCGCGCCACCCGCCTCGCCCTCGGGCTCGCCGACTACGTGGTGACGGAGGCGGGCTTCGCCACCGACCTGGGAATGGAGAAGTACTTCGACCTCGTCTGCCGGCAGTCGGGCTTCCGGCCGGCGGCGGTGGTGCTCCTCGCCACGGTGCGGGCGCTGCGCCACCACGGCGGCGCCGCGTCCCACGCGGTGCCCGACCCCGACGCGGTGCGCGCCGGCCTCACCAACCTGGCCAAGCACGTGGAGAACGCCCGCCTCTTCGGCTACGACCCGGTGATCGCGCTGAACCACTTCGCGGACGACGCCCCGGCGGAGCTGGAGCTGATCCGCGAGTTCGCGCGGGAGCGGAAGCTGGAGTTCGCCGTCGCCGACATCTGGGCCAGGGGAGGCGAGGGGGGCGTGGAGCTCGCCGAGGCGGTGATGCGGGCGGCGGAGGCGAAGCCGAACTTCGAGCCGCTCTATCCGCTCGAGGCGTCGATCGAGGAGAAGATCGAGCGCATCGCCACCGCGATCTTCGGCGCCGACGGCGTCGACTACACGAAGGAGGCGAGGGCCGCGATCCAGCGCGCCGCCGCCGAGGGCATGGGCGACAAGCCGGTGATCGTGGCCAAGGCCGCGGCGAGCCTCTCCGACGATCCGAAGCTGCGGGGCAGGCCCACGGGCTTCCGGGTGACGGTGACCGACCTGGCCCAGCGCCGGGGCGCCGGCTTCGTGGTCGCCTACATGGGGAGCATCAACACCCTGCCTGGCCTGCCCAGGGAGCCCGCGGCGAACCGGATCCGCCTGGACGACGGCGGGCGGATCGTCGGCCTCTTCTGATCCGCTCCACGAGAAGGCGATTTGCCCGCGGCCGGCGCGCAATACCTCCTGGCGATCGTCGGCCTGCGGAACGGGCCTGCGCCCCTCGCCGTTCCCCGCCGCGGGCCGCACCTTGAGTCGGGCAGGAGAACCAAAGGAGGACGCGGCCGTCGCCGCAGGCGAGGAGGAGAGACGTGACGCTCGACGAGATCATGACCCGCAACGTCCAGGTGATTCCCCCCGACGCCACCTTGCAGGGTGCCGCCAGGATGATGAGGGACCTGGACGTCGGCGGCCTGCCGGTCTGCGACGGGGAGAGGCTGACCGGCTTCCTGACCGATCGGGACATCGCCATCCGCGCGGTGGCGGAGGGGCAGGATCCCGCGACCTGCAACGTCGCCGACGTGATGACCACCCGGCTCCACTGGTGCTACGCAGACGAGGACGTGGAGAAGGCTGCGAAGCTGATGAAGGAGCACCAGATCCGGCGGCTGATGGTCCTCGATCGAGACAAGATGCTGTGCGGCATCGTGTCCCTCGGCGATCTCGCGGTGGAGGGCGAGGACGACGAGTTCGCCGGCGAAGTTCTGGAGAGCATCTCGGAGCCCTCGCTGCAGCCGAGCGCCTGAGCGCCGCGGCACGCCGGCCCCTCCTCCCTCCGCCGGCCGTGCCGGCGCACGGAGGAGCTCCGATACCTCGTCAGCCGCGCCCCAGCCTGCGCAGGAGCAGCGCCCGGGCGGCGGAGAGATCGTACTCGGCCTGCACCCGCGCGCCCTCCGCCTGCTGGAGGGCGAGCTCCGCGTCGGCGAGCTCGAGGAGGCTGCCGAGGCCGGTCTCGTAGCGCCCCTCGGCGAGCCGGAGCTGCTCACGGGCGCTCGCCAGGGTCTCGTCCGCCGCCTCCCTCGCGGCGAGGGCGGACTGGATCGCGGCGAGGGATTGCTCGAGCTCGAAGCGCACCTGCTGCGCCAGCGCGTCGCGCTCCGCCCGCAGCCCGTCCACCGACGCCTCCGCCTGCCGCACCGCCGCCAAGGTGGCGCCGCCCTGGAAGAGCTGCCAGGTCAGCGTGACGCCGGCCTTCCACGCCGGACCGTCGAGGTCGTCGAACGCCGGCCCCAGCGCGTCGATGCCGCCGGTGATGCCCAGGGTGGGGAACCACCCCGCCCGGTTGGAGCGGACGAAGTACTCGCTCGATCGGATGCGCTGCTCGAGGGCCGCCACGTCGTGCCGCGCCCCCAGCGCCTCGGGTAGCAGATCCTCGGCGGATCCGCCCTCGCCCTCGATCGGCGGGAGGCCCTGGTCGGCGACTTCGAAGTCGGCGGCGATCGGGATCCCCATCGCCTGCACCAGCGACGCCCGGGCCACGCGGTACTCGCCTCGGGCGGCTGCGAGCTGCGAGCGGGCGGCGCCCGCGTTGGTCTGCGCCTGAGCCAGGTCGTAGGGCGGTCGCTCGCCGAGCTCCACGAAGGCCGCCACCTGCTCGAGGTGGCGCTGCTGGTTGGCGAGGTTCTGCTCGGCCACCGCGAGGAGCGCCTTCCGGGCCCGCGCCGTGAAGAACGCCTGGCGCACGTTGGCCACCACCGAGTCGCGGACGTCCAGTTCTCCCTCGCGCTGGGCGTCCTCGGTGGCAGCGGCGGCGCGCAGGCCGTTCGTGGTCCTGCCGAAGTCGGTGACGAGCTGGTTCACCGAGAGCCCCGCCGCGGCGCTCTGTCCGGACGAGCGGACGAACGAGGTGCCGAGCTGGACGCTGGGGCGATCCTGGAACTGCCAGCTGGCCTGCCCTTGCACCTGCGGGAAGAGCGGCGCCCGCGCCGCCCCGACCCCGGCCTCCGCGCCGGCGACGTCGGCCCTCGCGCGGCGGATGGAGGGGTGGCTCTCCAGCGCGGTCCGCACGGCTTCGTCCAGGGTGAGGACCCCCGCATCGCCCTGCGCGAGGGAGAGGGCCGGGACGAGGAGGGCGAGTGCCGCAGCGAGACGCACCATCATTCGAACCTCAGGGCCTCGATCGGATCGAGCCGCGACGCCTTGCGGGCGGGGACGATGCCGAAGCCCACGCCCACCGCGGCGCTGAAGCCGATGGCGACGAGCACGACGTCGAGGCCCACGACGCTGCTCCACCCGTACGATCCCGCGATCTTCACCGAGGCGGCGGCGCCGACGGCGAGGCCGGCGAGCCCCCCCGCCACCGACAGCACGATCGCCTCCACCAGGAACTGGGCGAGGATCGCGGCGGGGGTGGCGCCCACCGCCATGCGGATCCCGATCTCGCGGGTGCGCTCGGTGACGCTCACCAGCATGATGTTCATGATCCCGATCCCGCCCACCACGAGCGACACCGCCGCGATCGACGCGAGGAGCAACGTGAAGGTCCGGGTGGTGTCCTGCATCGCGCTCGCCATCTCGGTGAGGTTGCGGATCGAGAAGTCGTCCTCCTGCCCGTCGCGGATGCGGTGGCGCTCCCTCAGCAGCGACGCGATCTGGCGCTGGGCGCGGCCGGTGTCCTCCGCGGAGGCGGTCCCCACCAGCACCGCGCCGGCGACGTGGGTCTGCGCGCCGCCGTCGATGCGCGCCTGGTACGTGGTGTGGGGGATGAACGCGGCGTCGTCGTTGTCCTGCCCGCCGAACGACTGCCCCTTCGACTCCAGGAGTCCGATGACCTCGAAGGGCACGTTCTGGATCCGGATCCGCCTCCCCACCGGATCGACCCCGGGGCCGAAGAGCTTCTCGGCGCTGGTGCGGCCGATCACCGCCACCCGGGCCGACGCGTCCACCTCGCCCTCGTCGAAGAGGCGCCCCGACTCGACCGCCCACGCGCGGATCTCGAAGAACTCCGGGTTCGTGCCGGTGAGCTGGGTGCTCCAGTTCTGCTCCTCGCTCACGAGCTGCGCCACCGTGCGCAGCTGGGGCGCCACCCAGCGCACCGACGGCACGTTCACCCGGATGGCCTCCACGTCCGACCAGCCGATGGTGGGCGCGCTGCCGAAGCCCGACCGCGCGCCGCCCGAGGTCGTGGCGCCGGGGAGGATCACCAGCAGGTTCGTGCCCATGGAGGCGAAGGTCTTCTCCACCTGCATGCGGGCGCCCTCGCCCATGGCGGTCATCGCGATCACCGACGCCACGCCGATGACGATGCCGAGAACGGTCAGCGCCGATCGCAGCTTGTTGCGCAGGAGCGCCCGCAGGGCGACCCGCAAGGTCTCCAGAAAACTCATGCCACCTCCGCCGACGCGACGCGGGGCGTCTGCCGGGTGTCCGACGAGATCCGCCCGTCGCGGACCACCACCACCCGCTTCGCGTAGGCCGCCACGTCCAGCTCGTGGGTGACCAGCACCACGGTGATGCCGCTGCGCCCGAGGGCCTGGAAGAGACCCATGATCTCGACGCTGGTCCGGGAGTCGAGGGCGCCGGTGGGCTCGTCGGCGAAGACGATCCGCGGCTCGCCGACCAGGGCGCGGGCGATCGCCACCCGCTGCTGCTGCCCGCCCGAGAGCTGCTTCGGGTGGTGCTTCAGACGGTCGCCGAGGCCGACGCGCTCGAGGGCCGCCCGGGCCCGGGCAACCCGCTCGCGGGAGGAGATCCCGCCGCGGTAGAGCAGCGGCAGCTCCACGTTCTCCAACGCCGTGGTGCGGGGCAGGAGCTGGAAGCTCTGGAAGACGAAGCCGAGGTGCCGGTTCCGGATCCGGGCCAGCTCCGCGGGCGTGCGCCTTCCCATCTCCTTGCCCGCGAGGCGATAGCGCCCCGCCGTCGGCCGGTCCAGGCAGCCCATGATGTTCATCAGGGTCGACTTGCCCGATCCCGACGGGCCCATGATCGCCAGGAGCTCGCCCTCCTCCACCTCCAGATTCACGGGCCCCAGGGCGCGCAGCTCCAGGCCGTCGAGGCGGAAGATCCGCGTGACCCCCTCGAGCTCGAGGAGCGCCACGGCTAGAAGCCCCTCCTGCCCATGCGGATCCTGGGCGCCGGCGCCCGGCCGCTCCCGCGGGCGTCGACCACGGCCCGGTCGCCCTCGGCGGCGCCCTCGAGGACCTCGGTGAAGGTGCCGTCGGTGATGCCGACCTTCACCGAGACCGGCCGAAGCCCCTCGGGGCCCTCCAGCCAGATGGTGCGCTCCCCGGGGTTCGGCGGCGGCGCCTTCTCCCCGGGGGGGCGGAAGCGCAGGGCCGCGTTGGGCAGCCGCAGCACGTCGTCCCTCGCCTCCAGCACGAAGGAGACGCTCGCGGTCATGCCGGGCTTCAGGGCGAGGTCCGGGTTCTCCACGTCGATCACCGCGTCGTAGGTCACCACGTTCTGCGTGGTCTGTGCCGCGTTGCGCACCTCGCGGATCGTCCCCTCGAACAACCGCCCCGGGTACGCGTCCACGGTGAAGGAGGCGGGGTTGCCGGCGACGACCTTGGCCACGTCGCTCTCGGCGACGTTGGTGTGGACCTGCATCTTCCGCAGATCCTCCGCGAGGGTGAAGAGGGTCGGCGTCTGCAGCGACGCCGCCACCGTCTGCCCCACGTCCACGTCCCGGGAGATCACCACCCCGTCGATCGGCGACAGGATTGCGGTGTACGTCACGTTCAGCTCGGCCTGACGCAGGGTGGCGGCGGCCTGCACCAGCGCGCTCTCGGCCGCCTGCACCTCGGCCTTCGCCACCTCCGCCCGGGCCCGCGCCGCATCGAGATCCACGGAGGCGATGAGCCGGCGCTCGTCCAGTCGCGCCTTGCGCTCGAGATCGCGCAGGGCCTCGTCCGCCTGGGCCTTCGCCTTGGCGATCTGCGCCCGCGCGGCGGTCACGTTGGCGCGGGCCTGCTCCACCTGGGCGTCGAAGACCCGCGGATCGATCCGCGCCAGGAGCTGGCCCTTGGTCACCGGGCCGTTGAAGTCGACGAAGATCTCCTGGATGCGGCCCGACACCTGGCTGCCGACCAGCACCGTGGTCCGCGCGGAGACGGTACCGCTCGCGCTGATCCGGGAGACGATCGGGCCCCGATCGATCCGCAGCGACTCGACCTCGAGCGGGGGCGTCCGATCCTTCCACGGCGCCCACAGGCCGATGGCCGCGACGACGGCGACGAGCGCCGCCGCGCCGATCCCGATTCTTCGCTTCATGCCGACCTTCCCTGCGGTGTCTCCGCCCGGTGAAGGAGGAGGTCACCTCGAGAGACGATCCCTCACGCCCCTGGCGCAGGGATGAAGGCTTCGTGAACTATCATGAAGCCCTCGCCGGCGAACGGTGGTCGCCCGGCGCCCGAAGGAACGGCCGGCCGCTTCGGACTACTCCTCGGCGACGGGCTGCGGGCCGGGGACGATGTGCGCGATGTCCGGATCCACGCCGGGCTCGGGCGGCGCGCGGTTGGCGCGATCGGCGTCCCGCTCCGCGCGCTTCTCCTCCTTGCGCCGCTGCTTTTCGAGGCGCGCCTGCTCCTTCTGCCGCTTGTTGAAGGACGGCCTCCCGGATGCACCCATCTTCCACTCCTCGTCGTGGGGCACTCGCCCGCCTGCTCTCACCGAGGTTAAGCAAGGAGGAGGGCGGGCGCGCCGGTCGCACCCCGTTCATGGGCCGCGAAAAGGGCCTGTCGAAGGAGCCTCATACCATCCCGGCGATCCTCGAGGCGACCTTCTTTGCCAGGACGCCGGAGGCGCCGCTCGCCGCCGAGCCGAGGACCCGCTCCCGCACCATGGGCGACGGGCGCGCCACCGCCTCGGGGCGTTCGATCATCCGGCCCAGGGCGTCGGCGAGGCGCCGCACCCGCGCCGCCGGACGCCGGCGGAGCCGCTGCCGGCGCAAGACGAGGAGAACGGAGGTCCCCGCCAGGAGCACGAAGCCGGCCGCGCCCGCGAGGAACGCGGCGCGATGCCGCCGGAACTGGAGGCGGGCGTCCATGAGCTCCCGCCTCCGCTCGTCGAGCTCCTCCACGACCTGCGCGACGATGCGCCGGTTCTCCTCGATGTCCCGGCGGAGCAGCTCGATCCGGGCGGTGGGGTCGGGGCCCTTCGCCTCGGGGCTCTTCGCCTCGTGGATGCGCCGGCGGATCTCGCGCACGCCGCGATCGGGAGCCGGTCGCGCCCCGGCCTCACCGTACCGCGCCGCAGGCGGCGCGGTCGCCGGCGCGGACGGCTGCGCCTGGGGCCGCGGGGCCTCCCTCGGGCGGGCCGCCGGCGCCTCCCCTCGCACGGCGGCCTCCCACTCCAGCTCCGAGGCGATCGGCTCTCCGCCGGTCCGCTCTACGCGCGTCGTTCCTTCAGCCATCTGATGTTCCCCTCCATCGTCCTGCGCGTGGTCCCCATCGGATCGCGAACCCGCGTCCTCCAGCCCAAGAGGCCCGCGATCGATCCGACCGCGAGCACGAAGGCGGCCACCAGCAGCGCCGACAGCCAGCCGGCCAGCCAGATGTCCAGGAGGAGCGCGACCGCGACCAGCATCATGGCCACCGCCAGCAGCGCGCAGATCGCGGCGATGGAGAGCCCCGCCGCCGTCTTCGCTTCGGTCCGGAGCTGCGCCCTGGCCTCGGTCTTGGCGAGCTCGACCTCCTGCTGGGCGAGCAGGCGGGATCTCCCGATCAGCCGCTCGAAGAGCTCGCCGAGCGGGAGCTCGGACAGGGGGCGGTTCGGCGCGCGCATCGTGCCCTCCAGGCGAGACGTGGTCCGAGACGAACGGACCTCCTCGTCTCCAACGTAGGCGCGCCCCGCGGATCAGGCGAGGTTGTGGAACACCCGCTGGACGTCGTCGTCCTGCTCGAGGAGATCGACGAGCTTCATCACCTCGTTCGCCTTCTCCTCCGGGAGCTCCACGAGGTCGTTGGGCACGTACTCCACCTCGGCGGAGATGGGCTCGATCCCCTTGCCCTCGATCGCCGCCTGGAGCTGGCCGAAGTCGGCGAAGGCGCAGCGGGCGATGATCTGCTTCTCGCCCTTCTCGCCCTCGCCGTCGCCCATCTCCACGAGCCCGTGGTCGATCAGCTCCAGCTCGAGCTCGTCGACGTCCAGCCCCTCGGGCTTCAGGCGGAAGACGCCCATCCGCTGGAACATGAAGGCCACGCTGCCGGGGGTGCCCAGGTTTCCGCCACCCTTGGTGAACTTGCTCCTCACGTTCCCCGCGGTGCGGGTGACGTTGTCGGTGGCCGTCTCCACCAGGAGCGGGATCCCGTGGGGCCCGTACCCTTCGTAGAGGACCACCTGGTAGTCCTGCTGGTCCTGCCCGGAGGCGCGCTTGATCGCGCCCTCGATCTTGTCCTTCGGCATGTTCGCGGCCCGGGCGTTCTGCAGCACCCGGCGCAGGGCCGCGTTGGTGTCCGGGTTGGGCCCGCCGGCCTTGACCGCGATGGTGATGTCCTTGCTGAGCCGCGTGAACTGCTTGGCCATCCGATCCCACCGCGCGAACATGGTGGCCTTGCGAGTCTCGAAGATGCGTCCCACTGTCCTTCCCGTCCGTTTCCTTGTCGCCGGCCGGGCGGCCGGCTCGTTCGTGATCGATGGCGCGGCGCCACCTGCGGCATCCGCCCCGGGTGTCATATCGCCTCGAGCGGATCGCGGCTATCGCCGCGTGCGCGCCGGCGAGGCCGCCTCCGAGCAAAACCCGATCATCTCGGCGAGGATTTCCGTGCGGACCAGCTCCAGCTCGTCGCCGGCCTCGAGCTCGGCGGTGGCGAGGTCAGCGGGGAGGTCGTACCCATCGAGGGCCGGCTCTTCGCCACCTTGAAGCTCCACGAGTCGCCCGGGCTTCGCTAGCGGCCCGAGGGCGACGAGCGATCGCCGTCCTCCCGCGGCCGCCAGGCGCCGCCGCGATCAAGGGTTCTCACCGGCGGCCTCCTCCGCGAGGTACTGCCTGCGGACCACGTCGAAGCGGTTCTGCGCCTCCTCGTGCTTCAGCTCGAGCCGCTCGGCCCGGGCACCGGCCATCATCGCGTCCACGATGTCCTGGGAGAGCCGGTTGCTCTCCACCGTGACCACCGCGCGCACCCAGAGCTTCGTCGGCTCCACGCGGTTCGGATAGTAGAAGTAATCCACGTAGCGGACGCCGTTCAGCGTCTGCTCCTGGAAGTTCTGGTTGATGTCCCGGCCAGGTTGGTTTTCGCGCTGGCGCACGCGCCCAGCGCGACCGATGCGAACACGGCGACTGCGAGTCCACGGGCTTCCATCATGAGGTCACCCCGCGAGATCGAGCGCAGGCCCGTGGCCCGCGCCGCATGCGAGCAGGATAGCGCGCACGGGCCCGGCGAGGAAATGGACGTTCCGTCCGGCGGCGGCACCGCCGCCCGCCGAATCGTCCGTCCCGCGGCGTGCGATCGGTGGTAGGCATCCGTCTCGAATGGGCTCGCCGCGCAGCCGCCCGCGCGAAGAGGCCCGGTATAAGCTCCCGGGGCTTTCAATTCCAAACGCCGCGCAGCCGCCCGCGCGAAGAGGCCCGAGGGAACGCATGGGCATCCGCTCCGTTCGACAGGCAGGATCCCTTCGCGGCGCGGTCGCCGTGCCGGGAGACAAGTCGATCTCGCACCGGGCGCTGATCCTCGCGGCGCTCGCGGAGGGCGAGACCCGGATCGAGGGGCTCGGCAGCGGCGCCGACGTCCGCGCGACGCTGCGGGCCCTGCGCGCGCTCGGGGCGCGCATCGACGAGGCGCGCGGCGTCGTGACGGTCCAGGGCGCGGGCCCGCGCGGCCTCTCGACGCCGGCGGCCCCCATCGACTGCGGCAACAGCGGCACCACCATGCGCCTCCTCGCGGGCGCGCTGGCGGGCGCCGGCATCCCGGCGACGCTGGACGGAGACGAGAGCCTGCGCCGCCGTCCGATGGGGCGGGTGCTGGAGCCGCTGCGGACGATGGGCGCGAGGGCCCGCGGCGCCGGCGGCGATCGGGAGCGGGCGCCGCTGCGGCTCGAGGGCGGCCGGCTGCGCGGGGCGGCGCACCGGCTCCCCGTGGCCAGCGCGCAGGTCAAGACCGCGCTCCTCCTCGCCGGGCTCCAGGCGGAGGGACCCACCCGCGTGTGGGAGCCGCACCTCTCCCGAGATCACGGGGAGCGGATGCTCGCGGCGTTCGGCGCCGACCTGCGGCGCGACGACGGCGAGTGGATCGAGATCCGCCCCGGCGCCCTCCGCTCACCTGGAGCGATCGCGATCCCCGGCGACCCCTCGTCCGGAGCGTTCCTGATCGCCGCGGCGATCTTGCTGCCAGGATCGTCCATCGAGGTGGGAGACGTGGGTGTGAATCCCACCCGCATCGGCTGGATCGAGGTGCTGCGGCGGATGCGCGCCCGGGTGGAGGCCGAGGCCGTGGACCTCGCCGCGGGCGAGCCCAGGGGCATCATCCGCGCCCGCGGCGGAGCGCCGCTCCTGGCCACCGACGTCGGGCCCGAGGAGATCCCGGCGCTGGTGGACGAGGTGCCGATCCTCGCCGTGGTGGCGACGCAGGCGAGCGGCACGACGACCATCCGCGGCGCGGGCGAGCTGCGGGTGAAGGAGTCCGATCGTCTCGCAGGAATCGCCGCTTCCCTCCGCCGGATGGGCGCGGCGGTCGACGAGCTTCCCGACGGGCTCGCCGTCCACGGCCCCACGCCGCTGGCGGGGGCGGAGGTGGACGCGGCCGGCGATCATCGCCTGGCGATGGGCCTCGCGGTGGCCGGGCTCGCCGCCTCCGGCGAGACGAGGATCCAAGGGGCCGAGTGGGCGGACGTCTCCTTCCCCGGCTACTTCGACGTGCTCGCCGCGCTGGCGACGACGCGGTGAAGCGCGCCCCCCGCGGTTCATTCCCGCGTGGCTGGCATGGGAACCGCATCCAGATCATATCGGCGATTCGGCGAACCCATTAGATCACCGCCGCGAACGCCGATGGATGGATCGACGCGAGATGCGTGTGCCCCATCACCTTCAGAACGACCGACTTACACAGGATCCCGCCAACGAGACTTGCGATCGGAAGGCGGGCAGCGCAGAAGAAGCACTACCGCACCGCTCGGCAGCCGCCGAGAGCAAGGAGTTTGACGTGGTTCGTGTCCCCAACCCCCTGGTAATCCTCTTCGCGGCGGCCTTGCTGCTGACCACGGTGGGCTGCTCGGATTCGCAGGCTGCGAGTTCGCGCGTCTCTGGCGGCGAGGTGATCGCCGCCGCGGAGAAGCCGGTCGACGTCACCGCGCCCCGGGATCTCGGCCCGCCACAGGGCGAGCCCATCATCCACGAGATGGTGCCGCCGCCGTTCGTGCCGCAGCCGATCACCCGGAAGACGCCGGCGAAGGTCGTGATCGAGCTCGAGGTGCGCGAGCTCGTGATGCCCATCTCGGAGGGTGTCGACTACACCTTCTGGACCTTCGGCGGCCAGGTGCCCGGCAACTTCCTCCGCGTCCGCGAGGGCGACACGGTGGAGTTCCACCTGCTCAACCACCCCGACAGCAAGATGCCTCACAACATCGATCTGCACGCGGTGACGGGCCCCGGCGGCGGCGCCGCGAGCAGCTTCACCGCGCCCGGCCACCGCTCTCAGTTCACGTTCAAGGCGCTGAACCCGGGCCTCTACGTGTACCACTGCGCCACCGCGCCCGTGGGCATGCACGTCGCCAACGGCATGTACGGCCTCATCCTGGTGGAGCCGGCCGAGGGCCTTCCCAAGGTCGACCGCGAGTACTACGTGATGCAGGGCGACTTCTACACGGTGGGCAAGTACCGCGAGAAGGGCCTGCAGCCCTTCGACATGCAGAAGGCGATCGACGAGAACGCCACCTACGTCGTGTTCAACGGCTCCGAGAACGCGCTCCTCGGTGACAACGCCCTCAAGGCGAACGTGGGCGAGACCCTGCGCCTCTTCGTCGGCAACGGCGGCCCGAACCTGGTGTCGAGCTTCCACGTCATCGGCGAGATCTTCGACACCGTCTACATGGAGGGCGGCACCCGCGTGATCCAGAATAACGTGCAGACCACGCTGATCCCCGCCGGCGGCGCCATGTTCGGCGACTTCCACCTGGACGTCCCCGGCAGCTACGTGCTGGTGGACCACTCGATCTTCCGCGCCTTCAACAAGGGCGCGCTCGGCATCCTCAAGGTGGAGGGCCCGGAGAACAAGGGCATCTACTCCGGCAAGGAGGTCGACGCGGTCTACCTGGGCGACAAGGCCGATCCCACCCACGCGGTGGAGAAGGCCTACGCCGCCACGAAGGAGGGCCGGCTCACCCTCGCCGAGCAGATCGAGGCCGGCAAGACGCTCTACCAGGGCACCTGCTCCGTCTGCCACGGCGTGGACGGCAAGGGCATGGAGGGCGTGTTCCCGCCGCTGGCGAAGTCGGACTACCTGATGGAGGACAAGCGCCGCTCCATCGACGTGGTGCTCAACGGCCTCCAGGGCCCGGTGACCGTGAACGGCAAGCAGTTCAACTCGGTGATGCCGCCGATGAGCCAGCTCAACGACGACGGCATCGCCAACATCCTCACCTACGTCCGCAACTCCTTCGGCAACAAGGGCGAGGCGGTGTCGGCGGAGGAGGTCTCCAACGTGCGCGCCACCACCACCCGACCGGCGGGGGCGGCCCATTGACGAGGCGCGTCGCCATCGCCGCAGGGATCGCGCTGGCGTGCGCGGTGTCGGCCTCCGCCGCCTCCTCGGCGGCGGCGGCCGGCGCGCCCGCCGGATCCTCGAAGGCCGCCGCCGACGCGAAGGCGCCCGCCCCGAAGGCGGGGGACATGGTGAAGGTGGCGGCGGGCGAACACGTCCCCGTCTACCCGCCGAGCCCCGAGGAGGCGGTGATCCCGATGAAGGCCTTCGAGCTCGACCGCCTGCCGGTGACCAACCGCGACTACCTCGCCTTCGTCACTAAGCACCCCAAGTGGCGCCGCGGCCGGGTGCCCGGGCTCCTCGCGGACCACCGCTACCTCGAGCATTGGAAGGGCCCTCTCGAGATCGGGGCCGAAGCCGATCCGGACGCTCCGGTGACGAGGGTGAGCTGGTTCGCCGCCAAGGCGTACTGCGAGGCGCAGGGCAAGCGCCTGCCCACCGAGAACGAGTGGGAGTACGCGGCGGCGGCCAGCGCCACCTCGCCCAACGGCCGGTCGGATCCCGCCTTCACCGCCAGGCTCCTGGAGTGGTACTCGAAGCCCACACCCAAGGTGTTCCCCAAGGTGGCGCGAGGGGAACCCAACTACTGGGGCCTCCACGACATGCACGGGCTGGTGTGGGAGTGGGTGCTCGACTTCGGCAGCACCATGGTCAGCTCGGACAGCCGCGAGGACGGCGACCCCGACAAGATGCGCTTCTGCGGCGCGAGCGCCATCAACGCCGGTGACAAGGACGACTACGCCGCGTTCATGCGGTACGCGTTCCGCAGCTCCCTCCAGGGGCCCTACACCGTGGGCAACCTGGGCTTTCGATGCGCCCGATGAACAAACCACCACGAGGAGGACGATTCCCGATGAAGCCCTGGATCCTGGCGCTCGCGCTGCTCTTCCCCGCCGCGGCCTTCGCCGCCGAGGGGCACCCCACCCTGCCGGCGTCCCAGGTGGAGACGGGCGGCGACTCGCTCTACGTGCTCGACGGCAAGCTCACCGATCAGGACGGCAAGGAGGTGACCCTCGAGAAGTTCCGCGGCAAGCCCGTGCTCATCTCGATGTTCTACGCCACCTGCCCCCACGCCTGCCCGATGCTGGTCAGCGACATCCGGAAGATCGACACCCGGCTCGATCCGGCGATCCGCGAGGAGCTGCAGGTCGTGCTGGTCACCTTCGACCCCGACCGGGACTCGCCGGAGGTGCTCCGGAACCTGCGCGCGGCCCACGAGGTCGACAAGGATCGGTGGACCTTCCTGCGCGCCGATCACGGCTTCGTGCGGGAGCTCGCCGCGGTCCTGGGGATTCGCTACCGCTTCACCCCCGACGGTTCGATCGGCCACTCCTCGGTGATCACCCTGCTCGACCGCGACGGCGCCATCGCCGCCCGGGTGGAGGGCGTCCGCCAGCCCGCCGACGACATCGTCCGCAAGCTGAACGCGATGAAGAAGTAGGCGTCAGAGTTCGAGCGATGGTTCAGAGGTGGCCCTGGCGGGTCACCTCTTTCTTTGTCGAGCCCCGGGGAGCCATCGCGAGGGGAGCCCTTCCCCCGCCACCCCTCGCTGCTGCGGCGGCGCTAGAAGGGCCAGCCGCGGACGATGATCACCGCGAAGGCAACCAGCCCCAGGGCGAGGAGCACGTTGAGCCGACCGAGCTTGGAGGCGAGCTTGCGCAGGCGCTCCGCCTCGCGGCCGTGGGGATCGCGCTCGACGGCGGCGGCGGCGAGGGGGCCGAGCCAGAAGTCGTGCCACGCGCTCACCCCGACCACCGTGAGGAAGAGCCCGAACTTCCACGCCACGGCGCTGCCGAAGGGCGATCCCAGCCAGGCGGGATCCACCAGGTGGTGGAGGCGCACGCCCCGGGCCCAGAGGTTGAAGGTGCCGGTGACGAGGAGGATCGCGAAGCAGGTCCAGCCCACGTCGCGGAAGCGCACGCCCGTCTCCCGCAGGAAGGCGGCGCCCCGGGCGCGGTCGCCCTTGCGCAGCCACGGCACCACCACGAGCACCAGGAAGAACATCCCGCCGATCCAGGTGACGGCGGCGAGGATGTGCAGCCAGACCGAGAGGACGTAGAGCGCGTGCATCAGCGGATCCCGGGCGGCGCGCTCGGCGATCGCGCGGCGGCGTCCGCTTCACCTCCCGTGCGGCGCGGTGCGTCCGCGGGCGGCGGATCCGTCCGCTCAGGCACGCCGGGCTCGCGCCCCGCGACGCGCGAGGCGCCGTCCCGCGCGCCTCCTCGCCACGGGCTCATGGGCGCGCTCCCTGGAAGCGCGGCATCAGCACGTGGTTCTCGATGTGCACGTGGGTGAGGGTGTCGCCCTCGATCTGCTCGAGCTCGCTCATCAGCGTACGATAGCTGTTGCACGCCCACGACGGCGAGTTGAAGGAGTCGGTCAGCTCCCGCATCCGTTCGAGCAGCTTGCCGACCGACTCGTGCTCCTCCCGCATCGCCGACAGCTCCCGCTCGATCAGCGCCTCGTCGGGTTCGCGGGAGGACAGCGCCGGGAAGAGCACCTCCTCCTCGTCGTCCAGGTGCGGCACGAGCTGGTCCTCCAGCTCCGCCACCACGCCCGCGAGCTCCTGCAGGCGGGGATCCTTCTCGCCGTGCACCCGCCCCACCTTGGCGGCGAGGGTGCGGGCGAAGGGGAGGACGCGGCGCAGGTAGGCGTGGTGTTTTGACACGATGTGCGCGGCCAGCGCCGGCGTGCCCAGGGTGCGGGGATCGACGTCGGCGGCGCCCGATCGCTCGGCCAGGGCCCGCTCCAGATCGGCCCGCAGCGCCGCCTCGTCGACGCCGCGCTGCTCGCAGGCCTCGCGCAGGGTCATCTCCCCCTTGCAACAGAAGTCGATGCGGTGGCGCTGGAAGACGGGGGCGAGCGCCGAGTGATCCAGCACGAGCTGGGCCACGGTCTGGCTGGAATCGATCATGTTTCCTCCGTGCGACGGGCGGCCTGGCCCTCGCGTGTTGGGCTGGGAGGCGCTCCCTCGGGGAAGGGGAGAGCCGCATCCGCCGCCGACGGTTTGCAGGGCGCACGCCAGGGCGGGATGGCCGCGAGACGGGGTCCGCGGCGGACGCCGGCCCCGATTTCCCGCGCGGGGGCTTCCCGTCGGACGATCCGGTTCGCCTTGACTGTTCCATCCGCAGCTCCATAGTGGAGCAAATGGAGCGCACCTTGCCTCATAGCTGTTCCGTCTGTGGCCTCGTTCCCTTGGCCCCTGGATTGCGTCGGGACGATCGCGTGATCGCCGAGAGCCCCGCCATGCAGGACCTCCTCAAGCGCACCTCGCGCTTCGCCCCCAGCGACGCGCCCGTGGCGATCCTCGGCGAGACGGGCACCGGCAAGGAGGTGGTCGCTCGCACACTCCACGCCAACAGCCTGCGGGCGGGCAAGCCCTTCGTGGCGGTGAACGTCGCCGCGCTGCCGGCGGAGCTCCTCGAGTCCGAGCTCTTCGGCCACGGCAAGGGCGCCTTCACCGGCGCCTCGGGGCCGAAGCGGGGCCTCTTCGAGGAGGCGAGCGGCGGCACCCTCTTCCTCGACGAGATCGGGGAGATGGCGCTGCCCCTCCAGGCCAAACTCCTGCGCGCGCTGCAGGACGGCGAGGTCCGCCGCGTGGGCGAGAACCGCGCCTTCGCCGTGGACGCCCGCATCGTCTGCGCCACCCACCGCGATCCGGCCGAGCGGGTGCGGCAGGGGTTGTTCCGCGAGGACCTCTACTTTCGGTTGAAGGTGCTGACGCTTAATGTTCCGCCCCTGCGTGAGCGCCGGGAGGACATCCTCCCCCTCGCCCGGCAGTTCCTGGCCGAGGAGCGTGGGCGCCTCGAGGGCTTCACCCCGGAGGCCGAGGCCCTGCTCCTTTCCCATCCGTGGCCCGGGAACGTACGCGAGCTGCAGAACGCGGTGCGACACGGCGCCGCGCTGGCGTCGGGGCGCCTCGTGGGGATCGACGATCTGCCGGACGAGCTGCGGCGCGGGCCGACCGCGACGAGCGGCGCCGCGTCCCCCGGAGCGACCCTGCGCTCCCTCGCCGAGGTGGAGCGCGACCATATCCTCCGCGTCCTCGACGCCTGCGACGGATCGCAGACCGAGGCCGCGCGGATCCTGGGGATCGGCCGCAACACCCTGTGGCGGAAGCTGCGCGCCTACGCGGCCGAGGATCGGCACGCTTCCTGAAGCATCCAGATGATTCCCGGAGCCCGCAGCCGCGGCGCTCGATTCCGCTCCCCCCCTCGCCGGGTGGAGCGCCTGCCTTTCAGGAGACGAACATGGTGGTCTCGATCGGCGCCAACCGCGCCAAGCGCAGGGTGGGCGATCCCGTGGAGATGCTCGAGCATTGCCACGCCCGGATCCGCACCTTCTCGACCCTCGCCCTGGCCGCCGGCACCAAGGAGGCGTCGGACGACGAGCGGCGGGACGCCTGCGCGCGGGTGGAGCGCTACTTCTCCATCGCCCTTCCCCTGCACGTCCGCGACGAGGAGGACAGCGTCCTCACCCGCCTCATGGGGAAGGATCCCGAGGTCGACCGGGCGCTGGCCACCATGGAGGAGCAGCACGAGCGCCACGAGGCCCGGCTCGCCGAGCTCCTCGCCGCGACCCGGGCGGTGGGCGAGCGCCCCTCCGATCCCGCCGCCCGCGACCGCCTCGCCGCCGCGGCGCAGGTCGTCGTCGACGAGTTCGCCGTCCACCTGGAGATGGAGGAGCGCGTCCTCTTCCCGGCGATCGAGCGGCTGCTCTCCCCCGAGGCGAAGGCGGAGATCGTCGCCGAGCAGCGCGCCCGCCGGCAGGCCTGATCGCGGACGGGCCGGCTCGCCCGGGCAGAAGGGCGTTTCACGAAAAGTGTGTGCCGACTCTCGCTTGCGCTCCCGCCCCCCTTCCCATCAGGGATCCCCTCACTCGCTCGAATCCGGGGGTCGTTCTCACACGGCAAGGGGAGTCCCCGCCATGAGCAAGCGCCTCCTCGCCGCAGGCTGCGGCCCCGGAGAGGAAGCCGGAGGGGGCCCGGGTGCTGACCCTGATCCACGGGCTCCTCCACGTGGAGGAGATGCTCGTCGACCTCTTCACCACCTTCGGCTTGCCGCCCCCTCCCGCGACTCGAGCGCGCCGTCGCGGCCTCCACGATGGCGAAGGGAGGCGACACCCGAGCGGACCGAGGGAAAGGGAGGGCGGGCCGGGCCCCGCGTGGATATGCTCCCGGGACGATGAGCTCTCCCCGCTTGCGCACGATCGACAGCGACTACCTCGGCCCCGGCTTCGCCGCGTGCTACCTGCGGGTGCAGGGGGACGAGGCCGCCTTCATCGAGACCAACACCGCCCACGCCGTCCCGCGGCTCCTCGCCGCGCTCGCCGACGAGGGCCTCGAGCCCGAGCAGGTGCGCTGGGTGATCGTCACCCACGCCCACCTCGACCACGCAGGCGGCGCGTCCGCCCTGCTGCGGGCGTGCCCGCGGGCGACGCTGGTGGCGCATCCGCGCGCGGCGCGGCACCTCGTCGATCCGTCGCGCCTCGTCGCCAGCGCCAAGTCGGTCTACGGCGAGGAGACCTTCGCCAGGATGTACGGCAGCCTCGATCCGATCCCCGCCGAGCGGGTGCGCACCGTGGAGGACGGCGACACCATCGACCTGGGCGGTGCCACCTTGCGCTTCCTCCACACCCGGGGCCACGCGAACCACCACGCCGTGGTGCACGATCCCGAGCGGCGCACGGTCTACACCGGCGACACCTTCGGCCTCGCCTACCCGCGGCTGCAGCGGGCGGGCCGCTTCGCCTTCGCGTCCACCAGCCCCACCGACTTCGACGCCGCCGAGGCCCGCAAGAGCGTCGACCGCGTCCTCGCGCTGGGCACGCCCACCGTCTGCCTCACCCACTTCGGCGAGGTGGATCGGCTCGACGTCATGGCCGAGCAGCTCCACCGCTGGATCGACCGCTCCCAGGCGCTCCTCGAGAAGGTGCCCTCCCTCGATCCGGCCCGGGCGGAGGAGGAGCTCGCCAAGGAGATCGCCGACGCCATGCAGGCGGAGGCCGACGCGGCGGGCCTCCTCCTCGACGAGGACGACTGGAAGCTCCTCGACATGGACATCCGCCTCAACGCCCAGGGCCTGGTCTTCGCCGCCAACCGCGCCGCCAGCCGTCCGTAGGCGATTTGGCTCACCAGACCGCGAACCCGATCGAGACGCGGGCGAGCGGCGACACGAAGGTGAGGCCGTCCTTTTTGAACATCGCTCCGAGGTCCGCTCGCAGCGACGAGCCTTCCGCCCTCCGGAGCTCGTAGCCACCGAACCCTTCGAGGTGGATCTCCGGGCGAGGAGCCGCCGCCCGAGCGCTACCCCTGGCCCTCCTCCCCCTTCGGGCGCTCGATGCGGCCGTCGGTGTGGCGGGCGAAGCGGCCGGACTCGCGGGGGTGCACCGGCGCGTGGCTCTCCCAGGGCCAGCCGCCGAAGCCGGTGCGCCGGTACTCGGCGAAGGTGTCGCGCAGCTCGTCGACGGTGTTCATCACGAAGGGGCCGTGGGCCGCCACCGGCTCGCCGATGGGCCGGCCCTGGAGGAGGAGCAGCTCCGCCTCGTCGGGGCCGTTCTCGAGCTTCACCTCGCGGTCGCCGCGCAGCCGCACGCCGGTGGAGCGGCCCACCTGCGAGGAGCCCACCCGCAGCGAGCTGCCCACGAAGAAATACAGCGTGCGGCCGGTGCCCTCC
>Ga0180220_1000795_pt1 | contig 28609 bp, 29 predicted proteins | sample eDN5th37CBELigBY_FD_151335 | JGI IMG/M metagenome (GOLD analysis project Ga0180220, IMG submission 151335) | Enriched backyard soil microbial communities from Emeryville, California, USA - eDNA 5th pass 37_C BE-Lig BY (version 2) (version 2) | ecosystem: Environmental > Terrestrial > Soil >... | reverse complement strand
CGGGTGTCGTCGTCGCCGCCGGCGCGGAACGGGTCGGCCGCCTCCCAGCGAGCCTGCCACTTCTGCTGGATCGCGTACGGGTCGAACGCACCGCCACCGGCATGCGCGGCGGTGTCGGGAGGAAGGGTCTGAGACACGGGTGATGCCAATCCTGGTATGTCTGGGCGCGCGCGAAGTCGCGGAATATCCAGGTTACCGGAGAGACCGGCACCGCTTCCCAGGTGCGAGCCGCACCGGACTCACCACCCGGGCGGGAGCGTGGCTCCGATCGCGGCGAGCGGCGCCCGCGCCTTGATGCCGACCTCGGCGACCTCGGCGGGCGGATCCGAACGCCACGTGATGCCGCCGCCCGCCCCGACGTACGCACCGTTCGCGTGAGCGACGATCGACCGGATCACCATGGCGAGGTCGAGCGCCCCGTCGCCGCCGACCCATCCGAAGCATCCGGAGAACACGCCGCGCGGACCGCGCTCGAGCTCGTGCAGGATCGTCATGGCCGACAGCTTCGGGGCACCGGTCATGCTGCCCGCCGGGAACGCCGCGTCGAGCAGCCCGCCGAGCGTCGTACCGGGGAGCAGGCGCCCCGACACGGTGCTCACGAGCTGGTGCACCGCCGGATACGACTCGACCTCGAGCAGGCCGTCGACACCTACGGACCCCGGCTCGCACACGCGCGACAGATCGTTGCGCATGAGATCGACGATCATGACGTTCTCGGCGCGCTCCTTCTCGTTCGCGCGCAGCTCCGCCGCGAGCGCGGCGTCCTCGTCGGGCGTCGCCCCGCGCGGCCGTGTGCCCTTGATGGGCTTCGTCCGCACGGTTCCGCCGCCCACCTCGAGGAACTGCTCCGGACTCGCGCTCGCAAGCGCCACTCCACCGACCCGGATGAACCCGCCGTGGTGCGAGGGCGTCGCCGTGCGCAGCCGGCGGTAGGCGGCGACCGCGTCCACCGGCCGATCGAGCGTGAACCGCGTCGTGAGGCACAGCTGGTAGGCATCGCCCTCGCGGATGTGGTCGCGGCACCGCTCGACGAGCCCCGCGTACTCGTCGGGGCGATGGCGTGCGGATGCCTCGACCGCCGTCGGCGGCGGGGGGACCGGATGCGGCGGCACAGCGCCGCGGGCGAGCGATGCGAGGGCCGCGGCATCCGCCTCTTCTCCCACCGCCCATACGCGCCGGGTCGCGTGGTCGAACGCCAGGAACGATTCCGCGCGCAGCCACGCGGCCTGCGGCACGGCCGCGTCGGGCTCCGCGGCGGGTGCACCGGCGCGAGCCGCCGCGTCCTCGTACGACAGCCAGCCGACCCAACCGCCGCGGAACGGCACTCCGACGATCTCGTCGGTCGTCGGCCCGCCGAGCGCGACTTCGCGGACGGAGTCCGGATGCTCCTCCCGCCGCCCCGTGCCGAGGAAGCTCCAGCCCGCGGTCGCCGTGGGGCCCGCGTCGAGCCAGAAGACGTCGTCGGCGCCGTCGGCGAGTGCGCAGAACACCGCCTCGGGATCGACCCAGGCGTCGAGCGGGACGGCTGGGTACTCCTTCGACACGCGTTCTAGGTTACGGCGACGGGAGGGACCGCCGACGGCCGCGCCGGCGACGCGGACCTCGCGGGGATCTCTCCGCGAACTCACATAAGCGCGTCCGCGATCCCCCGTAGTCTCGTCCCGTGAACGAGTTTCTGACGTGGCTGCTCGACATCGTGCAGAGCGTCGATCCCGTCTTGCGGACCTTCCTCGCCGGCCTCGCGATCATGCTCGAGACCAGCGTGCTGATCGGCCTCTTCGTTCCCGGCGACACCGTCGTCATCGTCGCCGCGACGGCCGTGGGCTCCCCCCTCGAGGCCGCCCTCCTCATCATCACGGTCGTGATCGGCGCGCTCATCGGCGAGAGCATCGGCTTCTGGCTCGGACGCGTGCTGGGGCCCGCGATCCGGCATTCGCGCCTCGGGAGACGCATCGGCGAGCCCAACTGGGAGCGCTCCGAGCGTTATCTGCAGCGCCGCGGCGGACCGGCGATCTTCCTCTCGCGGTTCCTGCCGGTTCTCCACTCGCTCGTTCCGCTCACCGTGGGCATGAGCGGCTACCGCTACGGCCGTTTCCTCGCGTGGACGGCGCCCGCGTGCGTGGTGTGGGCGGTGCTGTACGTGTCGGTCGCTGCATCGGCGGCCGGTACGTATCGCAGCCTCGCCGACAAGCTGCACTTCGCGGGCTACATCTTCGTCGGCGTCATCGTCCTCTTCCTCGCGCTCGTCCTCATCGCGAAGAAGGTCATCGAGCGGATCGAGCGTCGTCACCTCGACGGCGATGAGACGGCGGATGCGGCATCCGAAGACGCCGACGACGACGCTCTCGCCGACCTCGAGGACGACCGCGACGCCGTCCTGCGTGCAGAAGGCTTCGAGGAGGACGTGAAAGACTGAGGGGATGCCCGAGATCGCCACCCCTGCCCCCGAGACGAAGGTCTTGTGGCTCGCGCGACTCGAGTATCGCTTCCACGCGTGGCGTGAGCGCCGTGCCCGCAAGCGCGGGCACCTGCCCACCGTGATGCCGTTCCCCGGCTACGGCGGGCCCGATTGGGTGCGCGTCGTCGGGCGCGTGATGATCGTCCCCCCGGTCAAGCGAACCGAGTCCGGCGAGTACGCGAGCGTGCGCGGCTGGCGCAGCTTCGTCGCGGTTCCGATCGGCTTCGCACAGGTCACCGTCACGATCGGCGACGTGTCGCACGAGGTGGTCGCCGACCGCGGCGGCGTCATCGACACCGTGCTGCCCGCGACGCTCGAGCCGGGCTGGCAGACCGTCAGGATGTCGGTCGAGGGCCAGGAGCCGGTCGAGTCCCGCGTCTTCATCGTCGGCCCCGACGTGCGGTTCGGCGTCGTGTCCGATGTGGACGACACCGTCATGGTGACAGCGCTCCCCCGCCCGCTCGTCGCGGCCTGGAACTCGTTCGTCGTCGACGAGCACGCGCGCCAGCCCGTCGCAGGCATGGCGGTGCTGCTCGAACGCATCGTGCGCGAGAATCCGGGTGCACCGGTCGTGTACCTGTCCACCGGTGCGTGGAACATCGCGCCGACGCTCACGAGGTTCCTCACGCGTCACCTCTTCCCCCCCGGCGCGATCCTGCTGACCGACTGGGGGCCGACGCACGATCGGTGGTTCCGCAGCGGCAAGGCCCACAAGGCGTCGAACCTGCGGCGCCTCGCATCCGAGTTCCCGCACGTGAGGTGGCTGCTCATCGGCGACGACGGTCAGCACGACGACGAGCTCTACACGACGTTCACGAGCGAGCACCCGGGCCATGTGGTCGCCGTCGCGATCCGCCGCCTCTCCCCCGCCGAGGCCGTGCTCGCGGGTGGTCGCACGGTGGTCGACGACCACTCGGCCGCCGACGTCCCGTGGGTGACGGGTGCCGACGGTGCCGAGCTGCTGGAGCGCCTCGAGGGAGTCGGCGTCGTCGAGCGCTGACCGCGGAGATCCCGACGTCGGATGCCCCGCGTAGGCTGGCCGCATGTGCGGACGTTTCGTCGTGGCCGAAGTCGGATCCGAGCTCGTCGGCGTGCTGCGGGTCGACGTCGAGAGCGACGACCTGCCCGAGCCGTCGTACAACATCGCGCCCACGAGCCGCGTCGCGATCGTGCTCGACTCCGCGAAGACCGACCCGCCGACCCGGCGCCTCGAACCCGCGCGGTGGGGGCTCGTCCCCGCGTGGGCGAAGGACCTCTCGATCGGCGCACGCGCGTTCAACGCCCGGTCCGAGGAGCTCGAAGACAAGCCGATGTTCCGCCGAGCGCTCGAGAAGCGGCGCGCGATCGTGCCGGCATCCGGCTATTACGAGTGGAAGAAGGTGGGCGACCGGAAGATCCCCCACTACATCCACCCGGCCGACGGATCGCCGCTGTTCTTCGCGGGACTCTACGAGTGGTGGAAAGACCCGGCCAAGCCCGACGACGACCCCGACAAGTGGGTGCTGAGCTTCACGATCCTCACGCGCGACTCGATCGGCAGCCTCGGATCCATCCACGACCGCATGCCGCTGTTCCTCGACGTCGACCACGCTGACGCGTGGCTCGACACCGCTACCGACAACGTGCGCGACGTCCTCGACGCCGCGATCGACGCCGCCCCGGCGGTCGCCGACACGCTCGACAACTACGTCGTGAGCAAGGCCGTGGGGAATGTGCGCAACAACTATCCCGAGCTGCTCGAGCCCGCCGAAGAGTGAGCGCGCTGAGCGCCGGCGCGGAACCCCCGCCTACCCTGGAGTGGTGACCTCCCTGACCCTCGCAGAGCAGCGCTCGCGCCTCGACGCCGACGCGTGGCGCGCGATGGAGGCTGCGCACATCGAGCGCGCGGATGCGCTCACGGCCGGCCACCGCGCACGCGCCGCCCGCGGCGAGAGGCACCCCGTCGAGGACTTCCTCTTCACGTACTACTCGTACAAGCCGGGGCTGTTGAGGCGCTGGCACCCCGGCGCGGGCGTCGAATTGGCGGATGCCGCCGCCACCCCCCGTGCGACGTGGCGGTGGTACGCCGAGGGCTCCGAGCCCGGTTCGCTCGTCGTCGACGCGAAGGGGTTCCTCCCCGAGAAGCACGACCTCGTGGGTGCGGTCGAGCGCATCCTGCGGCTCACGGCCGGTCGGGCGGGGCGCTTCGGATGCTTCGGACTCCACGAGTGGGCCATGGTGTACCGGCAGCGCGAGCATCGGCATCCGATTCCGCTGCGGCTGGGTCAAGCCGAGACGGATGCCGTCGTCGACGCCGCCGACCTGCGCTGCACGCACTTCGACGCGTTCCGGTTCTTCACTCCCGAGGCGGTTCCGCGCAACAGCGAGACCCCCACGCGTGCGCGTCAGGCCGAGTTGGAGCAGCCCGGGTGCCTGCACGCGGGAATGGACCTGTACAAGTGGGCGGTCAAGCTCGGGCCGATCGTGCCCGGCGAGGTGCTGCTCGACGCGTTCGAGCTCGCGCGCGACATCCGCGTGCTCGACATGGAGGCCTCGCCCTACGACCTGCGGGAGTGGGGCTACGAGCCTGTCGCGATCGAGACGCACGAGGGCAAAGCCGAGTACGTGCGGAGACAGCGTGCGTTCGCCGAGCGCGGCCAGGCGCTGCGCGCGCGACTGCTCGAGGCCCTCGACCACGCGAAGTCGATCTCCCCCGCCCATGAGCGAGCCGCCGTCCCGGCCCGCTGAGCGAGCCGCCGTCCCGGCCCGCTGAGCGAGCCGCCGTCCCCGCCCGCTGAGCGAGCGCAGCGAGACGAAGCGCCCTACCCCGCGCCGACCGCCGCGCAGTCGCCGCACGGCACCAGCCCGCGACCGGAGGCCGCGAGCTCGAGCCGAAGCTCGGTCACGCGCGTCGCCGCGTCTTGGAGCCGCTCCGCCGGAAGTGCGCCCGACTCGACCGCCGCGACGATGCCGTCGACCACGCGCGGGGCCGTGTCGGCCGTCGAGAACATGACCGCGAGGACCATGTCGTTGCCCGCGGCGAGCGCCGCGACGGCGTTGGCGACAGGGTCGCGGTACTCGGCGACGCCGGACGCCTCCAGCATGCCGAGGTCGTCCGTGATCGTGACGCCGTCGAAGCCGAGCTCTTCGCGCGCGATGCGGTGCCATTCCGCGGAGAGCGAGGCAGGCGCCGCGTCGACGGCGGTGAAGGCGAGGTGACCGAACATGAGCAGCTCGGCGCCCGCGGCGATGCCGGCGCGGAACGGCATGCCGTCGGCGGCCTCCCACTCCGCCTTCGGCATCCCCGTCGCGGGGATGAGAGTGTGCGAGTCACCGGGCGCCGCGCCGTGCCCCGGGAAATGCTTGAGGGTCGAGAGAGAGGCGGATGCCTCGCCCGCCACTGCGGCGGTCACACGCTCGGCGCTCCCCTGCGGCGTGGTGCCGAGCGCTCGCCGGTAGATGAAGCTCGACGCGTCGGGCGCCACATCCGCCACGATGCCGAAGTTCACGCCGATGCCGGCCCTCAGAAGCAGCGCACCGCGCCCTGCGAACGCATCCTGAGCCGCCGCGGCCGGCTCGTTCTTGAGGGCGAGTGCCGAGGGGAACGGGTCCCATCCCAGCCGCGCGACATCGCCGCCTTCCTGGTCCACCGCGATGAGCGGTGGAAGTGCGGGATCGGGTGTGAGGGCGGCGGTGATCGCGCGCAACGACGCCTCGTCGCCGGGGATGTTCGCGCCCATGAGGATGAATCCGCCGATGCCGGTCTGCGTCATGTAGGACGAGAGGGATGCGGCATCCGTCGTCGGGATGTGCCCCATGACCACGCTCGCCGCGCGCTCGCGCGTCGACATGGCATCGACGATCTCAGAGGCACGCTGCTCGAGCGCATCGGGGCCGGCCGCGCGCACGACGACCGCTCCCCTTTCGATCGGCCGGTCGTCGGCCGACACCGCGGCGGGGGCGAATGCCGCACACACGGCGAGGGCGGATGCCACCGCCCCCGCTGCGAGCCACCGCCGTCGCCGATCCACACCTCAAGCCTAGGTGTCCTGCGGCGGTATCATCGCGCCACGGTGACCCCTCTACGACAGCAGGGCCACCAGCGACTCTGGGGAGGACCGAAGTGTCCAACGACTACACCGGCATCCGTCGCATCACCGACAAGACCGCATCGAAGCGGTGCGCCGATCGGCTGCTCGCCATGCGGCGCACGCTCGCGCCGCTGCGCCGCCGCAACGACGGCAGCCTTCTGCTCGCGACGTGGAACATCCGCGATTTCGACTCGAACAAGTTCGGGTGGGGTCCGCGGCTTCCCGAGAGCTTCTACTACCTCGCCGAGATCATCTCGTCGTTCGACCTCGTCGCCGTGCAGGAGGTCACGCGCGACCTGCGTCCGCTCGAGAAGCTCCTGCGGATCCTCGGGCCCGACTGGGACTTCATCGCGACCGATGTGACCGAGGGGACGGGCGGCAACAGCGAACGCATGGCGTTCCTGTTCAATCGCGACCGTGTGCGGTTCCGGCGTATCGCGGGCGAGATCGTGCTGCCGGAGGGGCAGCTCGTCGTGGGACTCACCGGCGAAGGCGCGGAGCGGTCCGACGACTCCGGCCTGCAGTTCGCCCGCAGCCCGTTCCTCGTCTCGTTCGCGTCGGGGTGGTTCTCGTTCTCGCTGTGCACCGTGCACATCTACTTCGGCGACGAGAGCGGTGCGCGGCTCGAGCGCCGAATCGCCGAGATCGACCGCCTCGCGGCGTTCCTCGCGAAGCGGCAGGACTCCGCCTCGCGGGCCGCGGGAGGAGCGGCGGCGGGTGAGAACTTCATCGTCCTCGGCGACTTCAACGTCGTGAGCCCCGAGCACCGCACGATGCAGGCGCTGCGCAAGCACGGATTCGAGGTGCCTGCGCCGATCGACGGGCGCAACATCCCAGATCGTGAGCACTTCTACGACCAGATCGCGACGCGTGTGCGCGACGACCGCTTCGAGGTCGTCACCGGCGGCATCGTGAACCCGTACGCCGATGTGTTCCGCGATGAGGACCTCGACATCTACCGCCCGCACTTCGAATCGCGGATCCCCGAGGGCGCCGATGCCAAGAAGGTGCTGTCGACGTACCGCCAATGGCGGACGTGGCAGATGTCGGATCACTCCCCGCTGTGGGTCGAGATCGCGACCGACTTCGCCGACAAGTACCTGGAGCCGATCGCCGCAGGCTGATGGGGTTGAGCAGCACGGGTTCGCGCGATGGTCGCCGTCAGTGCCGTGCGACGATGGCCGCGGCATCCGTTCCCGCCGGCAGGACGCCGTACTGCGCGCCGCGGTCATCGCCGAGGCGCGCCGCCACGAACACCTCCGCAGCGGTGTGCGGAGCGTGGCGCAGCATGAGCGACGCCTGGAACGCGAGCGCGAGATCCTCGGCGAGCCGCCGCGCCTGGGCCTGCGCCGTGTCGGCATCCGCCCCAGCGAGGGAGCGCAGAAGGCCGAGCGTGCGCTCGATGTGGGCGTCGAGGACACGGGATGCACCGCGAGTCGTGGCGAGCTCTTCGGCGAACGCCTCGGCGGCGTCGGGCTCCCGCCTGAGCGCGCGGAGCACGTCGAGCGCGATGACGTTGCCGGAGCCCTCCCACACGGCCATGACGGGCTGCTCGCGGTAGCGCCGCGCGAGTGGGAAAGCCTCGGTGTAGCCGTTGCCCCCGAGGCACTCGAGCGCCTCGTACGCGTGATGCGGACCGCGCTTGCACACCCAGTACTTCGCGACGGGCGTCGCCAGGCGACGCAGCGCGATGTCGTGGTCGGAGGCGTCCGCTTCGAACAGCTGCGCGAGGCGGAGCCCCGTCAGCAGAGCCGCCTCGTACTCGAGCGCGAGGTCCGCGAGCACGGCGGTCATCGCGGGCTGCTCCACGAGGCGGCGCCCGAACGCGGACCTGCCGCGCGCGTGCCACACCGCCTCGGCGACGGACTGCCGCATGCCGGCCGCCGTGCCCAAGACGCAGTCGAGTCGTGTGCGCTGCACCATCTCGATGATGGTCCGGATGCCTCGGCCCGGCTCCCCCACGAGCGAGCCGACCGTGCGGTCGAACTCCACCTCGCTCGACGCGTTCGAGCGGTTGCCGAGCTTGTCCTTCAGCCGCTGGATGCGGAAGACGTTGCGCGATCCGTCGGGCAGCACGCGGGGCACGAGCAAGCACGACAGGCCTTCGTCGCCGCCCGCCCGTCGCGTCCGCGCGAGCACGAGGAACGCGTCCGACATCGGAGCGGAGCAGAACCACTTGTGACCTGTGATCGCGTACTCATCGCCGCCGACGTGCTCGCCCGACGTCGTGTTCGCCCGCACGTCGGAGCCGCCCTGCTTCTCGGTCATCGCCATGCCGAACAGCGCGCTGGGCTTCTCGGCGGCAGGCAGCAGCCGCGGGTCGTAGTCGCGGGAGTACAGGCGCGGCAGCCACTCGGCGGCGAGCGCGGGGGCCTCATGCAGGGACGCGACCGCCGCGTGCGACATCGAGACGGGGCACGCATGCCCGGGCTCGACCTGCGCGAACAGCATGAACATCGCCGCGCGGGAGACGCTCGACCCCGGCACCGGCTCGGCCCACGCAGACGTGTGCGCACCGCGCGCGACCGCCTCGCGGATCACGCGGTGGTACGACGGGTCGTACTCGACCTCGTCGATGCGGCGACCCCACCGGTCGTGCGCGCGCAGCTCGGGCTCGTGCCTGTTCGCGCGCTCGGCGTCGGTCTGGAAGTCCGCGGACCCGGTGAGGCGCCCCGCGTCGCGGAGCGCGGCATCCGCCCATTCGGCGCCGAAGGCACGTACCGCCTCGGTGAGCGGCGCATTCGAGCCGTACTCGTCGACGTCGACGCGTGGGGGCGCTTGATTGGTCACCTCGTGGGTCACGAGTTCACCGTACCGTCGTGTGCCGACGGCGACACGTCAGCCGACCGGCGCGATCGACAGGCGCAGGAGGATGTCGTCTTCCGGGCGGGGCGATCCGCGCCCGTCGGTGTTGTTCGTGAGCACCCACAGGGATCCGTCCGACGCGACGACGGCATCGCGCAGACGTCCCTGCTCGCCCACGAGCACGGCGACCGGATCGTGCGCAACAGCGCCCGCTTCTGTGTCGACGATCCAGAGGCGTGAGCCGCGGAGCCCCGCGATGAACACCGTGTCTCCGACCGCCGCGATGCCGCTCGGACTCGCCTCGGCCGTGGTCCACGTCGCAACCGGCTCGACGAAGCGGCCATCCCCGCCGACCCCCTCGACGACGGGCCAGCCGTAGTTCCCGCCCGGTTCGATGCGGTTCAGCTCGTCCCACGAGTTCTGGCCGAACTCGCTCGCCCACATCGTGCCGTCGGACGTCCACGCGATGCCCTGCACGTTGCGGTGCCCGAGGCTCCACACGGCGTTGCCGAACGGATTGCCCGGAGCCGCGTCGCCTTCGGGCGTGAGCCGCAGGATCTTGCCGTTCGGCGAGTCCGGATCCTGCGACGAGTCGCGGTTCGACGCATCGCCCGTCGTCACGTAGAGCAGCTCGTCTGGGCCGAACGCGATGCGGCCGCCGTTGTGGTTGCCCGCTCGCGCGATGCCGGAGAAGACGACCTCCGGCTCGCCCAGCGCGAGCGACCCGGTGTCGCCGGTGAGCGGCATCCGCACCACCCGGTTGTCGTCGCTCGCACCGTGATACGCGTACAGCCACCGCGAGTCCCCCTCCTCCCACACCGCGAGGCCGTGCAGTCCGGCCTCACCGCCCGCCATGACACCCGGAATGGCCCCCGCATCGCGCAGCTCGCCCGACGGTGTGAGCTCGAGGATGCGCCCGTCGTCGCGCTGGCTGATGAGCGCTCCCCCGGACTCGAACGGCACCACCGACCACGGAGAGCGAAGTCCCGTCGCGAGCGTCTCAGGAGCGCCCTGCGGTGCCCACCATCCTTCCGCCGGCCCGGAGGTGGTCGGGCTCGCGCTCGGGGCCGATGTCCGCGGAGCGGTCGGCGGCACGGGCTGGGGAGGAGTCGACGGAGCGCACGCGCATGTCGCACCCACCGCCGCGGCCAGCAGCGCCGCCGCGAGCGCGCGTCGCATCCGTGTCATACGCCGTCGGCTGCGCGCTCGACGGTCTCGATGTCGATCTTCGTCATCGAGAGCATCGCCTCGACGGCGCGGTGCGAGCGATCGGGATCAGGGTCACGGATGAGCTCGATGAGGCGGTCCGGCACGATCTGCCACGAGAGCCCCCATCGGTCCTTGAGCCAGCCGCACGGCTGCTCCTGCCCGCCGTCCGCCGTCAGCGCCGCCCAGTAGCGGTCGACCTCCTCCTGGCTCTTGCACGACACGTACAGCGAGATCGCCTCGGTGAAGGGGAACTGCGGACCCGCGTCCATCGCGTAGTAGTCGCGCCCGGCCAGGCGGAAATGCGCGTGCATGACCTTGCCCCCCATGCCCGGGACCTCGTCGGGGTACTTGCCGACCGACACGACCTCGGAGTCCGGGATCAGCGACGTGTAGAACGCGATCGCCTCCTCGGCGTCGTCGTCGAACCACAGGAACGGCGTGACATCGCTCATGGACTCAGACTTCCCCTGCGGTCGCGGCGGCGCAAGGGAGGGGACGACGGATGCCGCACCCCCGCGGCATCCGTCACCCCCGCGGCAGCTGCTCGGCAGCCCACCGGTTCATGTCGGCGCTGAACGCGGCATCCCGCAGCGGCTCCGGGCGCCGAGCGGTGTAGACGATGCGCAGCCCCTGGGGACTCGTGACGGTGAGATCGCGGGTGTTCCAGGCGGTGTCAGCCGGTCCCTCGACGGCGGTGCCGGCCACGCTGCGCGCACGCGCCGCCAGCGCGTCGAGCTCGTCGAAGGTCGCGGCGATCGACAACTGCATTCCGCTCCCGACCACGGCATCGGCGGATCCTCGACGAAGCAGGATGTCCTGATACCGCCAGCGCCGCAGGTGGATGAGCGCGGGGGCATCGCCGGGCGGCATCGCGAAGAGCTCGATGAAATCGAGCGCCGTCGTGAACCACGCGGCCGCCGCCCGCACGTCGGCGACCGCGAGCGACACGAACATCGGCATCCCGTAGATGTCACGGGTGATGCCCTCTTGGAGTTCCGGTGATGTGCTCATGGACCGAGGATGGGGGTTGACGCTGCGTCAAGGTCAATCCCGCATCCTCGAACGGACGCCGATCAGGATGACGTGCCGTTGCCGATCGGGATCCGACGCGGCAGCCACAGGTGGCGCATCGAGGTGCCTGCGACAATCGGTACATGGCGCGCTCGGCGAAACCCGCATCCGGTACGCGCCGCGCAGCATCCGCCCGGCGCCGAACAGGGGCGAAACGCGCCCACGCGCGCAGCCCGCGACGCGCCACGCCGGCTCAGCGCCGTCGCAAAGCGCAGCGCGCCCGCCGGTGGCGGATCGCGCTGATCACCGCCGCATCCGCCCTCGCCGTCGCCGCCGTGATCTCGGTCATCGTGATCGTCGGCCTGGCTGCACGCGCACTGAGCGATCTCGGCACCGGACTCGGCGGCATCGGCGACGCCATCACCGACCCGGGTCCGTTCGACACGCTCGCCCGCTACGACGACGAGCAGCTCGCCAACGCGGGCACGATCGTCACCGCCGCGTGCGATCTCGGCCTCGGCACCCGCGACCAGGCCATCGGGGTCATGACCGCGATGGGCGAATCGTCGCTCCGCAACATCGAGTACGGGGATTGGGAGACCAGCGGAGTCACCAATCCCGACGGGTCTCCGACGACGTCCATCGGCCTGTTCCAGCAGCAGGACGGCTGGGGCACCCGCGAGCAGCGTCTCGACCCGTACACCTCGGCGACGATCTTCTTCCAGGCGATGCTCCGGAAGGTGCCCGATCCCGAGCGCCAGCAGCTCGAGCCGACGATCGTCGCACATCGCACGCAGATCAACCGCGACCCCGAGCATTACGCGAAGTACTGGACGGGTGCTGTGCAGGTCGTCGACGAACTCCGCGACCGCGGCGTCGGCTGCGGCGAGTGATTTCCCACTGCTCCCTGAGAACGCGAACTCGGCGTTTATGGGGGGCTCGGCCAGGTCAGTCTGGTGAACTCGACATGCGCGGCACGTGATGACGACATCTGTGCGCCCACCGCGCACGGATGACTCATGGACACGATGACCGCTCCCCCGCTCCCCACCCCCTCGCCGGCCGTCGCGGCGACGCTTCCGGGGCGGTCGTACGAGCGGGAGCGCGCGGAGGGCACGGCCGTTCTGCGCGGACTGCTCTACGCGACCGTGTTCGTGGTGCTCGTGTACGGCCCGATCACCGCCGGGGTCGTCGCCGTGGTGCACCTTGTGAACGCCGGACGTTGAGGCTGCCGTTGGACCGTCCGCACCGGAATCGCCCTGTGCGAGCGCCGATTGAGCTGGGCGCAGGAGAGTCGAAGATGGTGGACCTGAGGGGACTCGAACCCCTGACCCCCTGCATGCCATGCAGGTGCGCTACCAGCTGCGCCACAGGCCCGGATGCCGCTCCGAACCGCTCGGAACAACTCGTCCACTCTACTACACGCGCAACCGTGTCTCGAACCACGACGGGTGTCGGACGGCTCCCATAGTGTGACCTCGTCGAAGGGAAATCCATGATCAAGCTCGGCAACATCACGTTCTACGCCGACGACCCGCCCACGCTCGCACGGTTCTGGTCCGAGGTGTTCGGCTACCCCTACCGCGAGTTCGACGGCGAACTGCGCCAGCAGCTGCTCGACTCCGGTCTCACCGAAGCGGACCTGGCGAAGCGAGGGCTCGCCGAAGATCCTGAGGGCAAGGGACCGCGCCTCTTCTTCCATCACGCGTCCGAGGCGAAGTCGGGCCGGAATCGGATCCATCTCGACATCAACGTCGTCCGTGAGCCGGGCGATGAGGCGGCTCTCGATGCCGAGAAGGACCGGCTCGTGGCGCTCGGAGCCGAGGTCGTGCGTCTCGTCGAACAGACATGGGGCCCGTGGCCCGAGCGGTATTACCAGTTGCGCGACCCCGAAGGCAACGAGTTCTGCCTGCAGTAGAACTCGAGCCGTGCGCCCGCGGGCGCCGGATCAGTCGTCGGCGGATGCGCCCTGCTTGACCTCCACGGGCACGATCGGGCAGTCCTTCCACAGGCGCTCCAGCCCGTAATAGACGCGCTCCTGCTCGTGGAACACGTGCACCACGAGGTCGCCGAAGTCGAGCAGCACCCAGCGAGCCTCCGTGCGCCCTTCGCGGCGCAGGCGCTTGTAGCCCGCCTCGAGCAGCTTCTCCTCGATCTCGTCCGCGATCGCCGCGACGTTGCGCTCACTCCGACCCGACACGAGCAGGAAGATGTCGACGAGCGGAAGCGGTCCTGATACGTCGAGGGCGACGAGGTCCTCGCCGCCCTTCGAGTCCGCGGCAGCCGCCGCGATCGCGAGCATCTCGCGCGCCTGGTCGGTCGCCGTCATCAAAGAACTCCTGTCACGAAGGCGAGGATCAGGACGCCGACCAGCGCGAGCGCGAGGGCGCCCGCCGTGATCGCGAGCGAGATCATGAGTCGGCTGCCCTTCTCGGGTGCGGGCGGTTTGATGATCTCACCGGGCGTCTTGACGGTGCTGATCGCGGCGCTCGCAGCGATCGGCGTGGGCGACGAATGAGCGGGCAGCTCGCCGTCCACAAGCACCGCGTCGACCTCCTTGCCGTCGGCCGTGCCGGGGATCGCCCCCGTCGAGCCGAGCCCCTCGGGCAGGTTGAACGTGCCCGTGACGAGCACCTCACCTGTCGCGGCGACCGGCGCCACGATGCCGGACTGGTCGGGCTGCGGCACGATGAGTGCGTTCGGCGTGCCCGTCGACCCGCTCGTCGACGCCGACGTGATGAGCTCGTCGAATGACGGCGGAAGCACGACGTTCGGCGCACCTTCGGCGAGCAGGCCTGCTCCGAGCTGGGAGTTGACGCCCCTCTCCCCCGACGATGCCGCTGACTGGTCAGCAGGACGCTGCGGTGCGGGCTCGAATGTCGGCGTCGGGGCGGACGCCGCGGCCGCCGGCGCCGACGGCGCGGCGGGCGCAGCCTGCTCGGCTTCGTGCTCCTCGGTCACCCCTGCGGCGCTGAGCAGCCACGACGGCACACCACTCTCGCCCGTTTCGCTCGACGGCTCGGCCCGCGGAGCAGGCGTCTGCGGGGCCGGCGTCTGCGGCGCAGGAGCCGGAGTGCCGAACATGGGCGCCTGCGGGGCGGGAGCCGGAGCACCGAACAACGGCGACTTCGGCGTGGCGGAGCTGCCGAAGGTGGGCGGCTTCGGGGTCGGCGTCTCCGCGGGCCTCACCGGCCAGACGCGAGCGGGCTGCTCGGCGGCTGGCGCCTGCGACGCGGCGGGGGGCGCGGCATCCGGTTTCGCGGCTGCCGGCGCGTCGGTCGGCGCCGACGTGTAGCCCGACGCGATCTCAGGCGTAATCACCGGAACGGATGCCGTGCGAATGCGCTCCTGCTGGCGCGCCTGGCGGCGCGTGAGGGGCGCGACACCCAGGTCGACCGCGGAGTCGGCGACGGGCGGCGGGGGCAGAACGGGCGGGTCGGCCGGGCGCGCGAGCGGGACGACGGGAGTCGAAGCGACAGGCGGAGCAGAAGGCGCCGGAGTCGCGGGGGTCGGCGCGGAGGGCGCCGGAGCAGACTGATCCGGGCGGGCGATGGGGGCCGAGGTCACCGGCGGCGTGGGAGCTGCGGGAGTGTCGGCGGGCGCGGCATCCGTCGTCACGATCGGCGTCGCACCGGTGTTGCGGATCTGGCGCAACTGCTTTCGTGTGAGTGCTGGAGTAGCCGGCTGCTCGGGTGTACTCATTCCTTGCTCCGGTAAAGATGATGCTTCGCAATGTATTGGACGACCCCGTCGGGCACGAGATACCACACCGGGTGACCGCGACGGACGCGATCCCGGCAGTCCGTCGACGAGATGGCGAGGGCTGGAACCTCGAGCTGACTCACATCGTCGCTCGGCAGTCCGTCTGTGCTCAGCACATGGCCCGGACGCGAGACGGCGACGAAGTGGGCGAGGTCCCACAACTCATCATGGTCTCTCCAACTGAGAATTTGCGCTATGGCGTCTGCGCCCGTGATGAAGAAGAGCTCAGCAGTCGGGCGCTCGGCTTTGAGGTCTCGCAGCGTGTCGATCGTGAAGGTGGGGCCCTCGCGATCGATGTCGACCCGGCTGACGGTGAAGCGCGGGTTGGAGGCGGTCGCGATGACCGTCATGAGATAGCGGTGCTCCGCGGCCGACACGTCGTGCTTCTGCCACGGCTGGCCCGTCGGCACGAACACGACCTCATCGAGATCGAACGACTGAGCGACCTCGCTCGCGGCGACCAGGTGCCCATGGTGGATGGGATCGAACGTCCCACCCATGACCCCGATCCGCGGGGCTCGTTCACCCGACATCCAGTGCGGCCTAGTGGCCGTGTTCCACCCGCTGGACGTCGTTCGCGTGAGCGCGCGCGTAGGCCTCCGCCTTCGGCGAGTGGCGGTTGGCCACGTTGCGGTACGAGAGCGTCACGAACGCGAGGAGCGTGAAGATGACGAGCGCGACGATCCCGTACACCGCCGTCTCGGCAGCGACGTTGCCGGTGTGCTCGGTCTCTTCTGCTGCGAACGCGATCAGCGAGGCGAGGGTCATTCGGGCTCCGTTTCCATCGTGCGCCGGGTGGCGCGCCCGTCCAGTCTAAGCCTCACTCGCGAACCTGTCCGGAACCGCGCGCGATCCACTTCGTGCTCGTGAGCTCCGCGAGGCCCATCGGTCCGCGCGCGTGAAGCTTCTGCGTCGAGATGCCGACCTCGGCGCCGAATCCGAACTCCCCGCCGTCGGTGAAGCGAGTGGACGCGTTCGCCATGACGACGGCCGAGTCGACCTCGGCCAGGAACCGCTCCGCGCTCGCGTCGTCCTGCGTGATGATCGACTCGGTGTGGTGCGTCGAGTAGCGGCGGATGTGCGCGAGCGCCTCGTCGAGATCGTCGACCACTCGCATCGACACGTCGAGGCTCAGGTACTCCGTCGCCCAGTCGTCGTCGGTCGCGGGCACGACGCCCTCGGCGAGCGCCGACACGCGGTCGTCGCCGTGCACGGTCACGCCCTTCTCCTGGAGCGCCGCGACGACCGGCGACACGAGACGCTCGGCGGCGGCGCGGTGCACGAGCACGGTCTCGACCGCGTTGCACACGCTCGGTCGCTGGACCTTCGCGTTGACGACGATGTCGCGCGCCCACTCGAGCGGGGCGCTCGCGTCGAGCACGATGTGGACGACCCCGGCGCCGGTCTCGATGACCGGGACGGATGACTCGGTGACGACGGTCTCGATGAGCTGCGCGCTCCCTCGTGGCACGAGCACGTCGACGATGCCGCGCGCATGCATGAGCTCGCGCGCGCCCTCGCGCCCGAACGAGTCGACCGTCTGGATCGCCTCGGGGTCGATGCCGCGAGCGGCGAGTGCTTCGCGCATCGCGTCGACGAGCGCGGCGTTCGTGAGCTCGGCGGCGGTGCCGCCGCGCAGCACGACGGCGTTGCCCGACCGCAGGGCGAGGGCGGCGATGTCGACCGTCACGTTCGGGCGAGCCTCGTAGATCGAGCCCACGACCCCGAACGGCACCGAGACCTTCGCGAGCGCCACGCCGTTCGGCAGCACGCGCTCGTCGAGCACGCGGCCGACCGGATCGGGCAGTGCCGCGACGTCGCGCACCGCCGCCGCCAGCGCGGCCACGCGCGGCTCGTCCAGGCGCAGACGGTCCTGGAGGGCGGTGCTGAGACCGGTGGTCCGCCCGCGTTCGAGGTCCTCGGCGTTCGCGGCGACGATCGCCGGGGCCGCCGCCTCGATGGCATCGGCGATCGCGAGCAGCGCGTCGCGCTTCTCGGCGTCGGTCAGGCGCCCCACGCTGCGAGCGGCCTCCTTCGCGAGCAGCATGCGGTCGCGGGCGGTCGTCGCGGTGGTGGCGGTCATCTCGCCAGTTTATCGGCGGGCAGAGAGGTCGCGATCGTGCGCAGCGGGCCTGTGCCGGCGGGCCAGGCCGGTTCGGGGTTCGGTGCGAACCACGTTCCGATCTCGTCGCCGGCGAGGGCGCGGCCGACGAGGTCGGCGCTCGTGACGAGGACGCCGACACCGGATGCCGCGGCCAGCCGCGCCGCGGAGACCTTGGTCGCCGCTCCCCCGGTTCCCACGCTGTTGACCACGACCGAGCCGAACTCGAAGTCGTGCAGGTCCTCGCCGTACGCGATGCGGTGGATGGGCCGCGCGTCGGGCTCTTCCGGCGGACGCGTGTAAAGCGCCTCGATGTCGCTGAGCAGCACGAGGGCATCCGCCCCGATGAGCTGCGCCACGAGCGCCGCGAGACGGTCGTTGTCGCCGAATCGGATCTCGTGCGTGGCGACCGTGTCGTTCTCGTTGACGATCGGAAGGATGCGCAGTCCGAGGAGGCGCTCCATGGCGCGGCGCGCGTTCGAGCGATGGGTCGGGTTCTCGAGGTCGCCGGCGGTGAGGAGCACCTGGCCGGCGACGACGCGGAACGGCCGCAGCGCCTCCTGGTACCGGTAGATGAGGACGTTCTGGCCGACGGCGGCGGCCGCCTGCTGCGTCGCGAGGTCGGTGGGCCGCTCCTCGAGCGACAGGAACGGCATGCCGGTGGCGATCGCTCCCGACGACACGAGGACGACCTCGGTGCCGCGCGCATGCGCGGCGGCGAGCGCCTCGACGATGGACTGGATGCGAGGGGCGTTGTCACCGCTGATCGATGACGATCCCACCTTCACGACCACCCGGCGCGACCCGGGGATGTCCTGTCGTTCGGCTGCGCTCACTCATCCTCCTCGTCGATGTCGTCGATCTCGTCGATGTCGTACGCGCGCGCGGCGAGGCGCTCGGCCTCGAGCTCGGCACGCGCCTCGGCCTTCGCGTCCATGCGCTCGTGGTACCGCTCGCGACGCTCCGCCGTCGTGCGTCGCGTGGACCCGTCCAGCCGCGGATCGGTGCCGCGCGGCGCGGTCATGAGCTCGGCCACGGACGACAGCGACGGCTGCCAGTCGAACACGACGCCGTCGTCGCCGCCGATGATGACGGTCGAGCCCGGTGTCGCGCCCACGCGGTAGAGCTCCTCCTCGACGCCGAGGCGCTCGAGGCGGTCGGCGAGGTAGCCGACGGCCTCGTCGTTCTGGAAGTCGGTCTGCTGCACCCAGCGCTCGGGCTTCGCGCCGCGCACGCGGTACACCGGGCCGTACGTGCCCCCCTCGACGCGCACGGTGAACTCCTGCTCCGCGCCCTTCGGCCGGATGACGATGCGCTCGGGGGCGGGCTTGACCGCTTCGGCCGCACGGTGCTCGGCGACGATCTGAGCGAGCGCGAACGTGAGTTGACGGAGCCCCTCGTGGCTGACCGTCGAGATCTCGAACACACGGTAGCCGCGCTCCTCGAGGTCGGGGCGCACGAGGTCGGCGAGATCCTTCGCCTCGGGGACGTCGACCTTGTTGAGCGCGATGAGCTGGGGCCGCTCGAGCAGCGGCACCTGACCCTCCGGCACGGGGTATGCGGCGAGCTCCGCGAGGATCACGTCGAGGTCGGTGAGCGGGTCGCGACCCGGTTCGAGCGTCGCGCAGTCGAGCACGTGCACGAGCGCCGTGCACCGCTCGACGTGCCGCAGGAACTCGAGCCCGAGCCCCTTGCCCTCGCTCGCGCCCTCGATGAGGCCGGGAACATCGGCGACGGTGTAACGCACGTCGCCGGCCTGGACGACGCCGAGGTTCGGATGCAGCGTCGTGAACGGGTAGTCGGCGATCTTGGGTCGCGCGGCGGAGACGGCCGCGATGAGGCTCGACTTGCCCGCCGACGGGAAGCCGACGAGAGCGACGTCGGCGACCGTCTTGAGTTCGAGGATGACGTCGCCCTCCCAGCCCGGCGTGCCGAGCAGCGCGAAGCCCGGGGCCTTGCGCTTGGGAGATGCGAGGGCCGCGTTGCCGAGGCCGCCGAGACCGCCCGGTGCGACGACGAAGCGCATGCCGGGCTCGATCATGTCGACGAGGACCTCGCCCGACGGGTCCTTCACGACCGTGCCGACGGGCACCGGCAGCTCGAGGGACTCGCCGTGCGCGCCCGACCGGTTGTCGCCCATGCCGAAGCCGCCGTTGCCGGCGGAGCGGTGCGGCGAGTGGTGGTACGACAGAAGCGTCGTCACCTGCGGGTCGGCGACGAGCACGATGTCGCCGCCGTGACCGCCGTTGCCGCCGTCGGGGCCGGCCAGCGGCTTGAACTTCTCGCGGCGCACCGACACGCAGCCGTTGCCCCCCTTGCCGGCACGCAGGTGCAGCGTGACGCGGTCGACGAATGTGACCATGCCGTCTCCTCCTGCTGTGCGCCGGCCGTGCGGGCGGGCGATGTTCCTGATTATGCGCAGTGAGGGGCGAGCCGAAGCCCGCCCCTCACCGTAAGTCCTGTCGAAGCGCCCGGATCACTCCGCGGTCGCGACGATGTTGACGACCTTGCGGCCGCCCTTGGTGCCGAACTCGACAGCACCCGCCGCGAGGGCGAACAGCGTGTCGTCGCCGCCACGGCCGACGTTGACGCCGGGGTGGAAGTGCGTGCCGCGCTGGCGGACGAGGATCTCGCCGGCGTTGACGACCTGGCCGCCGAAGCGCTTCACGCCGAGGCGCTGGGCGTTCGAGTCACGACCGTTGCGGGTGGAGCTTGCGCCCTTCTTGTGTGCCATCTCTGCGTCTCTCCTGGCTTACTTGATGCCGGTGACCTTGACGCGCGTGAGCTCCTGACGGTGGCCCTGGCGCTTCTTGTAGCCGGTCTTGTTCTTGAACTTCTGGATCACGATCTTCGGGCCGCGCTCCTCACCGAGAACCTCGGCGGTCACCGTGACCTTCGCGAGCTTGTCGGCGTCGGTCGTGACGGAGTCGCCGTCGACGAACAGCACGGCGGGCAGCTCGATCTTGTCGCCGACCTTCGCGGCCTGGCGATCGAGAACGACGATCGAGCCGACCTCGACCTTCTCCTGTCGCCCGCCGGCGCGCACAACTGCGTAAACCACTTCACACCTGTTTCTTCTGGGAGCGCACGCGCTCGGGATGTCATGAAAGACGTGGCGCGGATGTCTCGACGCACCAAAGGACTACTTTACCGGATGCCTCATACCCTTGGCAAAAGCACCCACCCTGTGCCGCCGCGGCCCCTCCACCCGTTCCGCATGCATAGGATCGGCGCGTGGCGATCCTGATCGACGACCCCCAGTGGCCCGCTCACGGGCGCCTGTGGGCGCACTTGGTCAGCGACTCGGACCTCGACGAGTTGCACGCGTTCGCCGCAGCGAACGGCATTCCGCGCCGTGGATTCGACCTCGACCACTACGACGTGCCGGATGAGGCGCACGCGCGCCTCGTGGCGGCGGGCGCCCGGCACGTGAGCGCCCACACGCTCGTACGGGCGCTCATCGCATCGGGACTGCGCGTGCGCGCACGCGACCGGCGCTGAGCCTCCATCCCGGAGGAGGCCCGCGCCGCGTCAGTCGTCGGAGGGCGTGTGCGAGACCGGCGTCCCCGTCAGGGCGGCGGTCGTCACGCGGCGGCGTGCCCGCCCCTGCCCCGGAGCCTTCGGCTCGGGGAGCGCGTTGAGCACCGAGTCGAGCAGGAGCTCCTTCTCGGTCTTGGGCGTTGCCGGGGCATCCGACTTCTTCTTGCGCTTCTTGCGCTCCGGCTTGTCGGCCTTCGCGGGCTTGTCCGCCTTCTCGACGACCGGAAGCGGCACGATCGGCTCGGAGGCCGCCTGCTCGCGCGCCTCCTCCTCGGTGTGGTGGATCGTCGACGCCGCGATCTGGGCGAGGGCGGACTTGACGCCCTCGGTGATCACATGCGTGCCGGCGCCGGGCTGCGACGAGCCGCCGCTCTGGCGCGACGAACGGCGTCCGCCCTGCGAGCTCGCCGACGCGCGGTGCTTGACCACCGGGTCGTGGTGCACGATGAGACCGCGGCCCGCGCACACCTCGCACGGCTCGCTGAAGGTCTCGAGCAGGCCGAGGCCGAGCTTCTTGCGCGTCATCTGCACGAGGCCGAGCGAGGTCACCTCGGCGACCTGGTGCTTCGTGCGGTCACGGCTCAGGCACTCGACGAGGCGGCGCAGCACGAGGTCGCGATTGGACTCGAGCACCATGTCGATGAAGTCGACGACGATGATGCCGCCGATGTCGCGCAGCCGCAACTGGCGGACGATCTCCTCGGCCGCTTCGAGGTTGTTCTTGGTGACCGTCTCTTCGAGGTTGCCGCCCGAGCCGACGAACTTGCCCGTGTTGACGTCGATGACCGTCATCGCCTCGGTGCGGTCGATCACGAGCGAACCACCGGACGGCAGCCACACCTTGCGGTCGAGCGCCTTCTCGATCTGCTCGGTGATGCGGAACTCGTCGAACGGGTCGCCGTCGCCCTCGTAGCGCTCGACCCGCTCGAGCAGGTCGGGCGCGACCGACTCGAGGTACTTCGTGATGGTGTGGTGCGCGTCGTCGCCCTGGATGAGCATGCGCGAGAAGTCCTCGTTGAAGACGTCGCGGACGATCTTGACCAGGAGGTCGGGCTCGGAGTGCAGCAGCGCCGGAGCCTGGATCGTCTCGACCTGCTTCGAGATGTGCTCCCACTGGTTGGTGAGGCGCTGCACATCGCGCGTGAGCTGCTCCTCGGTTGCGCCCTCGGCCGCCGTGCGCACGATGACGCCCGACGACTCGGGGAGCACCTCCTTGAGGATCTTCTTGAGACGCGCGCGCTCGGTGTCGGGCAGCTTGCGCGAGATTCCGTTCATGGCACCGCCCGGCACGTACACGAGGTACCTGCCCGGGAGGGAGATCTGGCTCGTCAGGCGCGCGCCCTTGTGGCCGACCGGGTCCTTCGTGACCTGCACGAGCACGCGATCGCCCGTCTTGAGCGCGAGCTCGATCCGACGCGGCTGGTTGCCGGTCTCGACCGCGTCCCAGTCCACCTCGCCCGAGTACAGCACGGCGTTGCGGCCGCGGCCGATGTCGACGAACGCGGCCTCCATGCTCGGCAGCACGTTCTGCACGCGGCCGAGGTACACGTTGCCGATGAGCGACGCGTCCTGGTTGCGCGCGACGTAGTGCTCGACGAGCACCTTGTCTTCGAGCACCGCGATCTGGATGCGGCCGTTCTTCGAGCGCACGATCATCTCGCGGTCGACCGCCTCGCGGCGCGCGAGGAACTCCGCCTCGGTCACGACCGCACGGCGACGCCCGGCCTCACGGCCGTCGCGGCGACGCTGCTTCTTCGCCTCGAGGCGCGTCGAGCCCTTGATGCGCTGCGGCTCGGTGATGAGCTCGACGGCGCGCTGCTTGCGCGGGGCGGGCTGGTCGCCCGAATCCTTCGAAGAGTCGGATGCGTCGTCGCGCCCTTCTCCCCCGCCGCCGCGGCGGCGGCGACGACGCGACCCGGACGATCCGTTGTCATCGTCGCGCTGCGGGCTCTGCCTGGGCGGCAGGAGCGTGATCTCCGGCGCGTAGAAGTGGAGCTCGGTGGAGACCGCCGACACGAACACCTCGGGCAGCAGGCCGAGGCTCTGCGCGGTCGGCGGCGCGGGTGAGGTCTCCTCGGCCACGGGCTCGGCGTCTTCCGACGAGCCCTCCGGCGCGTCGCTCTCGGACGCCGGCGCTTCCTCGGCGCCCTCCGGCGTCTCGGCCGACTCCGTGGCGGCCGGCGTCTCGGCGGACTCCGTGGTCGCCGGCGTCTCGGCCGGCTCAGCGCCCGGGGGCGCGGCATCCGTCTCGGGCTCGACCGGCGACTCGGCCGCCTGCTCCGCCTCATCGGCGGAAGCCTGCTCCGGCTCGGTGACGGAGTCCTCGGCGGGATCGGCCGGAGCGGCCGACTCCTGCGCGGGCTCGTCGTCGGAGCCCTGCTCGGGCTCCGCGGCATTCGGGGCGCTGTCGCCCTCGGTCGCCTCGACCGACTCGATGACCGCCTCGGTCTCGACGCTCGCCGCGTCGTCCGCGTCCGCGGACTGCGGAGCGGCTACCGGAGCGTCGGATTCGGGGCGGGGGTCGGCGTGTGTGTCATTCTCATCAGCCATCTACGGCGTACTCCCTGCGGGGCGGCACCGCGCGCCGCCCGGCGAAATCTCGTGCTGCGCCGCTCCGTGCCCTCCGGTCCGGGGCGGTGCTGCGAACTCACTCGGTCTGCAACGGAACCCGGCTCTGTCGGCGGAGTTCGCTGCGGGGGCTGTCATCGCCCGAAGTCTGCGTTGATGCGGTGTTCGCGGCGCGGCCGCGACACATCCCGTCCATTATCGCACCTTCGCGGAGGTTTGCCCATCTCGCGGGAGTCCGCGCCGTTTCCACGGCGGATGCGGCGGCATCCGCCCAGTCGTCGATGCCATAATCCGTCGCATGCCCGAACCGCAGACGCACGCGCGTCCCACCGCCACGGCCGTGTGGCTCATCATCGCCGGCGTCATCGGCTGGTGGGCGGCGTTCTCGCTCACGATGGAGCGCCTGCACCTGCTCGAGAACCCCGGCTCGCAGGCGTCGTGCGACTTCAGCCCGCTCGTGCAGTGCGGCAAGAACCTCGAGTCGTGGCAGGGCTCGGTGTTCGGATTCCCGAACCCCATCATCGGGCTCGCCGGGTGGGTCGCGCCGATCGTGGTCGGCTTCGCGATCCTCGCGGGCGCGCGCTTCGCGCGGTGGTTCTGGTGGCTGTTCGAGCTCGGCATGACGTTCGCGTTCGTGTTCGTCATCTGGCTCATCGCGCAGAGCATCTTCGTGATCGGAACGCTGTGCCCGTGGTGCATGGTCACGTGGGTCGTGACGATCCCGTCGTTCTACGTCGTGACGCTCCATGTGCTGCGCGCAGGGATCCTGCCCGCACCGGCGTCGATCCGCCGCGGAGCAGATGTGCTCATGGGCTGGACGCCCCTGCTCGCGGTCGTGAGCTACGCGATCGTCGCCGTCATCGCCCAGCTGCGCCTCGACGTGCTCGGCTCGCTGTTCTGACGCTTCCGGTTGTCGGCGTGGAGTCGTAGCGTCGCCTCATGCGTGTCACGAAGCGGATGCCCCACCCCCGCACCGCCGCAACCGGGTTGGCGTTCGCGGCGATCGCCCTCGCCGCGCTCTCGCTGCCGGGATGCGTGTCTACGTCGAGTCCGCCCTCCTCCGTGTGCGTGCCCGAGCTGAGCGTGTCGCCCGAGAACCCGAAACCGGGGCGCATCGTGACGGTCGCGACCACGAGGGCGTGCCCCGCGCCTGAGGGCACCGAGTGGTTCGTGCGCATCCAGCCCGACGGCGAGCGCATCCCGCTCGCGCAGGCGCGCGTCGAGCCCGCTCCGGACGGATCGTTCGAGGTGTCGATCACGGTGCCGCCGACGATCCACCCCGGCACCGCGATCGCGTGGATCGCGAACTTCTGGGACTCGCAGGAGTGCCCCGACGGAGCGTCCTGCGCGTCGGCGGAGGTGCGGTTCACGGTCGCGGCGCCGTAGCGCGGCATCCGTCTCGCTCCTGCCCTCAGCGGAACCAGATCGCGAGCTCGCGCGCGGCCGACTCGGGCGAGTCCGAGCCGTGCACGAGGTTCTGCTGCACCTGGAGGCCCCAATCGCGACCGTAGTCGCCGCGGATCGTGCCCGGTGCGGCGGTCGTCGGGTCGGTCGTGCCCGCGAGCGAGCGGAAGCCCTCGATGACGCGGTTGCCCGCGAGGCGGATGGCCACCGACGGTCCCGACATCATGAACTCGAGCAGCGGCTCGTAGAACGGCTTGCCCTCGTGCTCGGCGTAGTGCGCCTCGAGGCGGTCGCGGTCGGGCTCGACGAGCTTGATGTCGACGAGCGCGTAGCCCTTCGCCTCGATGCGGGCGAGGATGGCGCCGGTGAGGCCGCGTGCCACGGCATCGGGCTTCACAAGGACGAGGGTCTCTTCGGTGGGCATGTCAGTCTCCGTTCGCCCTGTCGGTCTCGTGGGGGACGTCGGCGACACCGCCCGCGTCGGCGGCCAGTCGCGCGTTGCGGCGGTCGAGCGCCGCCCCCTTGATCGTGGCATACCCCCACATCGCACCGAAAATGAGCGCGACGATCAGGAGCGCCGGAAGCAGGATCGCGCCGGCGGCGAGCACGAGCTGCCACAGCCACCCGAGCGCGATCGCCCAGCGGTGGCGCAGCAGGCCCGCGGTGGCGATCATGAGCACCGCGAGGGTCGCGCCCGCGACGATGCCCCACCACGGCTCGACGCCCGACGGGAGAGCCTTGAGGCCGTATACGACAAGCCCGCCGAGGAACACGACGACGGACTCGAACCCGAGGACGATCGCCCCGAGCGACTCGGCGGCTCCGCGCGGTCGGCGTTCGCGTCGGGCGCTCACGCCTCCCACCCGGACTTCCAGTCCTCGACGGTCGAGAGCGTGAGCGCTTCGCCCGCGAGCACGACAGAACCTGCGATGACGACGGCACGGCGATCGGATGCCGCGGCCCACCGGCGCGCCTCCTCGGCCGCGTCCGCGAGCTCCGGGTGCACCGTGACGCTCACGCCCGCCGCCTCCACGAGGTCGGCGATCGCATCGGCGTCGTTCGCTCGCTCGGAGTCGGGCGACGTCGCGAAGACGTGCGCCGCGAGCGGAGCGAGCTCGGCGACGATGCCCGCGGCGTCCTTGTCCGACAGGACGCCCAGCACGACGCCCCACTCGTCGAAGTCGAACGCCTCGCGCAGGGCCGCGACCAGCGAGCGCGCCCCGTGCGGGTTGTGCGCCGCGTCGACGATCACCGTGGGGTCTGCGCCGACGAGCTGGAGGCGTCCGGGAGAGGTGACCTGCCCGAGTCCCTCGGCCAGCACGTCGCCGGCGATCGCGATCGACCCCGCTCCGATGAGCGACTCGACCGCGGCGATCGCGAGCGCCGCGTTGCGGCCCTGGTGCCGGCCGTAGAGAGGCAGGTACTCCTCTTCGTACGTCGCCGCGAGGCCGCGCACGGTGATGAGCTGCCCGCCGACCGCGAGACGGTCGTCGGTGAGCGCGAACTCCTCGCCCTCGAACGCGATCGACGCTCCCCGCCGCGCGGCGACCTCGCGCAGCACGGCGGCCGCCGCGGGATCCTGATGAGCCGAGACGACGGATGCGCCGTCCTTGATGATCCCGGCCTTGACGCCCGTGATCTCCTGGATGGTGTCGCCGAGGCGGTCGGCGTGGTCGAGGTCGATCGGCGCGATCACCGCGACGTCTCCGTCGGCCGTGTTGGTCGAGTCCCACGACCCGCCCATGCCGACCTCGAGAACGAGCACGTCGACGGGGGCGTCGGCGCATGCCACGAACGCGAGCACCGTCAGCAGCTCGAAGAACGTGAGCGGCGCGTCGCCCGCGGCCGCGAGCTCGGAGTCGACGATGTCGACGATGGGCTCGACCTCGTCCCACGCGTCGGCGATCGCGGCATCCGACACCGGCTCGCCGTCGATCATGATGCGCTCGGTGAAGCGCTCGAGATGCGGGCTCGTGAACATGCCCGTGCGCAGGCCGTGCGCGCGCACGAGGCTCTCGATCATGCGGCTGGTCGAGGTCTTGCCGTTCGTGCCCGTCACGTGGACGACGCGATACGTCTTCTGCGGGTCGTCGAGGAGCTCCAGCACGCGACGGGTGCGCTCGACGCGCGGCTGCACCCATCGCTCCCCCTGCCGCTGCAGGAGGGCCTCGTAGACGCGATCGGCGCGGCGCCGATCCTTTTCCGTCATGCGGATGCCTCCACCTTCGTCACCGCGACCTCGAACGCGCCGCGGTTCGCGAATGTTCCGGCCGCGAACTCGGCGACGTGGTCCGGCGCGGGCTTCTGGGGGCGGCTCCCCCGCGGGCCGTAGAGCGAGTGCTCGACGGCGAGCGTCTCGCCGGCCACGTTCGCGACATCGAACGCGGTCTCGACCGCGACGCGGTCGTCGACGTCGTCGAACGCGAGCTCGAGGCGGATGCGGTCGCTCACCTCGAAGCCGGCGGCCTTGCGCGTGTCCTGCACGGCGCGGATGACGTCGCGCGCGAGGCCCTCGGCCTCGAGCTCGGGCGTCGTGGTCGTGTCGAGCAGGACGAAGCCACCGGAAGGCAGCAGCGCGATCGCCGTGCCTTCGCCGACTCCCCCGGCCTCGAGCGCGAGGTCGTACTCGCCGGGCTCGAGGGCGATGCCGTCGACGACCACGACGCCGTCGCGCTCCTCCCACACGCCCGCCTTCGCACCGGCGATGACATGCTGCACCTGCTTGCCCAGGCGCGGGCCCGCGGCGCGTGCGTTGACCGTGAGGCGCCGGCTGATGCCGTACTCCTCGGCGAGAGTCTCGGTGAGCGGCACGAGCTCGACCGCCTTCACGTTGAGCTCGTCGCGCAGGATGTCCTCGAACTGGGCGAGGGACGCGGCATCCGTCACCGCCACCGTCAGCTTCGCGAGCGGCAGGCGCACGCGCTTGCCCTCCTTCTTGCGGAGCGCATTCGCGACGCTCGACACCTCGCGGACGGTGTCCATCGCGGAGCGGATGTCGTCGGCGGCCGGGAACTGCTCGGCATCCGGCCAGTCCTGCAGGTGCACGCTGCGTCCGCCGGTGAGCCCCTGCCACACGCGCTCGGAGATGAGGGGGATGAGCGGCGCGGCCACACGCGTGAGCGTCTCGAGCACCGTGTAGAGGGTGTCGAACGCCTCGCGGCTCGCCGGATCCTCCGACACGCCCATCCAGAACCGGTCGCGCGAACGCCGGATGTACCAGTTCGTCAGCACCTCGGCGAAGTCGCGCAGCTTCGCCGCCGCGAGCGTCGAGTCGAGAACCTCCAGGTCGGCGGCGACACCGCGCACGAGGTCGCCCGTGAGCGCGAGGATGTACCGGTCGAGCACGTCGGTGGAGTCGGTGCGCCACGACGCCTCGTAGCCCCCGCTTCCGGTCCCTGAGCCCGTCGAAGGGCCGCTCGCCGCGTTCGCGTACGTCGCGAAGAAGTACCACGCGTTCCACAGCGGCAGAAGGAACTCGCGCACGCCGGCGCGGATGCCCTCCTCCGTGACGATGAGGTTGCCGCCGCGCAGCACCGAGCTCGCCATAAGGAACCAGCGCATCGCGTCGGAGCCGTCGCGATCGAAGACCTCGCTCACGTCGGGGTAGTTGCGCAGCGACTTCGACATCTTCTGCCCGTCGCTGCCGAGCACGATGCCGTGGCACGACACGCCCGTGAACGC
>Ga0180220_1000794_pt1 | contig 28610 bp, 27 predicted proteins | sample eDN5th37CBELigBY_FD_151335 | JGI IMG/M metagenome (GOLD analysis project Ga0180220, IMG submission 151335) | Enriched backyard soil microbial communities from Emeryville, California, USA - eDNA 5th pass 37_C BE-Lig BY (version 2) (version 2) | ecosystem: Environmental > Terrestrial > Soil >... | reverse complement strand
CGTCGTGCGTTCCGTGGCGTCGGTGATCTCATCGTCCGGATAGTGCCAGGGGCCGGCTGGCAGGTTCTCGGCGAGCCACGTCTTCAGGTCGTCGACGCCGCTGCCGTTGAGCGCCGAGACCATGAAGGTCCGCTCGAATGGGAGCTTCTCGTTCATCGCCGCCGCCAGGCCGAGAAGCGCCTCCTTCCTCAGCTTGTCCACCTTGTTGAGCACAAGGATACGGGTGGTGCCGAGGGGCTTCAGCACGTCGACGAGGCGGTCGACGCTCTCGTCGATGCCTTTCGCGGCATCGACGAGCAACACGACGACGTCGGCATCGGCGGCGGTGCTGGTCGCGGCGCCGACCATGGCGCGGTCGAGCCGCCGGCGAGGCGCGAAGATGCCCGGCGTATCGATGAACACGATCTGGCTCTGCCCGATCATCGCGATGCCGCGGATGGGCACGCGCGTCGTCTGTACCTTGCGGCTGACGATGGACACCTTGGCCCCGACCAGCGCGTTGAGGAGCGTCGACTTGCCGGCGTTCGGCGCACCGACCAGCGCAACGAAGCCGCAGCGGCGCCCGTCGTTCTCAGTGCTCGCCGGCTGTGTCGTGCCGCCGGTTGCCTCGTCGCGGTCAGTCATTGGTCTGGGTTCCACGAAGGACGCCTTCCCGTATCAGCATGGCGGAAGCGGCAGCCTGCTCCGCCGAGCGCTTATTGGCGCCGCTGCCGCGTGCGGGCTGCTTGCCGTTGATCGAAACCTCGGTCGTGAAGACCGGGGCATGGTCGGGGCCTTTGCGCTCGATCTCGACGTAGCGCGGCAGCGGCAGGCCCTGCCCCTGCGCCCATTCCTGCAACATAGATTTCGAATCGGCGACCGTTTCGGGGAGATCCTCCACGAGCGGCCCCCACAGGCGGCGCACGACATCGCGCGCGACCGGAAACCCAGCCTCAAGGAAGATCGCCGCCAGCAGAGCCTCGGTCGCATCCGCCAGGATCGTGTCCTTGCCGCGTCCTCCGCTGTCGTCCTCGGCGGAGGAGAGCAGCAGCAGCGAGCCGAGGTTCAGGTTGCGGGCGATGCGCGCGCAGGTTTCCTTCCTGACCAGACGATTGAACTTGCGTGCCAGGGCGCCTTCGGTCGCTTTCGGGTCGCGTTCGAGCAGAAGCTCCGCGACGGTCAGTCCGAGGACGCGGTCGCCCAGGAACTCCAGACGCTCGTTGTCCTCGCCACGCGACTGGTCGCTGCGTGTGGACGCATGTGTCAAAGCCCGGTCGAGCAGGGCTCGATTCTTGAAACGATAGCCGAGGGCCGTCTCGAGCCCCTTGATGTTGCGGCGCGCCAAAACCGGCCTCCTGCCCAATAGAAGCGCACGGACGCCGCTCTCGGGGGCTTCCCGCCGCTCAAATCCTACAATCGGACTCAAGTTTAACAGAGTCCGCAGGCGGAGGAACGGTTCGGCGCGCGTCAACGCACAATCTTGAATATTCGCGACCAGCGGATATCGAACGGCCAGGTCCAAGGTGTCAGCAATTGAAATCGCCCCGGCTCGTCGACAGCCGCGGAGAAGAAAATAATGTCAGCCCGACCGACAAGGTTCTCGAATGGAACGTAGCCGACGCCGTATCGATGCGCGGGCACGCGACTGTCGGTCGAATTGTCGCGGTTATCGCCCATCATGAAATAGTTGCCGGCCGGCACCTTGTACGGCCCCACATTATCGTAGTCGCCGTCCGTGCGTTGATCGAGCACGTAGTATTTGACTCCATTCGGCAGCGTCTCCTCGTAGCGCGGGGTCCGGCGCTCGCGGCCATCCTCGTCGATCTGGACGAAGTCATCGACGCGCGTGCGGGGCACTTCCTTCCCGTTGACGTAGAGGATACCGCCACGCACGAAGATCTCGTCGCCCGGCAAGCCGATCACGCGCTTGATGTAGTCCGTCGAGTTATCGCGCGGCAGCTTGAAGACAACCACGTCGCCGCGCTTCGGCTCGCTGGCGAGAACGCGGCCCGAGAACAGGTTCAGCCCGAACGGGAACGTGTAGCGGCTGTAGCCGTAGGCGAGCTTCGACACGAACAGGTAGTCGCCGATCAGCAGCGTCGACTGCATCGAGCCGGACGGGATATTGAACGGCTGGTAGAAGAAGACACGGACCACGAAAGCGATGATGAGGGCGTGCAGGAAGATCTTGCCAATCTCGCCCCAGCTTTCCTGCTTCGCTGCCTTCCCCTTGTCCGAACCGGATTTCGTCTTCATGCGGCGTTCCGCTGCTGGGGCGACCGCCCCCCGACGGTCCAATCAATCGTGCCGACGTCTTTACGGTGTTTCAGTCAACCGTGCAAACCGGACATTCAGGCGCTGGGCGGCGAAACCGGAGAACGATCCCCGCGGCAAGAGGCTTGCCGTCCGTCGGGCGTTCAGCGCGGGTCGAGCTTCAGCGGGCGTGCCGAGATGATGACGATGGCCTGGGCCATCGGAAAGTCGTCGGTGATCGTCAGGTCGATGCGGGCCTCGTGACCGTCCGGCGTCAGGTCTTCGAGGACGACGGCGGCCCCTCCCGTCAGCACGAGCGTGGGGCGGCCCGAGGGCAGGTTGACGACCCCCATGTCACGCCAGAACACGCCCCTGCTGAGGCCCGTGCCGAGCGCCTTCGAGCAGGCCTCCTTGGCGGCGAAGCGCTTGGCATAGGAGGCCGCGCGATTGCGGCGCCGGTCCGATTTCCGGCGTTCCGTCTCTGTAAAGACACGGTCGATGAAGCGGTCGCCGAAGCGGGTCAGCGTCGCTTCGATGCGCCGGATGTCGATGATGTCGTTGCCGATGCCGAGGATCATGGCGCTGACTGCTTTCAGACCGTCTCGGAGCTGTTGACCTCGGTGACGGCATTGTCCATCAGGCGGCGCATGTGGCGGATGGCGGAGCCGAGACCGTCGAAGATCGCCTCGCCGATGAGGAAGTGGCCGATATTCAGCTCGACGATCTCCGGCATGCGCGCGATGGGGCCGACGGTGTTGAACGTGAGGCCGTGACCGGCGTGCACCTCCAGCCCCGCCGCATGCGCCAGCCGCGCGCCCTCCGCGAGGCGCGCTGTCTCGCGGGCAAAGCCTTTCCGGTCGTTCTCCAGCGCGCGCTCGCAGTAGGTGCCGGTGTGCAGCTCGACGATGTCGGCGCCGAGACGCGCTGCGGCCTCGATCGCGGCCGGGTCCGGCTCGATGAACAGCGAGACGCGGATGCCCGCGTCCTTGAGCGCGGCGACGTACCGCTGCAGGTGATTGCTGCCGCCGACGACGTCGAGGCCACCCTCGGTCGTTCGCTCCTCGCGCTTCTCGGGCACGAGACAGCAGGCGTTCGGCACATGCGCGAGAGCAATGGCCAGCATCTCGTCCGTGGCGGCCATTTCCAGGTTGAGCGGTCGCGTCAGCTCGTTCTTGAGGCGATGGATGTCGTTGTCGGAGATGTGTCGACGGTCCTCGCGAAGGTGCGCCGTGATGCCGTCGGCGCCAGCCTCGACCACCAAATGCGCCGCGCGTAACGGATCGGGATGGCGGCCGCCGCGGGCGTTACGAATGGTCGCAACGTGATCGATGTTGACGCCAAGGCGAAGGTAACGGCCGGCCACTGCCACAGTCTCATCTCCATCGAAAGTCGGCTGCCTTCGACGGCCATCGGCGCGAAGGACGGATCGGCGGCGTCGCCCCGATCCGCAGCTCAGAGCTGCAACTCAGCGACGGGAGAGGGGGGCCGCGCGCATCACAATAGCGTAGATCGCAGCGCCTGCCAGCAGCCCGAGGGGAATGGCGCCGATCGCGAGCGGATAGAATACGTGCCAGGCGAGCCGCCCCGCCGCGGCGCCGATCACATCCGGTGCGGCGACCGCGCCGATGCCGGAGAGGGACAGCAGGAGATCGCGCACGGTTACGGCGTGGGAGCCGCCTGTCAGGACCGCCCCCAGATGATAGGAGGCGAACCACATGAACGGCCACGTGACAGGGCCACCGACGAAGGTGCCGGCCAACGCGGCCCCGATGCTCGCGCGGAACAGCCAGGCAATGGCGACCGCCAGGAGCATCTGGAAGCCGAGGATGGGCTGGAACGCGATGAACACCCCGATGGCCAGGCCAAGCGCGATCGCATGCCGGGATGCCCCGAGCCTGCCGAGGCGCAAGCTGGCATAGCGGATCGATCGCCGCCACGAGCGTCGCGGCCAGACAGCAACTCGCAGCCGGTCGAGCATCGGCTCCGGCTCGCGGCGGCCAAACAGCATGGACTGGTCATCCCCCTGGACACATGCACGCGACGCGCGACGCAACGAATAATAGCATGAATCCCGATCAATCGAAGGATCGTTCTGCCTGGCTTACGACCATCCGGGCTTTCAAGCCGTTAATGATCCTGTTGAGGTGGCCGAGATTCCACACCTCGACCTCGATCAGCATCTCGGTGAAATCCGTCCCGCGCCGGAGCATGCGCAAGTTGTCGATATTGCCGTCCTCGTCGCCGATCACCTGCGCGATCTGGGCGAGCGTGCCGGGCTCGTTCAGGACGGTGACCAGGATGCGGGCGGGGAAGCGGTCGGGGTTGTTCTCGTCGACGTCCCAAGTCACGTCGATCCAGCGCGCGTGCTCGTGCTCCTTGAGGCGTGGCGAGTGGATCTGGAAGATGCGCACGCCCTGGCCGGGCAGGAGGACACCGACCACGCGGTCTCCCGGCACGGCACCGCCTTCCTCGAAGCTGACCGGTATGTCGTTGCGGATGCCCCGGATGGGCACCACGGGCTCGCCGCGCGAGGCTCCGTTCGTGGCGTCCTTGGCCCGCGTTGCGTCCGGCTCCTCGTCGACGACCACGCCGTTGCTCTCGCTCGCCTCCTTGCCGGGCCAGCGGAACTTCAACCCCATCACCTTGCTAAGATTGAACCAGCCGTCGTCGGTGCCGACGCGCTCCACCGGCTTGCGGCCCTGGGTCGGGGCTTTCGCCGCCTCGACCAGGGCGTCGGGCGCGATGGCGCGCACCGCGTCCGCGAGGGGCAACTCGCTGCGGCCGATCGCAGCGAGGACGTCGTCGATGCTGCGCATGGCGAGGCGGGGAAGCGCCTTGCGCAGGCGTTCATCGCTGTAGTCCTGCCCGACCTTGGCCAAGCCGGAGACGAGCAGGCGGCGGCCGAGCTCGGCATATTGCCGGCGCAGCGCATCGCGTGCGGCGCGGCGGATGGCCGAGCGTGCCTTGCCGGTGACCGCGATCCGCTCCCATGCGGCGGGCGGCACCTGGCCGGGAGACGTGACGATCAGCACCTCGTCGCCGTTGCGCAGCTCCGTCGTCAGGGGCATTGGCCGGCCGTTGATATGGGCGCCGACGCAGTGATTGCCGACGTCCGTGTGCACGCCATAGGCGAAATCGATAGGCGTGGCACCACGCGGCAGGGCGATCAGACGGCCCTTCGGCGTGAAGCAGAACACCTGATCGTGGAACAGCTCGAGCTTGGTGTGCTCCAGGAACTCTTCCGGGTTGTCGCCCTGTATCAGCGTGTCGACGAGATGCCGCAGCCATTGATAGGGGCTCGAATCCTGCGCCTTGGCGATGGCCTGCGGGCCATTGAGCGGCTCGATCGGATCGGCGACGAGGGAGGCATCGACGGCGTTGTCCTTGTAGAGGGCGTGCGCCGCGACGCCGTGCTCTGCAACACGGTGCATTGCCGTCGTGCGCACCTGCAACTCCACGCGCTGATGGCGCGGGCCGACGACGGTCGTGTGAATCGACTGGTAGCCGTTCTGCTTCGGCGTCGAGATGTAGTCCTTGAAGCGCCCGGGGACGGCGCGCCACGTCGTGTGCGCAATGCCGACGACGCGATAGCAGTCCTCGACGGAGCCGACGATGACCCGGAAGCCGTAGATGTCGGAGAGCTGCTCGAGCGAGATCTGGCGGTTCTCCATCTTGCGCCAGATGGAATAGGGCTTCTTCTCGCGGCCGGAGACGTCGGCAGTGACGCCCGCCTCGGCGAGCTTCAAGGCGAGGCTGCTCGAGATCTCGTCGACGAGGTTCTGGTTGCGAGCCCTCAGCGTGGAAAGGCGGTCCGTGACCGCGCGATAGGCTTCTGGATGCAGCCAGCGGAAGGCGAGATCCTCAAGCTCCTCGCGCACGGCCTGCATGCCCATGCGGCCGGCCAGTGGCGCGTAGATCTCAAGGGTCTCCTCGCTGTTGCGCCGGCGACTCTCGGGCTTCTTGTGCTCGAGGGTGCGCATGTTGTGCAGGCGGTCCGCGAGCTTCACCATCAGGACGCGGATGTCGGAGGAGATGGCGATCAGCAGCTTGCGGAAATTCTCGGCCTGCTCGGCCTTGCGCGAGACGAGATCGAGCCGCTTGATCTTGGTCAGCCCATCGACCAGGGCGCCGATCTCGGGGCCGAAGAGCTGGTCGATCTCGGCGCGGGTCGCCTCGGTGTCTTCGATGACGTCGTGCAGCAGGGCCGTGGCGATCGTGGCGTCGTCGAGCTTCATCTCCGTGAGGATGCCCGCCACCTCGAGGGGATGCGAGAAGTAGAGCTCGCCCGAGGCGCGCTTCTGCGTGCCGTGCGCGCGCATGGCGTAGACGTAGGCGCGGTTGATCAGCGCCTCGTCGGCCGTCGGATCGTAGCGAAGAACACGCTCGACCAGTTCGTACTGGCGCATCATGGCGTGCAGGTCTCCGGCAGGAACGGCACGCGGATGGCGATACGCCCACCGGCTTTGGCGTCATGCCGAAGCGCATGCATCCGCACGAAAGGCAGGCCGCGTCTTAGCGGCATTGCACCGTTGCCGCGTCTCCGCGGCGAGGCACGGTTGCCGCGTCGATCGGCATGGATCAGGCGCGGCACATCTCGTGATGCCGCCGACCTCCACCTCAGCGGCCCCGGCCGCCGCCGCCGCCGCCCGATCCGTTCGACGAGGGCTCGGACGGCGTCATGCTCTCCATGGCGCGCAGGAGCTGCTCCTCGGTCATGGTGATCTGGTCGACGATCATGTCCGAGGACTGATCGTCGCGGCCAAGCGTCGGGCGACGATCGGTCGTGAGCAGCGGCGCGGAGCCGGCTTCCGGCTCGTCGACCTCGACGTTCTTCTGGATCGAGTGGATGAGGCTTTCGCGAATGTCGTCAGATGCAACCGTAACGTCGGCGATCTCGCGCAGCGCGAGAACGGGGTTCTTGTCGTTCTCGGGCTCGACGGTGAGGGCCGATCCGTTGGCGATGGCGCGAGCCCGATGGGCTGCGAGCAGAACCAGCTCGAAACGGTTGGGGACCTTGTCGACGCAATCCTCGACGGTGACGCGAGCCATGTGCTCTCCTGTCCGTGTGCTGGCGGCGATGGGTTAACGCCGCGAGGCGCCTGGCACGACTGCAGCGGGCTACTTTGCCCAGAACCGAGGCAGTCGCGCGGCGCCGACGATTGTGCAAGCGCTATTTATGGCACGAAACAGCCTAAGCGGCAAGCCTCGGACCCGGATGGAAGTCTCTCTGTTGCCCCGGAAGCTATCGTCGACTGGGCTCGGCGAGGCGAGAAACCGAGATGGTGGACACGCGCCAATTGATGGCAGCAGCTCAACTGATTTTTTGAACCTTTCCTGATGCTCCGTAATTGTCAAAGCGGGAAAGTGGCGCAACGCCATGGCACCGCACGCGCGATAGGGAACAAAACGGAAATCTGCATACGGCGGCGAAGGGATCACGGCGATGCATCAACCGGAGCGAAAACCGCCCATTACCGGCTTGGACGTCATACGCTTTTTCGCTGCGTTCGTCGTCATGGTCTACCACTTGGCGTTCTGGTCTTGGGCGGTTCCTTACGAGGCAACGTCCAGCAGCGTAACACACGGTATTCCGGCCTTCCCGTCACTGACTTGGCTGTCGTGGTTCGGTTCCGTCGGCGTCGATATTTTTTTCGTCCTGTCCGGCTTCGTCATCGTGTATTCGGCGGGCCGGGATAGCCGATCCTTCGCGCGCAGCCGGGTGTTGCGCCTCGTTCCCGGCGCGCTGGTTTCGGCGAGCCTGAGCGCCGTCGCGTTGTTGGCCCTGGACATGATGCCCGCGTGGTCCGTGGCGACGCGGTTCCTTCGCAGTGTCTTCTTCGTGCCATATGGACCGTGGCTCGACGGTGTCTATTGGACGCTAGGCATCGAGGTCGTTTTCTACACTACGATTTTCGTACTGCTCAGAATGACTTCCGTGGAGAAGGTTCGGCTGGTCCTTTATCCGATTGGAATCGTTAGCTCGGCCTTCTGGCTGCTAGGATTGTGCTTCGGGCTGAATGCCTACATCGATGCCAATTTCAGCCCTGCAGCCGTTCGTACGCTTCAGCTCTTGCTGGTCTACCACGGCACCCTGTTCGCGATCGGCGGCCTGCTGTGGGCGATCCTGCTGGGGCAACGAAAAGGGGCAGACCTTCCCGTTGTTGCACTCTGCGCCGTCACCGCGATGGTGCATATCGGCTATGGTAAGGCCTGGGAGGCGGAAGTCGCTCACAGCACCGTGGCAGTGCCCATTCTGATCTGGGCGATGTGCATGGTGGGCATCGTCCTCTCCGTGCGGTTCAATGACCAGGTTTCACGAGTGATACCCGCGCGATTCGCTCGTAACATTGGCATTGCAACCTATCCCCTCTACCTGATCAATGACCTGATCGGTGCGGTGATCCTGAAGGGGGCTTACACACTCACGGCACATGCGGAATTGGCGCTCGCGGTTGCAATGCTGGCGACCTGCGCAATTGCGTTGTCAATGGCTGCATTCGCAGAGCCTCCGATCAAGATGGTGCTCGCTGCAGCCTTTGACCGCATCTGGCCGAAGCGGGGCTGGAGTGCGAGCGGACGTCGGTATGATCTACGACCACGCGTTTGATTCGGTGCTCGATAGTCTCCGGTCTGCATGCGGCGGTCACTGCATCTGTTCACGGCGCTTCAAGGCCCATGGAAGGGGTCTTCAGAGGCAAGCTGCCAGTCGTTCCCATCGCACCGCAGACCGACCTTGCTGCGGCGCACGCGGTTCTTGTTACGAAACCGAGCAATTTTGCAACACGAGTGTTGCGCCCTGGCGCTGGTCCGTGATGGGTGGACCGGGAACGACAAAGCCCCGACCGACATCAACATTTCCCGGTCACTCAGAGGGCGGATGTGCCGCGCAGCAAGGGCAGCAGTTCGCGACCCTGCCGTTTGATCTCAGCGAGGTAGGGCGTGTCCGAGAGGACGAGATGCGTGATGCCGAGCGACAGATATTTGCGCAGCGACCGCGCCACGTCCTCGGCCGACCCGACGAGCCAGGTGGTGCCGGCCCCGGCGGCCCCGTACCGGCCGGGAGCGGTATAGAGATTATCGTCCAACACGTCGCCGCGCGTTTGCAGATCGAGCAGGCGCTGCTGGCCGGCCGCGACCGGTGGTCCATGGTCGTTCCACCCGGCGCCCTGGATGCGCGCCATCTCGGCGACCTTCGCTTCCGCGTCCGCCCAGGCCTCCTGCGTGGTGTTGCGCACCAGCGTGGTCACGCGCAGGCCGAACTCGAGCGGGGGCAGGTCGCGGTCGAGTTGCCGGCTCAGCTTCTTGAGGCGTGAGATGCGCTCGGCGACGTCGGCCAGCGGCTCGCCCCAGAAAAGCTGGATGTCGGCTTCCGTGGCCGCAACGCGTTCTGCCGCCTCGGACGCACCGCCGAAATAGAGCTTCGGGTGGCGGCGCTCGCCGCGAGGCTCGATGCGCGGCACGACGGTCGAGGCGCTGACCTGGAAGTGCTCGCCTGCGAACGAGACGTTCTCCTCGGTCCAGAGCCGCCGTATCAGCCGCATGAACTCCTTGGTGCGGCCGTAGCGGTGGGCCTGGTCGCCCTCGCTGTCGCCGTAGGCGGTGAGGTTGTCCTTGCCGGAGACGATGTTGACGCGCACCCGCCCTCCGGTCAGGTGGTCGAGGGTGGCGGCGGCCGTGGCGAAATGCGCCGGACGCCAATAGCCGGGCCGGATGGCGATGAGCGGCTCGAACGTCGTGGTGCGTGCGGCAAGGGCCGACGCCAGCGTGAAGGTGTCCGGCCGTCCCCACCCCGTTCCGATCAGCGCACCTTTCCAGCCGTACTCTTCCAGGGCGCGCGCGTGGCTGGTGAGCGTGTCGAGGCTGTTGTGCCCCTCGATCTTCTGGTCGCCGCGGTGGCCGGCCTCGACGCGGTTGGGGATGTACCAGAGGAATTCCGTGGGAGTGGTCATGCTGCGACGTTCCTGCCGAGCGCTGATGGGGCGGTCATGAGCATTGCCGCGAGCGACAGGCGCTCATTCCGACCGCGTTTCGGAGAGGCCCCGGAAACGATGCCTGGTGCGCCAACGCCCGTTCACTTCGCTGACGCCCTATCGTCTGCGAGACCGAACCCGAAGTAAGAATTTTATCTTTGCTTTCCCAGGGCCAGAAAACCAGCGGTTTTTTTCGCACGCCGTCAAGCTGGGCGATGTCCGCGGGCCGATGGCTTCAGTGCGCAATCTTCATGGCGACGATGCCGGAGAGAATCAGCATGGCGGCAATCGCGCGCATCGGCGACAGCGCCTCGCCGAGAAACAACACGCCGACCATGAATGCTCCGACGGCGCCGATGCCGGTCCAGACCATGTAGGCGGTGCCGAGCGGCAGGCTGCGCATCGCGATCGCGAGCAGACCGAAGGAAGCGATCATCGCGGTAATGGTGACAATCGACGGCGCGAGCCGTGTGAAGCCGTCCGATTGCTTCATCGCCGCCGCCCAGACGACCTCGAGGACCCCTGCCAGGAGCAGATAGACCCAAGCCATGATGAACTCCCTGCTCGGGTCGTCCCGAAGTGTCTGCCAGAGCGGTGAGGTCGTCCTCGCCGCTGAAGGTAGTCGGTCGCGGGCGACGATCAAGACCCATCGCACACGAATGGTCCTACGTTATCCAGGGGGAACAGGGCGTCAGGATCAGGAGTAGGCGGGTGTCTCGGTCGGGGCGGCAATCGGGGCTACCTCGGTCGTCGAGGACCTGTTCGCAAGGGCGGTCTCGGGCGGGTCGAACTTGCCGGCGCGCAACGCGAGCACCTGGTTCTGCCAGTAGTCCTCGAACCGCGTGAGGCGCAGCTTCGTCTTGTAGCCCTCGATCTTCGCCAGATCGGCCTCGGACAGCAGCCCGCTCTCCGTGAGCTTGGCGACTTGGCCGTCGATGAGATCGCGGCGGTGGTCGAGGTCGTCGTTGAGATCGAACAGTGCTTGCGGCGCATAGAGGGGCAGCGACTCGACCATGCGCTTCAGCACAGTGTCCGAGATGATGGCATGCTGCGGCAGCTTCCGCGGCCGGTATTTGTAGAGGTGGCTGAACGACTGCTGGATCTGCCCGAGCGGGTCCGGGTCCACGACGTGGAAGTTGCTGCCCTGGCGTTCCCAGTAGTCGGCCTTGTCGGCTTTCCATGCCTTGAGATAGATGCCCCAGCTTTCATTGACGCCGGCCTGGGCCTCCGTCCCGGCGTATCCGCTCGAAAGGCGTTGCAGCAGGAAATCGAGGGTGATGTCCGACAGCCGGTCCGTCGCCCAGCCGCCGCCGATGTTGGCGTGGTCGCCCGCGAACCACACCTCGACGATGCGCTCCGGCCGGTTCGGGTCGGGGTCCATCAAGGTCGGCTCGAAGCTGTCGCGCTGCTCGTCGAGCGCGACCATATGGTAGGCCTGCCGCACGTTCTCTGGCACCGACAGGTCCTTGAACAGATTCACCTGCTGCAGGTTGACGTTGCCGATGGTCTTGGCGATGCCGAACGATCCGACCGTGTCGAAGCAGCCGAGCACGTCGATCGCCGCCACCTGCTTCTTGCGCGAGGTCCACAAGGTCCAGTGCGAGTTGAACAGCTTGATCGTCCACACAGTCTTCGGCACGCCGCGGCTGTAGACGGCCTGCGCCAGCATCCGGGCAACCGCGGCGCCGCGGCTGAAGCCCGTGATGAAGATGCGGTCTCCCTCCTGGTAGACGCGCACCAGATCGAGATAGGCGCGCTCCATCACGTCGTCGCCGCCGAGCCCCGCCGCGAGGCCCAGCATCTGGTGGATCGGATCCTCGTCGTATTTATTGCCGATGCCGGCGTAGTAGAGGCCGATCTGCCGGTTGTCGTAGCGCTTGCAGAGCGAGGCGTCGAACAGGCGGCCCGGCTCGAACATGCCCTCCTTGTCGGCCTTGAGCATCAGGAACAGCTTGAAGATGTTGGTTGGCGCCGCGAAGCCGCTCTCGAGCATGTCCGGCGTGTTGTTCGTGCCGTCGAGGCAGATGACGATGTTCTTGGGCGCCCGCCCCGTCCAAGCGGAAGAGTTGCGCAGCAGCGTGTAGGCGAGCGGCAGCCCGACGAGGATCGCCTCCCACTTGAAGATCCAGCCGGCGTAGCCGGCCGTCAGCAGCGACCAGAGCGGCGGCTGCTCCGGTGCTCCCAAGGCGACGGCGCTGCGCATGGCGTCCGGCTGCCAGAGCACGGCCAATGCCGCACCGATTCCGGCGAGCAGCAGGAAGAGCACGAGATTGTAGGCTCTCGGCGGCAGCCGCCTGATGCTCGGCGTGTGCCGTCCGAGGCGGAAGGCGACGAGGATGAGCGCGAGCTGCGAGAGCAGGAAGAACAGCAGCTTGCCCGAGCCCGGCATGGGCATCGCGCCGCTCGCGAGGCTCGGGAAGATGCCGGAGACGTTGATCGCCAGCAGGACCGTGAACGCGGCGAGGAACCAGAACCAGAAGCGGCGCCGGTAGATCAGCCCGACGAGGCCGACGGGGAGTGCATAGAGTGCAAGCGTCCAGATCGTGCCGGCAAGGCTCGTGATGATCAGCCGGAAATCGGCTGAGAGCTGCTCGAGGTACGCCTTCAGCAGCGGATGCGCGACCTCGGTCGTGAAGGTCCACGGCTCGCCGCCGACTCTCTGCCAGACCGCGTGCCTCGACATGGGGTCCGGGGCTGTCAGGATCTCGAGCGCTCGCGCCAGGATGTCCTGGGTCGTTGGTGGCGGCGGCCCACCGGTGAAGCCGAGATGCTGCGCCAGGCGCATTTCGTTCGATGGCAACGCATAGACGACAAACAGGAATGTCGTGACCAGGAGAAGGATCAGCGGGGCCAACACGGTGCCCTTGCGGACGGTGAGCGTGACCGTCTCGGGATCGCTCGAAGCATTCGATGACACGCGACCACCCCCAACACGCCACAGGAGCCGGCAGGACCAGCATCTCGCCGCGCTCGGACACAGACCATTCGACGCCCGGTCCCCTCGGGCGCGACAGGAGATTACCCTCCAGTGAGCGAGGTGAAAGGTGCCTCCGCCAACTTGCGTACCCATTGTGCTCGGGGTGCCACATTGCCTGCGGTCTGATGTCCCGATCCGGAGCCGTGCGGCGGGATCTTTGCGCAGTCGCGGCGCTCCGCACTTCCCCGCGTCCCGCCAGCCTGCAATCATGGCGCCGAACCACGCACACGAAACGTCGGGAGCACGCCTCTATGACCAACTGCATTCACGACCACGGCCGCTGGGGGAAGGGCGATCAGCTCGGCGCCGGCCATTTCCTCACGCCCGAGCGCACACTGGCGGCGCTGCGCATGGTGAAGGACGGCACGGTCGTCGATATGAGCCACGTCATCGAGATCGGTGCCCCGCGCATGGCGCCGAACCAGTCACCCTATCATATCCAGGCCGGGCCGACCTCGGCCGGCTCGATCCGTCGCCGGCGCGCGATGGGGGCGAAGAACGATGCCGGCTCCAACCTCGAGCGCATCGAGATGACGACCCACGTCGGCACCCACATCGATGCGCTCGGCCACTTCTCCAAGGGTGACATGCTCTATGGCGGCTACAAGGCCTCCGAGACGGTCGACGACTTCGGCCTCAACAACCTCGGCATCGAGCACATGCCGCCGATCGTGACGCGCGGCATCCTGCTGGACGTCTCGCGGCTCGACGGCGGCGACTATCTGGAGAGCGGCCGCGCGGTGACGGCGAGCGATCTCGAGAAGGCACTGGCCGCCGCCAAGCTCACGATCCAGCCGGGCGACGTGGTGTGCATCAACACTGGCTGGGGCCGGTTCTTCATGAAGGACAACGACAAGTACCTGCACGGCGAGCCGGGTATCGACAAGGACGCCGCGCGCTGGCTCACGAGCCAGGACTGCGTCGCCATCGCCGCCGACAACATGGCGCTCGAGGTGCTGCCCGGCACCAATCATCCGGAGGAGCTGATGCCCGTGCACCAGCACTGCCTGCAGGAGGCGGGCGTGCACATCATCGAGAACCTGGTGATGGACGAGCTGATCCGCCGCGAGGTTCGCGAGTTCTGCTTCATGCTGTCGGCGATCAAGCTGAAGGGCGCCACCGGCTGCCCCGTGCGCCCCATCGCGATTGTGTAGCGCGGCTCAAGTAAGGCAGACACCACTCGCTGCACGGGTAACCAAACCCAAAATCCGAGTCCCCGGTCCAGCACTGCGCGAGCAGTGCGCCGAGCCGGGGCCTACGCCCGGTTGGATGTGTGAGGATCCCGGATCGCCGCGCTCAGCGCGTCGTCCGGGAACTCGAAGGATGGTATCCCGGGACGCAGCGCGCGTGATCAGTCCTTCGCGCGCTCGACGTATTCGCCTTCGGCGGTGGAGACGACGACGCGGGTGCCGGATTCGATGTGCGGCGGCACCATCACACGGGCACCGTTCTCGAGCTTCGCGGGCTTGTAGGAAGAGGACGCCGTCTGGCCCTTCACCACCGGGTCGGCCTCGACGATGGTCAGCGTGACGCGCGGCGGCAACTCGATGGAAACCGGGGTGCCCTCGAAAAGCTGCACCTCGCAGGTCATGCCTTCCTGCAGCCACTGGGCGCTGTCGCCGAGCAGGTCCTTGGAGATCGAGATCTGCTCGTAGGTCTCAGGCTCCATGAAGTTGTAGCCCATGTCGTCTTCGTAGAGGAAGTTGAACGTCTTCTGATCCAAGAAGGCGCGCTCGACCGACTCCGTCGTGCGGTAGCTCTTGACGATCTTCACGCCGTCCGAGATGCGGCGCATGTCGATGTGCGTCGTCGGCGTGCCCTTGCCGGGACGGATACTCTCGGCCTTCAGGACCGTGCACAGCTCCCCGTCGATGTCGAGCACGTTGCCTTTGCGCACCTCGCTAGCGATGACCTTGACCACGGGCGGTTCTCCGTTCGGTTGTCTCTGTCAGACCGGCGGAACGCCGGATGCCCCTCGCGTCTAGTGTGGTGGATTTGAAGTTCGCTCCATCATTTGCCGCAAGCACAGAAGCGAACTTCAAATCCGAAAACCACACTGGAAACATTAGCTTGCTAGTGTCCTGATCGCTTCCGAAGTTCGTTCAGGGCCTGCCGCAGACAATGACGAACTTCGGAAGCGGGACACTAGATGGAGACGGGGGCCGTGAACTCTCGGCGGCGTTCTTAGCTGCTTTGGGCCGATCGGGGAAGGGGAGCGCGCTTCACGGCCACCCGCCCTCTTGCCGCCGATGCGTCAGGCAGTCCCTTGCAGCTTTCGGCACAGCTTCTCGTACTCGGCTACGCTCGTTGCCTGCAATCCCCTGAACCGCATGGATAAAGTCGAGATGTCGAAGCCTTCGGCGTGCACCGTGACCAGCTTGTCCAGCTCCAGCGCCAATGTCGCCTCGGAGCGGACGTAGCGCGAGGCCTTGGCCTTGTCCGACCAGATCACGACGGCGCTGTCGCACTCGCGGATCGAGCGTTCGATCTGCACGTCGAACTCTTCGCCGGGCAGCAGATCACGGTCCCATCCGGCTGCGAAGCCGTCTCCCCTGAGACGCTCGACCAGCCCGCGCGCCACGCGCTCGTCATCCTCGCTGTGGCCGTAGATGACCCACACCGTCGGCGCCCCCTTCGCCAATGTCGGCCCGAGGCGCGACTTGGGTGCCTGGCGCGCGAGCGCCTGGATCTCCTCCTTGATGCGTCTCGCGTTGCCTTCGTCGAGTCTCGTGTTCGCGCTCATTGTCGGACTCCGCACAACGAATTGAATTATGGAATGAATTGTCAGGCGATCGGCTTCTGGCGATAGCTGCGGAAGAGTAGGTTGATGGCTTCGACGCCCAGCTCCTGCACGGTCTTGCGCTCGTCGATGGCGAGCTTCGAGAGTTGGCTTTTGGCGGCCTCGTTCAAGTAGATCACGACGCCTTTCAGGCCTTCGCGTCCACGGCCCGGAATGACCATCGTCTCGGGAAGCATGGGCGCCGCGGCCTTGCGCTTGATGCCCGACTTCGACTGCAGCGCCGCCTTGACCTCGACGGATTCGCGCGCGGACGTCTGCTTTCGCGCGCGTTTGCGGGGGGCAGGGGCGGCTTTCTCTTTCGGCTTGCTCACGCGGCAACTCCTTTCGCCGAATGGGTCTTCAGGCGGGCCTCTGTCGTCTTGACGACGAAGTCGAACAGCTTCTCGAGCGTCTTGGCGGTTGCGCGGCGCGGGTTCTCCTCGGCGACGCTGGACCCGGTATCGAGGGCCCGCGAGATCTCGGGCAGGTCCTTGACGACGATCGGCGCGACCGTACAGCCGAACCGGCCCTCGACCAGCGTGCGCACGGCTTCGGTGTCTTCATCGACGGCAGTTCCCTTGCCCTTGGCCCGCGGCGCATTGATGACGACGATCACCTTGTCGAGTTGGCGCATGTTCTCGATCGTCTCCAGCGTCTCGGCGAGGGAGTCGAGATCGGCCTTCGACGTGCGTGTCGGAATGAGCAGGCAATCCGACGCGGCGGCGGCAAAGATCATCGTCTTGTCGATGCTGCCCGGCGTGTCGATGAACACGACGTCGAAGTGCTCGTCGCGCGCCTTCTGCAGCGTATCGCGGAGTCCCTCGGCGATCGCGTCGATGACGATCGGCAGGGCCGTGCCATCCTTTGCCTCGCGCGCCTCCGACCACTTGTGTGCCGTACGTTGGGGATCGGCGTCGATCAGCATCGCGTTCAGCTCGCGGCGCGACCATGCGACCATCAACATGCTGAGAACGATGAGGGTTTTTCCGGAGCCGCCTTTCTGGTTGAGCGCACAGATCGAGATCATCAGCGGTTCCTTTCTTGCGGGGACCGTCGAGGCGGAGCGGCTGCCTTGCTTGGTGGCGACGCCCGGCGGAGTGCCGGATGCCGAGGGATAATGTCAGAGCATCGACTCAATATCAAGCTAGCGTGCTAGCAAACTAGATTGCGAAATGGTTAACGCAGATGAAGATTTGAACGGAAGGGCAGAGAGGCCGACAGACGCTTGAAGCGCGGGGCGGAAAAGCGCTAGGAGAGCGTGTCGCCGCACCCTTGGCGCCCGGCGAAACAAAGCTTCGACAGCCTAATGCCCTCGAACGAAAGCCATTTCTGGAATCCCGCCCGGCACGCCGACAGGCGTGAGGCGCTGCTTCTGCGCGGCCGCATCAAGGCCGCGGTCCGGCGCTGGTTCGAGGGGCAGGGCTTCGTCGAGGTGGAGACGGCCTGCCTGCAGGTCTCGCCCGGAAACGAGGCGCATCTGCACGCCTTCCGCACGGAATGGCGCGACGAGACCGGCAACAGTCAGCCTCTTTACCTGCACACCAGTCCCGAGTTCGCCTGCAAGAAGCTTCTCGCGGCGGGTGAGTCGCGCCTCTTCACGTTCGCGCCCGTCTTCCGCAACGGCGAGCGCAGCGCGCTCCACGCACCCGAGTTCACGATGCTCGAGTGGTATCGGGCCGGCGAGCCCTATACGACGCTGATGGACGATTGCGCGGCGATCCTCCGCATCGCGGCAGAAACGGCGGGGCGGGAGCGCTGGACATTCCGCGATCGCTCATCGCTGGTGACGAAAACGCCCGACCGGCTGAGCGTTGATGCACTGTTCGAGCGCCATGCCGGCATCCGGCTCGTCGCGGATACGTTGCCGGACGGGCGTGCGGACCGGGATGCGCTGGCGCGCGAAGCCGGGCGGATCGGCGTGCGTGTGGCCGACGACGACACATGGTCCGACCTCTTCTCGCGCATTCTCGTGGAGCGGATCGAGCCGGCCCTCGGCAGTGAGCCCGACGCGGCACCCGTTCTGGTCGATGCCTATCCGACCCAAGAGGCCGCACTTGCGCGAACGTCTCCGGCCGATCCGCGCGTTGCCGAGCGCTTCGAACTCTATGCCTGCGGGGTGGAGCTGGCCAACGCCTTCGGCGAGCTGGTCGATCCGGTCGAGCAGCGCCGCCGCCTCGAAGCCGAGATGGACGAGAAGGAGCGCATCTACGGCGAGCGCTATCCGATCGACGAGGATTTCCTGGCGGCGCTCGCGCTGATGCCGCCGGCCTCGGGCTGCGCCATGGGCTTCGACCGGCTGGTCATGCTGGCGGCGGGCGCGACGCGCATCGATCAGGTGCTCTGGACGCCGATGCCCGATCCGGGCACAACGGGCGCGTGAAACGAAGCCTGAAACATCTGCGGTCGCTGGCCGATCTCGCCGCCGCCGGTCTCGTCGCGGACGCCCGTGACGAAGCGCTGGAGGCCGTCGCGGGCCGCTATGCGGTCGCGGTGACGCCGGCGATGGCGGCTCTGATCGACCGCACCGACCCGGCCGACCCTATCGCCCGCCAGTTCGTTCCGGACGCGCGCGAGCTTGAGGAAATGCCGGGCGAGCGGGACGATCCGATCGGAGACCACGTCCACGAGAAGGTGCCGGGGCTCGTGCACCGCTATCCCGACCGCGTGCTCCTGAAGGTGACGCACGCATGCCCGGTCTATTGCCGCTTCTGCTTCCGCCGCGAGATGGTCGGCCCTGGCGGCCCACCGCCGATGACGGGCGCGCGGCTGGCGGCGGCGGTGGACTACATCGCCGCGCACCCGCAGATTTTCGAGGCGATCCTTACCGGCGGCGATCCGCTGGTGCTGGCGCCGCGGCGCATTTCGGAGATCTCAGCGGCCTTGGGGCAGGTGGCGCATGTGCAGGTCGTGCGCTGGCACACACGCGTGCCGGTGGTCGAGCCGGATCGGATCGACGACGAGATGGCCGCGGCGCTGACGGCCTCGGGCAAGACGGTTTACCTCGCGGTTCACGCCAATCATCCCCGCGAGCTGACGCCCGAGGCCGAGATGGCCCTCGCGCGGTTGCGACGGGCGGGCATCGTGCTCGTCAGTCAGACGGTGCTGCTGAAGGGCGTCAACAATGATGCCGCGACGCTCGTCGAGCTGTTCCGGAAGTTCGTCTCCTTGGGCGTAAAGCCCTACTACCTGCACCACGCCGATCTGGCGCCGGGCACGAGTCACTTCCGGACGAGCATCGAGGAGGGACAGGCGCTGATGCGGGCGCTTCGGGGCCGGATCAGCGGTCTCGCGCTGCCGACGTACGTGCTCGACATCCCCGGCGGCTTCGGCAAGGTGCCCGTCGGACCGGCATATCACGATCCGCAGACAGCCACGGTGGCCGACCCTTCGGGACGCCCGCACGACTATACGTGACCCCGAGCGACACTCGCTGAGAGCCCCGCCTCCTGGTAGATGATTGCTGTGGTCAGCGGGGAAACGGCTCGAGGCCGGGCTTCGCGCCTTCGGGGAGCGCCGTGCGGGCGACGTTCAGCACCATGGCGATCAGCGTGTAGTAGCCATTGACGGCAGTGAGGTCGATCACGCCCTTCTCGCCGAACAGCTTGAGCGCCCGCGCGTAGGTGGCGTCCGAGACGCATCTGTTCTGGTGCAGCTCGGTCGCGAAGTCGTAGACCGTCTCCTCATCGATGGACATGCCGGTCGGGCGGCGGCCGTCGGCGACGGCGTCGGCGATCTCGGGGCGAAGGCCGCCCTTCTCGGCGAGGGGGCGATGGGCGTGCCACTCGTAGCTCTGTCCCCATTGGCGCGCCGTGACGATGATCGCCAGCTCGTTGAGGCGCGGCGGCAGCGTGCTCTTGAAGCGCAGATAGTCGCCCATCGCCTTGGCCCTGAGCATCACCTCGGGGCTTCTCAGCATCGCCGCGAAGGGGCCGCGCACGGCGTAGCCCCGGCCCTCGGCGAAGGCTTGGGCGGCGGCTTTCTGCTCGTCGGTCATCTGGTCGGCCGGAATGACCGGCATGCGCTCGCGCGACATTGGTGGTCTCGCTCCCTCTCGAAGTCGTCAGCGGTAGTCAGGCTTGCGCTTTTCGAGGAAGGCCGCAACGCCTTCCTTGAAGTCGGGGCTGGCGCGCACCTTGTCGCCAAGCGCCTGGTCGAGGGCCTCGCGGGATTGCGCGTGGTCGGCGATGGTGGACGAGATCTGCATCTTGACGGCCTGGACGGCAGCCGGGCTGTTGGCGGCGATGGTGCGAGCCTTGCCGAGGGCCCAGTCCAGCAGCTCGGGCGCAGGGACGATCTCGTTGACGAGGCCGAGGCGTGCAGCGGTAGCGGCATCGACGAGCCGACCGGTGAGGATCAGGTCCATGGCGTGGACGTAGCCGATCTGCTGGACGAGCTTCACGGTGGCGCCACCGAAGGGGTAGATGGCGTAGCGCACCTCCGGCAGGCCGAAGCGGGCATGCGGCGCGGCGCCGCGGATGTCGGTCGCGAGCAGCAGCTCGACGCCGCCGCCGGCGCAGTCGCCGTTGACGGCCGCGATGACGGGCTTCGGGAAGGCGGTCGTTTTCAGGAGCGAGCGGTTGATGGTGGTGGCCATCTCGGGGCTTGCGGTCAGGTCGCCGCCGATGTCGGCGCCGGCACAAAAGCCCTTTTCGCCCGCGCCGGTGATAACGATGGCACGGCAGGTGTCGTCGGTGGCGAGGCGGTCCCAGAGGGCGGCGAGCTCGGCCAGCATCTCGCGCGGCATGGCGTTGCGCTTGGCCTGGTTGTCGATCGTGATCAGCACGACGTGAGGCGCAGCCTCGCGGATGAGCAGGGGCATTGATTGTGTTCTCTCGATCGTTCAGTGGTGGAGTGCACCCGTTGGCAAGACAAGCATCCGGATACAGGAACATGCAACCTCCCTTCAGCCGTACGTTCTTCGAGCTGCTTGCCGAGCAGGCTGCCCGCGCGCCGGGCACCGCCGCGGCCATCGCGGGTGGAGAGACGGTGAGCTATGCGGCGCTTCATGCGGCGGCGGCGCGGGTGGCAGGAGCTTTGCGCGCACGAGGCATCGGGCGCGGGGACGCGGTCGGCATCCTGATCAACAACCGCGTCGCCTGGCTCGAGATCTTCTTCGGCGCGGCGGCACTCGGCGCGACGGTGGTGCCGTTCTCGACGTGGTCGAAAGGGCCCGAGCTCGATTTCCTGCTCGCCGACAGCGGGGTCAGGTGCCTATTCCTGATCGAGCGGCTGGGAGCGCAGGACTTCGCGGACGACATTGCCGAGCTGAGGGCATCGGGGCGGCATCCGGCGCTCGAGCGGGTGGTGCTGGTGGACGGCGCGGCGCGCGAGGGCTTCGAGAGCTACGCCGACTATCGCGGTGGCGCCGCGGTCGGTGCATTGCCTCCGGGAGAGGGGGTGAGCGCTGCGGACACCGCGGTGGTGCTCTACACGTCGGGCTCGAGCAGCAGGCCGAAGGCGGTGCCGCTGCAGCATTTCGCGGCGATCGAGAACGGCTTCAATATCGGCGAGCGGCAGGGGCTGGTGGCGGGCGACCGGGTTCTGATCTCGATCCCGCTGTTCTGGTCGTACGGTGCGGTGAACGCCTTGCCGGCGGCGCTGTCGCATGGCGCGACGCTGGTGCTGCAAGGGCGGTTCGAGCCGGGCGAGGCGCTGGACCTGATCGAGCGGCACGGCTGCACGGCGCTCTATACGCTGCCCGCGATGACGAATGCGCTGGTGGCGCATCCGGGCTTCTCGCGAGCGCGGACTCAAAGCCTTCGGACCGGCGTCACCATCGGAGCGCCGCAAGACGTGCTAAAGGCCGCCGAGGTGCTGGGAGCCGCACGCATCTGCAACATCTACGGCTCGACCGAGGTCTACGGGAACTGCTGCGTCACATCGAGCGAGTGGCCGCTGGCCGAGCGCGCGCAGTGCCAGGGCGAGCCGCTGCCGGGCGTGAGGCTGCGTATTCGCGACTTGGAAACGGGCGCGCTGCTCGGCGTCGGCGAGACGGGTGGCGTCGAGGTGACCGGCTATTTGATGCCGGGCTATCGCGGCGACAGCGCCAAGCACAACGTCGAGGTGCTGACGGGGGATGGCTGGTTTCGTACGGGCGATCTCGGGCATCTCGACGAGCAGGGACGCTTCCACTTCGCGGGGCGCTCGTCGGAGATGATCAAGCGATCCGGCATCAACGTGTCGCCGGCGGAGGTCGAAGAGGCGCTGCAGCAGCACCCGGCGGTCGGCATCGCGGGCGTAACGGGGCTGGCGGATGCGCACAAGGGCGAGGCGATCGTCGCCTACGTGGTGCCGAAGCCCGGCGCGACCATCGAGGTGGCCGAGCTTGTCGCTCACTGCCGGACGCGGCTCTCCGGCTACAAGGTGCCCGATGTCGTTCGGCTTGCCGGCGAGCTGCCGCTGACGCCCACGGGCAAGCTGATGCGGCGCGAGCTGAAAGCGATGGCCGAGCAGTCGGCAGAATGAGGGGTGGAGCGTCCGAAGCTCGCTCATCGTTGCCCATGACGGTTGCGTCGCGTTGCATCATGACACCGCGCCTGCCATAAAGTCCGGACAACAAACTTGAAGGGGAGGCTCAACTTCATGCGCGCACTTCGCTGCCACACACTCGGCGATCTCGGCTCGCTCAGCGTGGACGAAGTTGCGCGCCCGGAAATGGGACCGGGACAGGTCCGCATCGGGGTGAAGGCCGCGGGCGTGAACTTCCCCGACATCCTGATGTGCGAAGGCAAGTATCAGGTGAAGCCGCCGATGCCCTTCATTCCGGGGCTCGAGGTGGCGGGCGTGGTGCAGGAGGTCGGCGCGGGCGTCAGTCATGTGAAGCCCGGTGACCGTGTTCTCGCATTTGCGCGCGTCGCGGGCGGATTTGCCGAACAGATCGTGCTGCCGGGCGGAATCGTGACGCCCATACCCGACAGGATGGACTTCGAGACGGCGGCAGCCTTCACGATCGCCTACGGCACGGCAATGTTCGCGCTCGACTATCGCGGGCATCTGAAGGCGGGCGAGACGCTGGTGGTGCTGGGGGCGACCGGCGGGGTGGGCCTTGCGGCCATCGAGTGCGGCAAGCTGCTCGGCGCGCGCGTGATTGCCTGCGCGGGCGGGGCGGAGAAGCTGGCGCTCGCAAAGGAGTATGGCGCGGACGAGGTCGTCGACTATCGCGCGGAGAACCTGCGCGACCGACTCAGGGAGCTGACCGACGGCAAGGGCGTCGACGTGGTGTTCGACCCGGTCGGCGGCAGCTATTTCGACCAGTGCGTGCGCGCCATCGGCTGGGAAGGTCGCATGCTGGTGGTCGGCTTCGCCTCGGGCGAGATTCCGAAGCCCGCCGCGAACCTGATCCTGGTGAAGAACTTCTCGGTGATCGGCGTCGTCTTCGGCGAGCACAGCCACCGCTATCCCGATCAGTCGCGGGCTCTGCTGACGCGGCTGCTCGCAGCCTGGGAGGAGGGGCGCTTGAAGCCGCGGATCTGGAAGAACATGCCGCTCGAGAGGGCGACGGAGGCGTTTGCCGAGATCACGTCGCGGCGCGTACAGGGGAAGATGGTCCTGACGATCTGACGGGGCACGGCGGAGGCAGATTGCAGGCGGGCACGAAAAAGCCCGCGGCCGGGGGACAGGCCGCGGGCTAAAAGCGTGACGCCACTATGGGGGGATAGGTGGGACGGCGCCACGTTTCGGACGCCCTCATAAGAGCCCATCTGTGACAAATATGCAAGAGGAGTTCTAAAAAAATAATTTATGAAGTGTTGCAGCAGCAGTTTATGCTTGACGAATCGAAATTAACCAATTGTCAGAAATTCACGCCGATTTTCTGAGCGCGAATTCCTATCCCCTTGATTCCGTTGGTAAGAATTTCGAGCTTTCCAAGTTGCAAGATCAACTCAAGAGCGTCTCTGCCGATGAATCCGGCAGCGGAATGTCCTATCCTGGCACAGTCGGAATAGGTCGGAGGCGGAGTAAATCACCGCCTGAAATGGCGCCTGCGCAGCTATTCCGGAGGCGCCAGCCCGGGCTCGTCCTCGGCCTCCACGGGGGCGAACAAGCTCTCGACCATCGCGTTCGAGACGTCCTCGAGCCGCGCGGGCTGCCAGCGGGGAGCCTTGTCCTTGTCGACCAGCAGGGCGCGGACGCCCTCGGGGAACTCGCCGCGCTCGAAGAGATGCGTGCACAAACGGAACTCGACGTTGAGCGCTTCCTCCAGCGAGCCGAGAGCAGGCGCACGCCGCATGGCTGCGAACGAGGCCTTCAGCGCGAGCGGTGACTTGGCGAGGAGGTCATCCCGCGTCTTCATGGCCCAGGGATTTGTCGTCGTTTGCAGCTCCGAGAGGATCGCTTCGACGGTGGGTTGCGAGAAATAGCGATCGACGTCGGCCTTCATCGCCATGAGGGGAGAGGCGGGGACGGGATCGGCCTCGGCGGCTTCGTCGATCAGGTCCGCGACGGGAGGTCCGCCCGGATCGGACAAGGCGGTGACCAGCGCCTCCCGCTTCTGATGCGGGATATGGATGTCGGCAAAGCCCGTCTGGATGGCGTCGGAGCCGTTCATCCGGGCGCCCGTCAGCCCCAGGTAGATGCCAAGCTCGCCGATCGCGTGTCCGAGCAGCCAGGTGCCGCCGACGTCGGGAATGAGGCCGATGCCGGTTTCGGGCATGGCCAGCATCGACCGGTCGGTAACGATGCGCCCGCCGCCCTGAACGTGCGCCGATAGGCCGATGCCGCCGCCCATGACGATGCCGTCCATGACGGCGACGATCGGCTTCGGATAGCGGTGAATGAGCGCGTTGAGGCGGTATTCCTCCCGCCAGAATGTGCGGGCAATACCCGAACCGTCCGCGCGGCTGTGGTAGAGGGAGAGCACGTCGCCGCCCGCGCAGAACGCGCGGTCGCCGGTGCCGTCGAAGATGGCGAGCTGCACCGCGGGGTCGCTCTTCCAAGCGAGCAGCGTCTTCCAGATCTCGCGGACCATGCCCAGCGTAAGCGCGTTCAGGGCCTTCGGCCGATTGAGCGTGATGCGGCCGGCGCGCCCGTCAATGCGGATCAGGACCTCGGGCTCGGCATTCGGCGTCGGGCTGCTCATGACTCTCTCGTCGGTTCGTTGCGGTTGTGGGAAGCGGAGCCGGTGAGACTGCATCGACCCGGCTCGGATTTATCACGCTCTTCGGCTCAGCAAAAAGGGCGGTCCGATCTCGGGCCGCCCTTTCGCAATCCGAACGAGTCTCGCGTGGGCCCGGTTCAGTGACCGCCGGCTCCCGTCGGGCCCGCGCCAACCACGTAGATGCAGATGAACAGGAACAGCCAGACCACGTCGACGAAGTGCCAGTACCAAGCTGCCGCCTCGAAGCCGAAGTGCTGCTGCGGCGTGAACGCGCCCTTCAGGGCGCGGATCAGGCAGACGGCGAGGAAGATGGTGCCGATGATGACGTGGGCGCCATGGAAGCCCGTCGCCATGAAGAACGTGGCACCATAGATGTGGCCGGAGAAATTGAACGCTGCGTGACCGTACTCGTAGGCCTGCAGCAGCGTGAAGAGGAAGCCCAGGACCACCGTCAGCAGGAGCCCCTGAACGAGGCCCTTGCGGTCGTTCTCGAGCAACGCGTGGTGCGCCCACGTGACGGTGGTGCCCGACAGCAGGAGGATCAGCGTGTTGACGAGCGGGAGGCCCCACGGATTGAAGGTGTGGGAGAAGTTCTCGCCCGGCTTCGGCGGCCAGTGCCCGCCCGTAAGTGTGTTGCGCTGTACCATGCCGATGAGGTCGTTGCCCTCGACGACGCTGCCGTCAGGCTGTGTCAGCGTGATGGGATGCACACCGGCGGGGAAGAGCGAAGCGTCGAAGTACGCCCAGAACCACGCCACGAAGAACATCACCTCGGAGGCGATGAACATGATCATGCCGTAGCGCAGGTGCAGCCTCACGACCGGCGTGTGATCGCCGCGGTTGGCCTCCTTGATGACGTCGCGCCACCACATGAACATGGTGTAGAGCACGCCGAAGAGGCCGACGGCGAAGACCCAGGGGCCGCGCACGCCGAACAGCGTCGCGGTCTCGCTGGCATGCGTCTTCATCCAAATGATGGCGCCAACGGCCATGATGAATGCGAACAGCGAGCCGACCGCAGGCCATGGGCTCGGGTCGACGAGATGGTAGTCGTGGTGCTTGGCATGGGTGTCGGCCATCTCGGGTCTCCTCGTCCCCCTCATTGCTCGCGGGCGGTTCGGCTCGGCCGATCAACCCGTTGTCTCGGTCACTCGTTTCTCGGCATGTGGCTCCCCCGGGGCATCCGGAAGAGCCGATGCCACGCAAAGCTCGGCTAGCCGTGTGGTCGTGTCGTTTCCGGTGAGCTTGTCGCCGCAGGCTTTTGGGGCGGGGCGACCGCCGCGCTCGTCTTGGGCTTGGCTACCGGGTGAAAGGTGTAGGATAGGGCGATGGTGCGCACGAACGCGCCGTCCGGGTCCTTGACGATCGCCGGGTCGACATAGAAGCTCACCGGCATGTCGACGGTCTCGCCGGGCTCGAGCCGCTGCTCCGTGAAGCAGAAGCATTGGATCTTGTTGAAGAAGGCGCCGGCCTGCTCGGGCGTGACGTTGAACGTCGCGGTGCCGACGACCGGCTCCTTCGAGTGGTTGGTTGCGCGGTAGAACGCAAGCGCATTCTCGCCGATCTTGAGCTTCATGCTGGTGACGACCGGAGCGAAATCCCAGTCCAGCCCGGGCGCGACGTTCGAATCGAAGCGGACCGTGACGGTGCGGTCGAGAACCTCGTGAGACGGCGCCTCGGCGCGCTGCGTCGTCCCGGCGAAGCCGGTGACCTGGCAGAACAGCCGATAGAGCGGCACCGAGGCGTACGCCAGCCCCACCATGCCGGTCGCGACGGCTGCACAGATGACGGCGACTCTGGTGTTTGCGCTCAAGGGGCCGCGGCGAGGGGTCATTTCGGGGCCTGCTGGGTTGGGACGCTGACGACGGGCGATTGCGGCCTCATGCTGCCTTTGTTCAGGGCGTTCGGTCCGAGGCGGACGATGGTCGCTACGTAGAAGATGATAACCAGGGCGCCGAGGGCGAGGCCAATGGCCAACGAGCGCATCCGCTGGCGCCGCTTGCTCTCGTCATCTCCCGAGGTAGCCACGTGCATTCCTTTCGCGCCTCAGGCCAGCAGGTGTCGAACCGAATGCTCGGCAAGAAGCACGGCGAACAGCAAGAACAGGTAAAGGATCGAGAAGCCGAAGAGACGCTTTGCAGCCTTGTCGCTTGGTGGCTGCTCCTCGCCCTCGCGCCAGACCGAGATGGCGAGGCCCATGAAGATGCCGCCGAGCACCACGGACGTGAAGCCGTAGGCGATGCCGCCGAGCCCGGTGAAGACCGGAGTGCACGCGAGCGGCACGAGCAGCGTGCTGTAGATGACGATCTGCTTGCGCGTTTCCAGGTCTCCGGCAACGACGGGAAGCATCGGGACGCCGGCCTTCTCGTAGTCGCTCTTGCGGAAGAGTGCCAATGCCCAGAAGTGCGGCGGCGTCCACATGAAGATGATGAGGAACAGGATGACGCTGTCGAGGCTGACGCCGCCCGTCACCGCCGCCCAGCCGATCATCGGCGGAAAGGCTCCGGCAGCGCCGCCGATCACGATGTTCTGCGGCGTGCTCCGCTTCAGCCACATCGTGTAGATGACCACGTAGAACGCGATGGTGAGTGCGAGGAGGGCGCTGGCCACCCAGCTTACCGTGATGCCCAGCGTAAGAACCGAGAGCGCTGAGAGCACGAGGCCGAAGGTCAGCGCCTCGTCCGGCGAGATGCGTCCCTGCGGCACGGGGCGCGAGCGCGTGCGCTGCATGACGGCGTCGATGTCGGCATCCCACCACATATTGAGCGCGCCCGAGGCGCCGGCGCCGACGGCGATCGCGAGCAGCGCGATGATGCCCAGCACGGGATGGATCGAGCCTGGGGCGGCAACCATGCCCGTGATCGCCGTAAAGATGACGAGCGACATGACGCGGGGCTTCAGCAGCGCGACGAAGTCGCGGACGTCGCCCCCGATCATCCGTGCGCGTGCTTCGTCTGCGCTGAACCCGATCTCGGCCATGGTCTCGTTTGGTGCCTGTCAGCCTCTGGTGTCAGCCGGGTGGCCGTGGCCACGCGCCTGCAGCATTGCGGCGGGCGCGAACCCGCCGCTTCGGTCAGTGGTGCTCGCTCGCCTCGATGCGCGGCAGCGTCTCGAAGCAATGGAACGGCGGCGGAGAGGACAGGGTCCACTCCAGCGTGGTCGCGCCCTCGCCCCATGGATTGTCCGCGGCCTTCACCTTCCTCGTGAACGCCAGGAGGACGCCGAAGAAGAAGACCACCGTCGCGAAGGCCGTAATGTAGGAGCCGTACGACGAGACGTGGTTCCAGTGCGCGAAGGCGTCCGGATAGTCGACGTAGCGCCGGGGCATGCCGGCGAGACCCAGGAAGTGCTGCGGGAAGAAGAGGACGTTGGCGCCGATGAAGGTCAGCCAAAAGTGCACCTTGCCGATGGTCTCGGAGTACATGTAGCCGAACATCTTCGGGAACCAGTAGTACCAGGCCGCGAAGATGGCGAAGACGGCGCCCAGCGAGAGAACGTAGTGGAAGTGGGCCACCACGTAGTAGGTGTCGTGCAGCGCGCGGTCGACGCCGGCAT
>Ga0180220_1000792_pt1 | contig 28635 bp, 21 predicted proteins | sample eDN5th37CBELigBY_FD_151335 | JGI IMG/M metagenome (GOLD analysis project Ga0180220, IMG submission 151335) | Enriched backyard soil microbial communities from Emeryville, California, USA - eDNA 5th pass 37_C BE-Lig BY (version 2) (version 2) | ecosystem: Environmental > Terrestrial > Soil >... | reverse complement strand
CATTTTCCAATCCCATGTGCATCAAGCCGATCATGACGTCGACTTTGCCTTCCAGTTCTTTGACGGCCTTTTTCGTTTCGTCGATCGGATTTTTGACGACCAGCCCGTTCAGGTGATCGGTGTCTTTCTCGAAGTCGGTGATGAGCGGCGTCGTCATCCCGATAATGCCGACCTTGATGCCGCCTCTTTCGACGATCGTCGTGGCCGGAAGGAACCGCTCCCCGTTTTCTTTGTATACGTTCCCTGCCAGCTTCGCCGCTTTGAATTGCCCCGCGACTTTGTCGAAGGTATCGAGGCCGAAGTTGAACTCATGATTGCCCATGGCCCAGGCATCGTATCCCATCTCGTTCATCGCGACCATCATCGGCGATTTCGGCTGGTCATTGAACAGCTCCGCGGAGTTGTCCTGAATGACGTCGCCCGCATCGAGCAGGATCGTGTTCGGGTTTTCGGCGCGAACCTTTTTGATCAAGGTGTACAGCTGGGTAAAGCTGCCGTTCGTGTTGGCCGTGTCCATCGCGTAGTCCCACGGCATGAACCGTCCATGGACGTCGGAGGTCGCCAGCAGCGTGATGTGCGTCTCCTGGTCTTCGGCGGCCTTCGCTTTTGCCGGCTGGAAACCCGCTGCGCCGGACAGCGCAAGCGTGGCGGCCAGGGCCAGCCCCGTCAGCCTTTTGAAGCGGCTTTTCATGTTAAGCATGTTGGAGTCCCCTTTTCTCTTTATTCTTTTTTTGGAAAAATGGTAGCGCTATCAAAAGTTTTCCAAAGGCTCATTTTAATCTAAAAAAAACCATCCGTAAACCTTTAGGCGCAAAAAAACTCCTCCCGCATGCCTTGGATTCTGCGGCGGTGACTCCGTTATTTTACAGGGTTCCCAAAATGGGAATCCCTTGTAATTCCCCAAAAAAAAGAACGCCCCGTATATTCGGAGCGTTCATCATTTATAGATGATGCGTAAATCTAGAAATCTCTTTCTCCCGCATCAGCCTGCATGCTGCGCTTTTCCGCCCGTAAACTGGCTGTTGTACAGATCGGCGTAGAAGCCGCCTTTCGCCAGCAGTTCCTCGTGCGTGCCCTTTTCGATGACGCTGCCGCCGTTCATGACCAAAATCAAATCGGCGTCGCGGATCGTGGACAGGCGGTGCGCGATGACAAAGCTGGTGCGGCCCTTCATCAGCTCGTTCATCGCTTTTTGGATATAAACCTCGGTCCGGGTATCGACGCTGCTTGTCGCTTCGTCGAGAATCAGGATCGACGGGTCGGCCAAAATGGCGCGGGCGATCGTCAGCAGCTGCTTCTGCCCCTGCGAAATGTTCGAAGCTTCCTCGTTGAGGACCGTATCGTAGCCGTCCGGCAGCGTCCGGATAAAATGGTCGGCATGGGCCGCTTTCGCCGCCTCCACCACTTCCTCCTCGGTCGCGCCGCTGCGGCCGTAAGCGATATTTTCGCGGATCGTGCCGTTAAACAGCCATGTATCCTGCAGCACCATCCCGAAAATGCTCCGCAGGTTGCCGCGCTTCAGCTTCGTGATATTGACGCCGTCGATCGTAATCGCGCCGTCATTGATTTCATAGAAACGCATCAGCAGGTTGATGAGCGTCGTTTTGCCGGCGCCGGTCGGCCCGACGATCGCAATCGTCTGCCCCGGCTTGACGTCGATGTTCATGTCCTCGATCAGCGTTTCGCCTTCTTTGTAGCCGAATTTTACGTGCTCGAAGGCGACCGCGCCTGTCGGTTTGTTCAGTTCGACCGCATCGGCCGCTTCCGGCACCTCCTCCTGCTCGTCGAGGAGCTCGAAGACGCGTTCCGCGGAAGCGATCGTTGACTGAATGATGTTGGCGATATTCGCCGTCTGCATGATCGGCTGCGTGAACTGTCTCGCGTATTGAATGAAGGCCTGCACGTCCCCGATGGTGATCGTTTTATGCGTGACGAAAATGCCGCCGACGACGCAGACCAGCACGTAACCGATGTTGCCGATAAAGGACATCATCGGCATGATCATGCCGGAGATGAACTGGGCTTTCCAGCCTGAATGGTACAGCTTGTCGTTGATTTCGTTGAACGTCGCCACGGACTCGTCCTCGCGGCCGAACGCCTTGATGATTTTATGGCCGGTGTACATTTCCTCGACATGCCCGTTCAGCTGGCCGAGGGAACGTTGCTGGCCCATAAAATGCTTCTGGGACCGCGATGCGATCATCCGGATCACGATAAAGCTCAGCGGCAGCGTCACGATCAGAATGAGCGTCAGCCAAGGGCTGATCGTCAGCATCATCACGATGACCCCGACCAGGGTGACGATCGACGTCATCAGCTGCGTCAAGCTCTGCTGCAGCGTCGTGCTGATGTTGTCCACGTCGTTGGTCGCGCGGCTGAGAATTTCGCCATGCGTTTTCGAATCGAAATATTTGAGCGGCAGCCGCGACAGCTTGCGGTTGATCTGCTCGCGCATGTCGTACACGACCTTTTGCGCCACGCCGGCCATCAAATACTGCTGCGCATAACTGAACACGGCGCTGAACAGATACAGCCCGATCAGCCAGAGCAAGATTTCCGTAATGTAGCCGAAATCGATGGAAGCGCCCGGCACGTGTTGCGTTTTGGCCAGGATGCCTTCAAACAGCGTGGTGGTCGCCTCTCCCAAAATTTTCGGGCTGACGATGCTGAACACGGTGCTGAGGATCGCCATCAGGAAGATGACCGCCAGCGTCACGCGGCGCGGCCGCAGATAGCCCAGGAGCCTGCGCAGCGTGCCTTTAAAATCTTTGGCCTTTTCGGCCGGCATCATCTGTCCGGGGTGGCCGCCGGGATGGCGCGGGCCCGGAGGCCGGCTTCCGGGATGTTTTCTGTGTTCGCTCATGCGATCTCCTCCTCCGACAGCTGCGAGGATACGATTTCACGGTATACGTCGCAGGTTTCCATCAGCTCGCGGTGTTTGCCGATGCCGGCCACGCGCCCTTCGTCCAGCACGATGATCCGGTCGGCATCCATGACTGTGCTGGCCCGCTGGGCCACGATCAGAACGGTTGCGTCCCCCGTCACTTCCTTCAGCGCTGCGCGCAGCTTGGCGTCCGTCTTGAAGTCAAGCGCGGAGAAGCTGTCGTCGAACAAATAAATCTCGGGTTTTCGGACGAGCGCCCGGGCGATGGACAAACGCTGCTTCTGCCCGCCGGACACGTTGGTTCCGCCTTGGGAAATCTCGGACTCGAAACCGTCCTTCATCTTGGAAATAAACTCGGTCGCCTGCGCGATGTCCGCGGCCCGGCGCAGCTCCTCGTCGGTTGCGTCGGCTTTGCCGTAGCGGAGGTTGTCCGCGATCGTGCCCGTAAACAGGACCGCCTTTTGCGGGACATAACCGATTTTGGCGCGAAGCTCCTCTTGGGTCATCTCCTTGACGTCCCGGCCGTCCACCAGCACGCTGCCGCTTTCCGCATCGTAAAAACGCGGGATCAAGCTGAGCAGCGTCGATTTGCCGGAACCGGTGCCCCCAATGATCGCGGTCGTTTCGCCCGGAGCGGCGCTAAAGGAAATTTGGCGAATCGCCGGCTGCTCGGCGCCCGGGTAACTGAACGTCACATCCCGGAACTCGAGATAACCGCGTTTCTCCGTTTCTTTGCTTTCGGCGGCCGGTGCGGCGGGATCGACGATTTGCGGCTCCATGTCCAGCACTTCGTTGATCCGGGTCGCCGACGCGGATGCGCGGGGCACCATCACGAAAATGACCGATACCATGATCAGCGAAAACATGATCTGCATCGCGTACTGGATAAACGCCATTAATGCGCCGACCTGCATATGGCCCTCGCTGATCCGGATGCCGCCGAACCAGACGATGGCGATCGTCGAGAAGTTCATGACGAGCATCATGATCGGCATCATGGCCGCCATGATTTTGTTGACTTTGACCGCCGTTTGCGTCAAATCGTAGTTGGCTTCATTAAAACGCTTCTGTTCATGTTCGATGCGGTTAAAGGAACGGATGACGCGTATGCCGGTCAAGTTCTCGCGCAAAACGCGGTTCAGCTTATCCAGCTTGACCTGCATCGCTTTAAAGAGCGGCAACCCTTTTCCCGCAATGATGAAAATGGCCCCGGCCAGCACCGGCACGATCACGACGATCACGAGCGACAGCGTCGCATCCTTCGAAACGGCCATAATGATCCCGCCGATGCACATCATCGGGGCGCTGATCATCATCCGCAGAATCATCGTCAGCACCTGCTGCATTTGCGTAATGTCGTTGGTCGTGCGCGTGATCAGCGAGGCGGTGCCCAGCTTATCGAATTCCTGCAGCGAAAAATGCTGGACATGCCGAAAGACGCGGCTGCGCAAATTTTTGGCGAAACCGCCCGCCACCTTGGCCGACAGGTAACTGGCTCCGATGGAGCAAAAAGCCCCGCCCAAGGCCACCAGCAGCATAAAGCCGCCGATTTTCCAAATATAAGGGATATCTCCGTGCGTGATGCCTTTGTCCACGATGTCGGACATCAGCGTAGGCAAATACAGGTCCGACATCGATTGGATGAACACGAGCAAAAAAACGAACAGAATCGGCCCTCTGTAAGGCTTCAAATTCCGAAACAGCTTCAGCATGTCGGCACTTCACCTCCATCCGATGAATCATCCTTCTTTTTGCTTTCATAATACTTATAGGCCTTGTTCAGCAGCTCGGACAGCTTCTCGCTCTCCTCGATGCCCAGGTAATCGACCAGCCCCCGGAAGGAATGGATCGTCGCCTTGCGGGCTTGCAGAATCACGTCCCGCCCCTCCTCGCTGAGCCTGATCCGCACGACCCTGCGATCGGCCTCATCCGGAGTCCGCTCAATCCATTTTTTCTTCTCCAGCGCTTTGACAAACTGGGTGACGGTCGGAGAGGTGACCCGCAGCATCGAGCTGATCTCGGACACTTTAAGTCCCGGTGCGCCCGGCTCGACATGCCGCATGAGCAGAACCATCAGCCCCATCTCGCTGAGCTTCAATCCTTCGACCACCCGGTGGCGAAATTCGCCCCTGTTAAACCGCATGACCGCCTGAAGCAGCTGGACGACGGTTTCGTGATGCCGATCATGCTCCTGCAGCTCGGGATCCTCGCAGCAAGGTCCCTGCCGGTTGTTGTTATCGCCGTTCATGACGTATATCATCCTCCTTTCCTCAGGTGTGCTATGAAGAATGTTTGCCCGCACAAAAAAAATAATTAGGTTACCAATTAAATAGGCAACCTAATTATATATCCGTTCCGATTTTTATGTCAATTAAAACATATGTAAAATACGATGAGCCGCTACCCCTTGTCTTCCATCAATATCCCCTGCGTAAATGCGATCCATTCCCGCGCGGCATAGGACAGGTAACGGTCCTTGCGCCAGATCATCCCAAGCTGCCACGGAATGACCGGTTCCACCAGCGGCATAATCCGGATCCGCTCCCGGTTGATTTCCCGGCAGATCGTTTCCGGCAGCAAGGCGATGCCCAAATTCGCAGCTACCATGCCGCTGATCAGGTCCCATTGGGAGCTTTCGTAAACGATATGCGGCTGGAAGCCGACCTTGACGCATTCGGTGATGATCCGGTCGTGCAGCGCAAAATCCTCCCGGAACAGCACGAAGTTCTCTTCCGCCAGATCGATAAGGCGGGCGCACTCCCGATCGGCAAGGCGGTGGGAGGGATGCACCAGCAGCATCAGGTTTTCCCTGACGAACGAAAACGAGTGGAACAGCGCGTCGTCGGTCGGCAGCACCACGACGCCGATGTCGAGCAAACCGCTCTCCACGTCGACCTCTACCTTTTTGGCCCCGTCTTCAAAGATCTGCATCGTCACCTGCGGATATTTCTGATGGAACTGCCCGATCACCTCCGGGAAAAAGCTCGATCCGACCATGGGCGGAAGGCCGAGGCGGATATGCCCCTTCTTCAGGTTTTTCAAATCTCCGAGCTCGGAGGACAAGCTTTGAAACGACTTCACGATCGGCTGCGCCTGCTCGTAAATAATCCGGCCGGCATCGGTTAGAACCACCTTTTTGCCGGAGCGGTCAAACAGGGTCACGCCAAGTTCCTCCTCGATGTTGCGGATCGTTTTGCTGATGGTCGGCTGCGTGATGTACAGCGTTTCCGCCGCTTTCGTAAAGCTCTGCAGCCGGGCTACCTCCATAAAGTACTGCAATTGCCTGATGTCCATCTCAAGCCTCAAACTCCTTTCAAAACGCCTGATCTGCAGCGGTATGTCCCAATTGCCGGCGTTCGGACGCGATCTTGTTATGTATAGAAAAAGGGAATGGTCATCATTCTTTTAATTCATTTTACTCATGAAAATAAGGGGTGTAAAATTTTCACGTAAATGAAAGGAGAGAATCCCTGTGAACAACATGATCAAAGGAACGGTGCAGGTTGCGGCGCTCATGGCATTCTCGCTGCTGATGAACAAGCTGGCCGGACTTTTGCATTTGCCGATTCCAGGCAGCATTCTGGGGATTGTCGTGGTGTTTGTTTTGCTGGAAACCGGCATCCTCCGCCTGGAATGGATCGAGCTCGGCGCCAATTGGCTGCTTGCGGAGCTGCTTTTGTTCTTCATTCCCGCGGCTGTCGGCATCATGAAATATATCCCGATGATGGAAAACGACGGCGTCCGCATCTTGATCGTAGTCATTTTCAGCACATTCATCGTCATGGCCAGTTCGGGGCTGCTTGCATCCCGAATCGCCAAACAAAAAGAACGGAGGGCTTCGCGATGATCGGCATTGTCTGCCTGCTCGTTACGCTCGGCATTTATTTCGCGTCCAAGCGAGTTTACGGCAAATACCGCAAAATTTATTTATCGCCGCTCCTGGTTACGCCCATCATCCTTGTCCTTATTTTGATCTGGGCGAATATTCCTTATGAATCCTACAATTCTGGCGGCAAATGGCTGAGCACCATGCTGCAGCCGGCGACGGTCGCGTTTGCGGTGCCTTTGTACAAAAACTTCAAGGTACTCAAAAAGCACGCCGTCGAAATTATCGTCAGCGTGCTTGCGGGTTCGTGCATGGCTATGGTCTCATCGGCGTTTCTCGCCAAATGGCTTCATCTCAGCGGATCGCTCGTCACGAGCATGATTCCCCGCTCCATCACGACGCCGATCGCGATGAACGTTTCGCAGGTCCTCGGCGGCGTGCCGAACATCACCGCCGTGTTCGTCATTATTTCCGGGCTTCTTGGCCCCGTGATCGGGCCGTTCGTGCTTCGCCTGTTCAAGATCGAAAGCGAAGTCGCCCGAGGCATCTTGTACGGCACCAGCTCGCACGGCGCAGGCACCTCGAAAGCCTTCGAGATGAGCGCCTTGTCCGGAACGATCTCGAGCATTTCGATGATTCTGGCCGCCTTGTTTACGCTCGGCGTGGCAACCTTCATGACGGCCATCACGTAAGATGGACATCTGATGGAACGATTTCACTCGTAATTGACGCGTACCGGCTTTCCGGTACCCGCCGATTCCAGCGCGGCGCAGGTGACGGCCTGCGTCTTGTACGCGTCGGCATAATCGGAACGAATCCGGGAGCGGTCACCCGTGCGCAGCGCATGGAGGAACGCTTCCGTTTCTTTTTGGTATGGATTCGAAGGCTCCCGGTATTCCGTCCGCTCGCCCGGCCTGATCCAGGATAAGCGCCGCGGGTTCCAATCCAGCACTCCCTGATCGGTATAAACGGCCAGTCCCACGCCGTCCGCTTCGGTTCCCGCCGGCAGCACGCACGTATTGGAAATATTGGCGACCAGGCCGCTTTTCAGCTTGAGCGTGACCGTGCCGACATCCGAGACTTCCACGCCTTCCTCCTGCTCATGTTTGACGCGGCTGCCGTACAGCGCATACACTTCCTCCACCTCGCCGGCCAAGTAACGAAGCAAATCCGCCAGATGCGTGGTTTGTTCGATGAACTGCCCTCCGGAACCGTTCTGCTTCCTCCACCAGGAAACGCCGGGCATGCCGTCCATCCAGCGGCCGAGAACCATGCCCGCCTTCTGCTGACGCAAAAGTTCCTTCATTTTATCCATGTTGGACTGGTAGCGGAAATGATACCCGACCGAAGTGAGCAAACCGGCTTCCTCCACCCCTGCCAGGATGCTCCGCGGAACGTCCGTATCCAGTCCGAGCGGTTTCTCCGCCAAAAACGGGATGCGGCGCAGGATCAGCTCCCGTTCGATCGCTCCGTGCGACATCGGGGGCACGCAAACGTATGCCGCGTCCAGCTGCTCCGTTTCCAGCATTTCCGTCAGGTCCCCATATCCGGCGGCCCCGTACGGCTGCGCCGCATGCTCCGCCTTCTCCTTGCTGGTCCCCAAAAAAGCCCGAACCTTTACGCCCTCGGCTGCGGCCAGCAAATCCGCGTGTACCTTGCTGAACCAGCCTGTCCCGATGATTCCGATCTGAAGCGCCATGGCAGATCCCACCTTCTTCCGTATTTATCCCCTATCATACAGGACGTCCGGAAGGGTTGGCTACGGATTTCATCCGTTCCGCCTAGCTCTTCCAATCCTCCGGAAGCAGCGCCCGGTAATGCGGCTGCGTAAACCGGTCGTCGATCAGCATCAAAACCCCGGTATCCCGCTCCGAGCGGATCAGCCTGCCGCCGGCCTGCAGCACTTTGTTCATGCCGGGCAGAACGTAAGCGTAATCGTAGCCGCTTTTGCCTTCGCGGTTAAAATGGTCGCGGATCAGGTTCCGCTCCAGCCCGAGCTGGGGCAGCCCGACGCCGACGACGGCCACGCCGATCAGGCGGTCTCCCTGCAGGTCGATGCCTTCCGAGAAAATGCCTCCGAGCACGGCAAACCCGGCCAACGTATCGCGATTATCCGCCCGGAAAGCGGACAGGAAACGCTCCCGCTCCTCTTCGGCCATGCCGGGTCCCTGCACGATCGTCCCGACGTCCGGATATTTCATGGCGAAAACTTCATACACGCTCTGCAAATATTGGTAGGAAGGGAAAAAGAGCATGTAATTGCCCCGTTTTCCGGTAACCAGCCGGTAGAGCAAATCGGCCAGCGCTTCGCGCGTCCGCTCCCGGTCGCGGTACCTGGTGGACAGCGGGTGAATCTGCACGTCAAGCTGCTCCTTCTTGAAAGGCGTTGGGATCGAGACGGCATAATCGTCCGCATCCGCCCCCAGCATATCCCGATAATAGGAAAGCGGCGTCAACGTCGCCGAGAAAAACACCGTCGAACGATACCCTTTCTCCGCCTGCGCCAGCAAATAGGAAGGGTCCAGGCAAAACATCCGGATCGTGACGTCGCTCCGCAGAATCTCCGCGTAGGTCACGTACCGTTCGTCGTACAGCTTGGACGTGCGGATGAAGTTTTGGGCGGCAAAATACGTTTCCAGCAGAAGCTGCTGTTCTCCCGGGCCCGCGGCCAGTTCCCGTTCGGCCTCGCCTGCAAAGGCCTCCAGGAGACGAACCAGCTCTTCGGGAGCTTCTTCGGACACATGCGTCCGTTCGTCGCCGCAAGCCTTCCGAAATTCGATGAAGTATTTGTTCACGGCGTCCGCAGCCTGGGCAACGGCCCGGTTGCGCTGCTTGTAATCCCGTTTCAGCTGGAGAAAGCCGGCTTTGCCGATGTCGGCCGAGAACATCTCCCGCCCCCGATCGACCAGGTTATGCGCTTCGTCCACCAGCAGCGCCGTACGCCGTTTTTGCTCTTCCATCAGCCTTTTGAACGACACGCGCGGATCAAAAACGTAATTGTAATCGCAAATGACCGCATCCGCCGCATATGCCGCATCAAGCGAAAACTCGAAGGGACAGACCCTATGCTTCCGGGCGTACCGCTCAAGCACCTCTCTCGTCATGATCGTTTCGTTGGCGAGAATGTCGAGCACCGCGCCGTTAATCCGGTCGTAATAACCGTCCGCATACGGACAGGCTTCCTTCGTGCATACGGTCTCCTCTTGAAAGCAGACCTTCTCCTTGGCGGTGATCGTGACGGACTGCAGGCGCAGCCCCTTCTCCTGCATCAGGCCTAACGCCTGCTCCGCGGCGGTCCGGGTAATGGTTCTTGCCGTCAGGTAAAAAATTTGCCCGAGCAGCCCTTCGCCGATCGCTTTGACGGACGGAAACAGGGTGGACATCGTTTTGCCGATCCCGGTCGGCGCTTTGGCCAGCAGCTTTTTCTTTTCCATGATCGCCCCGTACACCGACCCGGCCAGCTTTCTCTGCCCTTCGCGGTATGCGGGAAAAGGAAACGGCAGCGCCCGGATGCTCTCATCCCTGAGACGTACATTTTCGAGCCGCAGGGCGGCGTAGGGGGCGTACCGCCTGACGACGCCCGTCACGAAATCCGTCAGCTCGGCGAAGGTGCGGGTGCGCTTGAACCGCCTTTCCTCCCCCGTTTTGGCGTCTACGTAAGTGAGCTGAACGCCCACGCGCTCCAACCCCTGATCCTTTGCTACAATATAAGCGTATACCTCCGCTTGGGCCCAATGGACGGCTCGCCCGTCCTCAAGCATGTCCAGTCCGGCCGAGGTCGATTTGATTTCGTCGACGGTCAGCCCCTCGTCCGTGACGATCAAACCGTCGCATCTTCCTTCGATTTGATATATAATGCCGTCAAACGGGATTTCCGTTTTAAGATATACTTCTTTATGATCCCCTTCCCGGTACGCCCGCTGCACCTGCTGGTGAATCCGGGTGCCCTCATGCATCGCGGCCGGGGTCCGGAAACCGGAATCGATGCTCCCGCTGCTGAATACATATTCCACGAGCGGCCTAACCGAAATATGTACGATGTTGCTTTTCGTTTCTTCGCCAGTCAATGGGATCACCTGTTCCCCTGTTGTTTTTCAATATCATACCACATCGTTCTTCCCGCAGCCTACCTCTCCTTCCCAGAAAAAGGGTGTTCCTTCCAAAAAGTTGTCCAAAATGTTTCCGGAAGCCAAAAAAATATTGCCTGTTTAAAGTATTAAAGGGTTGAAGATTTCCGGCACTCTCGTGTATAATTCTTGTTTAAATACAGATTCATGCTTACAGAATGCGTAAGCCTTAAGTTAGATTTTCTTAATGCTTCAGCATTCTGTAATTTTGAATCCAGGGATAAGGAGAGAAGCCAATGACATTTTTGCATGTAGAACTGCCTGCGGAAAAGAAAGCCAAATCGTATGTCAATGAAGTCTTCGAAACGGTGTGTAAAAGGAACCCGAACGAAAGCGAATTCCATCAGGCCGTCAAGGAAATCCTCGACTCGCTCGTTCCCGTGCTGGCCAAAGAGCCCAAATACATGGAGAACGGCATTCTGGAAAGACTGGTTGAGCCTGAAAGACTGATTACCTTCCGGGTTCCTTGGGTAGACGATCAAGGAATCGTGCGCGTCAACCGCGGCTACCGCGTCCAATTCAACAGCGCTATTGGCCCTTACAAGGGCGGACTTCGCTTTCACCCCTCTGTAAACTCCAGCATCATCAAATTTCTCGGTTTTGAGCAAATTTTGAAAAACTCCCTGACAGGCCAGCCGATCGGCGGCGGTAAAGGCGGTTCGGATTTTGACCCGAAAGGCAAATCGGACGCCGAAGTCATGCGCTTTACCCAAAGCTTCATGACCGAGCTGTACAAATACATCGGATCGGACGTTGACGTTCCTGCCGGCGATATCGGGGTAGGCGCCCGCGAGATCGGATTTATGTTCGGCCAGTACAAGCGCATTCGCAGCGGCAACGAAGCCGGCGTCCTGACGGGAAAAGGCATCACTTACGGCGGAAGCTTGGCTCGTCCTGAAGCGACGGGCTACGGCACGGTATATTTCGTCAACGAAATGCTGAAAGCGAAGGGCGACAGCCTCGAAGGCAAAACGGTCGTCGTTTCCGGCTCCGGCAACGTGGCCATTTACGCCATCCAGAAAGCGAACCAATTCGGCGCGAAAGTCGTGGCATGCAGCGATTCCGCCGGTTACGTGTACGATCCGGAAGGCATCGATTTCGAAACGGTGAAACAGCTGAAGGAAGTCGAAAGAAAACGGATCAGCGAATACGTGAAGCTGCATCCGGGCGCAAAATATTTCGAAGGCTGCTCGGACATCTGGACGATCCCTTGCGACATCGCCCTGCCGTGCGCGACCCAAAACGAAATCGACGAAAACGCGGCGAAGCTGCTCGTAGCCAACGGCGTCAAAGCCGTGGCGGAAGGCGCCAACATGCCTTCGACGCTGGCCGCCATCGACGTATTCCTTGAAAACGGCGTTCTGTTCGGACCGGCCAAAGCGGCCAATGCCGGCGGCGTAGCCGTGTCCGCGCTCGAAATGTCCCAAAACAGCATCCGTACGTCCTGGACGTTCGAAGAAGTCGACGAAAAGCTGCATCAAATCATGATCAACATTTACAACAACAGCGCCCAAGCGGCCGAGCAATACGGCTACCCGGGCAACCTCGTGGTCGGCGCCAACATTGCCGGCTTCGTCAAAGTGGCTGACGCGATGATCGCCCAAGGCGTCATCTAATCCGGTCTCATTCATTTTTTACAAGCATCCGGTTTCCCGGAAGAAATTTGCCCCTTGCGGCAAACCTATTTTCTTCCGGAAGGCCGGATGTTTTTTGTTGTTGGCCGCGAAACGGCTTTTTACCCCGAATTTGCCTTGAAATGTTTTGTCCCCGGTTTTGACTTCTGATCTGGCGAGGGGCATAATATTTTTATTACGATCCGGAATTTTGCAAGTTTTTTTGACTCACGAAGCTCCGAAAATCCGCATCCATCACCTGCTTCGCTGCCCGCTGGGCGGCTAGTTGTTTTTCTCAACGGAGGGAAGTCGTATCGTGTCACGTGAATCCATTGCCCAAATTTTAAAAAAGCCGTTTGCGATCTTTACGATCATTCTGCTGTTGAAGGGGTACCTTGCCTGGGCCGTAACGTTTGGAGATTGGCTGCCCTGGAGGGTGCTGATCACGGAAATCCCTTTCATATGGCTGCTGTTTTGCCTGATCGAATGGTGCGCCTCCAAGCGCAAGCTCATGTCCTATACGATCGTAAACATCATACTCACCGGCGTTTTTTTCGCAGTCATCATGTATTTCAAGTACTACGGCGTCATCGTCAACTACCATGCCTTGGCGCAGGTCAACCAGGTAACCGAGGTCAAAAGCAGCGTGTTCTCGCTGATGGACCCGTATTATCTGCTTGTGTTTGCCGATATTATCGTGCTGCTCGTGCTTTTGCTGAAAAGCCGCAAGGTCAAGGAATGGAGAATCAGCATCAAGCGCAAGCCGAAAAAAAGCGTCGTATCCGTTGTCTTCATCTTGTGCCTGGTCGTCTGCCTGTTTAACATTTTGCCGAACCGGGCCAGCATGAACGAAATCAAAAAAGCCCAGCAAATGGGCATTCTCAACTATGAGGCTTATACGATTTTTTCGCAGAAGAAAGAGCCGCTCATTCCGCTGGAAAACATCCATCAGGCCGACATCGACAAACTGAAGGGCATTACCGTGCCCGACCATCCCAAATATTTCGGGAATGCCAAGGGGAAAAACCTGATCATCATTCAGCTGGAATCGTTCCAGAATTTCCTGATCGGCCTGAAAATCGACGGCAAAGAAATTACGCCGAACATGAACAAGCTTGCCAAGGAGCAGCTCTACTTCTCGAACTTTAACCAGCAAGTCGGACAAGGAAATACGTCGGATGCGGAATTCGTGGTCAACACCTCCTTCTACATTCCGCCGGACGGAGCCGCCACCCAACGTTACGTGGACAAAAAGCTGCCAAGCCTGCCGCGTCTGTTGGAGCAAAACGGCTACAATACGCTTACGCTGCACACCAACAAGGTGCATTTCTGGAACCGGGAGGAGCTGTATTCCTCGCTTGGCTTCCAGCATTATTACGACCAGTCTTATTTCGGGGAAGACGATCTGGTATTCTTCGGCGCTTCCGACGAGGTGCTGTACGCGAAGACGGCCAAGAAGCTGCAGGAGCTCGACCGGGAGGACAAACCTTTTTACGCCCAAATCATCTCGATGTCGGCGCATCACCCGTTTACGATTCCGGCCCGAAAATACAAAATGGAGCTGCCTGAACGTTACCAAGGCACTTTTGTCGGAGACTATATCCGGGCGCAAAATTATGCCGATTACGCTTTGGGGCTTTTCATCGAGGATTTGAAGCAAAAAGGGCTCTGGGACGACAGCCTGATCGTCATATACGGAGACCATATGGGACTGCCGATTTATTCCCTGGACCATGACGATAAAGAGCTCATGAAAGAAATTTACGGGCATGAATATTCGTACACCGACATGCTGAACATTCCGCTGATCATTGCCGGCAGCGGCGTTCCGCACGAGCAAATCCGCGAGGAGGTCGGCGGGCAAACCGACATTATGCCGACGGTGGCCAACCTGCTTGGCGTTTCCTTGAAGGATCACGTCCATTTCGGGCAGGACCTGCTGAACCAGACCTATAATTTGCTCCCGCAGCGGTATTACCTGCCTTCCGGATCGTTCTTGAACGACAACGCGATGTTCATGTCCGGCAGCGGATATGAGGATGGCACGCAATACCCGCTGAGCGGAAACGATTCGATCGGCAAAGGAACGACCAAAGATGAATTCAATCGCGCGCTCAAGCTGCTGAGGCTGTCCGACAGCTACGTGAACCAGCAGCCGCTGAAGTAAGCCCCCGCGCGGCAAATAAGCCCCGCTCCTGATGTCAATCAGGGCGGGGCTTTTTCATATCATTACGGCTAATACGCAAGCTGGTGCAGCAAATCGGTCAGCACCTGAACGCCGGCTTCCAAATGTTCGGGTTCCGTATATTCGAGCGGCGAATGGCTGATGCCTTTTCGGCTCGGGACAAAAGCCATGGCCGTCCGGCAGCAGGCCGCCAAGATTTGGGCGTCGTGGCCTGCGCCGCTCGGCATCCGCCGGTACGGCAAATCCCGCGATCGGCAGATCCGCTCGATGGCATCCGTAAGCTCCGCATCCATGGCAATCGGCGCGGTATTCATCCAACGTTCGGTCTCGATGTCGACGTTGCGCCGCCCGGCAACCTCATGCAGCAGGCCGACGAAATGGGCGCAAGCCTCTTCCAGCTTGGCCCCGTCGGGATGGCGGACGTCCATGGTGAAGAGGACTTCCCCCGGGATGACGTTAGGCGTGCCGGGAATCAGCTCCATGCGCCCGACCGTCGCCACAAGCGGCGCACCGATCTGATCCGCGCCGTCCATGACGGCCGCCACCATCTCGCCGGCCGCCCGCATCGCATCCCTGCGGTACGGCATCGGCGTCGTCCCCGCATGGTTCGCCTCTCCTTTCACGCGGACGGTATAACGCTGCAAACCGACGATTTGCTCGACGATGCCGATCGTTTGCCCTTCCTGCTCCAAGATCGCTCCTTGCTCGATGTGCAGCTCGATAAAGGCGCCGATATCCGTCCGCGCCCCGCGCCCCCGGCTTCCGGGCCCGAAGCCCGCCGCCTTCATCGCCTCCATGAAAGAAATCCCCTGCTGGTCCCGCGCATGCTCCACATCCTTGTAACCCGCAGCGCCGGTCAGAAACGTCGATCCCCAATAGTTATAAGGGAACCGGCTGCCTTCCTCTTCGCAAAAAGCGACGACCTCGATCGTTTTTTTCGGCGCTCCGTATTTCTCGCGCAGGCGGGCCAGCGCCGCGATTCCGGCCACGATCCCGTACGCTCCGTCGTATTTCCCCCCGCGCTGCACGGTGTCCACGTGCGAACCGGTCAAAATGCACTCGCTGTCCGCATCCGTGCCCTGCAGCCGTCCGAACAAATTGCCGGCATCGTCGAAAGCGGGTTCAAGCCCAAGCGATTTCATTTTTTCCGCCAATGCCTCCTGCGCTTCCTTCCAGGAACGCGTATATAAAAGACGGGTCACTCCGCCGTCCGCATCCGCCCCGTAGCGGCCCAACCACTCGATAAGCTGTTCGGTCATCTGCATGTCTTCCTGCTCCAATCCTGTCTCGGTTTTCAAGCTGATGCAAAATATCCCCGCTCATACCGGATTTTCTGCATACTCTTCTTCGCTTCTATACACCATATCACTGCTGCAACAAAATTTCTATGTATACCCGCAAAGCCCTGTTTTCAGGTTTGCCCGGCTCCTTTTTTTCTGTAAATACGAACATTAATGACTATGATATTGCACAAAGTTCGCTTTTTCCTTTGACGCGTTCAAAATGTACATGGTATAGTTACAAGGCAGAAGACGAAAACACAACCAGACAAAGGAGTCCTCCAGCAATCATGAACAGCACGAGATTATCTTGGTTAGACCGCTTTTTTAAGCTCAGCCATTATAAGACGAACGTGAAAACCGAAATTCTCGCCGGTCTCACCACGTTCGTCACGATGGCATACATCATTGTCGTCCAACCGGACTTGATGAAAGCCGCAGGCATGGATCAGGGTGCCGTCATGGTAACGGTGCTGCTGGCATCCGGCCTGTTCAGCATTATTATGGGACTTTACGCGAAAAGGCCGTTTGGCGTAGCGCCCGGCATGGGCGGAAACGTATTTTTTGCCTACAGCATCGTGGCCGCGGGCCTCGCGACATGGCAGCAGGGACTCGGGATGGTGTTCATCTCCGGCGTGGTATTCCTGCTGCTCACCTTCTTGGGGCTGCGCGAAACGATATCCCGCATCATTCCTAAAAATATCAAGCATGCCATTGGCGCGGCCGTCGGTTTGTTCATCATCGGCACCGGCTTTGCCAATGCAGGCATCATCGTACAAAACAAAACCGGAACGCTCACGCTCGGCAGCTTGCATTCGCCGACCGTGCTGCTTTCCCTGATCGGGCTGGTCATCATCATCGGCCTGATGGCGCGCAAATTAAAGGCGGCCGTTTTCATCGGGATCATCATCACGTCCGCCATCGGGATACCGATGGGCATCACGAAGCTTCCGCATTCCTTCGGGGATTTATTTTCCCTGCCGCCGGATCCGTCTTCGATCATCTTTCAGGTCGATATTCCCGGTGCCTTGAAGCTTGCGTTTTTCCCGCTGATGTTCACCTTTTTCACGGGGGAGTTTTTCTCTACTATGGGCACCGTGCTCGGCGTAGGAGCGAAAGCGAACCTGCTCGACAAGGAAGGGAACCTTCCGGATATCAAAAAGCCGTTTATCGTCGACGGGATCGCGACGGTGGGCGGATCCTTGCTCGGACAAACGACCATCACGACTTACATTGAATCCGCGAGCGGCGTCGAAGCCGGCGGACGCACGGGCCTGACTGCCGTCACGACGGGGGTTGTGTTCCTGCTCGCTTTGTTCGTTACGCCGCTCATCCTGCTCATTCCTAGCGCGGCTACGGCTCCGGCCCTGATCGTCATCGGCTTGTCCATGCTCGCCACGCTGAAGAACATCGATATGGAAGAATGGGAAGAATTCCTTCCCGCTTTGCTCACCGTCATCTCTGCGGGACTTACGTTCAGCCTGGCGAACGGTATCGTATTCGGCATTTTGTCTTACGTCGTCATCAAAGTATTCCTGGGCAAATTCCGCGATATCCATATCGGGTTATGGATTTTGTGCATTCCGCTTATCTACTACCTCTGGCTCAAATAATCTGGGATAAGGAGATCGATTCAGCATGAACCGCAAACTTATTGCCGCCGCGCGCGGCGATCATCCACTGGATTTAGCGATCAACAACATTCGGCTGGTCAACGTTTTTACCGGCGAAATTTACCCGGCTGCCATCGGCATCGCGGACGGCACCATCGTTCACGTCACCGCGCCGGGCGAAACGGAGCTTGAAGCCAACGAAACCATCGACGGGCAAGGCAAGTTCGCCGTTCCCGGACTGATCGATACGCATTTGCACATCGAAAGCAGCATGCTGACGCCGGCCCATTACGCGGAAGCCGTGCTGCCTCACGGCACGACGCTGATCGTGACCGATCCGCATGAAATCGGCAACGTCCTGGGCGAGGAAGGCGTTCGTTACATGGTCGAAGCCAGCAAGGTGCTGGACCTGCGCGTCATGACGCTGGCGCCGTCCTGCGTGCCGTCCGCCCCGGCGGTCGAAACGGGCGGAGCCGATTTCACGCCCGAGGTCATCGAACGCATGTTGACCTGGGACGGCATCGACGGCGTGGCCGAAGTGATGAACTATCACGGCGTCATTCACGAGGACCCGCGCATGATGGGCATCCTCGAAGCCAATGAACGCGCCGGCAAAATTCCGCAGGGACACGCGCCGACGGTCGTCGGCCGCGAGCTGTCGGCATACCTCGTCGCCGGACCGGACTCCGACCATGAATGCCGCACCATGGAAGAAGCGATCGCCAAACTTCGCGCCGGCATGATCGTGGACATTCGCGAAAGCTCCTTTTCGCTGAATATGGCCGAAGTCGCCAAGGCGATCGCCGGCAAAGGGTACCTGCCGAACGTTACGCTCTGCACCGATGACGTGCTGGCATCCGACCTGATCGACCGGGGCCATATCAACCACGTCGTGGTCCGTGCCATCGAAGAAGGCATTCCGGCCGTGGACGCCATCCGCTATGCGACGCTGAACGCCGCAAACCGCCTGAACCGCAAGGATGTTGGAGCCATCGCTCCGGGACGCCTTGCCGACATCGTGCTGGTCGACGCGCTTGAAACGATGAACGTCTCCGACGTTTTCATCGGCGGCGAAGCGATCGTCAAAGAAGGCAGGCTGATCAAACGCCAGCAGCATCTGGAGCCGCCGCAGGCGTATTTGCAAACCGTGCACCTGCCGGAAATCCACGCCGACGATTTGCGCCTCGACGTCGACGACCCGAACGCCACCGAAGCGCGCGTACGCGTCATCGAATACGATTTTGCGCCCGGCCTTCCTACCGGATTCATCGAAACCGTGCTGCCGGTCAAAGACGGACAGCTTGTCCCGGAAGCATATGACGGACATAAAGGGCCTCTGAACCGCGTTGCCGTATGGCATCGCCACGGGCTGAACAACAATAAGGCGCTCGGGCTGACGGCAGGCTTCGGCATTATCGAAGGCGCGGTAGCGACGACGGTTGCCCATGACAGCCACCATCTGGCCGTGCTTGGCGTCAACACCGACGATATGGTCATGGCGGCCAACGAGCTGCGCAAGCGCAACGGCGGCATGATCGCCGTCAAAAACGGCAAGGTGATCGCATTCCTTCCGCTCCCGCTTGCAGGGCTGATGAGCTTGGAGGAAGGCGAAACCTTCGCGCCGAAAATCAAAGAATTCATCGAGATCATCCAGGCCGAAGTCATGCCGGGCAAAAACCCGATCCACCGCATGATCGTCGTCACGCTCCCGGTCATTCCGGCAGCCAAAATTACCGATCTTGGCTTGGTGGACGTCAACAAGCAGGAGCTTGTCCCGCTGATTATCGAAACCAAATAATCCTTTGAACCATAAAAGCCCCCGGGACCGCGCCGGACGTCCAACGTCCTTGCGGTTCGGGGGCTTCTTTTTTCGATCCGGCGCCGATTCCGGTTTTGCTTACACGACCGGCTGGTCTTCCGCTTTTTCCGGCACAGGGGACAAATAACGCTCCACAAAACGGCTTATGCGATACGCATACTCCTTTTTGTCAACAAAATAGGCATTCGCATGGACCGCGGCAGGCACGACATACAAATCGGTTTCTCCTCCGGCCGCCGCTGCGAGGCGATGGACCATTGGAAAAGGAACAAACGCGTCCTTGTCCCCATGGATGAACAAAATGGGAAGGCGCGTTTTGGCGACCTGCTTCAAGGCCGAACCTTCACCGAAAAAATAACCTGCCCGGAGCTTGCACACCAGACTGGTTACAGGCAATAGCGGAAACGGCGGCAGCTTGTACATCTGCTTCAGCTGGTACGTCAAAATGTCCTTGATCGAAGTGTAGGCGCAGTCGGAGACGATGCATTTTACCTGGTCGGGGAGCTGCTCGCCGCTGGCCATCAGCACCGTTGCCCCGCCCATCGAGACGCCGTGCAGCGTTATCTGCATGTCGGGCCCGCTTCGCTCCAAAATATAACGGATCCACTGCACGACGTCCCTGCGGTCATGCCAGCCGAAACCGATGTAATCGCCGCCGCTTTGCCCGTGTCCGCGGTTATCCGGCATCAGGACATGGAAACCCATGTCGCTGTACAGCTTGGCGAAAGCGCCCATTTCCCGTCCTTGGCTGTTATATCCGTGTACCACGATCGCCGTCCGGTTCGACGGCCGGGGCGCAGGGATGTAATATCCCGTCAGCGGCAGCCCGTCCTCTCCTTGAATATGCACGGTCTCGACAGGCTGGCTGCTCAGCCATTCCTCCGCGTGTTCCCACGGATGATCCATTTTTACCAGCGCCGGATCGGTTTCCAGGAAATCTTTCCGGCTTCGTTTGATGCCTACATTATAGCAATATATGCTTGCTCCGAAAAGAAGCAGCAGGATGACGATCACGCATAAAAAGACGATCATTGCCGCGGTCATGTTTTCCTCCTTACCGAAATTGCGATCGAGCCACTGTAAATATGTACCTTTTAAAAATACCACTTGCCGCGGCCTTTCACAATGATTGCCCCAATCAAAAAAACAGCCCGCGGCTTATGTCCGCTGCGGCTGCTTTTTGAGGCTCGGAGCTCCGCTTCAGGAGTCTCCTTTATTTTGCTGTTTGCGCGCCATGGCCCGCAGCGCTTCGCGGTAAGCATCGTCGGAGCTGGGGTCCGGCTTGGCTTCGGCCTTCTCCTGCCGGACTTCTTCCGGAGCATACCCCGCAAACTTGCGCAGAGCCTCGCGATAAGCCCGGTCCCCTTCGCTTGCGGACCGGTGCGCCTCCGATTCGGCTTCCGCCAGCGCCGTCCGGTCCGCGGCTCTTGGCGCGACCGTCCTTGAAGGTTCAGACGGAGCCGCGGCCGGGGGCCCGACCTCCGGAGGAAGATCCTGAATGGACATCGCAGGCGGAGCTTCGGGCGTTTCAGCCGCTTCTTGCTTTGCAGGTTCCTTTATTTCCTTGCGTTTGCCGGCCCGTTTGCCGGCACGGGAGTTATAGACGAAAAGAAAAACAAGCGCTGCAATGGCGAGCACCACGAATGCAATGACCATCGTTCATTCACCCTACCTTGAGGCCGATGAAGCAACCAGCCGTTTGGTTACCTCAGCCACCCGTCTGCCCAAAGCGCGCCCAAGGATCAAGTCGTTTTCGCTTGGCAGGTTTTTCGGATCGTCATCGGACAGCTCGACGGGGCAGGTGACGCCAACGCCGTAATAAGAGCCGTACAGGGCATTTTCCGGAATGTCGCTCGGGAGCCCGACGATGATCATGCCGTTATGAAGCATCGGCGTAATCAGGTTGATTAACGTCGACTCCAGGCCGCCGTGAACGGTAGCGGTCGTGCAAAATACGCCGCCCACTTTTCCGATCAGCTTGCCCTGGGCCCATAAATACCCCAGACGATCGATCCATGTTTTCAGCCCGGCGCTGATCGTCCCGAAATGCCCCGGGCAGCCCCAGATGATGGCGTCCATGCCTTCCAGCTTGTAAATATCCGCCTCATTGACATGGGCAATCTCCGTTTCCGCTCCTTCGACTTCGCGGGCGCCTTCGGCCACGGAACGGGCAAGCGCTTCGGTATGTCCGTTTTCGCTGTCATAAACCACGTATATTTTCATGCGGATGATCCCCCTTACTCATGCTTTGATTCCTTATTTATCCCCATTCCCTTTTCATTTATCCATAGGCATGGCGGCCGGATGCAAAAATCGACAATGCTGAATATGCTTTCCCCATTTAGGGGATGCTCACTTTATCTGGCTGCAACCAGCTACCCAAGATTCAGGAGGAGACTAACACGTATGAACTCTCGCGCACTTCTCGTCAATGTTCTTGTCGTCATCATCGTGCTCGCGTTGGGCGGTGCGGCGATCTACTATTACAACCAGACGTCGAATTACGTGAAAACCGACAATGCGCAGGTAACGGGACAGGCCGTTTCCATTAACGCGCCGGCTGCCGGAAAGCTGGCGAGCTGGAACGGGCAGGTCGGGCATTATTACCAAACGGGCGAAGTGGTGGGAAGCATCGTCGCGCAAGGAACCCGCACGGACATTACGTTTCCGCTCAGTTCCACGATCGTACAGCAGAACGCTCTTCCCCATACGTATGTCGCGCCCGGCACGACGCTGGCAAGGGCTTATAATTTGAACAATCTGTGGATCACCGCCAACATTGAAGAAACGAAGCTGGACAAAATCAAAGTCGGACAAACGGTCGACGTCTATGTCGATGCCTTTCCGGATACGACGCTGACGGGCAAAATCGATCAAATCGGACTGGCGACCGCTTCGACGTTTTCGATGTTTCCAACGACGAATTCCAACGCCAACTACACGAAAGTGACGCAAGTCGTTCCGATTATTATCACGATCGAAGGCTACAAAGGTCTCGGGCTCGTTCCCGGCATGAACGCTACCGTCCGAATCCACATTTAGCGAGGGGGCTTTCCTGCCATGGCAAACGCAAAGGAATTTCATATGGGGCGAACGCTCACCGTCCTGCTGCTGGGAGCCTTTGTCTCCATTTTGAACCAAACGCTTCTGAACGTGGCCATCCCCCATTTGATGAATGAATTCAACGTGTCGGCCACGACCGTCCAGTGGCTCTCCACCGCGTATATGCTCGTGAACGGCGTGCTCGTGCCGGTGACGGCGTTTCTGATCGAATCGTACGGAACGCGCGCCTTGTTCATGTCCGCCATGGGCCTTTTTACCGCCGGGGCGGTCATATGCGCCGTCAGCAACTCGTTCGTGATCATGCTCGTCGGGCGGATCATTCAGGCGAGCGGCGCGGGCATCATTATGCCTGTCGTCATGAACGTGTTTCTGACGGTGTTTCCCCCGGAAAAACGGGGAACCGCGATGGGGACGATGGGCATCGCCATGATGTTCGCCCCCGCGGTCGGCCCGACGCTTTCCGGCTGGATCGTGGAGCATTACACGTGGCGCATTTTGTTCATCATGGTCATCCCGCTTGCCGTGTTGGACATTTTGTTCGCTTTCCGGTGGCTGACGAACGTCAACAAGCTGACCAAACCGAAGTTCGATTTTTGGGGAGTCGTCTTTTCCACGCTTGGTTTCGGCGTGCTTCTGTACGGCTTCAGCTCGGCGGGAGACAAAGGCTGGACAAGCGGGATCGTGCTTGGCTCGCTGTTCGTCGGCCTCGTCTTTATCGCGTTGTTCGTCGTGCGCGAGCTGAACATGAAGGTTCCGATGCTCGATTTTCGGGTGTTCCAGTACGATATCTTTACGTTTTCCACCATTATCGGCGGCCTGGTCAACATGGCGATGTTCGGCGCGATGCTGCTGCTCCCGATTTACCTGCAAAACATCCGGGGCTTCACGCCGCTCCAGTCGGGGCTGCTATTGCTGCCCGGCGCTTTGCTGATGGGCGTCATGTCGCCGATCTCCGGCGCGATTTTCGATAAAACCGGGGCCAGGCCGCTTGCGATCGTCGGTCTCATCATCACGGCGCTGACGACGTTCGAATTCAGCAAGCTGACGTCGGACACCACCTTCTCCCACCTGATGCTGCTGTACACGGTGCGCAGCTTCGGCATGTCGCTGATCATGATGTCCGTGCAGACCGAAGGACTCAACCAGCTTCCCCCTCGGCTTGGGGCCCATGGCACGGCGATGTCCAATACGATGCGGCAGGTGGCCGGTTCGATCGGGACCGCGCTGCTCGTGACGGTCATGTCCACGCGCACGACGATCCACGTTGAGCAGTCGGCGGAGCTGTATACGCCAAACAATCCGTTTTTGACCGAAAACCTGGCCGCGGTCAGCCAAAACATCTCCGCCGCGGCCGGTGTGCCTGCCGAAACCGGATACGCCCTGGCGCTTCAAAGCGTCATTGGCGTCGTGACCGAAAAGGCAACGATCGAAGGGATCAACGACGCCTTTATCGTGGCGACCTGGATCGCCGTCATCGCATTGGTGTTGTCCTTCTTCCTGCGCCGGGCGCGGAAAGGCAAAAGGACCAAACCCGCGAAATAATATTCCGAACGCCCAGGAAGGCTTGATGACGAAAAACGCTCCCGCATATGGGGATACCCCCCGCGTGCTGGAGCGTTTTTTTATTGTCCAAAGCGGCAGGACGAAGCCGGGCATGCCTCCATCGACGCCACGAATTTTATCCGCAAGTTCAAAAAAAAACGAGGGGCCGACTCCGATCCAATACCGGACCGTCGTCCGCGCCGAACGCCCCCGCGAAGAAGCGAGTTTGTAGCGCTTGCCCCTCATACGAACCTGCATTCCGGGAAGGAACGGCAGGTTTTCTTTATTTTTTCACGCCCCATGCTTTCAGGATCGCGTCATGCACGTACGTGTTTTCGTGCACGCCCGTAAAGAGCTCCGCGCCGCTTCCCATGGCCGTCAGCGGAATGTCCGCCCCGGTATGCCCGGAAGTCGTCCAATCGACGTAAAACTGCTCTTTCGAGCCGTAAATGCTGAACGGTCCGTCCTCTTTCGAAATGCCGTCGCCGGATTCGTCTTTCTCGTCGACGGGCTCGAGCGAAAAGCCGCCGGTTTCATGGTCGGCCAGCACCAGCACGAGGGTGTCCGGGTGCTTTTTCGCGAATTCTTTGGCGACGCCTACCGCTTTGTCCAGCTCCTGCCCGGCTTTGATCGTCAGCTTCGCGTTGTTTTCATGCGCCATTTCGTCGGTTCCTTCCTCTTCAACCATCAGGAAAAAGCCTTCTTTGTTGGTGGACAGCGTGTCCAGCGCCTTTTGCGTCATGTCTTTAAGCGAAACGACAGGGTTGTATACGTCCCCTTCGCCTTCCGGATTTTGCTGGAACATCTCCTCGTTGGCGAACAGCCCGAGGATTTTTCCGTTTTTCGCCTTTTGCAGCTCTTCTTTGCTCGTTACGTATTGATAGCCGAGTTTTTTCGCGTGATCGACGAGATTGCCTTCCGTGCCTTTGCTTTCTTCTTTAGGATCTTCGGCCGGATGATCCGGGAATTTGCCCGGATTTCCCGCAGGGTACCAGAAGTCTTCTCCGCCGCCGAGCAGCACGTCGACTTTGCTGTTATCCAGATACTGTTTGGCGATTTTGCTTTGCTGCGAACGGTCTTCGACGTGAGCGCCGAATGCGGCCGGCGTGGCGTCCGTAATTTGGCTCGTCGTCACGAGGCCCGTCGATTTGCCGAGGCCTTTTGCCACTTCAAGCAGCGTTTTGGCCGGTTTTTTGTTGGCGTCGACGCCGACCGCGCCGTTATACGTCTTCACGCCACTGGCGATCGCCGTGGCGGCTGCCGCGGAGTCGGTCACCGCGGACGTGGAGTGGGTACGCAAAAATGCGGAATAAGGCATGTCGTCCATCTGCAGCTTGCCGTTCAGACCCACCGTGTTCAAACGAATGGCATCGCGCTGGGACGTTCCCATGCCGTCGCCGACGAACAAAATGACGTTTTTCGCTTTGGCGGGCGGCGCCGCGTTCCCTTTCGCTTGAACGGCTCCCCCGGATACGATAAGGCTGGCTGCCGCCGTCAGGCACAGCGCGGCTTGCACGATACTGCGTTTCTTTTTGCTCATCATAATTCCTCCTTCATATCGTTCCTGCTAGGGTTAGTATAGAAGGAAACTATGAAAAGAAATGAAGAGAAATGTAAACGCAATGTTTAATTGCATCCTTTTGCTTGCGCGCTTTCTTTTTTTCAATTTCAACTGGCCGGGAGATTATGATATATTTCATATGGAGACAGGTCCGTTTCTTGCGGCCGGTTTCGGCCCGGTAACGAGCCTTGGAATCGAATATGAACTCACGAGTGGTGAAGGAGGAAATGCAAGTGGAATTCAGAATCGAAAAAGACACCATCGGCGAAATTAAAGTTCCCGCGGACAAGCTGTGGGCAGCCCAAACGCAGCGGAGCTTTGAAAATTTCAAAATCGGTACGGAGAAAATGCCGCTGGAGCTGATCCGCGAATTTGCGATCCTGAAAAAAAGCGCGGCGCTCGCGAATAAAGAGCTGGGCAAACTGAACGCCGAAAAAGCCGATGCGATCGTGGCGGCGGCCGACGAGGTGATCGAAGGCAAGCTGAACGAACACTTCCCGCTGGCCGTATGGCAAACCGGAAGCGGCACCCAATCGAACATGAACGTCAACGAGGTGATCGCGAACCGCGCCAACCAAATGCTGCAGGAAAAAGGCAGCGAGCAGCGCGTGCACCCGAACGACGACGTCAACAAATCGCAAAGCTCGAACGACACGTTCCCGACAGCGATGCATATCGCGGCCCTGATTGCCGTCGAGGATCAAGTCCTCCCCGCAATCGCCAAGCTGAAGGAAACGTTCCGCACGAAAAGCGAAGAGTTTATGGATATCATCAAAATCGGCAGAACGCATCTGCAGGACGCCACTCCGCTTACGCTCGGCCAAGAAATCAGCGGCTGGCACCGGATGCTGGAAAAAAGCGAAGGCATGATCCGCACAAGCATCGAATCGCTGCGTGAGCTGGCCATCGGCGGAACCGCGGTCGGCACGGGCATCAATGCGCATCCGAAATTCGGCGACATGACGGCGGCCAACATCAGCAAGCTGACGGGCAAAACCTTCACCTCCGCCGCAAACAAATTCCATGCCCTCACCAGCCATGACGAGCTCGTGTATGTTCACGGCGCGCTGAAAGCGCTTGCCGCCGATCTCATGAAAATCGCCAACGACGTGCGCTGGCTGGCCAGCGGTCCGCGCTGCGGCATCGGGGAACTCACCATCCCGGCCAACGAACCGGGAAGCTCCATCATGCCGGGCAAAGTGAATCCGACCCAAAGCGAAGCGATGACGATGGTCGTCTGCCAGGTGATGGGCAACGATGCGGCGATCGGCTTTGCCGCCAGCCAAGGCAATTTCGAGCTGAACGTGTTCAAGCCGGTTATCATCTATAACTTCCTGCAGTCTGCGCGTTTGCTCGCCGATGCGATGGTGTCCTTCAACGACCACTGCGCGGTCGGCATCGAACCGAACCGTGCCGTCATCGAGCGCAACCTGAACCAGTCCCTGATGCTGGTCACGGCGCTGAACCCGCATATCGGCTACGAAAATGCCGCAGCGGTTGCCAAACTGGCGCATAAAGAAGGGCTGACCCTGAAAGAAGCCGCCCTGAAGAGCAACCTGCTTACCGAAGAGCAGTTCGACGCCGTCGTGCGTCCGGAACAAATGATTCATCCGAAAGAATAAAGGAATCTTGATTTAGCAATAAATCAGCCCGTCCGGAATGGACGGGCTTTTATGGTTGGGCTAAACTTTAAGCGTTTGAAGCTCCTAGGGCATGCCTCCATTCGTTCCGAATCGCTTTGATTCGGCTAGCCCACCCGACACACGGTTACGCAGATACGCTTCGGCGCTTTCCCGTCAGCGGCTTCCCGCTGCGCTGGGCATAATATCGGGCGAACTTCACGGAATATGCCAGCATGTAAACGACCAGCAAGGAAGCAAGAATATTCAGAACGATCAGCGACACGTTCATATCGAAGAAATAGGTCAGCACGCCGGTGCCGACGACCGGAACGATGAATCCCGAATATCCGGCGAAATAAAAGGTCGAAACGACCTTCGACCGGGCTTCCGGGTTCGGCAGTTCCCCGGCCAGGCGCAAACTGACCTGGAACGTCCATCCGCTGCCGAGCGCCTGAATCAAAACGCCCGCCCAGAGCAAGCCGATGCTTCCGGTCGAACCCGAAAAGACGACCAGCCAGGCCCCAAGGGACAGCAAGGCGATGCCTACGCGCAGACGGTGGACCGGGTGTTTGACGAACGGCAGCAGCTGCAGCAGAGCGCCGCCTCCAAGCAGCAGCAAAATCAGTAGCCCGGATACCGACAAGTTCGACGAATGAAGGACGCCTTTCACAAACGAAGGAATCAAGGACAGGATGATGCCGTTCAGCGTAAACAACGTAAAAATAGGCAGTGCGCTGAAGGACCAGAACGGACGGCGAATATCGTCGGGAACCCCGAGGGAAACCGGTGCCGGGGGCGTTTTGGCAAGCTGCTTGCGAGCCTCGAAGTCCCGGTCTTTTAACGTTTCAAGCGTGATCAGCCCGCTGAGCAAAAACAAAGTCAAGATCCAGAACGGCACCCTGAGCGGCATCAGATGGAGATATTGAATGACTAGTCCGGTTATGGCCGGTCCCAGACCAAATCCGACGGACACCGTCATTCCCGATAACATAAGCGCCTTGCCCGTTTGCTCCTTGCGGGTTTGCTGCAGCAGGAAGGCCACGGACGTTCCCGTAAAGATGCCGTACGCGATGCCTTCCAAAATTCTGGCGGCATAGACCAGCCACGCCTGCTGGCTCCCCATAAAGACAAGCGTGGCAATGATGGATAACCACATGCTAAAGCGCAAAACCCTTTTAAGTCCCCAGCCGCTCCCTCTGGACCCGGAAATGAGCAGGGACGGGAGCAAAAACAGCGCATAAACCGCAAATAGGACCGTGATTTGCAAACTGCTTAACCGATAATGCTCCTGATAAAGCGGAAATAAAGGCGAAGTAAACGTCGTCCCGATGGACATCATCAGAATAACCCATAACATGCGTTTCATAAGATTCTCTCCTTTTTTGGAATGTTCGTTCAAGAAAACGAGACAAAAAATCGTCTATCGCCCCCACTTTCAAAGATTGACAGACGTATTTTTGCAAATTTCAGAAAAGCGTTGTTGACGAAAAAAATACTTGA
>Ga0180220_1000791_pt1 | contig 28656 bp, 30 predicted proteins | sample eDN5th37CBELigBY_FD_151335 | JGI IMG/M metagenome (GOLD analysis project Ga0180220, IMG submission 151335) | Enriched backyard soil microbial communities from Emeryville, California, USA - eDNA 5th pass 37_C BE-Lig BY (version 2) (version 2) | ecosystem: Environmental > Terrestrial > Soil >... | reverse complement strand
TGGCGCCCGGTGGAATCCCAGCCGCCACCGGGATTGGCGGGCAACATCACGCTGACCTGGGCATGCGCCGCGCCCGCGCACAGCGCAGCCGCGACCGCCAGCGATTTTAGCAAGCGGGTAACTTTCATTCCGTTCTCCTGGAGTTCTGGCCGATATGCATGGACGTTATGCCATGCTTGCCGGCAGAGTAAGCCCGCCTCCGGTAACTGTCAATGCCGTTTATTTTAAGCCGATCATCATAATTCCGACGCGGTGGCTTCAGCCCTCGCATCTGAAGCGAGGCCAATCAGTCAATGGATGCCCCTGCTTGCTCGACAACCTTGGCCCACTTCATGTACTCGGCTTCGATATACGCCTGAAACCCTTCAGAATCGCGCAATGTTTTTGTAGCCCCCAACGAAAGTAGTTTTTCTTCAAACTTAGGCGTATCGACGATCTCATAGATCGCCTTATTAAGCTTATGGATGATTGAGTCGGGTGTGCCGCTGGGAGCCAGTACCCCAAACCAGGCGCCGATCTCAAAGCCTGGATAGCCGGACTCGATCATCGTCGGCACATCAGGTAGCCGCGGACTACGCTCGGCGCTGGTTACAGCCAGGGCACGCAGTTTCCCGCTCTGGATGAGAGAGATCGAGGTCGGAAGGTTGTCAAACATCATCTGCACCTGGCCGCCGACAATATCTGTCAACGCCAATGCACTGCCCCGATAGGGAACGTGTGTCATCTCAAGCTGTGCCATCGACTTGAACAGCTCGCCTGAGAGGTGGATAGACGAGCCTGGACCGGACGATGCAAATGTCATGTGCTTTCCTTTGCCATTCGCAATTAACTCTTTCACTGATTTTGCAGGTTCGGCTGCATTGACGACCAATACATTGGGCACCGTTGCAATTAATGTGATCGGCGCGAAATCCTTCAACGTGTCATACGGAATGTTCTTGTAAACACTCGGATTTATGGCTTGCGTTCCGATGGTTCCCACTAATAATGTATAACCATCGGCTTCGCTCTTGGCAACCTGATCGGCGCCTATATTGCCTGAAGCACCCGGCTTGTTTTCAACCACGACTGTCTGTCCGATCGCCTTTCCCAGTTCGGGGGCGATGAGCCGGGCCACAACGTCCGTATTCCCGCCTGGTGCGAATGGAACAATAAGCCTGACTGGTTTCTCCGGCCACTGGGCGGCCACGGCACTTGATGGCAAGCCCGTCAAAGCAGTAATAAGCGAAAACATACCGCACAAATTAGTGAGATTTCTCGATAACATGGATTTCATCTCCGACTTGTTGACTTATAAATGTGATGGTTACAGGCCGCATCACTGTCAAGCGGCCCTTACCCGTTACTATTGCCAGCCCCATTGCTGTTGAACAAGGCAACGAGCGCATCTGTTGCTTTAGCGAGCAGCCCTTGATCGGAGCCCACGGCGACGAAGGCAGCACCGTCTTCTACATAGCGACGCGCATCCGTTTCCACCGGCGCCAGAATGCCCCAGGGCACGCTCAGTTGCCGAAGCAGGCGAGTGGCTTGCTCTATGGCTTCACGAACCTTCGGATGACCCGGATTCCCTGGAAAGCCCATATCCGCTGAGAGATCACTAGGGCCGATGAAGACGCCGCTCAGGCCCCGTGTCTTCGCAATCGCCGCAAGATTGCTCAAACCTTTACGGGTTTCGATCTGCGCCACGATACGGATATGCGTTTCGCATTCGGCAATGTATTCGGGCGTGCGGCCAAAGCGGTTTGCGCGTGAGGATATGGTCAACCCGCGAACGCCATTGGGCGGATAACGGCTGGCGGCAACGGCGCGTTGCGCCTCTTCCGCGGTTTCAACGAACGGAATGAGCAAGGACTGCGCTCCGATATCCAGCAAACGCTTGATCTTCACCGGGTCATTTGAATCGGGGCGGACTACGCAACTGACCGGGTATGGCGCGATGGCTTGAAGCTGAGCGTAGACATCACGTAAATCGTTGGGAGCGTGCTCCATATCCAAAAGAAGCCAATCAAAGCCGGCTCCCGCACAGAGTTCAGCGGTGACCGGACTGCCAAGGCTGCACCACAGGCCGAACTGCGCGTCTCTATGGCTGTCCTTGGAAAGAAAATCGTTCTTGAAGGGTTTATAGCGCTTCATTTTGAATCCATACTGTTCGTTTGGGCGGCGCAGGCTTGGCTGAGGCGATCACATGCTTTGATGATTTGTTCGTCGGAGGTCGCGAAAGACAGCCTGAGATGTCCGGGCGAACCGAATGCGCTTCCGGGCACGACTGCCAGGCCATGGTTGTCCAGAAGGTATTCCGAGAAAGCGGTATCGGATTGGCGCTTCAGGACGCCGGCGCCGCCAAGATTGGCGATGGCATCGGCAACGTTCACAAAGAGATAGAACGAGCCTTCGCTTGGAATAAATCGCAAGCCTTGTATGCCGGCCAAGCGATCGCATAACAAGCGATGACGAGCACGGTAGACCGGTGCCATAGGCTTGATCAGACTTGCCGAATTCGACAGCGCGCTGACTGCGGCGGCCTGCGAAACCGTATTGGGCGAGCCGCTCGTTTGCGACTGCACCGTCTCCATCGCTTCGATCAACTTGCGGTGTGACGCCGCAAAGCCCAGGCGCCATCCCGTCATCGCGTAAGCCTTGGATACACCATTCACAAGAATGGTGCGCGATGCCAGGTCGGGGCAGACATTCAAAATATTCAACATGGTCTTACAACCCACCAGCACATGCTCGTAGATGTCATCGCTGATCACCGCCAACTGAGGATGCCTTCTTACGACCTCGCCAATGGCGCGCAACTCGTCTTCACCATACATCGCGCCGCTTGGATTGCCAGGACTGTTGAGAAAAAGCACTTTACTTCGGGGCGTGATTGCATCTTCGAGTTGCTTTGCAGTAATACGAAAACCGCTCTCGATGGAAGTCTGGAGAAAACGCGGGACACCCTCGCAGAGCAGTGTGACATCAGCATAGGTAACCCAGTACGGTGTTGGGATCAGGACCTCGTCACCGGAGTCGACCAGAGCAGCAATGGCGTTGTGGATGGCCTGCTTGCCGCCCGTGGTCACGATCACCTCATCGGCGGAGTAATCCAAGTTGTTCTCGCGTTGTAGCTTGGCTGCAACGGCTTCTCTTAGAGCTTTCGTCCCCGCCGTAGGTGTGTAACGCGTCTGGCCTGCATCCATGGCTGCTTTAGCTGCCGCACGCACCAAAGCCGGCGTGTCGAAGTCAGGTTCGCCCACACCCATGTTGACGATGTCAAAACCTTCAGCCTTCAGCGCCGCCGCACGCGCGCTTAACGCCAGCGTGGCTGCCGGCCTGATCGCAGCGATGCGTTCTGCAAACAAGATGTTGGCGGCGCTTGTTCTCATTCTTACTCCACAGTTTGGTGTAGCACGAATGATATCCAATAGGCTGGTCTATTAGCCGTATACACTATTAAAATACGAAATAAAGCTATAAATGTAATGTTCTACTTTGAGATTAAGCTCATTCTTAGCATTTTTTTCAGTTTTCTATCTTGAGGACGAACGAATATGTCACGAACTACCGACACAGGTGCTGCACCGCTCGACAAAACCAACACCAAGTTGGTGTCCCTGTTACAACAGAATGCTCGCATTTCAAACGCCGACCTGGCGAAGGCAGTGCATTTATCGCCCACGCCGTGCCTGCGACGCGTCAAAGAGCTCGAAGCGTCAGGTGTAATTACGGCATACCGTGCCATAGTCGACCGCCGCAAGCTGGGCTATGGCGTTCGAGCGTTCATTGGGGTAACACGGGACAAAAATTTTGACCGCCGAAAACTCTGGCATCACATGACCGTGTTTCCGGAAATCGTAGGCTGTTACGTAGTCAGCGGAGAATTCGACTTACTGCTTGATGTAGTCGCAAAAGATCTGGATGCATACTCAAACTCATTGCTCGAAAAGATTCTAAGCGTACCGGGGGTTCTAAACGTCCGGAGCATGTTCATACTGCGTGAAATGATGTCCAATGTGCCCCTGCCTCTGGAGAGTTGAGCGAAGGGCCCACTACTTTGAACCCACCGTTTCCAGTCAACTAACTTTTCTCTCACCTTATGCCAACAGATTACGTTTCGCGTCGCATCCCAGCCGCCGCATGAGGGCCTTATGGCTACTTACGTAGACTGAAACAGATCAGTAGTGTTCCCCTGGGGCGCTCGGCCGCGCAGAGTGGCGCCGTCCGCTGCCTCGTCGCCCCGAACCTTCCAGCCAAAGCGCGGATAACGGGCGAATAGCTCGAGATAATGGACGATATAGCCCGATGGCAACCGGGCTCCTCCTGTGCTATCGAGGCAATGCGGGGCGATCCCGCCATGGGACCGCCCCGCATTGCGATGGCCTGCTTACGTAGGCAGCCGTCAAGTCGCTTGCGGACTGGGCTTGTTGTAGCCGGCCGGCTTGTTCATGGCGGCCGCGCTGATGGCGGATATGACGCCCACGATTATCGTGTACCCAACGACCAGCCACGGCTCGCCATCGTTGGCATGCAAGAGGTAGGTGGCGATCATGGGGGTGATGCCGGAGGCGAAGATGCCCGAGAACTGGTAGACGAAAGAAATGCCGGTGTAGCGCACTTCCGTGTCGAACAGTTCGCAGAACAGCGCGGCTTCAGGCCCGTACACCGATGCGTACAGTATGCCGAACGGAATGACGATGGACAGCCAGATGACCATCAGGTTGTCGCTGTTCGTGCTGATCAGCCAGAAGGCGGGCAGCGACGACAGGCCGGTCAGCAGAGAACCCCAGAAGTAAACGCGGGTGCGGCCCAGGCGGTCGGAAAGGTGACCGAAGAAGGGAATGGTAAAGCACATGACCACTGCGGACGCCATGACGCCGGTCAGCGCCTCGGTGCGCGACAAGTCCAGATTTCTGGTGAGATAGCTGATGATGAAGACGCCGAAGATGTTGAAGAACACCCCATCGATGTAGCGCGCGCCCATACCCTTGAGGATGTTGGCCGGAAAGCGCTGGATCATATCCATGAAGGGAATCTTGCGTTCGGCGTTCTCTTTCTTGACCTTCTCGAATTCCGGGCTTTCCTTGATGGTCAGGCGGATGTACATGCCCACAAACACCAGGCCGGCCGACAACAGGAAGGCGATGCGCCATCCCCATGCCAGGAACTGCTCGTCGGTGAGCAGCGCCGACAATAGCGCCACGACGCCGGAAGCCAGGCACAGGCCTATTGCCAGACCCACTTGCGGCCACGATGCAAAAAAGCCTCGGCGCTCCTTGGGCGCATATTCATAGGCCATCAAGACAGCCCCGCCCCACTCTCCGCCCAAGCCTATGCCTTGGAAGATACGGCACAAGAGCAGCAAGATGGGCGCCCAAATGCCTATGGAGGCATATGAAGGAATAAGGCCTATCGCCACTGTGGCCACGCCCATGATGATGAGCGTCATCACCAGCATGCTTTTGCGGCCGATCTTGTCGCCAAAGTGGCCGAAGATCACGCCGCCCAGCGGGCGCGCGACAAAGCCCACCGCAAAAGTGGCATAGGCCAGCAAAGTGCCCACATAGGCATCATCGCTGGGAAAGTACAGCTTGTTGAATACCAGGCCCGCTACGACCCCGTACAGAAAAAAATCGTACCACTCGATCGTCGCGCCTATTACCGAGGCTGTGACGACTCGCTTCACTGTATTTGCATCTGCCGACATGGTTAAGTCTCCAATAAAATAGTTATCGGACGCGCCGCCGCACGTCCGTTGTTCCAGTGCCCCGATCTACGTCCAACGCTGTGCTTGAAGCATCTCTTTAGTGTTGTGAAAATCCCGGCGCGAACCGCCGCCTCCCGTACGCTGCGGTTAAGCCGCCCGTTGCGATCGCTGCGGCTGCCGCCCCTCGGTAGCCGTCTGGATGTCGCTGCTTTTGTCCTTTACGGCATCGGCGAGGATGAATTCCGATGCGCGCTCGGCCACCATGACGATCGGCACGTTGGTATTGCCCGACACCAGCGTAGGCATGATGGAAGCGTCGACCACACGCAATCCATCGACGCCGCGCACGCGCAATTTTTCGTCCACGACGGCCAGCGGATCATCCGGCGTCCCCATTTTTGCCGTGCCGGTCGGGTGAAAGATGGTCGCCCCATATTCACGGCAGAAATGCAGGATTTCGTCATCGGTCCGCACGTCGTTTCCGGGCCGGAATTCGCGCGCCATGAGGCTTTTCATGGGTTCGGTGGCTGCGATGCGCCGCGCGAACTTGACACCGGCCACCGCCGTGCGGCGGTCCCGGTCGGTAGACAGATAATGAGGCTGCATGGACGGCGCCTCAAAGGGATTAGTGGACTTGATGCGCACATAACCCCTGGACTCCGGCCGCAGTTGGCAGACTGAATAAGTACATCCGGAAAAATCGTGCACCTTGCCGCCGGCCAGATCGGCCGACAATGTGCCGAAATGAAATTGAATATCCGGCGTCGGCGACTCGTCCGGCAGAGCGCGGCAGAACATGGCGCCCTGATTGATGCCTATGGCCAACGGCCCCCCGCGGAACAACACCCATTGCAGGCCCATGCGGGCCTTGCCCCACAACGAACGCATTTGGTCATTGGTGGTGATGGGCTTGGTGACCTCGTAAATCAGCCGCATTTGCAGGTGGTCCTGCAGGTTTTCGCCGACGCCGGGCATGTCGTGCACGATGGGGATGCCGAACTGCTGGAGCAGCGCCGCGGGCCCTATGCCGGACAGCTGCAGCAGCTGCGGCGATTGCAATGCGCCGGCCGACAGTATGACTTCCCGGTTTGCGCGCAAGGTGCGCAGCGCGCCACCCTTCTGGAACTGCATGCCCACGGCGCGTTTGCCTTCCATGATGATGCGCGTGGCATGCGCCTCCGTTTCCACGCGCAGATTGGGGCGGCTCCTGGCGGGACGCAAGTAAGCGACGGCGGTGGAGCAGCGCTTGCCATTGCGCGTGGTGAGCTGGTAGTAGCCCACGCCTTCCTGATCGCCCGAATTGAAGTCCTGAACCCGGGGCACGCCATTCTTGACCCCCGATTCAATGAAGGCTTCGACCAATTCGTGTTTCGTCTTGATGGATGAGGCGCTCAGCGGCCCTTCCGTGCCCCGCGTAGGGCCGGGGCCCAGGTCGTTGTTTTCCAGCTTGCGGAAATAAGGCAGGCACTCGTCCCAGCTCCAGCCCTTGTTGCCCAGCTCGCCCCAGCGGTCGTAATCCTGCCGCTGGCCGCGTACATAGATCAGGCCATTGATCGAGCTGCAGCCGCCCAGCGTCTTTCCGCGCGGCCAGTAGATTTCCCGATCGAGCATATTGGGATCCGGGTCGGTGTAAAAGCCCCAGTTCAGTTTTTCATTGAACATGGTTTTCCCATAGCCGATAGGGATATGTATCCATATATTGGTATCGGCGGGGCCTGCTTCGAGCAGCGCCACGGTATGCTTGCCGTTCTCGCTGAGCCGGTTCGCCAGCACACAACCCGCGGAACCGGCTCCGACCACGATATAGTCAACAGTTTCGGATATCATGCGCCAACACACTCCTGTGATTTCTTCCGCTTCCCAGCGGCGAAGGCTCCCGGCCTTCAAAAATGGCGTTTTGCCTTTGCGTTGGAGGGCAGTGTCTGCTGAATGAAACCTTAAAACTATAGGGTTAATACTGACGAATTCATTTTCGAAATGGAAAACGTCATAATCGTTTCACTGTTAGCGCGAGCAAGGAACAAATCATGGTCGATGACGAGGCTTCCCGCTATACCCGGGTCTTGCATGTGCTGGAACAACTAGCCGCGACTCAGTATCCGCAGACGCTGGCGCAGCTCGCACAGCGCACCGGCCTGCCCAAAACCAGCCTGATGCGCATGCTGCGGTCGCTGGAACAATCCGCCTATGTCACGCGTCTGCCCGGAGACATGGGCTATGTGCAGGGGCCCTATGCAAGCTATCTGGCGCTGCGGCTACTGCAGACGCCGCATTTCCAGCGCGCATGCCGACATGTGCTGGGCAAGCTCATCGCCATTACCGGCGAAGCCTGCAATCTCACCGCGCCCGCCGGCGACGCCGTGCACTATCTGGCGCGCGTGGAAAGCCCGGATAAAATGCGCCTGCAATTGCACATGGAAATCGGCGCGCAGGTGCCCATACATTGCACCGCCAGCGGCAAGCTCTTCCTGGCCTTCATGCACGAATCCCATCGGCGCCAATTGCTCGACCGCATCGCGCTCCAGCCGCTCACCCCCAAGACCATCACCGACCGCGAGCTGCTGGAAAAAGAGCTGCGCCGCATCCGCGCGCAGGAAATCGGCGTGGACGATGAGGAATTCATACGCGGCATGGTGGCGATCGCCGTACCCGTCAAAGACGCCCACGGCCAGGTACTCGCCGCCGTAGCCTGCCACGCCGCAACCGCCCAGAGATCATTGCAGGATTTGCTGGAGTTCAAAGAAGCCATGAAGACCGCCGCGAGGGAAATGGCGGCGGTGTTTCAGGGAACGGGAGCGGGTCAGTCTTGACTGGCTCCTCAAGCTCCGTGCGCTTAGCCAGTTCCTATATCCGCCATGCTCGCTGAGGGGCTCGCCAGCAATGGCGCGCCAAGCTACTTCACGGAGTTCTACAAGCATGTCGCCTACGATTTCGAAGACCCGCTGGCGTGGACGCACAAAATGGAGGGAACCACCTATTCATCGGCCGCCCGCCTGGTCTGCAGAAGCCGGGCCAGCGTATTGACATCCTGCATGAGTTCGAGATTCCTGACATGGTCGAAGCAGTCATTCAATTGGTCGACAGGTAAACCCGAGGCAGGGGCGAGCCGCTTGAATTTCGAGCGGATATCTTCCCAGGAGATGCCTCTTGGCCCGGATCCTCTGGGCATGCGACAGGTGCTTGACCACTGCTCGCCGTTTTTCATGATGATCGTTATCGTGCCGCCGTGCCGGTGAGGGAAGCGATCCGGCAGTGGTGGGGGGACGGGATCGAACTCGACGCGTCTCTGCACGGCGAGTATGCGCTCGTCCTGCATTTTTTCGGGTTTTATGTGATCCCAGCCGAATCCTCTGTCGGCAATCGCGGCCGCCACAAAATACACCGCACTGTGCGCGGCGCTGATCAGATCCGATACTTCCTGCGGCCCGCGCCAGTTCTGAAGCTGGATTGCGGATATGACGACACGGTCTATCTTCGCTGGATCGACGTCCCCCGCAATGGCGGCGTTCATGGCGGCTTCGGCAATGGCATGGTATGGGTGCCCCCCGGGGATGAGCTTGACCGCCATGTCGGTCACGATATCCCAGGAGTCGCCCAGCGCGCGCGTCACGTCTTCAATGGCCTGGCCGCCAAACACATGGAAGAAGCCTTTGGGGTGTTCGAGGATGCCCTGCTCAGCCTGGAAGCCGCGCTGCGCGGCCAGTGCGGCCTGGGTGCCCAGCAGCGCCGAAAGGCCCGCATGATATTCCCTGGAGCAACTGGTGTCGGCTGCGCTTGCCAGACCACCGATCGAGGTAGCCGCGAGACTGAGCGCCTGCGCAGTCCGTGCCTGGTCCAGCTTCATCAGTCGAGCGGTGCATGCAGCGGCGGCAAAAATGGTGGAAACGCATCCGTGAAAGCCTTTCTGTGTCCGGCCGGGCGTCAAGGCTTCGTCCATACGGCCGGCGACCTCGTAACCCAGTACCATCGCGGCCAGCAGTTCGTTGCCGGGGCTGCAAAGCCGCTCGCCGATTGCCATCGACACTGTGGAAGCAATCGTGCCGATATGAGCGATGCTTCGCATGTCGCTGTCGTCGGATGCCGCAGCGTCGCTCGCCGTTGCATTGATTCGGGCAGCGGCCGGGGAAGGAAGCTTATTCGCCGCAAACCACACACTTGCCTGCGGGGTCCCGCCGTGATCGGCCTCGATTTCACGGATCAGCCTCGCCGACTCTATTCCGTAACCCACAGCGGCGCTGGCAATGGTGCTGGCGAGACTCATTTTCGCCCGTTCCATGGCAAGCGGGGGCAGTGATTGCGTGGGTGTGGATACAACGAATTCCGCCAGGATCTCTGAAATCCTCATTCACTTCTCCGTCATGCCGGCAAGGCCGCCGGCGTATTCATCTGTTCAGGGGGAGGGGGCGGATCCCGCCTTGCGTCTGCGAAACCAGCCCCGGTGTGTCCGGCTGTCGAGGCATGTCGGGAGCCGCCCTGGCAGTGTCAGTCGTGGCTGCCCCAAGAAGGAATCGAGCTGAAAACCGGTTCCATGGAATCCAGTTGATCCAGATCGCGAGCCACCTGGATCAGCGGTGCCAGATCCGGGGCGGACAGGCTCTCGTGAAGGCGCCCGGACAACTGCCCGAAATTCCATTCCATTCTTGCATAGGGGTAATGCCGGGAATATTCACGTCCGTCTTTCATTCGGATGTCAATGGTCGGGGAAAACATCGGGTACTGTTCCGACGGCAGCAGCTTTATATGCTGCCTCATGAACTGGATGACGGCCTGGTCGTCTTCCAGGCGGGTGCCATCAGCCGGTGCGAATGCCCGGTCGCCCACGACGGGATACCCGCCGTTCACCACCACATGCGCAGCGTAATATGGAGTTTCTCCCACACGTGCCACATGCCAGTCGTGAAAGCGCGGGAAAGCGGGGCTCGGATACAGAGTTTCGATCCAGTTCATGGTGATTGCCACCAGTTCCACCTCGGGCGCCCTTATCTGGTGGGTCTGTACCATTTCCTTCAGCAGTTCCATAACCGGCTGGTTATAGCCGGCGCAGGGGTACATGCGGAATATGACGTTCAACAGCTTGTAGTCTTCGCCGATGCCTTCAGTGATCGATGACAGGTCGACCCGGTCGGGGCCATTGAATACGTAGCTGAGCCTTCCCTCGCTGTTTCCTGTGAAGGCGTTATAGAACCCTGCTTTGCCTTCGAGAGAATGTTCCGCACCGCGTATGTGTCCGGTGCGCGCGATCAGCCCGGCAAATATGGCATTGCGGGCGGCATGCGGTTCATGGATGGCCATTTCATTGCCGCCGACGCGCGGCCCTTCGTTCAACCCCGATGCGAAGTTCGCCGCTATGGCGATGGCGGACACCAGACCATCTTCGTCCAGCCCGAGCAGCTTCGCCGCTGCCAGGGCCCCCCCCATGGTCGTATAAATGGGGCTGGGCCGGAACCCCCGCGCAGCCGTCGAGGGAATGAAGCGATCGCAGAGTCGGCAGGAAAACTCATATCCGCAAGCGAGTGCGACGATGATGTCCTTTCCGGATCGGTTTTCGAGTTCCGCATTGGCGAGCGCCGCCGGCAGCAGTACCGGCCCCGGATGCGTCAGCATCCTGTAGGAATCGAACAGATTGGACGAATGGATGAGCTCGGAATTGGCAAATGCACTGGCGCTTCGGGAGGCTTTTTCGTTTCGCCCGAACACTGAGCCACCCTTCATCCTGCCTTCTTCGTCCATGGTCATCCGCACCATATGCCGGGCTGATTCCATGCCTGTTCCAAGGAAGGCGCCGGCAAGGCCGTGAAGCAGCAATGCTTTTATTTTATCGATTACTTCGTCGGGAAGATCCTCATACCGAAGCTGTGCGGCCCAGCGCGCAAACTGCCGGCTCAGTGAAATGGAAGACATGGAATGATCTCGTCTGGATGGGATGATGTCATGACTTGATTGAATGCCAGCGGCGGATTTTCAATTATGGCTCGCATATCTCATCGCTACGGTGTTCGATGCATTGGGAAATGCACCGTCGCTGGCTTGGGATTTTGAGGCCGCGGCCTGCCCAGCGTGGCTGCGTAATAACTTCATGGCTGTCACGGCCGTTCATTCTAGCGTTGTTGCCGGTTCTTGTTAGTTCACTTTTTCTTATCGTTATCGATACAGAAAACTGTCTATTCCGGTTCGTTTCGCTTTGATAGACTGCTTCGTCGATTCGTGAAAATAAATGCGTATAAAACCAGCGCTCACGGAAAAGGAGGAAAAATGAAACAGATGAAACACTGCCTGACGGCGTTTGCACTGCTGTTCGGCCTTGGGGCGGCATCTCAGGCGGCGCAGTATCCCGACCGGCCGGTCACTATCGTGGTTCCATTTTCCCCCGGGGGTGCGGGCGATACCGTGGCAAGAACCGTTGCCACCAGGCTTTCCCGGCAAACAGGCGCATCTTTCGTCGTGCTCAACAAGACAGGCGCCGCGGGGCGGATAGGCTACGATTATGTGGCAAAATCCAGGCCCGACGGCTACACACTGGTGGCCATCGATTCCAGCTACACGATGTATGACGGCCTGTATAAGTCCCTGCCTTGGGATACGCGCAAGGATCTGGTCGGCATAACCATATCGGCGCAGGCGCCGTTCGCGCTGATCACCCGTCCCGAAGCCGGTATCGGCGACCTCAAGACGTTCATAGAAAAAGCCAAGGCCAATCCTGGCATGCTGAACTATGGTTCCGCCGGCGTAGGCAGCGCAAACCACATCGCGACGTTTTTTTTCGCACGGGCGGCGGGCATCGATCTGAATCACATTCCATACAAGGGTATGGGCGATGCCATGGCGGGACTCATCGGCGGTTCGGTGGACCTCATGGTGACGGCGCTGCCCACCGCGCTGGCGCAGTATAAGGGCGGCAAGGTCCGGGTGCTGGCTTTATCCTCCGATAAACGCTCACCATCATTGCCGGAAACGCCTACGACCGTGGAAAGCGGCGTTGAATATGTCGGCTCGAACTGGTTCGGTCTGGCGGCGCCGGCGGGTACGCCGCAGGCGGTGATCGACTATCTCAACAAAGAGGTCGCCGAAGCGCTGAAATCAGATGAGATCCGGAATACTCTGGCCGGCATGGGGCTGGAACCCGTGGGCAACAGCGTGGAAGATTTCAACAAGACGCTGCAGACGGATATAGATTACTGGACGCGCGAATTGCCGGCCACCGATATCCGTGTGGAATAAGGGCGGTGCCATGAGCCTGCGACTCGCTTTCCTGGACGATGACCCGGTCATCCGGCTGGCAAGGTATATCCTGGAGAACCGTGAGGACGATCCCTTCCTGGCCGCATATTTCATGCCGGAAAGCGTGGATCTTTCCAGAACAATCTCCGCCGCCCGCGGGATTACCAGGCGTGATGGAATCGATGTGTTCCTGGCGGATGCGGAAGTCAGCGATGCTGATATCGTGATATTGCGCCGGGGCACTATAGACGAGGCTTTTCTTCGCGCCAATCCGCAGCTGCGCCTCGTCGTCAAACTGGGTGAGCGGCTTGATGACATAGCGCTGGGCGCGGTGCGTAACGCAGGGTGCAGGGTGGTCAACATATCCAGGCGCACGCTGGATTACACCGCCGAGCATGCCATATTGCTCATGCTGGCGCTGGGGAAGCGCCTCGTCGCCGCTGACGCCTTGGTAAGAAAGGGCGGCGAGAGCAGCGATTCCCTGGATGGGGTTGCTTATAACTGGTGCAATCTGCAGCACCTGCGCGGTCTTTCCGGCTATACACTGGGCTTGATCGGGCTGGGCGAGGTCGGTAGCCGCGTCGCCCGTTTCGCACGGTGTTTCGGCATGCGGGTGCTTTACTACAAGCGCAGCCCATTATCCCGCCAGGATGAAGACGACCTTCAGGCGGCCTACGCTCCCCTCGATGAATTGCTCGCTGCGTCGGATTACGTTTCTTTGCACGTGTCCTATACAAAAGCGAATGAAAGGCTCATTGGGGAATCTGCATTTTCCGCCATGCGCAGCGATGCCTTCTTCATCAATACGAGCCGCGGCCGGCTCGTTGATGAAGATGCGCTATACGAAGCCCTGTCTCAAGGCAGGATCGCAGGCGCCGGCCTCGACACGCACGGTATCGAGCCTCGCGCCCCTGATGACAGGTTTTCCCGGCTCGACAATGTCATTATGACGCCGCATATCGCGGGGGGAGTCAGAAGCGGCGTCCTGAATGAGCTCGAAGATATTTTCGGGCATATCCATTCAGTCGCCGGATAGCGACACGCATCGGCCCGTGGGCGGCACTCGCAGCCTCAACCCAATGAGCGCGGCTGTCACGTGCTGAACTGATCATTGTGGCTGGGCCCCCGAGACGGAAACGAGCTGAGCCTGGCGGCGGCAGGTTAGCGAAAAAGGTGGCGAGCTGGTCGCGCTTGATCTTCTTGCGCAGTAGCGGCTTGCCGTACTCATCGGCGCCATGGATCTCACCTGACAGAATCAAAGCTCTGTCGTTCCCACAACGCTCACCACCATCGCTCTTTACGTCGGCAGCTTGTGGCGGTTTGAGACCAACTCCTGACCGCTGTCCTCGAGGGACCCTCCATCATCCCTCATGCGGTTCTATATCCCAAACGTCAGGATGTGCTCCAGGACACACCGTGACCCGCATACTTGGCCCTATTACCTGGGCAAGCAAGCCGGCATCGGCCATACCGCGTGTAATCGTGCGTGATGACGGGAGTCACCAGCTCGCCAGCCGCCTCGGGCAGATCATCGAGCGCCAACTGCAACTGGTCCGTCAGCTCGCCTATACATTCCGGGGAGCGTCCGTATCGCCAGCGCTTCAGACGTGCAATCTTCGCCAACAACCTTGCGATAGTCTCATCGCGCGAGACCAGTATGCGCGACAGTGCAGGTCGGGCGGTTACGAAATAGCGAAATACATCCATTATTACAACAACGAACGGATAAAGCTTCGGCTGAACGGACTGAGCCCGATCGATTACAGAATGAAGGCGGCTACGGCATAGGATTTGTGGTGTCCAGCTTCTGGGGCGCAGTTCAATTTGATGGACACGTATGCCCTTATGAACAGAATGCGGGTTCAAGGTGAATTAGCCGAACACTTACTCTGGGTCGGTCCTTCAACTGCTTGATTTAAACAAGCTGCCGGAGGCAGGGAACGTTTCACGCGAACGCGGTATTGTGAGACGAAGCATCCCTGGATGTACTCGATGGAGGCGGGTGTAGTCCTGTAAGCACAGGGCTGAGCGTGACAACCATGTGAGTTTCCACAGAGAAGGTGGCGTCACGCGGCAGTTGGTGAAACATCAATTCTTTATGCCGGCTTCTTTAGCGATTTTGCCCCATTTCTCATACTCAGAACGAAAGAAGGCCTCAAAGTCGGCGGGGGTTCCCCCTTGAATTTCCATGCCCTGGTTTGCAATCGTCTTTTTGAACTCCGGCGTGGCCAGTACTGCATCCATAGCGCTGGAGAGCTTATCGATAATAGCTTGATCCACCTTCGCGGGTGCCAATAAACCGAACCAGGTTTGCGCTTCGAAGCCCTGCACACCTGCCTCGGCCATTGTTGGAACTTCCGGCAGGAGCGGAGAACGGACGTCGGAAGTTACCGCAATAGGCAGTAACTTTCCTGACTTGACGTGCGGAAGCGCAGTAACCAGGACGTCAAACATCATGTCTATCTGCCCACCCAGCAAGTCAGCAAGCGCGGGAGCGCTACCCTTATAGGGTACATGGGTAATGTCGACACCAGCAAGGAGCTTGAACTGCTCCCCCGCCAAGTGTGCAGCGCTACCCACACCGAAAGAACCGTAGGTGAGCTTCCCTGGATTATCCTTGGCAAGCTGGATCAGCGATTTCAGATCATGGCCCTTGACCTTTGGATTCACCACAAGCATTAAAGGAACTGCTGATACCAGTTTAATAGGTTTGAACGCGGTTAACGGATCATAGGCAATATCATCATAGCTATGTGGAGTCACTGTCAGAGGGCCAGCCGCACTGACCAGCAGCGTATAGCCATCTGGGTCTGCTTTGGCGACATCACCATGCGCGATCATGCCGCCCGCGCCAGGTCTATTCACTACTACGAACGTCCGGTTCAACTCTTCACTGAGGCCACTGGCTATCAGGCGCGCAGTTGAGTCTGTCGACCCCCCGGCAGCATACGGCACGATAATCTCTACACTACGCTCAGGATATGCCGCGACACTCGCTGCGACGGGAACACTCAATAACATGGCACCCGCGCAGGCGCTTAAAAACCGAAACTTCATATTTTGAAATGGCCATTTCATAACTGTCTCCTTGATGTCCGGTTGAAGCCCTCCAACTAAAATAATCAGAGGACCGTAAGGCACTGCTTACATCCTGCACTTCTCTCTGTAATTGTTTTCAGACGTGCGAGGCATCTACTTTCTAGCCGCTAAAAATCTCAGCCACCAAACGCTCGGCGCGCGCACGATCAAGTATGCCAGGATTGAATTTCAAGTGGTGTGCGGCCATTAAGTCATCAACTAACGTATCCTGCAGCTCCCCTGGTACGGACAACTCCTTCAGGCTCTTGGGTAACTCAAGATGCGTAACAAGTCGCTCAGAGAAGACAACGAGGTCATCGATACCCATGGCCCGCTCGACAGCACCAATAGCCTCTGGCGCTATTTCGCGGTTTATCTTTAGCGACTTGGGCAACGCAATCGCATTGACTACACCATGAGTGACCCCCGTGGCCCCTCCCACGACATGGCAAACAGCATGATGCAAACCCAGGCCACAGACATTGATCGCAAAACCCGCCAGACTCGCCGCCTCAAAAAGTCTGCGACCTAGCGCTTCATCTATTAAGCGTTCTTTCGAAGCGGGCAGCAGCTCAGCCCACATTCGGCCGGCTTGCACAGCTGCCGCTTTCCCAAACCAATGCGGCCTGGTGCTGTATAAGGCTTCAATGCAGTGAGCAAAGGAGTTAACGCCGCTGGCCACCAACTCATACTTGGGGAAGCCTGCCAGCAGAGTCGAGTCATAGAAGACCTTTGCGGGTAGATATTTCATTCCCCCCTTGCCTTCTTTTTTTCCGGTTCGCATGCGCGTGCCATACACATTAGTCATCTCTCCGCCCCCAAGGGAGGTCGGTATGGCCACTATTTCGGCGGGCATCGTATCCACCACGGCTTTGGCGAGGTCGATCGCGCTACCACTGCCAATAGCAATATAGGTGTCTGGCTCAAAGCGTTGCGCGAGCGCAACCGCCCGGTCTAACACGTCCTCCGGACTATGCGGCAGAGAACCGTCGAAAAGCCTTACTTGTGCGCCGGGCAGTAACGCTTGCCAATCCGCAAGCGCGCAGCTACGCCGTGAGCCTATGATGATGATGCGCTTTCCCGCCAGGGTCTTAACCGCGGCCTGAAAGTCTCCTTCAATGATCACTTGCGCGGGAAAGTACATCTTTTTGAATGGGCGACTCATTGATTGCCCACCTTTGCATACCCGACCATTGTGGAGCCTTGCGCCACAGTTCCGCGAAGCTCACCATCTTCCGTTAGGGTGACGATCACATCATCGCCAGGGCATACGGGAGCAATCCACTTCGTATAGAGTTCGCCCTCCGTATACCAACGATCACCATATTTTCTGGCGGCCAGCCCTGCACCGTAGCCCATAATGTTAAGCCCGTGGGCCAAGGTTCCCCTGAATCCACGAGACCTGGCAAGCTCACTGTCGTAGTGGATGGTGTCGTTGTCGCCGTTGATCCGACCATACTGGTCAATTATCTCTTGCGTCATCTTTATTTTTTTCTCTAAAGTGGCATTAGCATTCTTTGACATGTCATTCCCCCTTATTCAGGTAAGTGCAAAGTGTGTGCAGCTTCCGCGACAAGTGTTCCATCAGTTTTCTTGAACTTAGCCGTGAATCTCAGCCATTTTCGGTCGCGCTTCTCAAATTTATCGGTCACTTCACCAAAAGCAATCAGGTCGGTGTTTTCATCGGCAAAGATGGGATGACGCCACTTCCAGAGTTGATCGAACACCACAATTCCTTGAATGGGGGGGTAGCGCCGGTACAGCACAGCTAACAGGTAAACGGATAGCACATTAGGCGCACATACCGGTCGTCCCTTGTACGTGTAGTAGTCCGCGTCCTGTTCATCTATGGCAGCTAAATACTCCTCATTTATTTCCGGCGTAACCGTAAACTGCATCTCGGGGAGCTGAGCGCCCACCTCAAAGTCCGCATAAGGTGTGCCGGGCTGATCACCTTCGCGAGGTTTCACTTCACTGGGTCTAGTCATCGTTTGATTCCTTGTGAAAGATTGCCTTCCTGCTTTTCAGATACGCAAGATGCGCTTCGTCATAGCCGCAAAGGCGGGTTAACACCTCATCAGTATCTGCGCCCAGATGAGGAGGGAAACTGAGGGAGCTTGCCTCTTCGAACTTGAAAGGGTTGCCAAGAAAAGACAACTCATCGCCGTCGTCAGCTGTGTCTGCCACTGTCTCGACCATTGAGCGAAGCATGCACAATGGCTGCGCCAGCGCTTCAGCTACATTAAGCACTGGCGCAGCGGGAATGCGACACTTAAAGAGGTGGTCTGCCCATTCATCGCGTGTTTTTTTCTGAAACACAGTGGAAAGCACCTGCCCCAGTGCCTCAACATGTTGAATACGACCTGCCGCCGTAGCGAAACGGGCATCGGCCATGAGCTCGGGGTGATCTATAGCTACACAGAACTTCCTCCAGAAAACCTCACCGGTTGGAGAAATAACAAGCGGCTTATTATCGGCACACATAAAGGTCTCGCTTGGCGCGATCATTGGATGGCGCGATCCCAGAGCGCTGGGAACTTTGCCCGACACGAAGTAGTTCTGAGCCTGCCAGGTCAAAAGTGCAAGCTGACAATCCAGCAAGGAAACCTGGACTGTTCGCCCTTTTCCAGTAAGGGCGGAGGAAAGTAAGGCCCCAAGGCAGGCGATCGATAAATAAAGGCCGCCAGCCAGGTCTGCAATTTGATAGCCTGCCCTAACGGGCTTTCCCCCACGCTCGCCAGTGATACTCATGAATCCACCCATGGCTTGTACGATCAAGTCAAAGGCTGGCGCATCTGCGTATGGCGCCTCATCATGAAAGCCAATTAGCTGGGCCACTACGATCCTGGGATTGACCGCCCTTAAAGACTCAAAATCAATGCCTAGCTTCTTGGGTACCGAAGGGGCGTAACCATAAACAACCGCAGCAGACGTCTTTACTAAGTCATAAAGTACTTGCAGACCTTCCGGGGTTTTCAGATCCAGCGCAACGCTTTTCTTCCCCCGGTTCACCGACAGAAAAAAAGAAGATTCTCCGTTGAAGAAATAAGGCGGGATAGATCGAGCCATATCTCCTGCAAGGGGTTCTATCTTGATCACCTCCGCACCTAATTGCGCCAGAATTTGTCCACCAAATGGCCCCCCTAAAACCCAGCTTAGATCCAGTACTCTGACATCTCTCAGCATTCGGTCCTCTCTATCTTGCTGCGTTACTAATCAATTGTTTTATTCCACTATATGGACTATAATCGTCTTATTTATTCCCATTAAATCAATTAGATTGATCTACGTCAAGTTTTTCACAGCATATTATGTTTTTACATTTCACTATATGGAGTTTCACACATGAGGAAACAGGCTATCGTGCAAGGAACACAGGTCGTTAATCGCATCGCCAGCCTATTGCGCGAAGTGGCTCAAAGAAATGACCAAGGGGCGCGTCTTGTAGATTTGTGTAAGGCGACGCAGCTTGAGCAGCCCACGGCTCATCGGCTGCTCAGGGCCCTTGCGGCAGAGGGACTCATCCGTCAGCAACCCGATACAAAGCGTTATCAGCTGGGTATGCTTGTGTCGGAACTTGGACTCGTCGTGCAGACCACACTCGATGTGCGAGCGCTCGCCCGCAAAGCGCTAGAGCAGATTGCGTCCTACACCAAGGATACCGTATACCTGCTTATACAAAGTCGATACGAATCAGTATGTCTGGACCGTCTGGAGGGAAGCTATCCAGTTAAAGTGCTAACGCTTGATGTAGGGGGTCGCCGCCCGTTAGGTGCTAACGCATCCGGCGTTTGCATTCTTGGTTCGTTGCCTCAGTCGGAAATGGAAGACATCCTCCGGCACAATACCGCGTCTTACTCAAAGCATGAGAGCTTAAACGAGGCACAAGTACGCACCTACATTCAAGAGTTCAAGGATAACGGCTACGCAGATGTAAGCATTGCGCCCGGCACGAGGACTGTCGGGCTCCCAATTAAAGGCCCGAATGGACGACCCATTGCTGCGATAGCTGTCGCTGCTGTGGAAGGCAGAATGCAATCACCTCGGCGAGAAGAAATTGTGCAGTTCATGCGCGAAGAAATCGATGCACTGGAACACTCTCTTCTTAGCCAAACAGCATAGTTTGCGACAAACCCAATGTCGCCACATCTGTATTAACCCATACACGGACCCTTGTGCCAACAATAATGACCGTCACCATGCGCATCGCGCTCGACAATCACGGCCCCGGCATTACCGGATAACACGTGCTGCCTGCCTCGCAGTACCTGTTTCTACAATCGATTACGTAGCACTCTTTCCGACAGCATGAGAAGGAGCGCAGCGCCATCAACGACATCTTCCATCGCAACTATGGTTGTTACGGATATCATCGTATTGACAGTGCATTGCGACGGAGCGGCATCCACCTCTCTGAGAAAGTAGTGCGTCAACCGATGGCTGAACAGGGCCTGATGGTGAAAATGACACGGCGCAGGCGTTTCAGTGCCTACGCTGGAGATCCCGGTCCTGCTGTCGAAAATCTGATTGACAGGAACTTCCACGCCGGGTCCTCCAATACGAAGTTGTTGGTCGCAAAGTAATAATGAGCCACTTCGTGCAAAGTGAAGTTGAGCCACTTTTCCGTACAGTGAAGCATTTTTGCGCGAAGGCTGAACATGCTTCAGAAGGATCAGTGGATGACCATCCATGTGCTCATTGCTCAGGGCCTGTCACAGCGAGAGATCGCGCGACGGCCTGGAGTGTCACGCAACACCGTAGCCCGTTACGCAGCGAGCGACGAAGTACCTCGCTATAAGCGTCAACCTCGACAGCCCAAACTCGATCCGTTCCACGACTACATTCGCGGGCGGATTGCCGCGGCAGCGCCCGAGGAGATCTCAGTGTCATCGGTCGTCCAATAATCCCCAGTTGGAGGTGCGGACGAATTCTTGGACGGATTATGCTGCAATTCCCAGATGCTGGCGGTACTCCAAAGGACTCCTGCCGCCGAGGGAGAGCTTGATACGATGCTGGTTGTACCAGCGAATATACGAGTCCACTTCCCGCATGAACTGTTCAAGCGTCGTATCGAGCCAATTACGATGGCAGTACATCTCGTTTTTCAACCGTCCGAAGAAGCCCTCGCAGGCTGCATTATCCGGCGAGCAACCCTTGCGCGACATGGAGCGGGTGAGCTGTGCATCGTGCATGTGTAATGACCCAGCAGATTCTGCTCAGTTCAGGCGGCTAATGCAAAGGCTTCAGCCGGGGTTTTCATCTTCAACGCCTGGTGTGGGCGCCGGTGGTTATAAAAGCGTATCCAGTCGCCAATGGCACGGCTGGCATGCTGTATGGATTCGAAGCGGTGCCGATGGGCACATTGTTCTTTAAGCGTTCTGATGACACGCTCCACCATGCCGTTCTGCTGCGGGCAATGCGGTGTGATGAACTCCTGACGAAGACCATAGCTGCGCACCAAGGCCGTGTAGCTGCGAGAGGTAAACACCAACCCGTTGTCCGACCGTAGCAAGAACGGCTCTGGAACACGACCCAGGGTCCCGAATCGAGCACTCAGGGCATGCTCCAGAGCACTGCCGGCGGTTGCGGCCTTGCCACTGCGAGACAGATGCCAGCCGAGCAGTTCACGGGTATGGCAGTCAATCACCAAGGCCAGCGTTGCCCAGTTATCACGGCCCGCCCAGATGCGACACAGGTCCGTGGACCAACGCTCATTGGGTGCGCTCGCCACTGAGGGCAAGGCCTGAATGCGAGGCCTAAAGCCGATGGCTCGCTTTTTGACCTGCCAACTCTTAAGCTGGAAGATGCGCTGTACGGTGTTCTTGTTAAAACCCAACAGATGCGCCACCGTACGGTATCCAAACGATGGCGACTCCTCAATCATGGCTTTGATCGGCTCAACGAACTTGGGATCCATCCTGGGCGCGGCCTTCACGGGCTTGTAGTACACCGTGCGCCGGGCAATACCGAACCACTGACACAGCTTGGTGATCGAGACGGTGTATCCGTCGGCTTTGAGTCCCTGGCGGATTGTCTCGATCATTTCTCGTCCTCGCCCAACAGGGACTGCAATTTTTTTCTGGCACGTAGCTCCAGCATGGCTTCGCCGTAAGCCTCTTGAAGGTCCTTGAGCTGGCGTTCGTACTGCTCACGGATATCTTCCGGCTTGGCTCGCAAAGCGTTCTCCATGCCGCGCTTGGCCTCGTCCATCCAGTTCTCAATCTCCGAGGGCGATAAGTCGTAAACACGACTGGCTTCAGCCACGGTTGTCTTGCCCTGAATGATGTCTAGCACTAAGGCGCTTTTGCGCTTGGCCGTCCAGCGTTTGACCTCGTCTTCCATCTTGGTACTCATGGTGATTTCCTTAATTATCACCTGAGCAGGTTCTTACTGGGTCATTACACATGCGCGACAGCCACCCAGGCCACCGATAATGAGCACCGCGATCAGAGTGCACAACAGGTCGGTCAGCGCTATCGGTGATCGTCTCAATGGCGACATCCAGCATGGTATTCACTAGGTCAGCATCGGGGCGCGTGCCCACGGACCAACTGACCACTAACCCATCGAAGCAATCGATCACGGGCGACAGATACACCTTGCCTGCCGGCAGTTGGAACTCGGTAATGTCGGTGAGCCACTTTCTGTTCGGTGCGCCAGCCTGAAAGTCGCGATTGAGCAGGTTCTGTGGTGCCGCATCACCTCACCTTGGTAGGAGCTGTACCGGCGCCGCTTTACGACAGCGACAACGAGCCGCTCCTGTTTCATCAGGCGTCGCACAACCTTTTCGGAGACGCGGGTGTGCGCCCTGGCCAGTGCCGCATGGATCCGACGGTAGCCATAACAGCTGCGGTAGCTTCGAAGAGCTCACTGACGCTCTGGCGCAGCTGCGCATACCTATCCCCGAGACGCAACTGTGCGCGGTGGTAAAAGTAGGAACTGCGGGCAAGGTCAAGACGGGCAAGGAGCTCTAGCAGTGCATAGGTCTGTCGCAGGGCATCAACCAACAGTGTTTTCTCCCGATTCGTCAGGAGCCCCAGGTTGATGCCCAAGTCTTTTTTTAATAGTTCGTTGGCCTTCTTCAACAGGTCGTGCTCGAGTTGCAGGCGCTGGACGTCTCTGCGCAGAGCCTCGAGTTCACGCTCCAGCTCTTCACGGCTGGCCTTCGGTGGCAAATTATGATGGTGCGTCGTAGATGCAGGGGCCTCACGGCCAAGTCGCTCGTCCCTCCATTTATACAGCGTCTGTCGGCTGACGCCTACTCCTCGGGCCACCTCGTCCGCACTCCCGTGCCTGGAGCATAAATCAATCACCGCAGCCCGTTTCTGCCGCTCTGATCGTGAGATGGCGGCCTTAGCCCGACCTACCACGCGGTGCCGGGAAGTAGGATCATATTCGTCAATCCACGCCGAGAGCGTCGCTTTACGAGGATAGCCCAGTGCTTTGCGGGTTGCCATCGAACAGCGGCCATGGGTCAGATAGTGTTCGACGGCGACGCGCTTTTGTTCCTCCGAGTACCACGGTTTGGTGCGAACATAGCCCACGGACAGGTCGCCACGGCGTTCAAACTCGCGATACCAGTCCTTGAGTGAATTCTTCGTCGGATAGCCCAATTGACGGATGGTGGCATTCATGCGTCTGTCGAGCTTGATGTACAGCTGCACAGCCCTCATGCGCTCTGCGTATGAATACATGGATGATCTCCTAAGGAGTCCAACTTTTCGTCCGCACCTCCAGATGGGGAAATTTGGATGACCCTTGACACTCAGGTCCGGCATTGCTGCGGGAACTGCATGAGCTGGGCTACGCTGGCCAGTTACGTAGTCTTCAAGCGTTCATGCGCGCACATCGTCCTGCCCAAACAACGAGCTTCGATAGATACCTGGCACCCTGTTTACCCTTGGCAGGCAAAGACTCAATGAAGGTAGGCGGGTTCTGCCCAACGATCGAATCTCTGATCGTGCGCAGCGATTATGTTGTCGTGAGGTAATCCGACGTTCCTCAAGAAATCAACAACGATTTGCGCCTATGGGTCGACCAACTGCATTTGGGACTTGAGTATGAGAACGCTCATTAGCTAGTTCCCTGAACGGTAGTCGTGCTCATTTTCACGGCTGTGGTTCATACCGACTAAACTTTGACATGCCAATTACGGAAGGCGTCCTTACCAGACCTCCTTGGGCAGCTATTGGAAAGCTTGCGCCGCGGTTTCCAAATAATCACTATTTCTTGATATGCGAATGAAATGCCCATATCGTTCTTGCAAGGCGTCCTTTCTCGGACGTAAGGCGTTTTCTGATGGCAGAATAGCAGTCTGACCATGGTACTGACGATAGGCATCACTTAACGTATCTGCACACAGTATTTTCCATGTTACAGGCTCTATAGTCATTAATGCCTTATCAAACAGAGTGTGTATATCTGACCGCAGGATCAGGCCGTTCGACACGGCATCTTGACCATTGGCACTAAAGGGTCGGACATGCGCGGCCTCTAACACTGCTAAATCCGTGCAGCCAGTCACAGCGCATCGATTGCCATAGGCCTCCAGTAACTCATTACGAAATCTCGTCTGCCCTTGTCTGCGCAGAATGGACGCAAGAATCCGTATCCGCGCTTCCCGTTCATTCTGAACAGGGGGCTCTTGCGCTACTATTTCGTATGCAAAGTCATACTCTGACTTCCAGCGAGCGAAAGCCTCATACTTTCTCCATGCAGAGCGCCAGTTCGTAATGGTTTTTTTTCCCCCGTCAATAGCATCAATTATCGCGTTCAGCCGCCGCCATATCTCCTCCTCTTTTATCGCCAACGCGCTTTCTACTGCAATTGGGATCCCTGTCCTCCTCTCTAAATTATTCAAGTAAGACAAGTACTGCGATGCAGAATTAGGAGTCAACCCCGCCATATCACTCAAATACTGCTTAAACTCGCGTTTAAATTCAATTGCCATCAGAATCTCAGTTATCGCAATTATTGGAAACTCAGCAGCCTGCTAGCAGCAGGACGGTAATTCCCCCATTTTTAACGGCGCTCAGAAGTAGCAACGCTATGCAGCCATGGCCAGCCGCTGTTTTGGGGTGATACCGCCCAGTGCCATATTTGGGCGTTCGTAATTGTAGGACCACATCCACTCGGTTGCCGCCTGCTGTACTTGATTCAGGCTATCCCAGTGGTATTTGGACAGCCATTCATAGCGAACCGTGCGATTAAATCGCTCCACATACGCATTTTGCTGCGGTTTCCCAGGCTGAATATATTCGAGCCTGATCCCACGGCGTAAAGCCCAGGAAATAATTGCTGCACTGAGGTATTCCGGGTCGTTGTCGCATCGAATCGCTATCGGTTTACCGCGCCAGCCGATGATCTGCTCTAGCGTACGTATGACGCGTTCCGAAGGCAGCGAGAAGTCCACCTCGATACCCAGTGCCTCGCGATTGAAGTCATCGATGACGTTCAGCAGCCGGATGCTTCGGCCGTCGCCCAGTTGGTCATGCATGAAATCCATGGACCAGACCTGATTCACGCTGCTGGTCACCGTTAGCGGCTGTGGCGCCTGCCTTACGAGCCGTTTACGCGGTTTGATACGCAGAGTCAACTCCAGCTCCCGATAGATGCGGTAAACGCGCTTATGATTCCAGCCGAAGCCTTTGACGTTGCGCAGATACAGAAAGCACAGACCAAATCCCCAGTTCCGGTGGTTATCGGTTAGTCGCAGCAACCAGTTAGCAATTTCCTCGTTCTCAGCCCCTGTCTTGGCGACGTACCGGTAGCACGTCTGGCTCACCTTGAAGGCTTCACATGCCAGGCGTACCGACACACCGCGCTGTTGCACCGCGTACTGGGCCATCTCGCGACGACGAGACGGCCTCACCACTTTTTTTCAAGCGCCTCCTGCACGATCTCGGCCTTGAGCTTCTCTTCCACGTACATCTTGCGCAGCCGGGCGTTCTCCGCCTCCAGCTCCTTCATGCGTGCCACCATTGAAACGTCCATGCCGCCGTACTTTGAGCGCCACTTGTAAAAGGTCGCCGTACTGGCCCAGCTCCCTGCACAACTCTAGGACTGCCAAGCCGGCTTCGACCCGTTTGAGCGCTTCCATGATCTGACTATCCGTCAATCTCGACCGCTTCATTTTGTAGAACTCCTCAATGAGAAAATTCTACTTCTGAACGCACCGCTTTTGCGGGGGGATTACCCCAGGAGCATTGTCAGCGTCGGCCTGCCCAACGGCAATTTTGTTTTTTCGTCGATCAAAAATAGATCGAGTGGAGTATGATCCGCTTCGACTCGTTCGAGAATTCGAGAGGTTTCCGCTCCTTTACCCGAAAGCTTGAATTTCCGCATGGCGATCCTTTTTCCTTCGCGCAAGACCGATATTTGATATTGATCTAATTGCGTAAATAGACGATAGCAGGTTGATTTGCTGGGGATTTTGTATTGCTGATTTTTGGGGCGTAGCGAATTTTCACGACTGATTAGCGTGAGTAGTTCCTCTCGCACGCTTTTCACGCTGGCTTGGGGACTACCGCCAAAAGCCCGTTCTGCAGCTTCTTCAAATAGTTCTATGATTCGAGGGGGTTGTCGAGCGCTTTTCGGCCCTCGGCGGTCGTAGCGCGGTATCAGCGCCCTGAAGTCACTCTGCAGTGCGGAACAGCCGACCCACCGATAGAGACTGGTAAAGCTCGGCGGCTGCACATCACCAATTTTTTTAGCAACGGCATCCCGTATCGGCATGATGAGTTCCGGCGTAATGCTGTATGGAGACGCATCCCGTATTGCCGCCACATAGGCGAGTCTCCTATCCAGCTCGGTTCGCGTGAGACCGTTTAGCTCAGAAATGGGTCTCTGAAATAGCGGAGGCTCATCACCATTTGAGGATGTATTCAGAAAATTTAGGTTCCCATCTCGGAAATCATTGAGGAGGTCGTCGATGTTGAGGCAGTGAGCTTGGCCATCGCTAATCCGCTCTGCCACGATACTGGCCTGGTCGGGGTTAATTCGCTGCACCAGATACTCCACGCCATGGTGTTCAAAGCGCGAGTTTTTTTGAAAGTTGAATCCATTCATGATCACTCTCCGCATTGATAGAAACAGGTGTTGAAAGATTCAATGGCTGCGCTAAATTACAGGTCAGATGGCCGCTTGCTAGGAGGTCAAATGCACAGACGCGATATGGCCTCAGTATCGTGTTCACCTCGTGAATGCTGGGGCTCTGTAGGGCGGCAAGATGCGGTAGCAGGCTGCGCAGCCTTTCGTACGAAGGCCTATGTGCTGCCAGGTCTCTATAAGCGCGTCGTAAATTCGAGAGGCGCGGCTCGCTTCGTATGAATTCGTCCGTGAGGATGCTGAAGCGCTGACCATTTCGCTGCATGTGACTGGCAATTTGGTCGTATTTCTCGCGGTTTTCAGTACGAGCCAGAATGGCTGCGGGCTTTATCTCGACGAGAACGGTATCTCCGGTATCGAGAGTCAACTCAAAATCTGGCGTATATGAACGCAAGCGGGCATCATCTGCGTACTGGAGCCTGAAGGGCTGCTCACGGTACGAGGTGACATGCGGTGAGAGTTCAAAAAATAGGCAGGCCCCCAGCTCCAAGAGGCCTTCGTGGTGGACCATACGGGCGGCTTTCCGGCTAGGAATTTCCCTCGTACGATTCCCCCAGATGGGGTGATCACCGTGCGTGATCGCGGTTTTTTGGATGTGTTGGACATACTGCTGCTCCAGTTTTTGGGTAAAAGAGTCCCCAGTGCCTAGGCCGACCGTGCTGGAAGGAGGCGCAACAACACCCGCCCTGCGCCTGGACGCAAAGAAACGAAGTGTTACTTTTGGGGGATTTCGGCTTGACTTAAGTCCTGGGAAGCAGCAATACTGTATTTACCAGATGCAGTACTGCTTCTTCCAAGAAGCGAAAGCCGAGCGACGAGGGTTGTTCGGCTTTTATTTTTCTGGCTGGCGTTCGTCCTTCGAGATAGGGCGTATGCCCGCGTTGCGAGGTTGTGGTCGATCTTTATAACGATCGGGCCAGAGCTTGTGTACATCGACCCCGACCACTGCGGCGATATGGGAGGCGACTCGCAAGGACGCGCCTCTGTCATGAATGACGTCGTTCACGACGCCGTGGCTGACCCCCAGCTCTTGGGCTAGGCTCACTTGAGTATGCCCGGCGCGCTTCAGTCGATAGATCAGTTCGATAACATCCATATGCATGCCGGGTTCAGGCAGCTTGTAAAGGGTTTCAGTCTATGCAATCCCATCTAGCAGGACAAGTCCTTAACTATCAATTTTCTATTTTCGATAGTTATCATGAATTAAACTAACTCATGCGCTAAAATACTCTGACTGAATATTTATCAATAAAATCAACAATATAGAGTTTATTTGCCAGAGCTGCTCCCCATAAAGGCATTTGCTGCTTTTGTTCGCTTCTATATTTATTTTGAAACTATATGTTTCTTATAAATATAGCGAGACAGAACTTCCGAACGCGAGTCTCTTAAAAGGCGCTTCGATTGACTTCTTGGCCTGGCCAAGCGACTGCCTCGCTATACGCGGCCAAAAAGAAACGGGCTCCGCTGTAAGTATCGGAGCCCGCTTGCAAATCTGCACTGCTACAGATTTTTCACTAATTATGGGAATCGGTTTTCAATAATTGTGGGAAATTTTCACTAAT
>Ga0180220_1000790_pt1 | contig 28657 bp, 21 predicted proteins | sample eDN5th37CBELigBY_FD_151335 | JGI IMG/M metagenome (GOLD analysis project Ga0180220, IMG submission 151335) | Enriched backyard soil microbial communities from Emeryville, California, USA - eDNA 5th pass 37_C BE-Lig BY (version 2) (version 2) | ecosystem: Environmental > Terrestrial > Soil >... | reverse complement strand
GCTGTTGACGGACGCCACGTTGCTTCACCGCTTGGTTGGACCCTAGACAAGCCCAATCCTGCGGGATTCACGTGGCGTCCGCTACGATCTCCCTTCCTGGCCGACCCACGAAAGCATCAGGAGAGCCTGAAATACTGCCCTTGGTCGAACGCGCCGATCATCAGGTGCATTCGGCCATGCACCGTCTTGCTGATCTCCCACGCATAGATTTCAGGAGCCGACAGCAATGCCCGTAGGGGGCCGTTGAAGAGGCCCAGCTGACGCTTGCCCACATCGCTCAGTACGCCCAAAGGCGCAACCGACCGGCTTCTCGCGAGGGTCCTGCCGACCTCTTCGGTAATGTCTTGGGCGGCATCAAGACGCTGATAGAAGTACTGCTCCAGGGCCATGAGCGCGGACGCCACGGCAGACGGGGGCAACGGCGAGTATCCCTGCGGACAGGTAACGCCTGCGCTCCATCCGTAGCTACCGGCGTCTCCGATGAACCGGAGCTCCTTGGTGCCATCGTGCAGCACGAGATGCTGCGGAGGGGCACCTTTCGCCGCCTCCTCAATCTCGGCGGGGGAACGCCCGTCCGCAACGGCCCGCGCGCGCCACTCGTTGACCTCGCGGGTGGCGTACTCGTTGGAGCGCTCGGTGGCGAACTCGACGAGGCGCATGACCAGCTCAAGGCCCTCCTCGAAGTTCTCACGCAGGCATAGGAGGAACGGTCCCCGGCTGAACAGGGACGGCTGCCACTTGAAACGGTGCGCGAGGCCAAGCTCGCACTCATGCATCCGGCTTCCACCCCAGTGTTCCTCGTGGGGCGCCTCGATCAGGGTTGCGAGGATCACCTCGCGCGCGACAGCCGGCCTTACTCGATACAGGTGGCCGATGCTCCCGCTATCCAGCACAACGCTCTCGAAAGCGTCATCCACTCGAGCGAGCGGCCCGTCAGGCCACGGCCCTCGCATGACGCCCGATCCGAACATGCTACGAGGTCGTGCCCGACGGGGTGCCTCGGTCTTCTCCGCGACCGCCCTCGGAATACGTTCTGCCGCTGTCTTGGCGAGCTCGGCGACCTCGTCCGGTCGCTCGGGGGCAGCGAGCAATGCGCATTTGTAGAATCGCTCCCGATCGTCGCGCACGTCGCGTCCGCCGTAGACGTCCCGAGTATCAAGGGCTCTCTGCCCGAGCATTACCGCAAGCTCGGCAACCTCGCGACGACGGATGGATCCTGGAGGCACGAACTCAAGCCACATTTCGACGACCCGAGCAACTTCGGACGGTGCCACGCGAACCGCGTCGTCGCGATGGGTATGGAGGACCGCGAGGACGTCGAGCCAATAAGGCCAATGGGGTCGTCGATAGGCGGCACGCGCCGCGTTGAGGCTCATGCCGACGCTGCGAGCAATCTCCAGCATCTGCTCGTTGGGAACGGTGGCGAACGCCAGGAAGCGCGTCACCAGCCGCCGAAGCAAGGCACCATCCCCTGAGGCAAGATCCGGGAAGATGCTGTTGAGCAGCGTGCCCGCGTTCATCGCGAACGCGGGGGCCTCGAGGAGGAGGTCCCGAACTATGGCCATGTCGCCGCCGTCGAAGGACGACATCAGCGCCTTCCACTCGTCGACTCCGTTCGCGCGTTCGAGCAGGTGAATCCCGAGGAGGCGGATCGCTCGATGCCAAAGCGGCGACTCGTGGCGCTCCTGGAGGAATGCCGCGAGGTTGGTTTGATGATTCAGCAGGATGCGGAGACGTGCCCAGTCGCCATAGAGATCGTGCGCGAACGCGAGACAATCGCCTGGCGCCTGCACAAGAAGCTGGTCTGCAGTAAGAGACTGCGCCGCGCCAAGCGAGCTTGCATCGAGGGAATCCACGGGAACGGCAGCAACGAGCTGGTCCGCCTGGGCCTGAGCAAGGCCGCGCGCGAACTGGCCGCGGGCGAGCCTATCCTGACCACAATCGATCTCTGCGCCCCAGAACCACTCGGCAACACTCGACTCACCAACCCACGTCGAGGCATCGATCTCCGTGCCGCCGTCGAGCCGCCGAACAACGAGGTCGAGCAGCTTCAGATTCGTGAGCAGATTGCCAACGCGGGGCAGCAAGAAGAGTCGCCCCAGCGCTGGAACAGCGTTTCGCACCGGCTGAAGGTCGGCTAATTGAGGCGCCTTGGCCTCCTGGGTCGACCAGCGAGAGATTGGAGCACCAGCCCGCTGAAGTGCCTCAAGCACCCGGGGCCACTCCTGCGATTGGCAGACTGCAAGGACCCGCCATGACGTCGCCGGTTGTTCGCCCCTCACGACTCGAAGCAGCGTGGCCACGCTGCGGAACGCGTGCTCGAAGTAGAGCCGGTCGAGACCGTCGATGACGACGAGAGGGTCTCGACCGGCCTCCCTACCGAGCAGCTCGGCGAGCGGATGCCGAAGCTGCAGCGATGTCTCGAACGCCCCGAAGTCCGCCGCGCGGTCGAGAGCGGATGCGTCGAACCACAGCGTCCTCTGACCGTTCTGTCGTCGCCGTTCGAAGGCTGCCTTGGCGAGGGCAGACTTCCCCACGCCCGAGGGTCCCAGCAGCGCAACTTGCTCATCGGCCTTGAGCGAATCGATGACCGCCGTGACCTGTTCTTCACGAGACAGGCGAACGCGACCGCCTATGGAATCTCGAACGAGCTCCACTTCGCGTGCAGAGCGCGCGTCAAGCGTGGTCCAGTCTCCGGCGTGGTCTGGGTACTCGGCGAGTAGCACCCGCGTGCGGAGTCGATTGATGAGGCCGCTCAGCGTCAGGCTGCCGGCCTGTGGGCGCAGCTCAGACGCGACCTCGCGGAGAATGCTCCAGAGGGCCTGGGCGTCCGCAGCGGTGTGGCTGCGTACAGCGCGCCGACATAGTTCGAGTGCGACGTTCTGCGAGTCGGACGCGACGGCACCGAAGTCGCGCTGCAGAAATCGGAGTCGCTGAAGCAGGCGAGCGGTGTCCACGACAGTCGTCGCCCGGCCAAGCGCGGCGGGGCACGCAAGACTGGCGAAGAGTGACCGCTCGTTGTCCGCGGCCCAGTTCGGTGTGGCAAGGCGAGCAGGGAACAGGCTGGGGTCATTGGCTTGCGCCTTCTCGCTGAGGCCCCGCACCGAGTTCGCGGCAGCGCCCGAAAGAGGTGCGATGACGAGCCCCATGAAGTCACGATTCGGATCGAATGCCTTGGAACCAATGTGGAGCCATTGTTCCCAGATAGCAGCAACGAAGTCCGACGGCGCAGATGTGGCGGTGAACTGGACGTTGCTCTTGACGGACAGCGCGAAGCGGTGATGCGTCGCACCCGCAGCGGTGGTCACAAGAACGTCATCCAGGAACCAACCATCAGGACGAGTCTGAAAATCCACTCGCACAGGCGCGCCACAGTCCGCCCCGAAGACCGGCTCCCCCACCAGCATGGTGGCCAGGAGCCATGCGCAGACGTCGTCCTCAAAGACGAAGCCACCGCCGCCTGTGTTCTTCGGTGGAGCAACCTCAGTGGCCACGACTGCCCCCCGGTATCCTGGCGCCCAGGATGGTTGCGGGCGCGTCCTTCGCGTCCCCCAAGTCCCCCGAGTCGAACTCACGGTATTGGGTTTGACCAAGCTCCTGCCCGAGAACGAGCGGCACCCGCCGCAGGGTCTTGGATGTCTCGCTCATGGTGCGACCTGAGTCGATGCCGAGTTGTCGCGCGCCGCTGTGCATCAGGCTCTGCCCCCTTGCAGTTCCACGAAGTCCGAGTCGAGCCCCTGTCGATGCACCCGGAACTGCGAGGCGCCGCGGACGTGGCTGGCGTTCACGTCGAGGTCGAAGGGGAAGGTGGCTGGATGCCCGGTGAGCTGGTCGAGGGGGACCGACGCTTCCTCGGCATCGACGAGGAGCGCCTCGATGAGCACGGTGCCGACGGCGGGGCCCACCTTCCTTCGCCGGGGCACGGCCTCGTACATGCCGCGGGTCGCGGTGTCACGAAGCACGCCCCACTGCACCATCGAGCGGACGATGCGCTGCCCGGCGCGCTCGAGGGTCGAGCGCTCCCCCCACACCCCGACCAGGCGCCGGGTCAGGTGCGCGAGCGTGAAGCTGCCCTGCAGGGTCAGGAGGCGCCCGACCGCTGCGGCGGTGTCCGTGAACACCGGGTAGGTGCCGACCATCATCGCCCAGTGGAGCGCGAGGCGTTCGTCCGGCGTGCTCCCTTCGAGCTGAGCCGCTGCTCGCTCTCGCAGCGACGCGGCGGGCCCGGGCACCTCACCCCAGATGTGGTTCAAGACGGTGACCGTCTTGCCTCGCGCGCTGTTGAACTTGTCGCCGCTCACGGCGCCGTCGAGCAGGCTCCAGAGGTAGGCGCGCATCTCGTCGGTCGGTGCCCCGGCGGCAGCTTGCGCCGCGGCCGCATCAAGCCACTCGAGATCGATGCGCCGATCGAAGCCGATGTTCGCCCGTCGATTCATCGGGCCTCCGTGATGCGGACGAACGGGACCATGACCTCTTCGAGCGCGATGCCGCCGTGGCTCACGGCTTCCTTACCCTCGGGCATGAAGCAGGCGCCGTACGGTGCGATGAGCGGGAAGTAGTCCTGGGGGAGCCCGATCTGCGGCCACTCGATCGCGTTCGGGTACAAGGGCGCGGTGTTGTCGCGGAAGTTCTTGTTGCGGAAGATGTGCGCCCGCTCTCCCCGCTGCTGGGCGGTCGCTCCGACGTCCGGCTTCCCGAAGCCTCGCCCGAACGTGTTGCCGTGATCCGCGGTGATGAACACGGCAAAGCCTCGCTGAACCAGCGTGTCCACCAGGCCAGCGAGCTGCTTCGTTCGCGACCAGACCTCGACCAGACCGTGCAGTCCGGGCGTGCCGAGACCGACCTGGTGCATGCTCTGGTCGATGAGCCCGATGACCGCGCCAATCACGCGCACCGCGCTGTCATCCGCGGCACCGAGGATGTCCGCCGCGAGCGGCTCGAACGACTCCTTCTTCCCTTGCGGCTTCAGGTAGCGGATGGCCCGCTCCGGCAGCCCGCGGTCTTGCCAGAAGTTCGACCAATGCACGGGTTCGCGGTGCGTGCCCTCGATGCTGGTCGCGAACTCCATGGGGACGCGTCCAGAGAAGATGGCCTGACGACCGATCTGCGTGAGCGTCGGGATCCAACTGAAGATCGCGTGCTCGTCGATGTGGTGGCCGTCGAGCGTGTCCCGCAGGATGCGCCACTGGTCGATCGCCATGCCGTCGATGACGAGCAGCGCCACCCGCTCCGTGCCTGGCTGCCCGAGGTGGTGCGCGAGGTAGTGCGGCACGTGATGTCCGAGCACGGGCCGCGGCAGATAGGGGAGCGTGGACATCGGTCCGAAGCGCCGCTGGAGCCAGGTCGAGAAGGCTGCCTGGACACGCTCCACGAACGCGACGGCCACGGCTTCGCTGGCGGTGTCTCGGTCTGGCTGGGTCTGCCATCGCAAGCGCACCCACGTGCCCCAGCGCAGGCTGTAGTCCTGCCAGTCCTGGTATGTCGCGTCGTCTGCGCTCGGGATCGTGGCGCCGAGCTCGTCCAGCAGGTGGAAGAATCGGCCTTCCGAACTGGACGCGGGCGAGCCAGCGATGCCGACTCCGAACCAGCGATCGTCGTCGATCGGGCGCACGGCCGCCGTTGGCTCGAGCAGCCCCTCGACGAAGAGGTTGTCCATGTAGACGCGCACGTCATCGTGGTCGAACGGCAGGTCCGTGGGGCCGGAGATGCTCGGTCCCGTCGGCTCACGGCCAGGCACAGCCTCCAGGCCCTTGGAGACGAGGAAACCCGGCCAGCGCTCGCCGAGGAACGTGAGGAAGGCCTCGCGGTTCGGCACGATGCGCTCGAGCGGCCACGAGCGCCACTTCGGGCTCTGGGTGAGCACCTCGATGAAGCGTGCGTCCAGGCTCTCGGGAAAGACCTGTGACCGGTAGTGACGGCGAAGCAGAACACGCAGCAGGTCCGCCGGCTGCTTGATCAGCTCGGGCGCGATCTCGAAGACGTGCCGCAGCACGAAGTCGCGCGTGGCGTTGGTCCCGAGGTTGCCGGGGTTCGCATGCTCCAGCGCGTTGGCGAGCGCATCGAAGTGCTGTGGATCCAGCTCCGCCACGACGTTCGGCGCGAGCGACGGAAAGAGGTGGACGAGGCTGAACGACAAGACGCGTCCGCTCTCGCGTGCCTCCTCGAGCAAGTCGTGGGGGATGTGCTTCAGGTCGCCGTGGTCGGTGCGGATGACGACGACCAGGTGCGTGGCCTCGCCCCGATCCCAGTGCTGCCGGAAGCGGCTCTCGTAGGCGTAGCGGAAGGCCACCGGGTCGCCGAAGGTGATGAGCTCGAAGCCGCGTGCAGCGAGTCGCTCGACCACGCCGGGCTCGGTCAGCAGCTCGTCGGGGTCGCTCACCACGGTGAGCCTTCCGGCCTTGGCGCTGGCCTCGCTGAAGTGCTGCAGGATTGGACCGCGCCAGCCGTCACGTCGCTGCGTCATGACGCACCTCCTGCGCGGGCGACCGCGACGAGGAGCATCGGGCTCAGTTCGGGAAGGCCGTGCTCTCGTGCCTCGACGTCGCGACGCCAGGCCGCCTCTTCGTCGGCGAGCTGTCCCAGTCGAAAGTCGCGAACCTGCGGCAAGCCGAGCCGCTCGATCGCGCGGCGGCGAGCGGCGAAGGCGACGTTCATCTTCCGCGACTCCATCGACAGGCGCTCGCGGTGCCGTTGCAGCAACTCGTGGAACGCAGCCTTGCCCTGCTGCTCCGCCGCCGTTCGGGACTGCTCGAACGCGCGCTCTGCCGAGCCGTCCGCCATCGCGGCCGCGGGCAGCACCTCGAGCCCATCGGCCAGCTCGACCAAGCGGTCCCACACCACGCGCGCCGTGGGCCCGAGCGTCTGCCCCTCGGGCGTGACGAAGATCGGCAGCACGCGCTGCTCCCGGCCGTCGAAGGTCGACAGGCCGACTCGCCACAACGACCAGAACCCACCAACCTTGTCCGACACGCCAGGGATGACGACCTGCGCGACTTGCATCCCAGGCGCGTAAGGCGGGATCCGTGTCGTCAGACTACGGATGCGTGGGTCTTCGATGGTGAGGAGCGTCTTGCCGGGGTCATCGGCCGCGGCACGGCTGAAGGACGCGGCGGTGGTCGTGCCGCCACCTGTGGTTCCGCCACTGGGCCACGTGAGGTCGTAGACGCCGGGCGCCTTGCTCTGGACGGACGCTCCACGCGCGGCCTGGGTACGCAGCCACGCGACGGTCATGCGTTCGGTCCAGAAGGGCATCTGATGCCCAGCGACCTTCTTGGCGGCCGAAGGGTCCAGCTCGTCGGTGGCGGCCAGCACCGCCGAGCCCTCGCGAGCCGAGCGCGCTCGCGCGCGAATGGACTCGGCCAACGCCTCGGCGCGGGCTTCGGCCTCTTCGGGCGACAGGACGGCGCCGACGTAGAGCTGCTCGAAGTCCACGCCGCCCTCTTCGGAGTCGAGCACGTCGGAGAGCTTGTCGACGCCGAACTCCTCGAGGATGCGCTGGAGCTTCTCCTCCAGCACCTCTCGCACCCGCAGCTCGACGGTGTCCTCGAGTGCGAAGTTGAGCGCACGCACGACGTGCTTCTGGCCGATGCGGTCGACCCGGCCGATGCGCTGCTCGAGCTTCATCGGGTTCCACGGCAGGTCGTAGTTCACGATGACGTGGCAGAACTGGAGGTTGAGCCCCTCGCCGCCGGCGTCGGTGGAGATGAGCACCTGCGCATCGCCTGCGAATGCCCGCTGGACCGACTTGCGCGCCTCGAGATCCATCGAGCCGTTGAGGCACGCCACCGTGTAGCCGCGCTGCCGCAGGAACTCGGCGAGCATGGTCTGGGTCGGAACGAACTCGGTGAAGACCAGGACCTTGAGCGCCGGGTCGTTCTCCTCGCGCTGCAGGTTCTGGATCCATGCGAGCAGCGCCTCGGCCTTGCCGTCGGGTGCGCGGGCCTCGCAGCGTCGGGCCGCGGAGAGCAGGAGCTCGACCTCGGCCCGCTCGTTCTTCAGCCCCTTGAGCCGGCTCTGGAGGAGCGACTCCATCTGGTCCTGCCCGTCGAGCTCGACCCACTCCGCGCCCACGTCCTCGCCGAAGAGCGAGAGTTGGCCCGAAGGCAGCTCGAGCACCTCGAGACGGCGCTCGAGCGCCGTCCGGATGGCAGCCGTGCTCGACGTCACGAGACGCTGCATCAGGATCATCAGGAACCCGATGGCGGTGCGCTTCTCTCGGAGCGCCTGGTTGTACCCCTCGCGCACGTACTCAGTGACGGCCTCGTAGAGCGCCCGCTGCTCTTGGCGCGAGGCGTCCCACTCGACGGAGATGATCTGGGTGTAACGCGGCAGGAAGAGCGGCTTGCCATCGGCGTCGATGGCGCGGCGCTTCTCGGTCCGGATGACATAGGGCGCGACGTTGTCGCGCGTGACGGACTCGTCGTCCGGCAGCGCATCGGCGTCCAGGAACGCGACCAGGCGCCGGAACGCGTCGGTCTTGCCCTGATGCGGCGTGGCCGAGAGCAGGAGGAGGTAGGGCGACGCCTGGGCCAGCGCCTCGCCGAGCCGGTAGCGGGCCACCTGCTCGGAGCTCCCTCCCAGCCGGTGGGCCTCGTCGATGATCACCAAATCCCAGCCGGCGGAGACGAGGTCCTCGAAGCGCTCGCGGTTGTAGCGAGCGACCTGCTCGCGTGACCAGCCCCGCCGCGTGTCCATCGGCTTGATCGAGTCCAGCGGGCACACGACCTGATCGTGCAGACGCCAGAGGTTCTCCTTCTCGTCGACGCCCGCGAGCTGCCGCCACGCGGGGAAGTTGCCGGGCTGCACAAGCCGGAAGTCTTCGCTGAAGTGGGTCTTCATCTCGCTGACCCACTGGCTCGTGAGCCCCGCGGGCGCGACGACGAGGATGCGCTTGGCGAGGCCGCGAACCTTCAGCTCTCGGAGGATGAGCCCCGCCTCGATGGTCTTGCCGAGGCCGACCTCGTCGGCCAGCAGGTACCGCACGCGGTCCGCCGACATGGCCCGCTGGAGCGCGTAGAGCTGGTGCGGCAGCGGGATGACCGAGCCCTCCAGTGGAGCGATCAGCGCATCGCGCTCCATGGCGTCGAGGATGCGGGCCGCGGAAGCGACGTAGCAGAGCTGGTCGAGCGATGGCGCGACGGCGCCGGCGAGGGGCTGCAGGCGGCTTCGGTGCAAGCGCACGACCGCGTCGCGCCGAGCGAGCCAGACCTGAGCGGTCTCCTCCCCCCACACGACGTCCACCGCGATGACCCGGCCGGGCTCATCGTGGTCGAGGCTGTAGCACCAGTCGCCCGCAGACACGCGCATCACTCACCTCACTCGTCCCCGAGGCGCGTGAGCGCGTTGTCGTAGTACATGAGGAGCTTCTCATCCTCTTGGAGCACGGCGTCCGGAAGCTTCTCGGCGACCTTGACGATCGTGCCGTAGTCGCGCTCCTGCCAGCAGGCCTTGAAGCCCACGCGCACCGCCTCGGTGCGGAAGACCTTGAGCTTGCGCTGCGTGCTCGTCTTGTACTCGTCGAACTCGCGGAGCAGCGACTTCTCGCGAACGGCCTCGCGCTCGGCCTGCTTGCTCGGGTCCGGCACGTACCACCGGTCGCGCGCCTTCTCGACGAGTCGCGGGTCGTCCTTCTCGAGGTTGCGCAGGTCCTTGTAGTTCGTCGAGAGGTAGCGGTGGATCTGGCTCGGCACCGGACCGCGCCCGTCGTAGTGCAGGAAGCTCTGCTCGAGGATGGTCTTCAGCTCGACCGTCTCCTCGTGCTTCGCCCACGCCTGGACCTCGCGCATGTACTGCGGCGTCAGGTCCTGGAAGCTCTGGGGCTTGTCCTGCAGCTGCTGCCGCACCCACTGGATCGCGCTCGCCTCGTCGTTGACGAAGAGGCTGAGCTGGCGCAGCTCGCTGACGCTGGTCCGCTTGCGGTCGTACTCCGCCACCTGGTCGGGCAAGAAGTACATCGCATCGCGCTCGGGGAAGCGCTGCGCGAGGCCCTGGAGGAATTCGGGACCCGACAGCGGTACGCTGATACCCCGCTGCACGTGGAAGGCGATCATCCGGTCGAGAAGCATCTGCGCCGTGCGCTCCGCGACGACTTCGCCTTCGCTGGCGCGCCCGACGAAGACCGGGACATTGCCGAGGTGCTCCTTCACGAAGGCCCAGGCCCCCTCCGCGGTCGCGTGGCCGAGCTCGAAGCGGTGGGTCAGAGCCTCCGTGGGCTTGTAGGCCGAGATGACGAGGTCTTGCTTCACGGCCGAGCTGGTGACCTGGCGATACGAACCCTGCTTCTTATCGAGGGTGCGGACGTCGGCGACGACGAATCCCGCGGTGCCCATTGCCTCCTGGATCGCGCGCCAGATCCCATTGCTCGAGTTGCTGAAGACGACGGTCATCCAGCGGCCGGGCTTGAGCACCCGGTGGTACTCCTCGAAGCAGCGGCGCATCAGCTCCTGATACTCGTGGACCCCCTTCTTCTTGGCCTGATCGACGATGGCCTCGTTGGCGGTGGCGGTCATCACCCCGTGCCACGCTTCGACGAGGAAGTTCAGGTCAGCGTAGTAGATGTTCTCGCCGAACGGAGGGTCGGTGAAGATGTAGTCGATGCACTTGTCCGGAATTGGAATGCAGGCACAGTCGCCGGTTTGGACTGCCGCAGCCGAACGAGCCGATGGCATCGGTGTGAAGCAACCCACGAGTCGATTGATCTTCGTGGTTCGCTTGTGCGGATCGAAGAGGATGTACCACGGACTGAGTTCCGCCGTCTGAGAAGCGACGTAGTACACGCCGCTGAGGTACTGGCTTACCTGGGAGTATCCTGTGGGTCGAAATCGGTTGAGCACGGACATCGACCAGATCGCCTGCTCAACGAACCAGATCACCATCCGTCGCGTACCCGGGTCCCTGACGGCGTGAGCCTTGCGCCACAACGCTGCCAGAGCGTGGACAGCGCGGGGAAGGAAGAAGTGATGTACGTGTGTGACGCCGGCGGTGTCCATTCGAGCACGCTCGTGCGTCATGTGCATGTAGGGCAACTCTGCGACGGGAGCCTCGGGAGGTATCGGAAGCTGTTCGATCTTCGACAGCAACTCCACGTCTGCGGGGGTCGCGGCGCGCTCGTGGGTCGTTGACCCCACGTTGTAGTTGATGATGACCGGCAAGCGCTTGGGGACCCTGACACTCTGCCCCGTGGCCTGGTCGAAGCGGGTGACGTAGAACCGATCAAGGCGCTTCCTGGTCAGCTCGACTCCGCAGTGCGGGCAGGGGAAGTCGCTGCGCGTTTTGTTGGTCTCCTTGTCGAGTGCCTCCTCCAGGAAATTCACCTCTCCGGTGCACTCAGGGCATGAAAAGACCTCGCTCCAGACCGTGTAGTTAATGCGGCCCTTGGTCCTGCCATCCGTGTGGAGGCACTCGTACATCCAGCCCAGCTCGTCGTCGACCTCGCTGAGCACGCGCTGCGCCTCTCGCTCGAAGCGCGCCACATCGAAGGGAAGGTTGTACCCTGAGGCAATGAACGATGCCGCCGGCCCCAAGTCGTTCAGGACCACCTTTCGCGCGCCCCATTCGGGCTTGGCGTGTCCCGCAGCCTTCCACTCCGCCTCGAGCTGCTTCCGGTAGCTCGTCGGCGCGGTCCCGCACAGCTGCGCGGCGAGACCCGTCATCCCGGAGCCGCAGAAGCCATCCAGAACTATGTCCCCGGGACGGGTGTAGTGCAGGACTGAAGGCACGATCGCGAGGTGCGGAACCTTGGTGTGGTACCCGTGCGCCTTGTAGAGCTGGTCGGTCTTGCCCACGCTTACGTCAACGGCAAAGGGCTCGCGTTCGTAGGGCTCCGCCGGATCGTACGCATTGCCGTAGACCCGAACGAAGTCCGCGAGGAACGGATTTGGGCACGCCGTGTAGTACGGCGGGTCCGACATGCGCAGGATGTCCTCGTCGCTCGCCTTTGGGAAGCCCGGCGTTTTCCTAAACTCCGCATCCTCAAGCTTCTCGCGGAGCAGATTGAGGAAATGCTCACGCCGCGCCTCGTCGCTCTCGAAGGTCATCCCGAGGCACTCCACCGGTCCAGTTTCCGATGCCACATCTTTCTTATACGACTTCTCAAACAACTCTGACTGCGGCGCGATGGAGTGGGTCGTATCCATTCGGTGACTCTGCCTGCTCATCCCTCTTCCTCGTTTGCTTCTGCAGAATGGCCAGAATCCCCGCCAGACAGAGCCTGCCAGTCCGACGCGATGTCGCCCCACTGCGTCGGTCGTTCTTTCACCCGCGTCCATACGTCCCAGAAGTCCGGGTCGTCTGATTTCGGTCGCTGTCCGTCAGGGAGGTGCCGCATGTCAACAAGAGTGGGCAGTTCGGATGCCCATCCAAGCAGCAATGCCTGTCGCGCTGGGAGCGAAGAAAGGTCGCGAAGCAGCCCGCGCAGGTTGTCGGGGACGAGCTTATGAACCAGCTCCTGATCCCGATCGTTGCTGATGCGATGCAGCAGGAAGGTATTGCACTGAGAAAGCACGGTGGGCGAGAGCTCGCTGGGTCGCTGAGACGAGAGGACCAGGCCAAGCCCAAACTTGCGGCCTTCACGGGCGATCTTTTCGAATACTTGACAACAGATCGCCGCGCTATTCTGATTCTCCGCGTCTTCTTTGTAACGCTTCACGAAGGTGTGAGCCTCTTCCATCACAAGGACGGTGGGGAGCACCTTGCCGCCATTTAGCTTTCGGTAGCGCTGCTGCGCTTCGAGGGTCATGCGTGCGATGACTGCTGTGAGCACGTGTACGACCTCGGCGGGTACAAGTGAGAGGTCTATGATGGTGACAGATGCCTTCTGATTGTTGTCGGAGTCGATGTAGTCGGCCAACCAGCCATCGAGCGTCGTATCAATATCGTTGCCGACGACGGAATTCATGCGGGCATCGGACAACAGTGTCTGAATCCGAATGCGCATAGTCTCAACGTGGTCGAGAACCTTGAGCCACTCTGCGTGTGCATCTATTGCCCTAAGGAGCTCGTCACCACTGAATGGGCGGGGAGTGTCTGGATCGATGGGCAGAGCATCTGCGCTGTTGCCGTCAAGGGTTGAATGGAGTTCCCGGAGGAGCCGCAGAAGCGTGCTTACTTCTGCGTACTTGAAATCCCAAGTCGGATGCTTGCCCGAGCGGGCCTTCAACAAAGAGTCGAGGTGTTGAAGCACAGCATCGACAGCTTCTTTCTGACGGTCATTCAACTCAGTTTGTTCTGCAATTCCCTCCCGCCAGCGCTCGATTTTCTCGTAAAAGCTCTTGGGTTGTGGAAACTTGCCCCACGGGCTTCCGGAGTCTAGCTCCAGACGTGTGGTCGAGACGAGTGTTCCGATGTAGCGCCGCATAGTACGAATCGGAATGTCCTCGGTACCGAGCGCACCGCCACGGACGGAACGAAGTGCCTGCACGAGCACGGGCCTCTGCGCCTTCGGTGCTGCCTGCGTAAACGCACACCACTCCTCGCTGTTCCAGAACCAGAGAGGTACCTGAAGCTGATTGACGCCGACGCCCGGCTCGACAGCAAACCGCCTAACCTCGACGAAACTGTCCAGATCATCAAACGCCTTGGCATACTCTCCGTTTGGATCCAATACGATGAAGCGAGCGTTGGGCCCTTTTCCTTTCCCGCCTTCGGCGTTCGCATCCTTTGCCGCTTCAAGCGACCAACGAATCAGCCCCGCCACCGAGCAGGACTTTCCGCTACCAGTGTTGCCCAGCACGGCGACGTGACGCCCGAAGAGGCGATCCGGGTCAACCGAGACCCTTGCATCCCCCGCCAGCGGACTCGTCCCAATCCAGACACGACGATTGTCGCCTGATTCGACGATGCTCGTGAGCTGCTCCGTCGTAGGGAGAAGCACAGGTTGTCCGACCGTGGGATACGCGTCCACTCCACGCTTGAATCGCAGACGGGTCGTCCCTCGATTATCCTGCTCTCTTCGAAGAACGCCGAGCGGATTGAGGCTGAGTTTGCGCAATGGATAGGGTAGGTCGACCAGCCCAAAATCCTGCAATCCTTTCCGTTTCGGATACGGTGAGCGCTCGACCGTTATCCACTCCACCTGTCCTACGAGGTGTCCACCATCGCTCGGGATGAGCACGTAGCCATTGACGCGAGGGAAGGGCTGGGGAGTGCTGGTATTCAGCGCAACGACATCGGGGGCATCAAGCTCCAAGAGAACCTTGATCTCATCGGGAGACACGAAATCGACGGTTCCGACACGCAATGCTTCAGCTCGAGCCAGCGGAGAAACGCTCATTCATCGACTCCTGAATCGACCGCCGCAAGTGCGTTCTCCTTGTCCTGCCTCGCGCCAATTCCTTCATGCTCACTCTTCGTCCCGAACCTTGATTTCAACACCTCGGACATACGAGATGTTGCTCGATCAATCGCGGCCTTAGGAAGGAAGTGATTGGCCAGAGTACAGATATCGGCCAGATTCGGACCGATGAGCAAGGACACTTGCGCTGGCCGCTTCTCAGCAAGCTCTCGCATGCGCCCGAGTGGGTCGTCGTACGAGATGATGACCAAATGCGTCGAAGGCAGGGTCAGCATGTCTTCGATAACCCGATTGATGTGCTCGTCTCCGAATCCGTACCCGTACGTCACGAGACAACTGTTGGGGCGGCAGACCGCGGAAGCCATGTCCCGGAAAAGCTCGACGAAAGGAAAGCCTGCCGTCTCTCGGTCCTTCGCAGCGTTGGGATAGATCATGAGGGCATGCGGACTCGCGCTGTCGAGTCCTGGTGCGTGCAAATAAGGCTCAACGTCCTTCGCACCGACCGGAAGCCCAAGTCGTCGAACGTCGCGGCCAGATTGGACCCAGTCCAACGATCCGTGTAGCTTGGTAAATCGAACGACGCCCTCGAGATAGCGTGGCTCACCTCGAATGCCTGGCGGGTTGTAGTGAAGGTCGAGGTCGAGCCTTGAGGATCGGAAGATGGGGGTCAAAGAGCCGACGAAACGATCGAGCAGGTGAATGCCCGCAAGCTCTGCACCAAGCTCGATAATTCGATCATAATTGGTCGTAAAAACGTGGAGTCGGTCGCGAGTGCCCGTGCGGCTGGCGAAACTGGCGAGGAACGACACGAGCGTGTCGAATGCATCCTGGCGCGCCTTAGGCTCCGCAGAGACAATATTTCGCTCATCCACAAGCACAGCTATTGCCAGGCTACGGAGCGCTGCTTCAATCGCTGCTCGCACCTCGTTAGCATTTCGTTCCTCACCCAGGATCTCATAGCCACGAAGGAGCTCGTTTGCTACGCGAATCTTGTCCTCAATATTGCTACGCCTGCTGACATCTTCCGGTAGGGGCTTTGGCTCGCGCCCAGCCAGTTTGGCCGACTCCGCTGCGGCCTTATTGATCAGGCCTGCTAGTTTTCCGGTGCCTACGCAACCGCTCATTCCTGCGCCGCGCTTCTTCGCGGCCAGAAGGTGTACTGCGGTCGTCAGCCCCGAGCCTGCGAGCAACGCCAGGTGCTCAGACTGAAAGAGTGCGACAAGCCACGGCTCGATTCGAGCTCGGAGCTCTCCCAGGCTGACGTGTTCGCCAGCTCCCCATGACGGCTTCTCGCTTATTATCTTGAAGCAAGCATCACCCGCACTGGAAGTGTCAGGCACCAATTCAACAACACTTCGGTCGTCACGAACCTTCAAATAGTTTATCGCCTCAGTCTTATTTACTTTTGTTGCCGGGCTCGTCATTGCGTTACTCTCTTTCCACGACGACGCGTACGCGGGTGGCGTCCTTGCCCTTGGTCAATTCGGCGACGAAGGCGTCGAAGCGCATCTTCAGCTCTCCAACGGTGCACGGGACACCACCGTCCGTAAGCGCGGAGCGCAGCCGCGCCTCGTTGAGCACGACCTTCTCAAGCCCACTCAGGATCTCCTGCAGCGCCTTCACGAACGCGGGACTCACCGGGTCGGGCAGGCTCTTGCTCTTGAGGAACGCTTCGACGGCGTCACGGCCTTCGCCCGCTCCGAGGAGCTCGATGTTCCCGGACACGGTCGGGTCCTGGAGGTTGCCGAGGAGCGTGTTCGTCCAGCTCTGCAGCATGTCGTCGAGCTCGGCGTCGAGCTGACCGATGCGGTCGCCCGCCTTCGTCCCGGCGAAGGGCTCCTCGACGGGACGGAACGCGCAGTGCGGGCAGATGGGATCGGCGTCGAGGTCCTGCTTCGTGAGGCTGAAGCAGGTCTTCAGGCCGAAGAGCGTGTTCTGGAAGTCGCGCAGCTGCTGGGTCGGCATCATCTCGACCGTCGAGATCTGCTGGAGCTGCTTGAGGCGCGGGTCCTGCCCCAGCCGAGCCTTGCGCTGATCATCGGTGGCCCCGAGGCGGGCCTGTACGTGACGCTGCAGGTAGGCGTCCTGGTAGGCCGTCTTGAGCTCCGCTAGGGCCTGGCCGAGCGCCCGCTGAAAGCCCGAGTCGGCGCGGTGCTTCGGGCTCGTGATCTTGGCCATCAGCTCGCGACGTCGCTCCCGCATCTGGTCCACCCAGGGGTGGCCTGCTTGGAGCACCGCCTCGGCCTTGCCCAGGTACGAAGTCGTGGGCCCGACCTGCTGCACCAGCTCGCCGAGCTCCTCGACCTCGCGCACGAGCGCGAGCCCGGGCCGCTGCGCCTGGATGGCCGCGACGTCGTGCGGGAAGCTCTTGAGCTTGCCGGCGGTGTTGAAGGCTTGGAGCGACTCGAGGAAGCGCTTCAGGTCGCCGAGGCGCTGCCGCCACGTGGTCTGCTCCTGCTCCGAGAGGATGGGCTTGCCCCAGAGCACCATGTCGGCGACATGGGCGTGCGCGAGCACAGCCTTGTTGACCAGCTCGGCGACCTTGGCCTGCAGCTGGGTCACCGCGTCGTCGCGCTTGGCCGGGTTGACGATCAGCCCCTTGGGCACGCCGAGCAGGTCGAAGAGCTCCTGGAGAGCGCCGAGCGGGAGATCGCGTGGGCGCTCGATGTGCTTGAACTGCGCGACGTCGTTCACCGAGAGCTTCGCGAACTGGTCGATGGCGCCGGCGTCGATCTTCTTCCCGGTGATGCTGAGGACGACGTCGCCGCTGTGGACCAGTCCGGCCAGCACCACCGCGAGGAACTCCGGCTCGATCCGGAAGCGGTTCCAGTAGTCGACCCCGGCCTGCTCCTGAACGAGCTCGGAGCGGTTGAGCACCTGGCCTTCGCCCTTGGCGCCCAGCTGCTCGATGATGTGCTTCGCGTAGCGAGACTCGCGCGGTCGAAGCTTGTCGCCGTCGAGCATCTCGAGCGCGTCGAGAACAGCGGCGCCGAGCTTGCTCTTCACGCTTCCTGCGATCCAGCGAAGGGCGTCCTGCGCCGCCTGCCCACGGTTCGCACGGGTGACGTGCGTGTCGAAGATCGGGTAGTCGGGCGCGGTGTCAGCAAAGTGGGGGGACAACGCCACCGCCGCCGCGGCGTCGACGTAGTCGCGAACGCCGCCACGCGATGGGGCACGGGCGAAGAGCGCCTGGAGTAGCTCGCCCAGACTTCGGGCCTTGCCCTGGTACGTGACCTCGAAGACGGTGGTCAGCTTCTCCTGCAGCCAGCGGGTCATCGTCCGCAGGTGCTCGAGCGCCTTGTCGTCGTAGATCTTCTTGTTGCTGCCGGAGGCGGTGGCCGACAGTTCGCGCGCCCCGGCGTAGAGCTTGAGCGCGCGGTCGAACTCCTCGTCCCGCTGCGTCAGCCGGAAGAAGACTTCGTCGGGCTTGCGCTCGTCCTTGAAGTACGGCGCTTCGAACGGCTGGATGAAGTAGATGTAGAAGTCGCGCGGCGGCTGAGCGGTGGACCGCTCGTTGGGAGCGCCGAAGAAGAGATAGCCGCTGCGGCCCGCCTTGCGCTCGCGCCACTCGAGCTCGTGCTCCCAGATGCGGTAGCCCGAGACGTAAGGCGGCGCTTCCGGGTCTTCGAGCACGACGCGGCGCAGAGTATCGAAGTAGTAGCGATCGAGCTGGGAGTCGCTCAGCACCTCCGCCCGCTTGTCGATGAGCGAGTCGAAGTCGATGTCCTTCTTGAGGTCGAGGTAGTACTGGCCGTTCTCGCGGTTGAACGAGAGAAACTGCCCGCTGACGGTCTTCACGATCTCGCGGAGCACGGTCTCGACGACGGTCTTGAGGAACTCCGCGTCGCGCTCTGGCAACGGCATGAGCACGCACAGGTCGTCGCGCAGCTCCTCGGCGGTCGCGCCGATGGGAGCGAAGATGTCGCTGGTCGTCAGGCGGTGGACCGAGAGCGCGTGAATAATGCGCAACGCAGCCGGACGGTACTGCGGCCGGGTGAAGGCCTGCTGGATGCGTGCTTCGAGGACGTCGGCCTTCTCGATGACGTCGCGGATCTCCGGCACCGAGCGGAACGACGGGTTGTCCTTGAGGTTTTGCCAGTACGAGTCGTAGGCGATGAGGCCCGGCTCGTCGGCGGGCACGGTCTCGCTGAGCATCCGGCGGATGGAGGCACTCAACGTCTTGAGGACCTCGCGCTTCTCCGCGACGTACACCCGCTCGAAGGTGTCGAGGTAGGCCGGGTGCACGGGGAAGAGGCGGACGAACTCGTCCATCCGCTCGTTCATCGAGCCGTAGAGCGGCGCGAACTTGGTCAGGTGCTCGCGCACGAGCGCCTGCTGCTTCGCGTCCTTCTTGAGGAGCCGCTCGGCGACGACGTGCGCGACGTCCTCGCGAGCGATGCGCATCTGCTCGAAGCGGTCCTTGACGCGCCGGAGGCTGTCGGCGGCGAACTGGAAGCGCGGGTTGTCGAAGAGGCTCTCCTGGACACCGGCGATGAAGCGAAAGCGCGAGCCCTTGGCGAACTCTCCGACCGCGCGGAGGAAGTTCAGGTTGCGCATCAGCTCCTGCTCGCGGTTGGAGCGGAGGTAGTCGAGCAGCTCGTCGAGGACGAAGAGCAGCCCCTTGTCGGGGAACTTGGCAGTGAACGCCGCCATCATGGAGGCGAACACGTCCTTGTGGTTCTTGACCTGGTCCTCGGGCGGCACCTCGAACTGCACGCCGTGTTCCGACAGCTGGTCCTGGAGCGTCTCCATGACGAACTGCCGCAGCGGCATCGACGAGTTGATCTCGGCGCGGATGACGAAGAAGCGCCCGGCGACGAGCGAGGCCTTGTCGGCCACCGCGGGATTGGTGAGCGCGCCCGCGAGCTCGGCATGCTCCGCGATGGCGGAGATGACGGCCATGAGGTGCGACTTACCGGTGCCGTAGTTGCCGACGACGAGGAGGCCCTTGTTGTCCGCCGGCGTCTCGAACTGGAGCTGCGGGAGCACGAGGTCCGCGAGCTGCTCGCCCATCCGGTTAGAGATGACGAAGGTCTCGACGAGGCGACGAGCACTGGCCGCGCGGTCGGCTTCGCGGAGCTGAACGACGGTCTCGATGGGGTCGAACTGGATGAGGTCCGCGTAGTTCATGCCGAGTGCTCCTGGGCCGACGTCGCCCCGCTGCTGCCGGGGACGTCCCCGCTGGAAACGATGAGCGCCTGAGGTTCTTCGAAGCGCCGGAATTCAGGATGGTCGGGGGCCGCGTACGTCAGCGACGAGCCGAGCTGCGCGCCGCGCCAGGTCGCAACGATCGTGCGGTTGCGCGAGAGGCTCTGGAGAAGGCGGAGCGGGTCCTGCTTCAAGTCCGGGTGGAAGAGCATCTCGATGTTGTCGAGAAGGACGGTGTCGCCCGCCTGGTCCTGAACGATGTCGTCGACGATCCGCGCCACCCGAAGCGCGCGCTGCTTGGCGGTCAGCTCGAGCAGCTTCTCGGAGAGCGCGAGGTTGACGTTCACGAGCGGCCAGCCGTGTTCCTCGTGCAGGTCGTGCAGCGCGCTGGTCTTTCCGGAGCGCGGCGGACCGGCGACGATGACGAGCCGGTGGTACAGCTGCCTCGCCTTCTCGATCTGCTCAGCAACTTGATGTGAAAGCGGGGGCGCCATCAGCGTGGGTCTCCTTCATCCGGGTCGGACGCCGCGACCGTCGCTGCGCCGCCGGCCCGCACCCACTCGTCGACCTCCGCCGTCTTGAACTTCCAGAAGCGCCCGACGCGATGACCGGGCATCCGCTTGGACGAGACCCAGGTGTACACGGTGTCTTTGCTGACCCCGAGGTACTCCGCGATCTCTTCGACTGACAGCCATCGTTCGTCCATCCAGCGCGTCTCCCAGACCGGGCGAGCGAAGGGCGCAGGGCGCACTACGCCCGAGTGTGCGGGCCGACCCCTTGTACCAGCGTCCGCAGCTCGGCGTCAACGCGGTTCAGTTGGGTTTGGTCGGGTTCGCTCGGGGGACGTGCCGTTGCCGTCCGGCGCCGTGGGGCTTGAGCCCGGATCCATCCGGCAATGTCGCGCTCGAACCTACCCCGCCACCGCCCGCAGCTCCGCCCACAGCGCCCGCTGGTCCTCCCAGACCAGGCTCTCGAGCAGGCGGCGCAGCGTCCGCTCGGTGATCGGCTCGCGGCCGGCGGGGTACTCGAGGGCGAGGACCTCCTCCTGGATGTCGGGGGCGAGCAGGAGGAGGTTCATCAGCTGGGTGAGCCGGGCGCGGGTGAGGCCGTGGTGGCGAGCGACGTCGGCCTGGTCGGCGTAGCGGCCGGCGTCGATCTCCTCGGCGATCCGGTGGGCGAGCGCGAGGCGGCGGGCGACGGTGGCCGGGTGGCGCTGGGCGAGCTGCTGGCGGCGCCGCGCGGCCCGGTCCATGCGCTCGTCGTGGGCGCGGCGCAGCGCGAGGGTCTCGGTCCGCTGCTGGCGCTTGGGGCGGAAGGTCAGGGTCTCGGTGGTCCCGCTCATGCCGGCCTCTCCTCGGTCGCGGCGGCCTCGGGCGCAGCGGCGTCGAAGGGGCCGCCGAGGTCGTGGAACACGATGTCGAGCTTGCCGGCGGGCTCGTTGACCACGACCTTCTCGACGAGGATCAGCACCAGCTCCTGGCGCTCGGCGGCGTTGAAGGCGGCCCACGCCTCGTCGAAGACCTCGAGGATGCGGATGGTCTGCGTGACCTGCTCGGCCGCGCGCTGGAGCGCCTGCATCTGGCCGTCGAGCTGGGCGATCCGGGCGTGCACCGGCTCGAGCTCGGCCTCGATGGCGCCGATGCGCTCGGCGAGGAGGTGGCTCGCGCGGCCGCTCGCCTCGTGGCCGAGGCTGCGCATCAGCTTGTCGGCCTCGGCGCGCAGAGCCAGGCGCGTGGCCTCGGCCTCGGCGCGCTGCTCCTGGATCCGCGCGGCCATGCCGGGCTCGGCTACGCGCATGCGCTCGGCGATCTGCGCGCGCATCGCCCGGTCGGCGCAGACCTGGCGCACGCGGGAGATGACCAGCTCCTCGACCTCCCGCGCTGAGAGGCGCGGGTGCTCGCACCGATCCTCGGTCTTCCGCGCGCGGTTGCGGCAGGCGTAGTAGCGGTAGACCTCGCCGCTGCGACCCTTGCCCGCGGTCGTCGTCATCGGCTGCCCGCACAGGCCGCAGTGGAGCAGGCTCTGGAGCAGGTACTCGGGGTTGCGCCCGCGCCGGGGCCCGCGGCCGCAGGCCTTCGCGTCGAGGGTGCGCTGCACCTGCTCGAAGAGCGGCGCGTCGACGATGGCCTCGTGCTCGCCCTCGTAGCGCTCGCCCTTGAAGTCCACCTTGCCGAGGTAGATCGGGTTGCGCAGGAGCATGTGGACGTCCTTCTCGGTCCACGCGCCGCCGCCGACCTCGCGGCCGGCGCGGGTGCGGGTCTTCTTGCGCTCCCAGCCGAGCTCGCTGACCCGGCGCGCGACCTCGGCGGCGGATCCGAGGCGCAGGTAGAGCTGGAACATCGTCCGCACCTGCTCGGCCTCGTCGGGCACGACCACCAGGCGCATGCGCTCGCGGTCGCCGAGGTAGCCGAGCGGGGGCCGCGAGCCGAGCCACTTCCCGCGCTTGCGGGCGGCGCCCATCTTGTCGCGGGTGCGGTCGGCGATCATCTCGCGCTCGAACTGCGCGAAGCTGACGACGATGTTGAGGGTGAGCCGCCCCATCGCGTCGCGGGTGTTGAACTGCTGCGTGGTGGAGACGAAGCCGACGTTCTTCTCCTCGAAGCGCGCGAGCAGCTGCGCGAAGTCGAGGAGCGAGCGGCTGAGGCGGTCGACCTTGTAGACGACCACGATGTCGACCTTGCCCGCGTCGATGTCCGCGAGCAGGCGCTGGAGCGCGGGGCGCTCGATGTTCGCGCCGGTGAAGCCGCCGTCGTCGTAGCGCTCGGGCAGCGCCTCCCAGCCCTCGCCCCGCATCGCCCGGACGTAGAACTCCGCGGCCTCACGCTGGGCGTCGAGGGTGTTGAAGTCGGACTCGAGCCCCTCGCTCGTCGACTTGCGGGTGTAGATGGCGCAGCGCACCCGCCGTGGCGCCTCGGCGGCGCCGCTCTGCGTGCCTCGGCTCATCCCTCCCCTCCGGCCGCGCGCGAGCGCTTCTTGCGCTGGGTCAGGCCGGCCCACAGGAAGCCGTTCCAGCTCGTGCCGGTGACCTCGCGGGCGATGGTCGAGAGGCTCGTGTAGTGGCGGCCCTGGTACTCGAAGCCGTCGTTGAGCACGCGGATCTCGTGGACGATGCCGTCGTGCTCGCGGTGGATCACGGTGCCCACCGGCGGCAGGCGCGGGTCGCGGGGCGGCTCGTCGGGATCGGGCGCGGGCGGCAGCGTCGGCGCCGTCGCGGGGCGCGTGCGCACGCCCTGGCCCTCGGCGAGCGCGGCGATGCGACCGCGGGCCTCGGCGCTGAGCGTCACGCCGGTGGCGACCTCCTGGGCGCGGAAGAAGCAGCGGCGGATGAGCCACTCGCGGTTGCGGGCGTTCGTCGCCTTGCCGTAGGCGTCGTAGTAGGTGTCCTGCAGCTCGCTCACCGGCATGGCGCGGAGGGCTTCGAGCCGCTGGCCTACCAGAAGAAGCTGGTGGTCGACTCGAAGACGGAGCTCGCCTTCGAGCCCATCGGCAAGGGCGGCCGCATCTCGCGGATCCTCTCGGTCCCGTCGAAGCCGCCGCGCGGCAAGAAGGGCGACATCGTCCTCGACGAGCTCGCGCACTACGTGAACGACCGCCAGGTCTACACGGGCTCGACGGCGCTCATCCTGCGCTCGAACGGGCAGCTCACCGGCGTGAGCACGCCGCTCGGCCGGCGGGGCATCTTCTGGGAGATCGCCACCGAGGAGCTGCGCAGGTACCCGCACCACCGGCGGCAAGAGGTGCCCTGGTGGCTGTGCCGCTTCTTCAGCAACGACATCGAGCGCGCCGCCGTCGAGGCGCCGCTGCTGCCGACGGAGGAGCGCGTCGCCCGGTTCGGCCGCCCGACGATCGTCGAGCAGTTCGACTCGCTGCCGCTCGAGGACTTCCAGCAGGAGCTCGAGGGCCGCTTCGTCGACGAGTCGTACAGCTTCTACTCCTACGACCTGATCCTGCCGAACACGCGCGACGGGCTCGAGCTCTGCGACGACTTCACCGACCTCCCGTTCCCCGAGGGGCGCCTGGTCGCCGGCTTCGACGTGGGCCGCAGCCACGACCGCTCCGAGCTCGCCCTGTTCGAGGAGGTGGGCGGGCGTTTCGTGTGCCGCCTGCTCCGCAGCTACGACCGCGTGCCCTTCGCCGAGCAGGAGGCCGACCTCTCGCGGATGCTGAACACGCTGCCCATCGCGCGGCTCTCCATCGACAAGAGCGGCATCGGGATGAACCTCGCCGAGAACCTCGGCCGTGCCTTCCCGCAGGTCGTCGGCGAGGCGTTCACGAGCGCGAGCAAGGAGTGGTGGTTCACTGACTTCAAGATCCTGCTCCAGCGCCGCGACGTCGACCTCCCGCACGACCGAGAGCTCGTCGCCCAGCTCCACAGCATCAAGCGCCGCGTGATGCCCTCGGGCAACGTGACCTTCGAGGCCGAGCGCACCAACCGCGGCCACGCCGACCGCTTCTGGGCCATCGTGCTCGCCTGCCAGAAGGAGCGCGGGCCGAGCCGCGGGGCCGAGGCGGAGGTGGGCGTGCGGGTGATCGGGTAGCGAGCGCTCCACGACGACAGGTCGGCCACGGGGGCGCGCTCTCTGCGTCCCGGCTCTGTCGGGAAGTGCAGCCACGTGCAGGCCGCGTGGCGACATTCTCCGTCGCATCCACGCGGCCGCATGATGAATGAGTATAGCTTGACATGTTCGTCAAGTCGCCCCAGCTTATGGGTGTGGCCGCTGGTGGCCACCCGCCGCTCGTGCGAGCGGACGATGCTCCCGGACTTCGACGAACATGGCCTGCTCCCGGTCGGAGACTACGAGCTGCGAGCGTGCTCGTCGTTGGTCCCAGCGCGGGCGCACCGCACTGGGACGCCCTGTGGCGAGCCCGCCTCGTCGACAACCTCGAGGTGATGGTCCGCCAGCTGTGGGCGGTCGGCGTCCACGAGATCTTCGTCGACGGGTCCTTCGCCGAAGACAAGGAGCACCCGAACGACATTGACGGCTACTTCGTCTGCGACATGCAGATGCTCGTGTCCGGGAACCTCGAACGCGAGCTCAACCGCCTGGACCCCTTCAAGGTGTGGACCTGGGATCCGGCCTCGCGCCGCCCGTACCGCGGGTCGCCTAACGCTCAGCTACCCATGTGGCACCGCTAACGGGTCGAGCTGTACCCGCACTTCGGCCAGCTCTGCGGGATCAAGGACAAGTACGGCAACGACCTCGAGTTCCCGTCGGCCTTCCGCATGTCGAGGCGAGACGGACGACCCCGAGGGATCATCAAGATCGGAGGAGCACCATGATCCGCAACGAAGCTGAGTATCAGGAAGCCCTCTCTCGCCTCGAGGAGGAGCGACATCGGCTCGACAAGCACCGCGCCCAGTTGGCGGAGATTGGGCTCGGCGACGAGGAGCTGAAGCGCGCGCTGGATCCGCTCCGCTCGTTCCACCTCCAGCTCGAGGAGGAGGTGCAGAGCTACGAGCGCCTGAAGCGCGGCGACATCGGAGAGCTGCTCAACCTCCACGGCCTCGGTCACGCCCTGGTCGCCCTGCGCATCACGCGGGGCCTGACGCAGAGGGAACTCGCCGCGCGCCTCGGTGTCCACGAGTCGCAGGTCTCTCGGGACGAGCGAAACGAGTACCACGGCGTCACCGTCGAGCGCGCGAGCCGCATCCTGGACGCCATGGGCGTTCGGCTGCGGAGCCTCTTCGAGCAGCCCGCCCTCCCCAACGATCCGGGCGACCAACAGCTCGCCGCGGGCGCCTGACCAGGAGACCGCCGTCGTCGAGGTGACGGCCCTGCTGCGGCATCACCCGCTGGAGAAGAAGTAGAGGAGACCGATGCCATTCCCCGCGGACATACGCGAAGAAGCGCTCGTTCGTTCAGGACGCTACTGCTGCGTGTGCCACCAGGCGGCCGGGCGTGACGTCAACGTGCATCACATCGTGCAGGAGGCCGACGGGGGCCCGAACACGCTCGAGAACGCGATCGTTTTGTGCTCGAGGTGTCACGGCGAGGCCGGACACTACAACCCGCGGCATCCGCTGGGGACGAAGTACTCGCCAAGTGAGCTTCGCCGGCACCGCGACGAGTGGTGGGCCTATCGTGCAAACGGGTACGCCCCCGAGCACAAGCCGGCCGACTTCCAAGAGCCGCTGGGCTCCGGGCGTGGGGTCCCCGTTCACCGGCGCGAGGTTGGTGTCCTCTGGTCTCACCGCGCAGACATCGCGGTCGCGAAGGAGACCGTCGAGTTTGAGGCGAGGCGCCTCGCTGAGGACCGCACCGAGGATCAGTCGGGCGTGCGCTGGATGGAGCTGTTCGCTCGGAGCGATGGGACCTTCCTCGTCTACGTCGAGTCCAACCATCGATGCGACTGGGGAGACTCCTTCCTCGACGGGGCACCGCCAGACCACGACCCTCTTCGGCTCGACGATCTCCACGAGCGATACCCATCGCTCGCCACCGCGGCGGGTCTTCAGCGGGTCCGCAGGCTGTGAGGCCTGCCGGGGGGACGACAACCCGCGCGACCACCCTCCGTCCCACTCCCCGCCCGCCCGCGGCTCTACTCCGGTGAACGAGGCCGTCCTCGGCCCCTCGCCGGAGCCGCCGTATGCCGCACCGCCACGACCTCAAGGTCTTCCTGCTCTCGAAGGACAAGCCCGCCGGACCGCCGCGCCCCGGGCCGACGCTCGTCGTCGAGGCGCCGACGCTGGACGGGCTGCTGCCGGCCGCGAAGCGGGCGCTCGCTGACGCGGGGTACCTGCGCGACCGGGCCATATCGTTCACGCCGACCGGGCTCGTCGCCTACGTCGAGGACCCCGCGTGAACGAGGGCGCCGCGGCAGACCAGGCGCACGCGCGCCTGCAGGCGATCCTCAAGGCCGTCGTCGTCGGGCGTGACGTCGCCGACGCGGCGAGCCGCGAGGCCGGCGAGTCGGAGACCCTGTTCCAGAGCGCCGGCGCCCTGGTGCCGCCCTACGACCCCGAGGCGCTCTGCCTGCTGGTGGAGCACTCGAACGCGCTGCGCCAGAACCTCGACGCCTACGCGGTGAACATCGACGGCTTCGGGCACCGCCTCGAGCCGGCGATCGACTTCGAGGCCGAGGACGCCGACGCGCGGGTCGCCGACGCCATCTTCGTCGAGCGCGCCGCCGCCCGCGAGCGCGGCGAGCTCGACGCGGGCGCCGAGCTGGAGCCGACCGGCGACGAGGTCGCGGCCCGCAAGCGCGAGCTGATCCACCTCGCCCGGATCGAGCGCGCGCGCCTGCAGTCGTTCTTCGATTTCTGCTGCTTCGACCACTCCTTCGTCGACCTGCGCCGGCGTACCCGCCAGGACCTCGAGACGACCGGCAACGCCTTCTGGGAGGTGCTGCGGGACGGGCGCGGCGAGATCGCGCGGCTCGTCTACGTCCCGTCACACACCGTCCGGCTGCTGCCACTCGACCCCGAGCCCGTCGAGGTCGACGACCGCGTCCAGATCTCGCCGGTGACCTTCGAGGACGTAAAGGCGCGCCGCCGCATGCGCCGCTTCGTGCAGGTCCAGGGCACCGAGCACGTGTACTTCAAGGCCTTCGACGATCCACGCACCGTCTCCAAAGCGGACCGGGCGCGTATTCGCCTCCATCGAGGAGCTCCGCGCGAGCCACTCGGCGGACGGTCCAGCAACGGAGCTGTTGCACTTCGCCATCCACTCGCCGCGCAGCCCCTACGGCGCGCCGCGCTGGGTCGGAGCGCTGGTGGCCGTGCTCGGCTCGCGGCAGATGGAGGAGGTCAACTACCTCTACTTCGAGAACAAGAGCGTGCCCCCGCTCGCGCTGCTGATCTCGGGCGGCAGGCTCTCGGAGTCGTCGGTGCCGCGCATCGAGCGGTTCATCGAGGAGAACCTCAAAGGGCGGGCGAACTTCCACAAGATCCTCATCCTCGAGGCCGAGGGCGGCCAGGGGGAGAACCTCGCCAAGATCGAGCTGCGCCCGCTCACCGAGGCGCAGCAGCAGGACGCGCTCTTCCAGGTCTACGACGAGCGGAACATCGACAAGGTCGGCGGCGCGTTCCGGCTGCCGCGGCTGCTCCGCGGCGAGAGCAAAGACTTCAACCGCGCGACCGCCGAGTCGGCGCTGCGCTTCGCGGAGGACCAGGTCTTCCAGCCCGAGCGCGACGAGTTCGACTACCTCATCAACCGCAAGCTGCTCGCCGACATGGGGATCCGCTTCTGGCGGTTCCGCTCGCAGACGCCGGTCACCCGCGATCCCGAGCGCATGACGGCGATGGTCGAGAAGCTCGTGCGCGTCGGCGTGCTCACGCCCGAGGAGGGGCGCTTCCTCGCGGGCGACATCTTCAACCGCGAGCTCCGCAAGATCGGCGACGACTGGACGAAGCGGCCCATCACGCTGACGCTCGCGGGCATCCAGACGGGCGTCGAGGACCTGCGCGCCCGCACCGCGAAGGGCTCCCTCCTCGACGACGCGCGCCGCCTGCTGACGCTGCGCGAGGAGCTGGCGTCGGAGGAGGCGCGGCTCGCCGACCGCCGCGTCGACCTGGCCCGCCGCTACCTCGAGGAGGGCGCCGAGCGGGTGCCCGTCCCGCACGACGAGTTCGACACCTGGTTCGAGCCGGAGGCGCGCGATGACGCCGGTGGCTCCGCATTCGATGCCGCTCGCGAACCCGTTCGCGGCGCTCTCTGCGGGACGGGTTCGCTCGGCTCGCACGGTCCCGGCGAACGTGGAGGCCGAGACTTCAGGCACTTCGATCGAGCAACCCGGGACGCTCTCCGGCGTTCGCACCGTCCCGCGGCGAAAGCGGGGGCCGTCTGTCGCCGCCCGGCGCAAGTCCCGCATCGAGCCCGCTCTCCGGGGTCTGGAGACAAAACGCCTTCACTTGCGAAACGTTTGAAGGCATTATGTCTCCGTGGCGTCCCGGGGCTATGAGCGCGAGGTCGAGCTGTTCCGCCAGCATGGCGGCGGCCTCCGCATGGCTGAGGCGCTGCGGCTCGGCATCAACCGGAAGACGCTCTACGCCATGCGCGACGCCGGCGTCGTCGAGGCCGTTTCTCGAGGCGTGTATCGGCTCACCTCGCTCGAGCCGCTCGCCCACCCGGACCTCGTGACGGTGGCGAAGCGCGTGCCGCAGGGCGTGCTCTGCCTGATCTCGGCGCTCTCGTTCCACGAGCTGACAACGCAGGTGCCGCACACCATCGACGTCGCGCTCGAGCGCGGGACACGGAAGCCGCGCCTCGACTACCCGCC
>Ga0180220_1000788_pt1 | contig 28741 bp, 30 predicted proteins | sample eDN5th37CBELigBY_FD_151335 | JGI IMG/M metagenome (GOLD analysis project Ga0180220, IMG submission 151335) | Enriched backyard soil microbial communities from Emeryville, California, USA - eDNA 5th pass 37_C BE-Lig BY (version 2) (version 2) | ecosystem: Environmental > Terrestrial > Soil >... | reverse complement strand
CGATCCAGACGACCGAGAGCATGACCGGCACTTCGATCAGCACCCCGACCACGGTTGCGAGCGCAGCCCCGGAGTGGAATCCGAACAGGCTTATGGCGGCGGCAACCGCCAGCTCGAAGAAGTTTGATGCGCCGATCAGCGCCGAGGGACCGGCCACGCAATGCTGTTCGCCCACGGCCCGGTTGAGCAGATAGGCCAGTCCTGAGTTGAAATAGACTTGAATCAGGATCGGGACCGCCAGCAGGGCAATGACGAGCGGTTGCGCAATGATCTGTTCGCCTTGGAAGCCGAATAGCAGCACCAGCGTCACCAGCAGGGCGACGAGCGACAGCGGCCCGAGCTTCGCCAGCAGCGCGGCGAGCGCAGGAGCGCCGCCCGTTGCAAGGAGCCGTCGCCGGACGATTTGCGCGACGATCACCGGAATGACGATGTAGAGCACGACCGAGAGAACCAGCGTTCCCCACGGCACGGTGATGGCGGAAAGGCCAAGCAGCAGGCCGACAATCGGCGCGAAGGCCACCACCATGATAGCGTCGTTGAGCGCGACCTGACTCAACGTGAAATGCGGCTCGCCCTTGGTGAGATTGGACCAGACGAACACCATTGCGGTGCAGGGTGCGGCGGCCAGAATGATGAGGCCGGCGATATAGCTGTCGATCTGGTCGGCCGGCAGATGGGGCCGGAACAGCCAGCCAATGAACAGCCAGCCGAGCAGCGCCATCGAAAAGGGCTTGATCGCCCAATTGATGAACAGCGTCACGCCGATGCCGCGCCAGTGCCGACCGACTTCACCGAGCGCGGCGAAGTCGATCTTGAGCAGCATGGGAATGACCATGAGCCAGATCAGCACGGCGACCGGCAGATTGACCCTGGCGATTTCGAGTGCGCCGACAGCTTGAAACGCGCCGGGGAACCAATGCCCGAGGGCGATGCCGACGACGATGCAGAGGGCCACCCAAAGGGTGAGATAGCGTTCAAAGGTGGACATGGGGATTTCCTTACACCGTCGCCACGCGGCGGCCGTGTTTGTCAATGACCCGTTCGCCATCCTCTTTCACGAACTCGCCCCGTTGTGGTGGCAACAGATCAAGCACCGCTTCGGATGGTCGGCAGAGCTTCACCCCTTTGGGGCTGACGACGAGAGGGCGATTAATCAGGATCGGGTGCGCCATCATCGCGTCGAGCAAGGCGTCATCGGTCAATTCAGGATCGGCAAGGCCGAGGTCGGCATAGGGTGTTCCTTTTTCCCGCAAGATCGAGCGGGCCGACAGGCCAGCGCGCTCGATGAGCTGCACGAGCAGGGCGTGGGAGGGCGGGGTTTTCAGGTATTCGATGATATGAGGCTCGACACCTGCATTGCGGATCAGACCAAGGGTATTCCGCGAAGTGCCGCAATCGGGATTGTGGTAGATAATAACATCCATGTCGCACCTCATGCCGCGCTGCCGCGAGGCGAGCTTGCGCCTTCGGACTGGCCGATTTCGACAAGGCGGGTGCGCAGCGTCGATTTGTCGAGGCTGGAAACGGGAAGCGCCGCGAAAACTCCGATCCGGTTGCGGAGATAGCGGAACGCGCTCACGAACGCCGTTTGCCGGGCAATCTCTGGCCCTTCGACGGCGGCAGGGTCTTCGATACCCCAATGCGCCGTCATCGGCTGGCCGGGCCAGACCGGGCAGGCTTCGCCGGCCGCGTTGTCGCAGACCGTGAACACGAAATCCATGACCGGGGCGTCAGGCCCGGCAAATTCGTCCCATGCCTTCGAGCGCAGGCCCTCGGTGGGATAATCAAAGTTCGCCAGCGTCGTGATGGCGAGCGGGTTCACTTCGCCCTTGGGTTGGCTTCCGGCCGAATAGGCACGGAAGCGCCCCGCGCCGTCCTTGTTCAAAATGCTTTCGGCGAGGATCGAGCGGGCGGAATTGCCGGTGCAGAGAAACAGGACATTGAAGATGCGTTCGGGTGCGGCGTGGTCAGGCATGGGCTTGGTCCTTGGTGGGAACACAACAGGCGGCGAGCGCGGCGACAGCCGGGGTGCAGACTTCGGGATGCCCTTGGCAGCAGTCGCGCATGAGAAATTCGAGCAGGCCGGACAGCGCCGGATAGGAGGCGCTGTAGATGATCGAGCGCCCATCCCGGCGAGACTCTACGAGGCCGGCTTGTTCAAGGTGGCTCAGGTGGAAGGACATGCGCGACGACGATGCGCTGTCCATCGCTTCCCCAATGGCCCCGGCCGGCATCCCTTCCGGCCCGGCCGTGACCAGCAGGCGCACGATACGCAGGCGGGTTTCCTGCGAGAGCGCCGCGAACGCGGAGAGGGCTTGCTTTTCGTTCATCAATGCCTCAACATCTCAAGAGTTATTGAATCATGGATACACGGACATGGATGTTCACGCCAGCCCCCTAGTGACAGATTTTCAGGATGACGCCTCGCTCGGCGCGTTCCTTGATGCTTTGGAAGCGCACAGCGATAAGGCGCTTGTCCTCACCTATGGCGACGGACGGCAGGTGCGGGCTGGCTATCACGTCACCGAGGTTAAGGCGGGTTCTTTCGTCACGCTCGATTGCGGCGGCAACCCCGATGCGTGGCGGGAAACCGTCTTGCAGGTCGAGGATATTCCAGAGGCCGAGGACAGCGCATCCATGACCGTCGCCAAGTTCCAGTCGATCTTGGGAAAGGTCGGCAGCAGGGTCCAACTAGACAGGCAGGCGCGTTTGACTTGGGAGGTGAGCCGTCCCGGCGATCCGATGCAAGTCTATAACGTGGCCGGCATCAAGATCGAAAGCGACCGGGCGATTGTGCAGTTCAGCCCACGCCCGGCAATCTGCAAGCCGAGGCATCGCGCGCAGCAGGTCGGAGCGCCTGCCTGTTGCGGGTAGGGCGTCACCACAATCCGACTCGCAACAGCGGATTTTCGGGAGTTGCGACAGTTGCCTTGGTTCGTTGCTAACGCCTTGTTTCGGTAGCCATTGCGCGTGCCTTCGTTGGTCTTAGTAAGAAGTCAGGGTGCCGCGAGCGCATATATGCAAATGCGGCACGCTACAGGCCGCCGACTGCCCTCCATGGTTCGCTTAATTCCGGGGCCTTGAGTGCCCCGGACTCCACCGAACCAAGGAGGATTCCATGTGCGCAGAGCGCCGCCGCGCCCGGAGAGGGCGACCGCGACAGTCGATCCCCGAACCACTTCCCGACGATCTTTTCGACTATGCCGACGATCCCACGCCGGACGGCCGGACGCGAGCCGGCAACATGCGACTTCTCGGCCCGGATGGGCAGAGGATGCGTGTCACCGACGACTGGCCCGAAGACATTCCCGTCACCGAAGCCGAGATTGACGTGTTCGAGCGTTGGTTCGGCGATGTGTTCGACGAACTCTTGAACCCGAGAAAGCCGAATGACAGTTTGCAATCCCTATCACAAACTGATAGGAAAAAGATGTGAGCGTGGATCGTGATCCGAGCCTCGACACGCTTCTGGACCTCGACGGACAGATGCTCTTTGTCGATCCCGAGGGCGTCCATTGGGTGAAGTTCGTCGTCACCCGCGTTCCGGCATCGCCGGAAAAGCCGCATGGCCTCGATTATTCGCTCACGCTTCACGGGCCTTCGGGCGAACGGCTGGTCGGCTTCGATAACGCCCATCCGGTCGGTCGAGGCAAGCGCGGCGAGCCGCTGGACCATCGGCATCGCCTCCAGACCGTGAAGCCCTACGCCTACGAGGACGCGGCCACGCTGCTGGCCGACTTCTGGCAGGCGGTGGACGCGGTGTTGAAGGAGCGAGGTGCCCTATGACCACATTGAAAGTCGGGATTGCCGACTATGAAGAAATGAAGGCCCGCACCATGCGGATCGCGCGCGGCGAGGAAAAGCCCACGCCCGGCGATCCGAAGGTGTGGTTCACCTCGACCGAATCCTTCGCCAAGGTTCTGTCGGCCGGCAACCGCGAGCTACTGCGCATCATCGCCGAGAAAGCCCCGGCCTCACTGGAGGAACTGGCAGAAATTACCGGCCGGGCCGGCTCCAATCTGTCACGCACCCTGAAAACCATGGAGAGCTACGGCCTTGTGCGGCTTGAACCGGGGCATGGGCGCAAGCTTGCGCCCAAGGTGGTGCATGACCGGGTGGAGCTGGCGTTGCCCCTGATCGACCGCCCCAAGGCGAACAAAGCTATGGGAGGCCAAGCATGAACATGCACAGCCCAACCACTACCGCCCGCGCCGCCCTCTATCTGCGCGTCTCGACTGCCCGGCAGGCCGAGCATGACATTTCCATTCCCGACCAGAAGCGGCAGGGCGAAGCTTATTGCGAGCAACGCGGCCTGCAACTGGTGGAGACGTTCATCGAAGCAGGCGCAACCGCCACCAACGACAAGCGCCCCGAGTTCCAGCGCATGATCGAGGCGGGCACGTCCAAGCCCGCGCCTTTCGATATTGTCGTGGTGCATAGCTTCTCGCGCTTCTTCCGCGATCATTTCGAGATGGAGTTCTATGTCAGGAAGCTCGCCAAGAACGGCGTCAAGCTGGTGTCCATCACGCAGGAGATGGGCGACGATCCCATACACCAGATGATGCGGCAGATCATGGCGCTGTTCGACGAGTATCAGTCCAAGGAAAACGCCAAGCACGTCCTGCGCGCCATGAATGAGAACGCCCGGCAAGGTTTCTGGAACGGCGCACGGCCGCCCATCGGCTATCGCATCGTCGCCGCCGAGCAGCGGGGATCGAAGATCAAGAAGAAACTGGAGATCGACCCGTTGCACGCCGACACCGTGAGGCTGATCTATCGCCTGTTCCTTGAAGGTGACGGCACGTCCGGCGCGATGGGCGTCAAGGCTATCGCCACCTATCTCAACGAGCGCCGTTTCTTCACCCGCGACGGCGGGCGCTGGGGCTTGGCGCAAATTCACGCCATCCTGACCCGCACCACCTATATCGGAGAGCACAGGTTCAACACGCGCTCGCACAAGGATCGGGAGAAGAAGCCGGAGAGCGAGGTGGCGATCATGGTGGTGCCACCCCTGATTGACCGCGAAGTGTTCGACGCGGTGCAAGCCCGCCTCAAATCCCGCAATCCCATGGTGACGCCTGCGCGCGTCTCCAGCGGCCCCACGCTCCTGACCGGCATCTGCTTCTGCGCCAAGTGCGGAGGCGCGATGACGCTCCGCACTGGCAGGGGCAGCGCGGGGCAGACATATCGCTACTACACCTGCTCGACCAAGGCACGGCAGGGCGCGACCGGCTGCAAGGGCCGCACGATCCCGATGGGCAAGCTGGACCATCTGGTTGCCGATTATATCGGAGATCGTCTGCTCCGGCCCAAGCGGCTGGAAACCGTCCTCGCCAGCGTCATCGACCGGCGGCAGGAGCGCGCCGAGCGCCGCCGCGACCATCTTGCCGAGCTTCACCGGCGAATCACAGAAGCCGACCAACGGCTCGGCCGTCTCTTTGACGCCATCGAAGCGGGCATGGTGGACAAGGACGACGCCATGGCAAAAGAGCGCATGGCGAGCCTCAAGGCGTTGCGGGATCAAGCCGCCGCCGATGCCGAGCGCACGCAGCTCGCGCTCGACAGTTCAGGCAATCAGGGCATCAGCCCTGACATGCTCAAGAGGTTCGCCCTTAAGGCTCGTGAGCGCATACGGCTCGACGATGGCGGCTACCGCCGCGACCACCTGCGTGCGCTGGCGCAGCGCGTCGAGGTCGCCGACGACGAGGTTCGCATCGTGGGATCGAAGTCGGAACTGCTGCGTACGCTGGTCGCCGCTTCAAGCGTAGAAACGGCGGCGTTCGGCGTTCATAGTTCTGTTCTGAAATGGCGCGCCAACTCCCTATAAGTCTGCCTTGGTTGAGAACGCCGAACACCGCCGATTACCGCACAAATCTGAACTATCAGCCACGAGTTTTGGTGTGTCGGCGAAACAGGTAGTCCCCTCACGCTTCCAGATTGCCACATTTGCATTCCCAATTAGCGGCCCGTTGACTCCCAATTAGCCGAGACCGATAATCCCAATCGGCTGGGATTCGGAGCTGGCATGTTTGGACGGTTTGTGGAGCGACGGGCAGAGGAAGCCCTTTCGGATACGCCGGTGGTCTTGATTGTGGGGCCGCGACGGGCCGGCAAGACCACGCTCGTCCGAAAGATGGGCGCCGCGGGTCGAAGCTATATCACGCTAGATGATCAGACAGTCCTCGCGGCCGCCCACTCCGATCCTGCCGGCTTCATCCGGGGTCTGGACCAAGCCATCATCGACGAGATTCAGCGCGCGCCCGACCTACTCTTGGCGATCAAGAAAACGGTCGACGAAGACTATCGGCCGGGACGGTTCCTGCTGACGGGGTCGGCGAACGTGCTGACCCTGCCTCGAATCGCTGACAGCTTGGCCGGAAGGATGGAGACCATCCAGATGTTGCCGCTGGCAAAGGCCGAGGTCGAAGGCCGGACGCCAACCTTTCTAGAGCGTCTCTTCGAAGGAAAGCTTCATAGCCAGCAGAATGCGATCGTCGGCGATGACCTGGTCCAGCTCGTGCTGCTCGGAGGGTTTCCGGAGGCGATCAGCCGCGACAGCGAGCGCCGACGGCAGGACTGGTTGCGATCCTATCTCACATCGATCCTGACGCGCGATCTGCGCGATATCGCCGATGTGGAGAAACTGACCGAGCTCCCGAGATTCGTGCGGCTGCTGGCTGAGCGCTCAGGGCAGTTGGTCAACTACTCGCAATTCGCCGCGGGCATCAACGTCACCCATAAGACGGGACAGCGCTATGTAGGGTTACTCGAACAGGTGTTCTTGGTCGTAACGGTGCAGCCCTGGTTTACCAACGCGCTGAAGCGCATCGTCAAGACACCCAAGCTGCACTTCCTCGACTCCGGTTTGCTGGCGACCGTGCGCGGGCTCACCTTCGACAGAGTGAAGGCCGATCGCGGAACATTCGGTGCGCTCTTGGAGAGTTTTGTATTCTCGGAAGTGCTGAAGTTGATGAGTGCTTCGGACCTGCGATTGACACCGCATCATTTCCGGGATCGGGACATGCGCGAGGTGGATATCGTGCTGGAGCGTGACGACGGCATGATTGTCGGGATCGAGGTCAAGGCCAGCGCCACGGTAAAAGCTGGTGATTTCAGCGGTCTTCGTGCCTTGGCTGAAGCGTGCGGAGATCGCTTTGCCTTCGGTATCGTCCTCTACGACAATGCGGACATTGTGCCGTTCGGCGACAGGCTGGCGGCAGCGCCGCTGTCGAGCCTCTGGGATGGAGAACCGCCAACGAAGAATACAAGCAAGGGAGCGTCGCATGGGGCTGTATGAAACGTGGTGCGACGCCACCAAGAACAAGGACAAGCGAAAGCACTACTGGACCTATGTTGAGAAGGACGGCGCGCGCGATGAAATTCGCGATGCCCTCGCTGAGACCATTCGCTCGCACTATGACCGGCTCGAACGCATCGCCGAAGATGTGGAAATGCTCGGTTACAAGATCGCCGCGAAAATCCTCAGCGAGGCGATGCCGCAGACGCCCAAGGGTCGCTCCGGCGATCTCGGCGAGATTCTCGCAACCGAATTGGTCGAGGAAGAAATTGGCCTGCGCGTCCCCGTTCGTCGCCTCCGTTATAAGGATGGTCGCAACATGGCTATGCGCGGGGACGATTTCATCGGCGCGGGATACGATGCGGCTGGCGAAAAGCTATGGCTTCTGAAAGGCGAAGCCAAAAGCAATAAGGTGCTCGGAAAGGCCACGGTCACTAGCGCCCGAAAAGTGCTCGACCGCGACAACGGCCGCTGTACGCCCGATTCCCTGTTATTCGTCGCCAACCGGCTGTTGGAAAGTAATGACCCGGACGACAACGCATTAGGTCGCAGCCTGCGTGACGAGGTGGGCCTAAAATCCCTTTGTGCCGATCGTATCGACCACATGCTTTTCACCATGTCGGGCAACGGCCCGCATGCTTCGCTGAAAGACGACCTCGACGCCACGGGAACCAACCGGGACCACTACGTCGTGAACATCCACGTTGAGGACCACCAGGACTTCATCGCGGCCATGTATCAGGAGGCGGAAGATCTTGGAGACGATTGATGAACTGACCGCCTTCTTGGCTACTGCGACCGTCGACGGTATCCTTGGGCGCCTGCTCTATCGTGGTGCCGCCTGGTCGTTGATGCGCGAGGAAGGCGTGCTGCCGGCAAATGCGCCGCCTCTCGGCGCGACGATTGAGACCGATCTTGCCGAGCACGGTTTCTCGGCAAGGACATTGAGGGTATTGGCTTTGGAGTCGAACGTATCGGTGAACGGGCTGTGCTCAAGCCACGACTCAATCTCGTCGAACCGGAAATAGGATTTGGGGAAGATCGCCTCGTCATCTGCGCTCATCATGTGCGCGCCGATCACCAGCAAATTCGAACTCCAGGTCTCATTCGGGATGCCCGGCATGTTGAACTGTCGATTGGTGTTAATGGCGTGCAAGAGACTGATGGGCTTCCCCTTCGTCGTCTCGCCGTGAATGACCGCTTTTTCATTATCGTGCGAGCCACCAAAAGTCCGTTTGAACCCTTCGCTCAACTCGCCGAAGATGCCCAAGAGCTTGAGCGCCGCACCGTTCTCAGGGTCATAGCTGAGAGTGCCGGAGACCTTATCCTTGGGATGCTCGGGGAGCCAGAACACACCCTGTTCGGTGAAGCTATCGTAGATTCCGTTCGGTGGACTGGCCATCGCTTCACTCCTTGGAACGATTGAGCCTAACGGCTTAGCCGCTACGTAACTAGCTGAGACTTCCTCCGGTAACCCCGAAGGTAATGCGCGTATATCTGAGTCCGCCGGGCTGCATAAGCGTTTGCTTGGCGATTCAGGCATCGTGATCGAAAGGTATAACGCGCCCTAAAGTAAGCTCTTTAGCCGGTCCTGAAGGGCGAAGGCAGGCCGCCGACAATTGTTTCGATACGGCCAAGCCAACGAGATCAATCAGCGCCTGCCTAATTTCGGGCTGTGCCACGGCAGCCGACCCATTTTCGGTGACCACAGTGGTCAGGAACTCGACAAACGCTGCGGAGGTCCTGTCACGATACCAATGTCGATCTGCAGCCGGACCTTGGTTGGCGAGCCTCGCGAGTTCCGAAGCGCTCTGAATGGCGTTGGCAATCCACACAAGTCCCTCTAGGCGGATGGGCTGACCTGCCTTCGTCGACAAGAACCCGCAAAGCCCGGCGAGGTTGTCTTCATCGCCTGGCAGCCGCTTAAGAGCCCACGCGCGATACAAATCGCGCATCGGTTCGATCAACCTCGCTGAAGCCGAAGGCCGGGCCAGCGCGTCCGACCGCGCAAAGCTCAACGCGTGCCTTTCCAGACTTTGCTGATGATACCATGGCCCGCCCTCCCAGCCTCGCCCGGCCATGACGGCCTCGATCATAGGTCGCCAGCGCGCAGCGAAAAACGCTGGATCGGTGTCCTCCTCGAGGTGGCTAAAAATGCACTTGAATAAGTGCGCGATGGCATAATGGCCCCTAGGACCAATATCGAAAATCGGTTGCCACAGCGACGGTGTCTCGGCAGGGTCCGTCACCAGGACCATGCCCGCAATGGCTTCCACCAATTTGTAACCGAACTGGCTCATCGGGGAGTAGTCGCCAGACGTTTCGCTCTCGCTCCCAACGAGCAGCCATGCGGTGTGAGCCCAGAAGGCCTTGAGCAACTGCCGCCGCTCGTCCAGCTCCGCCGCCTCCGCAGGTAGATTTTTGTCGATCAGCAGCCACGCAAACGCAATTTGGAGGAAATGCGTCTCCAATGCGCCAGACATCCGGCGGGACCGATCTCGGGTGAATCTTCGGCCGTCACGGCGATATTCTTCCTCCCATTGGCGAGCTTCAAACTCTTCAACCCGCTTAGCCACATCGAGGGGACGGATGTCATCGACCGTGCATGGCACGCCCGATACTCGCCGCGAGAGCAACCAACGCGCACGCCGCAACCAACGGCTCTGATCCGGCCCGTCCTCTCTATCAAAGCGCGGTCTGCCGCCGTGAGAATTGCTGCGACGTTCGACAGCGCTTGTCGGGTCTGCTCTTCGGGTCCTGCAGGGACCTCCCGGGTAGACGGGTGAAGCGGAAGTTGCCCCGCTACAAAGACGAATCCATTCGCGACTACCGCTTGACTGTAGTGGCCGGAAACCGAAGGAGCATTTGAGGTGGCAACGCCTCGCATACATCTCTCAGTGCGGAATGTTCGGATGCGATGTTCATTGCCTATTCTCCGAAATGCGTCAAAGCGCCTTCCTGCGCGAGTTGATCGCCGCCTACCGGCGATGCTATCCGGGCGTGCGGCTCGAAATTCTGGATGGTGGCCGGCGCGACCATCTGCGGGCGATCCGCGCCCGCCAAGTCGACGTCGCCTTCTTCACCGGCAATGCGCCGGTAGCCGGCTGCGACGTCGAGGAACTCTGGCGCGAGCGGGTCCATGTGGCGATGGCAGTCCAGCATCCGCTGGCCGGCAGCAATGCGCTGGCCTGGCCCCAGCTCCGCAACGAGCGCTTCATCGTCTCCATGAGCGCGATTGGCACCGAACGTCGCCGCGAACAACTTGCCGAGCTTCAAAGGCGAATCACGGAGGCAGACCAACGGCTCGGCCGTCTCTTCGACGCCATCAAAGCCGGCATGGTGCCCGAATCTCGCGCCTTTTGAGCATCGGGTCGAAAGGTCTGGCGTTTGGAATCGCCTCATGCTAGGTTACATGTAACCAAGAATGTGGAGACTGATCATGGTGGCGGTATCGAAGCCCAAGACAGTGCGCGTGAAAGTGCAAGAGCATCGCGAGCGGCTGCGTGCGCAAGGACTGCGGCCGATCCAGATTTGGGTGCCGGACGTGCGTGCGCCCTCTTTCCAGGCGCAGGCTCACCGCCAGTCGCAGGCCGTCGCCGCAAGCGCTCATGCGCACGAGGATCAGGCTTTCATCGACGCCGTATCCGATTGGGGTGACGAGTGAGGCGCGGCGAGGTCTGGACTGTTTCCGGCGGCAATGATTATGCGGGCAAGCCGCGACCTGCCGTCATCGTGCAGGACGACAGTTTCGACGCCACCGACTCGATCACGATTTGCGCCTTCACCACCGATCCGACTGACGCGCCGTTGTTCCGCCTCGTGGTGGAGCCGAACGAGCGTAACGGCTTGCGCTCGGCCTGCCGCCTGATGGTGGATAAGATCACGACCGTTCCAGAAACCAAGCTCGGCGCGCAGGTCGGGCGACTCGACGATGAGGACATGGTGCGGCTCAACCAGGCGATGACCGTGTTCCTCGGCATGGCGGTGACGCCAAGGGCCCGAAAGGGAAAGCAGTCATGACATTCGAGGCCGCACCCCGACCAAGCGGCAAAGGACGGTTATCGACGGCACATAGGCCATTCTGGAATCCCGCGCTTCGGGCGATCCTTGGTGCATGTCCAGGACGCGCGCCAACTGCCACTCCAAACTTCAGGGGCGCGCCCAAACCGGCGCGCTGCCGAGCGATCTTTACGCCTATGCCGAGGCCAAGCCGCTGCCCCGCATCGGGCGTCCACCGAAGCACGACCCCGAAACATGGGCCGTTACCGACGACTGGCCCGAGAGCGTGCTCGTCAGCGAAGCCGAGGTGGATGTGTTGGAGGCATGGTTCGGCGATCTCTTCGATGACCTGTTCGGACCGGATTGCGGTCTTGCGGTCGGAGAAGACCTCGTCGTTATCGCCTGGAATGTATCGGTCACGCCAACGGGGCGGAAGGTCTTCCTTTCCACGAGCTCCTTCATGAACCACCGCCCGTAAAGGGGCTCGCGGATGGAAGTCGGAGCAAAGTTTCGGATATGATTTCGGCGAGGAGAACAGAATTATCCATATAGTTCAATGTGTTGTGGTGTCATAGCGTGTCCTGGCGTGCATTTCGGATAGCCAGGACAAATTCTCCTTGGGACCGTTCGACCAGAGGTAGCGGTACATCGAGCCATGGACCGGCTCGCCATACTGGTCGAGGCCTGTGCGCCAGGTGTAGTTCCAAAGCCCGCCCCAGTTGGCCTGCTTTTCGAAGCAGACGATCTCCGGGATGTCGGCGCCTTTGCTCGCCGCAGACTGGAATGCCCGCAATTGCGCAAGACCCGATGGGCCAGCACCGATGACAGCCACTCTTCGCTTCATAGGAACCTCATATTCCTGCCGGGAAAATTTTTTATTTATACTGATCGAGGGGCAATGGAGAGGTCTATGATGCCATTGGTCATATGTCGCCAATATCGCGCGGAAGGCTGGCTTCGCCATCGATATGAGCCAGGAAACGCGCCGCACCGTGGAAGACCGGCGCGGCGACGCGGGCGGCAAGGAATTGACGGTCAGATCGCCTCGAGGATGTGCTTGACCCCGGTAAAGGCCGACAGGCCCCATGGTCCCAGCTCCCGGCCGATGCCACTGGCCTTGAAGCCGCCCCAGCTCGTCTGCGGGAATATCACCTGTTGCGAGTTGACCCACACCATGCCGGCTTCAAGGGCCGCCGCGACGCGGTCGGTGCGCACCTTATCGGGGGAGACCAGCGTCGCCACCAGCCCGTAATCGGTGTCGTTGGCCAGCCGCACCGCCTCGTCCTCGTCGGCGAAGCCGCGTATCGCCAGTACCGGTCCGAAAATCTCGCGCCGCCAGATGGCATGGTCGTCGGGCACGTCGAGATAGATGGTCGGCCCGATGAAGAAGCCGTCGCCGCCGCGCACCTTGCCGCCGGTGAGCGGCTTCAGTCCGTCGGCCTCGGCCTCCTTCAGCGCCTGCTTCACGCGCTCGAACTGGGGCTTCGTGGTCAGCGGTCCCATTTCGGTGCCATCGTTGAAGGGCGAGCCGACCTTCAGCGTCGAAACACGCGCGGTCAGCTTGTCGACCAATGCCGGCAGGATCGCCTTGTCGGCCAGCAGCCGCGAGGTGGCCGAGCACATCTGGCCGGCATTGGTGAACATGCCGCCGACGATGAAGTCCACCGCCGCGTCGAGATCGGCATCGGCGAAGACCAGGATCGGCGACTTGCCGCCGAGTTCCAGCGACACCGGCGCGGTGCGCTCCGCCAGCGTGCGCATGACCAGCGCGCCGACCCGGTTCGAGCCAGTGAAGGAAACCTTGCGCAGCAGCGGACTGGCGACCAGCGCCTCGCCCGCCTCGGCCGCGCCGGTGACGATGTTGAGTACGCCGGCCGGCAGGCCGCTCTCGGCGGCAATGTCGGCATAGACGAGTTCGGCGAAGGGGGTGAATTCGGAGGTTTTGAGCACCACCGTGCAGCCGGCGGCAAGCGCCGGCGCCAGCTTCCAGGCGCTGGTCACCAGCGGGAAGTTCCACGGCACGATGAGGCCCACCGGCCCCACCGGCTCCTGCCGCAGGCGGGCGCGATAGCCGGCATCGGGAACCGGCACGTCCGCGCCCTGTCGCTCGTCCAGCGCGGTTGCCAGCTCGGCATAATATTCGAAGGTGGCGATGGCGTCCGAAACATCCAGTTCTGCCTCGAAGCGCGGCTTGCCGTTGTTGGCCATCTGCAGTTCGACAAGCATGTCATGACGCGCGCGGAGCCCGGCCGCGAAGGCCGTGAGATATTTGGCCCGCTTGCCGGAGGCAAGCCTCGACCAGTTCGGGAAGGCGGCGGCGGCGGCTTGCGCTGCGGCTTCCACATGGGCGGCGCGACCGGGCGCGATCTCGCCCAGGGTGCTGCCGGTCGAGGGGTCGGTCACCGGGAACGGGGCGGTGCCGGCGCGCAGCCAGCGGCCTCCGACGAACAGGCTCTCGGGGCGGTAGAGCAGGGGATTTTCCATCGTTTCAATGTCCTCGAATGAAGCTGCGCCTTCCACATGCCGGGGGACATGGGAAGGCGCGAGTTTTTTTGCGTTCGGGCGTTCCTGCCGGCCGCTCCGGATCGATCAGGCGTCCCGATCAGGCGTCCTTGTACTTCACGCCGGGAAGCACGCAGAGCATCTCGTAGAGCAGGTTGGCCGCCGTGATCGCCGTGGTGCCGGTGGTGTCGAAGGGCGGGCTGACCTCGACAAGGTCGCAACCGACGAGGTTGAGGCCGCGGCAGCCGCGGATCAGCTCGATGGCCTGCACGATGGTCAGGCCGCCGATCTCCGGCGTCCCGGTGCCGGGCGCATAGGCCGGATCGAGACTGTCGATATCGAAGGACAGGTAGACCTTGTGGTCGCCGATGCGTGCCTTGATGTCGGCGATCAGCGGCGCCAGCGACTTGTGCCAGCATTCCTCGGCCGGCACGACGGTGAAGCCCTTGTCGCGCGACCAGTCGAAATCCTCTGCCGTATAGCCGGTGCCGCGCAGGCCGATCTGGAAGACCAGATCGGGTTTCAGGCAGCCGGCCTCATAGGCGCGGCGGAAAGGCGTGCCATGGGCGATCTTCTCGCCGAACATGGTATCGTTGATGTCGGCATGGGCGTCGACATGGATCAGCGCCACCGGCCCGTGCTTTTCGGCCATGGCCTGGAGCACCGGATAGGTCAGCGTGTGGTCGCCGCCGATGGTGAGCGGGATGCAATCCTGTTCCAGGATGCGCGCGATGCCATCGCGGATCAGGCCGACGGTGGCGGGCAGGTTGAAGGTGTTGATGGCGATGTCGCCGACATCGGCCACCTGAAGGCTTTCGAAGGGCGCGGCGCGGGTGGCCATGTTGTAGGGGCGGATCATCACCGATTCCGCGCGCACCTGGCGTGGCCCGTAGCGCGTGCCGGAGCGGTTGGAGGCGCCGATATCCATCGGAATGCCGACGAAGCAGGCGTCCAGCCCCTCGGCCGAGGCAGCTTGCGGCAAGCGCATCATCGTGCCCGGGCCGCCGAAGCGGGGCATTTCGTTGCCACCCATCGGCTGGTTGAATTGCCTGTCGTCCATGTCGTGCTTCTCCCTTCGCGATGCCATCACCAGGCGACAGGATACCGCGTCGCTTCAATTGAAAAATTGAAAATATTTGCAAGCTTACTTTATGCGAGATCAAAGAATGACTCGCCTCAGGCCGGCTCCTCCTGTTCGGCGCTGGCCGCGCTGTCCATCCCCACCTCTTGCAGGCATTCGCGGAACACCGTCATCACAGGCGTGTCCTGTCGCTCCGAGCGCGAGATGATCGAGAACGCCCGGTCCACCGTCAAGGTTTCGGGGGAAAGGCGATACAGGCGCCCGGCAGCTTCGTGAGGTCCGGCATAGTGGCTGGGCAGGAAGCCGATATGGCGGCCGGCCATGATCAGCATGGCGACCGCCTCGATGCTGGCGGCAATGGCGGTGGAACGCACCACGTCGAACCCGTAATGATCGCCGCGCCCGAGGAAATAGCCACGCTGCACCCAGTCGCTTTCCTCGATCTGGCGTTGCGAGATCGCTTCCCGTGGCAGGCCGAACAGTGGATGGCCGACGCCGCAATAGGCGTGCTGGCGCTCCTGATAGAGCGCGACGGCCCGGATCGCCAGGTTCTGGGTGTCGAAGCAGCCAATGGCAAGGTCGAGCCGGTCTTCCAGAATGGCGTCGCGCAGTCGCTGCTGCGTGTCCTGCGTGATCTCGATCTTGGCGTCCGGCGCGCGGTCGAGGAACGCCCGCAGCGTATCGACGATGCGGAAGGTCGGCTCGCTCATGACATTGTCCAGTATGCCGAGCCGCAGCGTGCCGACCGCATTGGCTCCCAGGTCGTTGAGCCGGTAGCGGAAGCCGTCGATGGAGGTGCGCAGTTCCTTGAAGGCGTCGAGCACGGCATGCCCACGCTCGGTGAGCCGAAAGCCGCCGCGGCCGCGCTCGCACAGCCGATAGCCCAGCCGTGCCTCCAGCGTCGAAAGCTGCACGGAGATGGTGGACTGGCTGATGTTGAGGATTTCCTGCGCCCCGACGAAGCTGCCGGCCTCCGCGACGCAGGCGAACACGTTCAGGGCCCGCATGTCCGAGGCCGAAAGCTGGTTCAGCATGGTCTCCCCTAGTTTGTTTGAAAAAGCTCAAAGCAAAGTTCGAATGCCCAAGATAGAATTAAAAGTGAGTGCATGACAATCTTCTCCGGAACCCGTCATTTTCTGCTGACGGTCCCTGGGGAGGATTGATCGATGCTCAAGCGTTTTGCGCAAGTTCTGGCTGTGGGCGGCATTCTGGCCGCGGCGCCGGTCGGTGCGGCCGAGACCCTGCACATCTACAATTTCTCGGATTATTTTGCCGAGGACACGATTTCCAACTTCATCGCCAAGTCCGGCATCGACACGCGGCTCGACCTGTTCGATTCGCTGGAGGTGCTGGAAACCCGGCTTCTGACCGGCGGCAGCGGCTTCGACGTGGTCTATCCAAGCGCCACGGTCGGCGAGCGCATGATCCAGGCAGGCGCGTTGCAGCCGATCGATCCCGCGAGCCTGAGCAACTATGACAACCTCGACAAGGACCTGCTCAAGCTGCTCGCCGAGCAGGATCCCGACAACAAGTATCTCGTGCCCTATATGTGGCTGACCACGGGCGTCGCCTACAATCCGGACCTTGTGTCCAAGCGCCTGCCGGATGCGCCGACCGACAGCCTCGATATCTTCTTCAAGCCGGAAATCGCGCAGAAGTTCCAGGATTGCGGTATCGGCGTGGTCGATGCGCCGAACGAGGTGATTCCGATCGCCCTCAACTATCTCGGCCTGGATCCCTATTCGACCAAAGCGGAAGATTTGGAAAAGGCGGAGAAGCTGCTGCTTGGTCTGCGCCCCTATATCCGCCACATGCAGAGCGGCCAGCTCGTCTCCGACATGGCTTCGGGCCAGCTTTGCCTTGCCTTGATGTGGAGCGGCGATGCCGGCATCGCGGCTTCGCGCGCCGACGAGGCGGATGCGGGCGTGGCGGTGGAGTACCGGATCCCCAAGGAAGGCACGATCATTTCCTTCGACACGATGGCTATCCCGGTCGATGCGCCGCATCCGGAACTGGCACTGAGCTTCATCAACTACATTCTTGAACCGCAGACCGTGGCCGACATCTCCAATTATGTCTACTACGCCAACGCCAATGCCGCGGCGACGGAACTGGTGGAGGAGTCGATCCGCACCAACCCGAACATCTACCCGTCGCAGGACGTGCGCGAGAAGCTGTTCGTCGACAAGTCCCTGCCGCCGCGCCAGACGCGCGAACGCACCCGCGTGTGGACCACCTTCCGGTCCGGCGGAAACTGACAACCGAGCCCCTTCCAGAGCCCGGACGGCGACGTTCGGGCGCTTTTTGCGGGGTGAGAGCGTGTGCGGCGCCGGTCGGCCGATCCGCGAGGCATGCGCCATCCACTTCGAGGAACCGATCTGTGTCCAGTTCGTCCTTCATTTCGATCGAGAATGTCGTGAAGACCTTTGGGGCCTTTACGGCGATCGATGGCATCTCGCTGGGGATCGGGCAGGGGGAATTCTTTTCGCTGCTGGGTCCGTCCGGCTGCGGAAAGTCGACCCTGCTGCGCATGCTGGCCGGGTTCGAGACGCCGGACAGCGGCCGCATCCTGCTCGACGGCGCCGACGTCACCGAAATCCCGGCGCATCGCCGCCCCACCAACATGATGTTCCAGTCCTATGCCTTGTTCCCGCATCTGACGGTGCGCAAGAACATCGCCTTCGGACTGGTGCAGGATCGCGTCGACCGCGCCGAGATCGGCAAGCGCATCGCCGAGGTGGCCGAAAAGCTGCATCTGGAGCCGATGCTGGAGCGCAAGCCCGCACAGCTTTCCGGTGGCCAGCGCCAGCGTGTGGCGCTCGCCCGCGCACTGGTCAAGCGGCCCAAGGTGCTCCTGCTCGACGAGCCGCTGGGGGCGCTGGACAAGAACCTCAGGCTCCAGACCCAGCATGAGCTGGTGCGCCTGCAAAAGGAGCTTGGCCTCACCTTCATCATCGTCACCCACGACCAGCACGAGGCGATGACCGTATCGTCGCGCATCGCCATCATGAAGCAGGGCAAGGTGTTGCAGATCGGCACGCCGGAAGCGGTCTACGAGACGCCCTCATCGCGCTACGTGGCCAAGTTCCTTGGTGAAACCAACATCTATGAAGGCGTGGCGGGCGAGCGCGACGGCGAGAGCATCGCCCTGGACAGCGACGAGGCCGGCGGACGCCTGCTCGGACAGCGCATCGATGGCGTGCGTCCCGGCGACCGCGTCTGGCTGTCGGTGCGGCCGGAACGCATCGAGCTTAGGCCGTCCGGCGAAGGTCTGCCGGGCACCATCGAGGATGTCAGCTACATCGGCGCCGAGCGCCGCTACTGGCTGCGGCTGGAAAGCGGGGCGATGCTGGAGGCCCTGCGCATCAATCACGGCCTTGGCGACGACTTCGCCGTCGGCGATCCGGTCGTGGCGCGCTGGGATGCCCGCGCCGCGCATCTGCTGACCGAGTGAGGAGGCGGGCATGAAAACGCCAACCCGTTTCGGCCGCGCCCTCCTGATCCTGCCGCCCTATCTGTGGCTGCTGGTATTCTTCCTGGCGCCCTTCGCGCTGGTCATGGCCATCAGCCTGTCCGAAGTGCGCCTCGGCATGCCGCCCTATACGCCGCTGTTCAGCCGCGATGGACTGGTGCTGTCCTTCAGGCTCAACTTCGAGAACTACGCCTTCCTGCTGCGTGACGACATCTATGTGCGCGCCTATCTCTCCAGCGTGAAGATCGCCGTCATCTCCACTTTCATCACGCTTCTGGTCGCCTATCCGCTGGCCTACGGCATCTCGCGGGCCAGCGATCGCTGGCGTCCCATCCTGGTGTTCCTGGTGATCGTGCCGTTCTGGAGTTCGCTGCTGATCCGCGTCTATTCCTGGATCGGCATCCTGCGCAATGACGGGCTGCTCAACTGGCTGCTCCTGAAGCTCGGCGTGATCTCCTCGCCGCTGGCGATCATGAACACCGAGACGGCCATCTATATCGGTATCGTCTACACCTACCTGCCGTTCATGGTGCTGCCGATCTATTCGGCGCTGAGCGGCGCCGACGAGACGCTGGTCGAGGCCGCGCGCGATCTCGGCTGCTCGCCTTTTGCCGCCTTCTGGCGCGTCACCTTCCCGCTCAGCCTGTCGGGTGTGGCGGCGGGCTGCGCGCTGGTGCTGATCCCGGCCATCGGCGAGTTCGTCATCCCCGACCTGCTGGGCGGCGCCGATACGCAGATGATCGGCCGCACCATCTGGCTCGAGTTCTTCAACAACCGCGACTGGCCTATCGCCTCCGCCATCACCGTGATCCTGCTGGCGATCCTGGTCGTTCCCATCATCGCCGTGCAATCGCGCCTCGCGCGCACCCGCATGTAGGAGAGGCAGGCAATGCGCAGGTTCTCCTGGTTCAATACCGTATCCATCGCTGTCGGAATGGCGTTTCTCTACATTCCGATCGTGGTGCTGGTGATCTATTCCTTCAACGCATCGCGGCTGGTCACCGTCTGGGGCGGCTTCTCCACCAAGTGGTACGGCACGGTGCTGGCCAATCAGTCGATCCTCGAAGGCGCCCGCATCTCCTTCACCGTCGCCGCGATCTCCGCCACCATCGCCACGTTCCTTGGCCTGTTGTCGGCGCTGATCCTCGTGCGGCTCGGCTGGTTCCGGGGCCGCAACCTGTTCAGCGGCATGGTCGCGGCGCCCATGGTGATGCCCGAGGTCGTGATGGGTGTGTCCATGCTTTTGATGTTCGTCACCCTCGGCATCAATCGCGGACCCGTCACCATCACCATCGCCCACACCACCTTCACCATGTGCTTTGCCGCCGTGATCCTGCAATCGCGCCTGATGGAGCTGGACCGGTCGCTGGAGGAAGCCGCGCGCGACCTCGGCTGCCCACCGGCGCTGGCCTTCATCAAGGTGGGGCTGCCCAATGTGCTGCCGGCGCTGGTCTCGGCCTGGCTGCTCTCCTTCACCCTGTCGCTGGACGACCTGGTGATCTCGTCCTTCACCACCGGCCCGGGTGCGACGACCCTGCCGATGAAAATCTATTCGCAGGTGAAGTTCGGCGTCACGCCGGAGATCAACGCCATCTCCACCATCGTGCTCGGCATCGTGGTGACGGGGCTGCTGATCGCCTCGCTGCTGACGCGCGGAAAGAAGGACGGCGCGGCCCTCGCAGCCTGACGAGGGTGCTGCCGGTCAGCCGATATTGGCTGATGGGCGCTTGAGATAGCTTTGCAGCGGGTCCTCATAGAGGCTGCCGGCAGCCGATACCGCTTCGATGAACAGCGCGAACAGCGCCGTTTGCGAATTGATGTCGAGCTTGGCGTAGAGATTGCGCCGATGCAGCTTTACGGTGGCGGGCGAGATGCCCAGCCGTTCCGCCGCCCCCTTCAGCGAATAGCCGCGCAGGATAAGGTTCGCCACCTCGCATTCGCGTTCGGTCAGCACGGAGCTGCCGAACCGCGCCAGCGCCTGTCCCAGCGCGTGGTTCAGGTAGGTCGAGGAGGGCTCCAGCGTCTCCGGCCGAAGCTCGCGCCAGTGACGTATCACGGCCGATTGCAGAAGCGGCGCGACGCTTTCCAGCAAAGCCTCGTCGTCGCGGTTGAAGCTGCCCAGCGCCCGGCCGCGTCCCAGCGAGATCGCCACCTTGCGGTCGCTGTCGAGCGAGAACATGAAGTTGAATTCGTCCTGCAGGCCGGAATAGCGGTAGTAGTCGCGATAGTAAGCGCTGTTGTCGAAACGCTTCGGCGCGATTTCACTCAGCCGGTAGAGCCCGTCGGTCGGGTTGTCGGCGGCAAGCTGATAGAAGGGGTCGAGCCGGTAGGGTCCGCCCAGATAACGCTGGATGTCGGACAGGCCGCGACGGGTCACCCAATCATTGTACAGGATACGCGGCGCGCTGCCCCTGCGGTAAAGCAGGATCAGTCCCGCATCGATGGCCAGAAACTGGCGCAGAGTACGCGCCATCTCGAACTGGAAATCCGTGCGACCGATGCTCGCGATCAGTGAAACCGCGATCGAGTTGAGGGGCGGGGTGCTGGCGGCCGTCATGTCGGCTTGCATTTCCGGTTTGCTGTTTCTTCGGCCGAGCATGGCTGGCCGCAATGCGCCCGTTGTTCACGGCTCGCTATGATCTTCTTTAGCGCATTTTGCCGCCGGGGGAAATCGCCCTCAGCGGGTACGCTGTACCTAGCCCGATGGAGTATTCCGCCTCTGCTATCCCTTACGTCATCATATGAAATCCCGGCGATGCGGCCCGCCGGAGACAGTTGGTCCGGCCGCATGAGGAGGAGGTTTGATGAAGCTGCCAACAGGCATCCGCGCCATGGGCGCGACATCGGTTCTGGCGATCCTGGCGTTCGCCGCGCAACCGGCATGGGCGGCGGCCGACCTGATCGTCGTCAACGGCGACGTGCGCACGGTCGATCCCGCCAAACCGAAGGTCCAGGCTTTCGCCGTGGAGGACGGCAAGTTCACCGCCATCGGCACCGACGAGGAGATCAGGGCGCTGGCCGACGGCGACACCAAGGTGATCGACGCCGGCGGCAAGACGATCACGCCTGGCTTCATTGACGGCCATACGCATCTGGACTTCGGCGTGAACATGGTCACCGGCGTCGATCTTTCCTACATCCCGGACAAGAAGACCTGGCTGGAGAAGATCAAGGAAGCCGACGCACGCCTGCCCAAGGGCGCCTGGCTGCTGGGCGGCGGCTGGGATTATACGCTTGGCGAAGGCAAGCTGCCGACCAAGGAAGACATCGACGCCGTCGTGCCGGATCGCGTGGTGATGCTGCGCGACATCGACTTCCACTCCGTCTGGGTCAACTCCAAGGCGCTCGAAGTGGGTGGCGTCACAGCCGAGTCGGAAGTGCCGGAAGGCGGCCAGGTCGTGCTCAATGACAAGGGCGAGCCGAGCGGCATCCTCCTCGAACGCGCGCGCGACCTGATCGACAAGCATATGCCCGAGGTCTCCGAGACCGAGCGCCGGCAGGGCCTGCTCGAGACCATGAAGTTCGCCAACAGCCTCGGCATCACCGGTGTCCACGACATGGGCGACCTCGCCGGCGTGCACGACTATGCCGCGATCGCCGCCGACAAGAAAATGCCGCTGCGCGTCTGGTACGGCTTCTTCGAGGGCGACCCGAAGGTTATCGCCGGCGCGGTGAAGGATCGTGACGCGGTCGACAAGGTGATGGCCGAGTCCGGTGAGGTCGAGAAGAAGGGCCCGCTGCTGAAGCTCGGCTACACCAAATCCGTGATCGACGGCGTGCTTTCCACCCGCACCGCCTATCTGCAAGAGGACTATTCGGATCAGCATGGCTGGAAGGGCAAGCCCTTCACGACCAAGAAAGAGCTTGCGGCGGCCATCCGCGCCTCCAACGAGAACGGCTTCCCCACGGCCGTCCATGCCATCGGCGACGGCGGCGTCACCCTGGTTCTGGATGCTTTCGCCGAAGCTGCCGTGCCGCGTGCCCAGCCGAACCGCATTGAGCATATCGAGGTCGTCGAGACCGACGACGTCAAGCGCTTCAAGGATCTCGAGGTCGTTGCCTCGATGCAGCCGAACCATGCCACCGGCACGATCGGCAAGTACATCACCGAGCGCATCGGCGAGGAGCGTGAGCCGCGCGCCTATGTCTGGCACTCCATGCTCGATGCCGGCGTGCCGCTGGTGTTCGGCTCCGACTGGCCGACCTCGCCGCTCAGCCCGCTCACCCAGATCAACGACGCCGTGTTCCGCGAGAGCCCGTTCGGCCTCGGCGACGGTCCGTGGCATGCCGAGCAGGCGGTCAACTTCGACCAGGCGCTCCACGCCTACACCCAGGCCGGTGCCGACATGACGCCCTGGGGCGCCGAGATCGGCTCGATCAGCGTGGGCAAATGGGCGGACTTCGTGGTCATCGACGGCACGCTGGCCGATCCGCTCGACCGTTCGATCCGCGAGCGCTCGGTCGAGGCGACCTACCTCGCCGGCAACGAGGTCTATCGCAAACCCTGAAGCCGGGAAGGCCCTAGGAATTTCGCGGCCTTGGCCGCGATGTGAACGTCGGAAGCGGCCGCGCCCTGCGGCCGCTTCCAAAATGCAAACCGAACCATGAACAACAGGATCAAAGACATGACTTCCATCATCCGCATCGGCCGCGACGGCGCAGGCGCCGCCGGCCTCGAAAAATGCTCCGTGGTACCGCCGGAAGCGGTGATTTCGGGCGCCGCCAACGAGCAGGGCGAAGTGCATTTCGAGACCGCCGACGGCTCGCTGGTCATCGGCACCTGGGAATCGACGCCCTATGCCGAGATCCTGTCCTATCCCGACAGCACCGAATATTGCACGGTGGTTTCCGGCAAGCTGGCCATCACCGGCCCGGACGGCAAGGTCGAAACCTTCGGTCCCGGGGAATCCTATGTGCTGACCGCCGGTTTCGAGGGCCGCTTCGAGGTGCTCGAGACCATGCGCAAGATCTACGTCCTCCATACGCCAAAGGCCTGAGCGAGCGATCCGCCGCGGCGGGAAATCCCGGCCGAAGCACCTTCAGGAGCAAAGTCATGACCCAACAGGCCCGCAAAGCGCTTTCAGGCGTGACGATGAAGCCGTTCTGGCTCGATCGGCCCGATGCGCCCGATACCAGGTTTCCGCTGGAGACCGCGACCCAATGCGACCTGCTGATCGTCGGCGGCGGCTTCACCGGCCTGTGGGCCGGCATTCAGGCCAAGGAGCAGAACCCCGATCTCGACGTGGTGCTGATCGAGGCGGGCCGGGTTGCCCATGGCGCTTCCGGCCGGCCCGGCGGCGTCGTCTCGACCTCGGTCATGCATGGCCTGTCCAACGCCGCGCGCATCTTCCCGAAGGATATCGACGAACTGGAGCGTCTCGGCCACGAGAACATGCACGGTTTCCTCGACACCATTACCCGGCATGGCATCGACTGCCACGCCGAATGGGGCGGGGAACTGACCGTCGCGGTGGATCCGGACCACGTGCCGGCGCTGTCGGACGAGCACCGGCTGCATCTGGAGCATGGCCACGATTCCATGCTTCTCGACACGGACGGCGTGCGCGCACAGATCAACTCGCCGCGCTATTTCGGCGGCATCTGGTCGAAGAATATCAGCGGTACCGTGCATCCGGCCCTTCTGGCCTGGGGCCTGAAGCGCGCAGCGCTCGAACTCGGCGTCCGGCTCTACGAGAACACCCGGCTCACGCGGGTGATCGACAATGGAACCACGCTGACCGTCGAGACCTCGATCGGTGCCAGGATCAAGGCGCCGAAGGTGCTTCTGGCCACCAACGCCTTCGCCGAGGGCGACCGTCGCATCAAGCGGCGCGTCGTGGCGGTGCGCGACCGCGTGCTGGCCACCGAGCCGCTTTCCGATGCCCAGATGCAGTCGATCGGCTGGCAGAACCGGCAAGGCGTCTACGACACCCGCACGCAGATGAACTACATGCGCCTCACCAAGGACAACCGCATCATCTTCGGCGGGCGGCTCGCCTATGCCTATGGCGGCGAAATCTCGCCGTCCGTGGACCACAAACTGGACACTTACGAGCCGCTGGCCGGCGCCTTTTTCTCGACCTTCCCGCAACTCGGCGGCCTGCGCTTTTCCCACGCCTGGAGCGGGCCCATCGACCTGACCACGCGCATGGCGGTGCATTTCCAGCGTTACCATGGCGGCAAGGCGGTCTATGCCGGCGGCTATTCGGGCTTCGGCGTTTCGGCCTCGCGCTTCGGGGCGCGCATCGGGCTGGACATACTGAACGGCTCCAGACAGCCGGAAAGCCACCTCGAATTCGCCACCTCCATGCCGACGGTGGTGCCCCCGGAGCCGTTCCGCTGGCTGGGCGCGGAAATCACCATGTACGCGCTGGACACGGCCGACGAAAAGGGCGGCTGGCGCCGGCCCTGGCTGAATATGGTGACCAAGCTGGGCTTCCCGCTGAGCTGATTGGCCCGGCGGGGCCGCTCAACTGTTCCGTGCGAGGGCGCCGTCAAGCTCCGGCACGGCCGGCCGGCATCGCTGCCGCCGGCGCACCCCACGTGGTCGGCGTTTCGGTTTCGACCCTGTTCTTCGTGACAAACGGCACGGGATTTCCCCTTGATTTCCATTTTGCAATAGTTTCAAGACCTTTCCTTAACCGGGGATATGCTTCAAACCGGGCGTGGCACGCCCGTACGGTTGGCCGACTTGACCCGTTCGCACCGGCAACGGGTCCAGGGAGCTTCAGGAAAGATGACCTCGCAGCCGAATACGGTCACCAGAACAGCGGCGCAGGCCGGAACAGTCGATCGAACGGGTTCCGGCTTCGAAGTCGAGAGGTTCGACAGGCCGTCGGATATCGAACGGGAATGGCGCCGGCTCGAATCGGATGGCGTGACGACCGTTTTCCAGCGCTACGACTGGGTCGATTCCTACGTCACGCATGTCCTGCCGCACCTGAAGGCTCGCCCCGCCATCGTTCTGGGCAGGCTTCACGGCCAGCCGGCTTTCATTCTGCCGCTGGCGATTTCGAAGGTTGGTCCGGCGCGCATGGCGACATGGATCGGCGGCGATCATTCCGGCTACAATTTCGGGCTCTGGAGCATGGAAGCGGTCGCGGCCATGGCCTTGCTGGGGCGCGCCGAAATTGAAAGGATGCTCGGCCGGGCGCTCGGCGATGCCGATTGTGCGGTGCTTGCCAGAACGCCGAAATCCCATGACGGCGTGGCCCAGCCGCTTGCCGGCCTGCCGAGCCGCCCTTCGTCGACGGAAGGGTATTCGTTCGATCTCGCCGGCGGTTTCGACGCCGTGCTGAAGAAAACCGATGGCTCCAGGCGCAGGAAAAGCATCCGCAAGCAGGAGCGCAAGATGGGGGAGTTCGGCGTCCTGCGCTACGCGACGCTGCGCGACCCCGCCCGTGCCGGTGCGGCGCTCGATTTCTTTTTCGAGCACAAGGGGCAGAGGCTCGCTGAGCAAGGCAAGGCCGACAGCTTTGCCGAACCGGGGGTGCAGGACTTCTTCCACGAACTCCTCGACCGCTCCATGGCCATGGAAGAGCCTATCCTGGAGATGATGGAGCTTTCCGTCGATGGCACGATGCGGGCGGTGAAGGGCTCCGGCATCCATCGCGGCCGCGTCAATGCCTACTTCTCCACCTACGCAAGTGACGAACTGGTCTCTTACGGTCCCGGTCGGGCGCTCCTGTTCCGGCATGTCGAGGAATGTTGCGAACGGGGATTGTCCGCCTTCGATCTCGGCGTCGGGTACGAGGAATACAAGACGCACTGGTGCGATATCATCCATGAACTGGATGACATATATGCCGCCTTCACGCCGCTCGGTTCGGCCACGATCGCGGCGATCCGGTCTGCCGAGGCGGTGAAGCACCTGATGCGCCGCAACAAGGTGCTGTGGCAATATCTGAAAAGGGCGCGTGCCTTTCTGTCCCGGCGCTCTTCTCCATGAGGTCTCGATGACAAGCCTGGTCATGAAGGCTGAAGCCGAAGCTTCCGAACGGGTCCCGGCACAGGGACCGCTGGCCGGCGCGCGCATGCTGTTCGTGGCGCCGGACGATTATCCGGCCTTCCGCGTCGATCTCGTCGAATTGTTTTCCAACCATCTCGTCGGCCGCGGGCTGAAGATCGACTGGAGCCTGCGTCCCTTCCAGGATGGACCGGCGCGCGTGGACGAGCGCGGCGCCGAGCGGTTCCATGTGGCGCGCCGCCAGATGTCGGGGAAATTCGGTGCATTGCGCTACCGCATGGCAGAGAACTGGCTCCGGCTGAAGCTGGCGTGGCGGGCGGCGCGCGGCGACTACGACCTGATCCAGATCAGGGATCAGCCCCTGTGGGCCATTACCTATGCCCTGGCCGGCAGGATCTCCGGAACGCCGTGCCTGTTCTGGATGAGCTATCCGGTGCTGGAGGGACGGCTGCGCGATGCCCTCAAGAACCTGGTTCCGATGAGCTGGCCATCGCGGTTGGTGCGCATTGTCTATGCGACCGTCGCCGACTTCCTGTTCTACAAGGTGGCGCTGCCGCTCAGCAGCCATGTCATCGTGCAGTCGAAGCGCATGCGTGAGCGCGTCGGCTTCCGTGGCATAGCGATGCAGAAGATGACGCCCATCCCCATGGGTGTCTCGACCGAGCGCTACAACATCGCTTCCATCCGGGCGGCGGATGATCCACGCCTGGCCGGCAAAAAGAGCATGGCCTATCTGTGCGCCAATGTCGTGAGCATCCTGACCAATCTGACGGTGGACGCGTTGGCCGAACTGGTCGCTGAAGGCCATGACGCCGTGCTGGTGCTGATCGGTGCGGTGTCCGATTTCGAGCGGAAGCGGCTCGATGCCCGGCTGGAAGAACTCGGCGTGTCCGACCGCGTGATCTTTACCGGACGCCTGCCTCTGGCCGAGGCACTCGGCTGGGTGAAGCGCGCCGATGTGTGCCTTTCGCCGTTCATGATGGATGCCGCGCAGCAGGTCGCCACGCCCACGAAGCTGGTCGAATATCTGGCCATGGGCCGCCCCGTCGTGGGCACCGTGCATTATGACCAGAACGAGGTGATCCACGGCAGCGGCACCGGCTTCGTCATCGCATTTTCAGGCAAGGCCATGGCGGAAGGCGTGGCGCGCCTGTTCGCCGACCCGCAAAAGGCCGAGGCCATGGGCGCCCGGGGCCCGGCATGGGTCAAGGCCAATCGCGACTATACGCATCTGGCCGATGTGGTCGAACAGATCTACATGGATCTTCTGGACAGGCAGCGGGCCTCTATGCGGATGCAGCAGCCGAAGCCCGGGGCGGGAAACGCCGGCTCCTGATCGTATCCCTTGCCGCATTTTTCAGCGCGAGGTAGCGGCGCCAGAGCAGGCCGCTGGTGCGGACCATCGGATTGGCGGACGGCCGGACCGCGATCAGGAATTCCGCCATCGGCCGACGGCCGGGCCACAGGTCGTTCATCAGGCTGCGCCCCGATGCGACACAGGAATCGACGCAGGCAATCCCCGGATCACTGAGGAATGCGCGGCTGCCTTCCACCTCGAGCTGCACGCCCGGCGACAGGCTGGCGAGATCCTCGCGATAGGCCACCTTGTAGGCCCAGACCCATGTGCCGGAGCGGAAGTTGACGGTTATCGCAACCGGCTTGCCGTCCAGTGTCAGGCTGTGAACGATGATGTTCCCGCTGGCAGCACCGTCCCTCGCCATGGCTTCGAAGAAGGCACGCTCGCTTTCGGAGCAGCCGATCGCGGTGCGGGTGCCGGACGGCCCCTTCCAGCCCGAAGCCTCCAGTTCGATGAAGTCGTGGCACCATTGCATCGCGTCATGCCGGCCCTGATAGGTCACGAATTCCACCTCGCCCAGTTCGGACAGGCGTTGCCGGCGCCGGCGCAGATCCTTGCGACGCCTTTTGCCGAGACGGTCGAAAAAGCTGTCCGGACCGCTGCCGTCGGCAATCAGGAGCGAGCGCTCGTAGCTCTTCGTTTCCTCATGCGCCAGCCCCTGACCCTTCAGGAACTCGAGCAGCGCCGCGGCAAAGGCGGTATCCATCGGCAGGCGCCGCCACCTCAATATGTCGATGCCCTCTCCGGCCAGAGAATCGAATAGCGACTTCACATCGTCGCGGGAAGGGTTCTGCGCCAGCGGTGTCGAATCGAAGCAGTGCTTGTGGCCCCATATGTGGGCAATCGTCGGCAGCCAGCCCGGTATACGCCGGTCGACCGACAGCGGAAGGATGATCCGCCGCTCGTCTCCGGCGAGCATGAACCGCTCATGAGGGGCCAGCAGGTGGCGGCGGGCATTGTCCAGTATCCAGGGTTGGAAGAACGGGTTCGGCTCGTTGGACTGCGCCGGCGCCGGCGGCCCGGTACGGACGTCCTCAGGCTTAAGATTCTTCACAGCTTGCATTCCC
>Ga0180220_1000787_pt1 | contig 28746 bp, 21 predicted proteins | sample eDN5th37CBELigBY_FD_151335 | JGI IMG/M metagenome (GOLD analysis project Ga0180220, IMG submission 151335) | Enriched backyard soil microbial communities from Emeryville, California, USA - eDNA 5th pass 37_C BE-Lig BY (version 2) (version 2) | ecosystem: Environmental > Terrestrial > Soil >... | reverse complement strand
CGACCCGGTGCCCGGGGATCAGGTCGGCGAGGGTGGCTGCGAGCTGGAAGGCGAGGCCGCCGGTGTCGTCGTCGCCGTCCGGCAAGCCGAGCGCCACACGCTGGGGTGTGTTTGGGGCGTAGCCCACCTCGCCGGCGATAAGGAAGTGGCCGCGGGGACCGCCGACCGGCCAGGCCAGGGCGGTGCGGGCGACGATGGCGACGTACTCCTCGATGTCGCCGTCCGGGGTGCCGCCGACCATGAGCGCGGCCGGCAGGTAGGTGATGTCGACCGTCCGCTGAACTACTGGACCCCATGGCGAGGTGTTGTCCGCGGCAGCGAAGAAGCCGAAGCGGCTGCTGGACTCACTGAAGCCGAGCGGAGGCCGCAGCGCGTTGGTTGGGCCAGCACCGGAGTTGTGTTGCGCAATCAGATGGTATGTCCAGCTCTGCGGCTCTGGCTGGAACGTGACGTGTACGCCGTCGGTCCAGCTCACCTCGTTGCTGGGGCTGTCGCTGCGGTCCAGGGATTTCCCGGTGAGGTCAGCGAGCACGAATTTCGTCTGCAAGCGGCCCACGCGCACCGCCCACGGGCCAGCCGGGTCGAGGTGGAGATACGCTTCGTCGACCGTTATCTCCCCGGGGCGGAGCCCGTCGACGGAGGACGCGTAGTCGCGGAGAAGGAAACGCATGCGTTCCTGGTCGCTGGAGAACCGACCCGCAAGGCGTACCCTGAACGCGACCTCCTCACTGGACTGGAACCGCGCCCCGAGCCGAACGCGGGCGCGCCAGTCGTCATCTTCGCTCGAGCCGCCGGAGCGCTTTTCCCGGTGCTGGCGCAAGTATGCGGCACGGACGTCTGCGTCCACGGTCAGGCGCGGAGATGAAGGCGTTTGGGCGCGGGCGGTGGTGGTCGGGGCGAGCAATACTGTGACGATCCAGACGGGAAGTAGCGCGCGCTGGCCGCATTTCATGGTGGTGCCTCTCGAGTCAGGACCCGACAGCGCCCGCCGCATCCGGGACGGCTGGCCGTCCGGGCCGTGTCGCTTCCACACCACGTTACCCGGTCCAACCCGACTGTGCAGTAGGAGAATGTCACAAACCCGTGTCGGGAATGTACCGGTGGTGCCGGAGGCCGATCAGCGCGACATACCTGGCGGGGTGGGGAGCGGCGTCAGCGAGTCGGGTTGCCCGAGACGTGACACCGTGAATCTACCGGCGGCTTGATTCAATCCAGGATGGCAGCTCGGCCGCGCCGGAACGGACGAACTGGAGCGTCTGCGCGATGCTCTCGCCCTGAACCTTCGCGGGCGTACCACGGAACCGATCCCGATGGCCAGGATGACTTCCTCGGCGGCGGCGCCGTACGGGGCTGTGGCCGGGTTCGCGATGGCGAGGTGCGTGTAGGTCCCTTCGACCAGGTCGGCCCCGTCCGGCCTCACCGAGTCCAGCCCCGGCCCGTACAGGGCGAGACGACCCACAGCGTACGTGAACCGCGATCCAGGCACGGCGAGGTCGGCCTCCTCCAGAAGGCGGGGCCGTTCGGCGTCGGCCGCCAGGAAGACGTCGAATGGAGCGCCGTTCACGATCTGCGCGTAGAGCTGGCCGGTAGAGGCGCTGCTCGTAATGGCGCGGTGTCCGGTCAGCTCTTCGAAGCGGCGAGCCAGTTCGTGGTGGACGTCGACGAAGTTGGCCGCCACGGCCACGGCGACCATCCCCGTTGTTCCGTCGTCGGATGTCGTGCCGCCGCACCCGCAGGCCAGCAGCGCCACGGCCGTCATCGATCGGGACAGCCTCTGCGGAAGCGCGGGCCGGCGCCGTTCCGCGTTCTCAACGCCGAATGAGTCGGGGCGCTCCGCAGGATCGTTGTCGCCTGTGGCGATCGGTCGTCGCGCAGTCAAGCTACCTCCCCCATGGCGCGGGCGTCGTACCCGGGGATTTCCGCGTACAGCGCCCGCACCGCGGGCGACCGGAGAGCCCGCAGAAGTGCATCGAGGCGATGATCTCCCTCCAGCTCTTCCGGATAACAGAGATCGTAGGACTCCGTCCTCACGGAAAGGAAGTCGAGACCGGCCTCCTCGGCAGACGCCCGGACGCACACTCCAGCCTGCGCCCATCCCGCCTGGATGGCTTCGGCGACGGCCTGGTGGTCGCGGGGGGTGGGCCCCGCCAGCTTCCAGGTGCCGCCGTGCTCGGACAGGATCCGGTCCAGGACCCGCCGGGCGCCCGAACCCTCCTCCCGCGCGACCCACAGGAGGCCGCCGGCCACGGCACCTGTCACCGTGGTGAAGGCGGTTCCCCGGGAAAGAGCCACACCTTCCGTCCAGCGCACCAGGTGTACGATCCGGTATCCGGGACCCAGCCCCGATCGGATCAGCTCCAGGTTCGCGCCGGCGTCTTCGCCGAGGTGTACGCCTGCGACATGAACGGCCCGGCGACTGAGGAGCCCCAGGGCGGCAGCGCTCGAGCGGATCGATGGTAGGAGCCGCACGCCCGAACTCCTCGCGACCACCGCGGGAAGCAGTCCTGCTGCCGGATCGCATCCGGCGACGACCAGAGTCCGTTCGGCGTCGGCGACCGTGAAGCGACCGGCCGATCTCGACGCGTGGAAGGCCCCGCCAGTCGGTCCCAGACTGCTCGCCTGGCATCTTTCCGGTCCCGACGATTCGGTGGAACCACCGGCCATGCCGTCGTGCGGCACGATCGCCGACCCCGGCGGCTCCACCGGGTACCGCAGCCGCTGCCCACCAACTTCAGCGACCCAATATCGAACCCATTCGGCTGCCGGAGGCGGCCACGCCCACCCGGGCTCCCGCGCGGGCGACAGTCGGAACAGATCCTCGACGGTGCAATCCAGCGCCTGCGCCAGAGCCAGCGCCGCCGCGGTCGACGGGACGAGACGACCACTTTCGATCGCGCTGACCGCCGCGCGGGACACCCCGGCCAGCGCGGCGAGATCCTGCTGCGTCCACCCGCGCGCGAGCCTCGCCGCTCGCACCTGGTTCTCGATCCTGGATGCCATGATCCAGACATATGTGATACGATCCTGTCACGCAGGAGTGGTTGCGACGGAGAACGACGAGAATATGTGGTGTGGGGAGAGGGAGCGTCGGTGGCGGGTGGCCGCAGGCCGCGTCCCGATCCGACGCCCATCAGCGGCATACCTGGCAGGTCTGTCGACGCGCCGGCGTCCAATCATTTCAAGTTCAGAAGGTCGTCTGAGTCGACGCCGCCTGCGCAGGAGGTTGTAGGGCATGAAAACCCCTCGTGCGCTCCGGCCAACGGGTTTTCCGGGTCATGCGACAGGTGCTTCCAGGCGCCGTGCCCGGCACCACGCTCCTTTGCGCGCGAGGGTCGTCCCGATTTTTGCCAGTCCGTGGTAATCTTCATACTATCGGCGTGCGTCCCGTCACTCATTGAGCGGAATTCGCGCGAGACACGTCCACGAGTGACGGGCCCGGCGGATGCAGTCAGGCCGATGTGGGGCTCCCTGAACGATTCGATAGACGCGCGCCACATCTTCGAGGAAGCGATGCGGCTGTTTGCAACGAGGAAACATCACCAGAATCGCGCGGCAGTGGATCCGTGGACGATCGTGCATTTCGGGTCGGGACTGGCTGCCGGGTTGATGGAGGTGCCCGCGTCGCTCGCGGCCGGCGCTGCCGTCGGCTACGAAGTCGTCGAGCAGGTGCTCGAGCGCCACGAGTGGGGAAAGGAGCTGTTCGAGACGAGCGGGCCGGAGACCGTTGCGAACGCGATCGTGGACGTGGTCGTGTTCATGGCCGGCTACCACATCGGCAGGTGGTGGAATACCACGGGGCGACGACGGTGATGAAGGTACTTTGCGCAGGCGACGTGCACATCGGTCGCCGATCATCACGACTGCGCGTCGAGGCTGACGGTCGAACGGTTTCGACCGCGGCGTGCTGGGGCCGGATCGTCGACCTGGCGGTGTCGGAGCGGGTCGACGTCGTGGCGCTGAGCGGGGACGTGGTGGACCAGGCGAACCGCTACTACGAGGCGATCGGCCCGTTCGAAGCGGGGATCAGGCGGCTGGAGGCGGAAGGAATCGTCACAGTCGCGGTGGCCGGCAACCACGACCACGACGTGCTGCCGCGGCTGGCAGAGTCGCTTGCCCCCGAATCGTTCCGGCTGCTGGGTCGGGGTGGCAGGTGGGAGCGGACGACGATTCGTCTGGGCGACGAGGTACTCCACGTCGACGGGTGGTCGTTTCCGGCGAGGGAATACGCCGAGAGCCCGCTCGTCACCTATGACCTGTCGCCAGCCGACCATGGATTCGTTCTCGGACTGCTCCACGCCGACCTGGACCAGCCACGGAGCAGCTACGCACCGGTGACGCTCGCGGAGCTCCGTGCGCGCCCGGTGCACTTCTGGCTCCTGGGTCACATTCATGCTCCCCGTGCGGAGGAGGCCCCGGGTCAGGCCGCCGTCCTCTACCCCGGCTCCCCTCAGGCGATGGACCCGGGTGAGCGGGGCGAGCACGGCGTCTGGATCCTGGACGTCGGCCCCGGCGGCGCCGTCAGCCGGTGTATGGTCCCGCTCTCGACGGTTCAATACGAGACCGTCGAGGTCGACCTGACCGGGATCGAGGAGCCGCACCGGGCGGACCAGCTCGTCGTGGACGCCGTGAAGCAGGCGCTAGCCGGGGCCATGTCCGGGTCCGGTCACCTGAGCCACCTGTCGTGCCGGGTGCGGGTTACGGGGCGAACGCCATTGCATCGCGAACTCGCCGATTCGTTGCAGCGGCTGCGGCTGGACCTCCAACTCACGTCGGGTCCGGTCACGGCGTGGGTAGAGTCGGTACAGGTTGATGCGCGTCCCGCTGTCGACCTCGAGGAGCTCGCACGCGGGCGGGACGCGGCCGGCGTCGTCGCCAACCTCCTCCTCGCCCTCGAACGTGGCGAGCTGGAAGCGGTGGCGGAATTGCTCGGGAGAGCGCGGGAGCGGGCGGCGGCGGTACGTCGGGCGAAACCCTACCTGGCGCTGCCGGGGGACGTCAACCTGGATGATGGCACAGTAGCCGCCGCGCTGGCCGACCGCGCTGCCCTCCTCCTCGATCACCTCCTTGCCCAGAAGGCCGAATGAGCGGTGCGCTGCGATTCGAACGGCTGCGCGTCCGGAGGATGCCCGGAATCGACTCGGAGTACGTGCTCCCGGAGCTGGCGCCCGGGTTGAACGTCATTCACGGCCCGAACGCGTCCGGGAAGACGACGACGGCGCGGGCGCTCGAATCGATCCTCTGGCCGCGCGACGCGGCGCCGCGCCTCGCCTCGCTCGATGCCACGTTCATGCTGGGCGAGGACCGGTGGACCGTCGACCTGGATGGGGGGAGCGCTCGCTGGCAGCGCAACGGCCAGGATGTGGACTCGCCGTCAGGGGTCCCCGCCCCGACGAGCCGTGATTGCTATCGCTTCCCCCTGCACGAGCTGATCACCGGGGTCGACCAGCGCCTCGCCGAGGAGATCGTCCGGGTTTCGGCCGGCGGCTACGATTTGAAGGCCGCCGCGGCGCCGCTCGGCGCGCGTGACACGGTTACCCGCAACGCGACGGCACGCAAGCAAGCCTGGGACGCGGCGCGTGCGCGCCTCGAAGCGGCGCGGCAGAAGCAGGCCGAGCTGTTCCAGGACGAGAGGCGGATCGAAGATCTCCGGCGGGACGAAGAGGCGGCGGAGGCCGCCGAGCGGCGTGCGCGCCTGCTCGAGCGGGCGGTCGCACACGCGCGGGCGGTGGCGGAGGCGGAGCGCGCCGCCGCAGCGCTGGCCGCTTACCCCGAAGCCATGGGCGCTCTCCACGGTGACGAGGTAGCCAGACTCGCGGAGCTCCGGCGAAAGGCCGAGGAGGCGAGAGTCGAGCTCGGGAAGGCGGAGGATCGGCTCCGTGAATCGCGCTCGATGCTGGAACTGGCGGGCCTGCCGGAAGGCGGGGTGGCGCAAAGCGTGATCACGGCGCTCAGGACGCGCCTGGAGGAAATCCGGGAGCTGGAACGGACGATCGCGAACAGTCGGCAGGATCTCGCCAGCGCCGAGAAAGCGCGCGACGAGGAGCTGCGCCTGCTCGGTGACTTCGCCGATGAGAAACGACTCCGCGAGATCGACATCGGATCGGTGGCGGAGATCGAAGACTTTGCCCAGAATGCCGAGGCGGCGCGCGCCGAGCGGGAGGCGGTCCGGGCGCTGCTCGACCTCGTGGGCGAAAGTGAAGCTCCCGCGGACCTCGAGCGGGTGCGGCGGGGAGTGGACGCTCTGCAGGGCTGGCTCCGGTCGCCGGGACCCTCCCTGGCTGAGGCACGGCTGAGGCGCATCGCGCTGGTCGCGGCAGGGGCGCTGATCGTCGCCGGCGCCGCGGGCGGGTTCTCCGGCTCGCCGATCCTGTGGCTCGCTGCCGTGGTAGGTGTGATCCTTCTCGCGCTGGCCACAAGCGCGCGAGGCGAGGTGGGCTCGCGGGAGGTCTATCGCCGGGAGCTCGAGCAACTCGGGATCGGTTCTCCCGGGGCGTGGGAGCACGGAGCCGTCGGCGAGTTCCTCGATCAGCTCATCCGGCAGTTGGAGGCTGGCCGCGAGGCGGCCCGGCGCGCCGACCACCGCGCTGAGCTCGAGAAGAGGCTCACGCGCCTGGATGGTGAAAGGGCAGGGCTCGAGGAGCGGCGCCGGGAGCTGGCCGCCCGCCTCGGCGCAGCACCCGACGCTTCAGCACCTCGACTCGCCTGGCTGTGCAGCCGCATCGCCCGCTGGCAGAACGCCGTCGCGGAGGTCGCGGCGCTCACCGCGGGAATCGAGGAGGCGACAGCGCAGCTCACGACCGCCCTGCGGGAAGCCGCATCACGTGTCGCCCTGTACGGCTATGCCGGTGAACTGACCGGGAGCGCCGACCTGAAAGGGGTTATCGACGACCTCGACGCACGCCGTGAACAGCACGACCGGGCCGCCGCCACGCTCCGGGAGGCGGAGCGCGCGCGGGAAACGGCGGAACGAACGATCGCTGAGGTCGAGTCCGCGCGAATGACGATATTCGAACGCTTCGGCCTCCTGGATCTGGAGGGTGCCGACGCCGAGCGAGCCATCGTCGAGTGGTGCCGGGATCATCCGGGCTTCCTGAAGGCCAGGGAGCGTAAAGTGGCGGCGGAAGGCGCGGTCGAGCAGGCGCGCAAGGAGGTCGCTGCGACTGACGGATTCACCCCGGACCTCCTGGATCGCAACGAGGACGAACTCGTCGATGACCTCGCGATAGCTCGTGAACGAGCCGCAGAGCTCCAGCGGATCCGTGAGGAGATTACGGAGATCCGGACGCGCGTGCACGAAGCGAAGAGCAGCCATGCGGTTGAAGAGGCACTCGCCGAATACGAGCATTGCGAGGCAGAGCTGATCGAGGCGCGGGAGACCGACACGCTCGCCGCTGTCGCATCCGTACTCGTGGACTACGTCCAATCGGTGACGCGCGAGTCGCATCTGCCGCAGGTCTTTCGCCGTGCCCGGGAGCTGTTCACGAGGATCACGCACGGGAGATACAGACTCGACTTCGCCCCCGGGAACCCACCCGTGTTCCGGGCGACGGAAACGTCGACGGGGATCGGACGTGCCCTCGATGAGCTCTCCAGCGGCACCCGCGTACAGCTCCTCATGGCAGTCCGCATCGCATTCGTCGAAGAGCAGGAGGCCGCCGGAGTAAAGCTCCCCCTCGTGTTCGACGAGACGCTGGGGAACAGCGACGACGCGCGGGCGGAGGCGATCATGGAAGCGATCCTCACCCTGGCCGCGGACGGCCGGCAGGTCTTCTACTTCACCGCCCAGCCGGACGAGGTAGGGAAGTGGCGTATGGTGCTGGGGCGGCGGCCGGAGGTCCCACACCGGATCATCGATCTGGCCCACGCCCGTCGCCTGGCGGCGCACGATGGGTTCACTCCCGCCATCGCGGACGTGCCACGCGAGCAGGTTCCCGAACCGGATGGGATGACGCAAGAGGAGTATGGCCGGGTTCTCCTCGTACCGCCGCTCGACCCGGAGGGCGACATCGGCAGCGTCCACCTCTGGTATCTGTTCGACGATCTCGATGCGCTGTACCGCCTGCTCCGAGTGCACGTGGAAAGCTGGGGTGCGCTCCGGACGCTCGTGGAGAGCGGCGGTGCGCCGCTACTCGGCCAGGACGAATCCGTCTACCGTCGGGCGGAGGCGGCGGTTCGGGCGCTCGAGCGCGCGTTCAGTCTCGTCCGTATCGGCCGGGGGAAGAAGGTCGACCGCAGCGTGCTCGACGCGTCAGGTGCGGTGAGCGGCAGCTTCATGGACCGGGTCGCCGAACTGTGCCGAGAGTGCGGCGGCGATGCGAAGGACCTCCTGGAGCGCATGCGCGTGGGCGCGGTGCCGCGCTTCCGGAACGACGCGCGGGAGCGCCTCCGCGACTACCTGCTGGACAACGGGTACCTCGACGAGCGTGACCCGCTCGGCCATGAGGAGCTGCGACTGCGGACGCTCGCCGCCGTCGCACGTGAGATCGACGAGGGGCGGCTCACGCCGGCGGACGTGGACAGGCTCCTCGCGCACCTCGGGGTCCGGGTGCCCGTGCCGGCGGCGTAGGGCACCCTGCTTCCATTGCGATTCCACGCCCGACTCGCTGAACCCGGGCTACTCGCCGCGCCCGCACAGCGATCCCGCACCCGTCCCCCTGCTTCGGGACCCCGAGCTCCCTCGATCCGATGGTCCGGAGAGCCGACTCCGCCGTATCGCCCCGCGTCGTCCCTATGACTCCATTCCTGCCCAGCGTCCGCGGAGCCTGGCACCGGTTGTGCCCACCTGTCGCGTGGGAACGTTGGTCGAATGGGTGCGCGTCTGCCTGGGGGAGCGGCGAGCGATGGAAGAGAGGGACCTGGATCTCGACGTGCCGGTCACGCCCGAGCAGTGGGAGATCCTGGCGCGGACGGCGGAAGCCATCGGTGACGAACGGGGTTTCCGGACGGATCGCAACGACCCGCCCGCGATCCACGTGCACCTGACCGCGGAGCGCGCGCCATCCCGGTGGCGGGACTGGATCTCGCCGCGGGACCGGTACGGCGAGCCGGAGCGTCACGCGGCGCGATTCGAGTTCAACGACGGCCGACCGGTCGCGCGCGTCGACCCGTGGATTGCGCCGGAACCTCCCGCCGTTCTGCCGCAGGAGGTCGACGTCATGCAGCAGGACCTGGAGCGCTGGGTCCGGAACCGGTGGCACGAGTTGCTCGAGGAATCCGGGATCCACTACGTCCGCGGCCACACTACGGAAGCGTGAGAGCCCGGGACGAGCGCGGCGCTGGCGCCGCACTCATCCGCCACGGGCGAGCCGCACCGCGGCAACGACCAGCACGATACCGACGATCGCATTGATCCGTCCCAGCCACGCCGCCTGACGCCGGAGCTTCAGTGCTTCCGGCGTGCCGGCGCGGACGCGCGCGGACGCCGGTCCGACGACGAAATCGTGAATCGCGCTGATCACGATCATCGTTGCCACCGACACCAGCTTCCACGCCAGGGCGTGCCCGTACGGCGTCGTCCAGAAAGAGCCGTCGCCGAGTGTGGTCCAGGCGAGCATTCCGCGGAAGTGCAGATTCAGCAGGCCGGTCAGCACGAGCCCCGCGATCGCAATCCATCCCACGCGCCGGAACTGCGTCCCCAGCGAGCTGAACAGCTTCGCCCGCAACTCGGGCGGCTCGATCCTGCGTATGGTGGGCGCGCCGACCGCGGCGAAGAAGAACATCCCGCCGAGCCAGAGCAGCGCGGCCAGCACGTGTACCGTCACGTTCAGGTAGTACCAGGACATCGCGGCAACCGCCTCCGAAGGAGTGCCCTCGCATTCGCTGAATGTTAACGGTTCAGCGCGGCGCGTCTGTCGGGAATATCCCCACGTGTCCCGGGGTCGGAGGACCTCGTCGGGAGGGCGACGTGCCGGAACGTGCATTGCCCGGTGGCGTTGCAGGAGGTGCAATGGCGCGAGAACGGAAACAAGTACTGCGCAGCGCGGCGGACTTCTTCCCGGACCGCATTACGCTCGCCACGCTGCGGGCGGCGGCGCGGGGGTGCAGGGGTTGCGACCTCTACCAGCGCGCCACGCAGACCGTCTTTGGTGAAGGCCCTGCGCGAGCCCGCGTGATGCTGGTGGGCGAAAAGCCCGGAGACCGCGAAGACCTCGAAGGCAGGCCGTTCGTGGGACCGGCCGGCCTGCTCCTCGACCGCGCGCTCGAAGCAGCGGGGATTTCCCGCAAAGAGGTCTACGTGACCAACCTCGTCAAGCACTTCAAATGGGAGGAGCGCGGGAAGCGACGATTGCACAAGAAGCCCAATCAGGCGGAGATCCGTGCGTGTCGCCCGTGGCTCGAGCAGGAGATCGCCGTGGTGCGGCCGCTCGTGCTCGTGTGTCTCGGCGCGACAGCCGCCCATGCGCTGATCGGTCGGGGGTATTCGGTCCGGGCACAGAGAGGCGAGTGGGTTGCGTCGCCGCTGGCACGCTACGTGACGGTTACGGTCCACCCGTCATCGATCCTGCGCCAGCGCGACGACATCAGCCGTCGCCGGGAGCGGGACCGGTTCATCGACGACCTGCGGAAGGTCACCGAAGTGCTGGGGCGGGAGGCCCGGCGGGAGGCCGCCTGAGCGGGGGCCCGGCGACAGGCGACCTCCTTTCCGCGAGCCGGATCTCACCGAAGCGTTGTCAGATACTCGACCACATCGACAAGCTCCTGCGCCGTCAGTGTGGTCTCCAACCCTTCGGGCATGAGCGACTGCTCAGCCGGGAGGATCAACGTGACCTCGGACCGCGGATACGTCTGCGTGAACCCGCCGGCGAGCTTGACCGATACCTGCGTCGCGGTCTCGCTGACGATGATGCCTGTGACTTCGGTGCCGTTGGCCAGCCGGATCGTAGAACCCTCGTAGTTGAACGAGATGCCGGCGCTGGGCTCGAGGATGGCCGTGTAGAGCGCCTCCTTTCCCAGCTTGGCGCCGATGTCGGAGAGGCCGGGCCCGAAATCGATGCCGGTGCCGTTCACCTGGTGGCAGAAGGCGCACGCCCGCGCGAAAGCGGCCTGTCCGCGCTCCGCGTTGCCGGTCCGCTGCACGAGCTCCTCGATGGGTGGCAGGACCTGTCCGTCGGCCGTCCGGTTTTCGGGCGACGGGAGCACCTCCGCGGCGCCGTTGCGTACGACTGCCCGCGGCGACGCGAAGAGCACGGCGGCGGCCGCGTCGATCAGCTCGGGCGGGATCTGATTGGCCTGCACGAGCTGGAGGAGCCGGCGGTCGCCGGTGGCCGGGGCGTCCGGCGACAGCTGCCCTCCGGGTCCGGCGGGGAGCCGCGCAAACGCCTGAATCGCGGCCTCTCTCAGCGCGAGGGGCTTCGTCGCGTCCAGCGCCGTCTCCTCGATGATGGCCTGCGGGGCCGTCCCGCCGATGTAGCTCAGGGCGATGACGGCAGCGCGCGCCTGGTCGGCGTTGCCGCTTTCGATCGCGGCACGGAACGGCTCGGGGCCGACCCAACCTGCGGCGACGCGCGCCGCAAGGATTCCCGCGTCGTCCTCTGGATTCGTGAGCGCCATGCGCACGAGGTCCGGCGCCCGGTCGCGAATGTCGAAGCGGCTCGCCAGCTCCACGAACAGATTTGTGCCCGCGTTCGCGGCCATGGCCCGATCCACGATCGAGCGGATCTCGGCGGTAACCTCGAGGGTGGACTGGTCCATCAACATCAGCGCGAGGGCGGCGGCCGCCGGCTGCGTCGTCGCGGTGGCCCGCGCGATGTCGAGGAGCGCGCGCTCGCGCTCCGCGCCGTCGTGGAAGTCCAGCGCTCGGAAGTAGCGCTCCCGATTCGGCCCGGCTTCCGGCGATCCGATGATCTGGACGAGCAGCGGGAGCGCTTCAGCGGTGCGGGCGCGCCAGACGATGTCCCGCCCCGCGGGCGAGTTCCATTCCTCACCGGCCAGATCCCTCCAGGCCGGGAAGAAGTCGTCCCATTTCCCGTCTGCGGCGATGCCGAGCGCTTCCAGGTACCACCGGTCGTTCCCGTCGTGGTGCCGGGCGAGTCTGGCCCACAATTCGGCCGCGTCCTGGCCGTCCTCGTACCGCAGCGCGAGCGCTGCTTCACGCCGGACGTGCGGCGAGGGGTCGTCCACCACGCGTTCCACGACTCCGAGAATGTCGCGATCCAGCATGCGCGCGGCGCGGATCGCGGTCACCCGGATGTCGGGATTCGGGTCCGACAATGCCTCGTCGATGATCCCCGGCGTTATCCGGGCCAGGACCCAGAGCGCCCGGGCGCGCATGTGCGGTTGGGAGTCTGCCCAGAGCTCGCGGAGCGCCGGTACCGCCGCCTGGCCGAGCTCGAGGAGGCGCTGGAACGCCAGATATCGCGTCTCGGTACCGGGGCTGCGCAGCGCCTCGACCGCGCCGGCAGGCGAGGAAAGATCCGGTGGCGTCACGCGGTAGGGATGTCCGGGTGGCGCGATCCTGATGATCCGGCCGTAATCGAAGTTTTGCGCCGCGTGCCCACCCACGCCCTGGTCGTACCAGTCAGCGACGAAGAGCGAACCGTCTGGCGCGACCGCGACGTCCACGGGGCGGAAGAGCGGATCATCGATCGAGCGGAGGACGTTGACCATTCCGGCGGCGTACCCTGCACCACTCGGTTCCGCCGGGTACGCGCGCACGACGCGGGGACCCGCATCCGCGTGGATCACGACGTTGCGGAACTGCTCGGGGAGGAGCGTCCCCTCATAGACGGTCATCCCCGCGGGCGAGCCCGCGCCGGTCTGGAGCAGGTTCGGGACGACGCCGGGGTCGTTCTGGTGCCAGTGCTGGAGTGGCACTGCCGGCTCCATCCCGACACGGTTTGTTCTCCACGCCGCTCCCGTCAGCTCGTCCCGGTAGCCGAAGTTGCCGAACTCCATCACGTAGTTGATGCGGACGCCGCGGTTCCCGTCGTCGTCGTTGTCACTCTGCCAGATCGTGCCGTACGAATCCAGCGCCAGCTCGACCGGGTTCCGGAAGTTGTGGCCCAGAACCTCGAACCCGGTCCAGTCGGTATTCACGCGCATGACTAGCCCCTGGCGGTAGACATCGCCGTCGGGAACGACCTGGTTGCCGGCGCGGTCGACGATGATGTCACCTGCGGGATCACGGAAGGGTCCGCCCACGTTACCGGTATTGAAGTAGAAGCGGCCGTCGGGTCCGAAGACCAGGCTGTGCGCGCCGTGGTCGTGGTCGTGCGGGTCGCGCTGGTAGATGATCTCCTTCTCGTCAGCTATGTCGTCGCCGTTGGTGTCGGTGAGCCTGAAGATGTACTGGTACGCGGAGACGATGACGCTGTTGCCCAGTACCAGGATCCCCATTGCCGAGTCGATGTCGCGCCCTTCGTAGAACACCTTGTGGGTGTCCGCCCGCCCATCACCATCCGTGTCTTCGAGGATGACGATGCGGTCGCCCGTCTCGCGCACCGGGTAGTTGGGCCGGATCGAATTGCGGTAATTGTGCCCTTCCGTGAGCCAGACGCGGCCGCGGGCATCGACGTCAATGGCGATGGGATTCACGATCATGGGGGATTCAGCGAATACCACCGCTTCGAGCCCCTCGGCCGTTTCGAGTCCTTCGATGGTCGCAGCGGCCGGTCGGGTCAACGGAAGCGCGAACGCCGAAAGCGCGAGCAGCGGGAGCCCACCGATGAAAATGACGGGACGCATCTTGATCGCTCCGGGCGAAGGACACGGGCGGCGAAGGGGATGACCCCGTGCCGCGGCACCTGGATTTTGTGGATGCCGGAAGGTAGTGCGGTGGTGGCGGGCGGGTCAATGCCGGCGGCATGGCTGCGGGTAGCCGCGTTTCGAGTCGGCGGATGCCTTCGCATGGAGGCGGTGCCGCGGGCGCACGGCGTCGTGGCGGCAAGGGGATAACGGTGGAGGGGCGGTCCGCGGACGGAATCAGAACTCGTCCATGCGCGCTGCCGGCTGACCCGGAACGACCTCGCCGTCGAAGAGCCGCGCATGGAGGACGATCTGCTGAACGCTTCGGCGATAGTCCCGGACACCCTGGTCAACGCCCTGCGCCCGCAGGTAGCGGTCGTTCACGTTGCGACCGATCTCGCGGGCGGGTCCTTCGAAGCGCTGGTAATAGTCCGCGGCGTGTTCGAGATCACGCTGCACGCCCGGCAGCCGCTTCGAAATCAGGTTCCGGGCGGCATCGCGGTCGACGCCGGAGAGCGCCGAAAGCAACTGGGCGTGGGCGTAATAGGCGGCGCTGTAGCGGGCGAGGGGATCCGGCGCGAGCGCGGCGGCGACGAAGCCGAGGAAGCTGGCGTCACCCTCGCCGGTGTAGCCGCGCTGATGGGCCTTCTCGTGCGCCATCGTTACCGGCACGACGATCGCCGGCTGTCCGGCTGCCACCAGCGCCTCGCCGGTGAACGGGACGTACATTCCACTTACGCCAAGATGTGTGAAAACCGGCGAGGAGAACGGGAACTTCACTCGCCCGTAGCGAGCCGCGGCGGCAGCGGGGAGCCCGAGCCGGCCGGCTGCGGCACGCCAGCCCTCGTCGATGGCGTCGTTCAGGCGGGCGACGTCGCGGAGGATCGTGGGCTCGCCGGCGTCTTCGGAGCCGTGCAGCTCGATGTACGTCGCGTTGAGCGCGGCTGTCGCCGCCTCGGCGAACGCGGCGATCTCATCGGGATCGGCGCCGTCCCACTCGGGCCAGCCGGCCTGTGCGGCCCACGATGGTCGCGCGTAGTTGAATCCCCAGAGCAAATAGAACAGGGCGAGGAGGATCCCGGCGTCGCGGGTGAGACGCAGGGCGCCGCCGGCCAGTGCGTTGCGGAAACGGCGGTTCTTTCGTGCGACGTCGAGCGCTGCGGCGATCCCCGGCACGGCGAGCCACCCTGCATATCCGAGGACCAGCGCCTCGGCTACAGTGACCGGGACGGCGCCCGTTGCCCGCGAGAGCCAGGTTCCCGGCAGCGCACCGGAGCCCACCGTGATTTCGGCGAGACGGGGCGACGCGGAGAGGAGCCGCATCAGCAGGTACGCCGACGCGCCCGCCCCCGCGGCCCACACCGCCGCTCGCCAGCGAAGCCGCCGGTCCGCGGGGTACTGTCGCGGGCCGGCGGCGACCGGCGCGTCGACCGTCCGATGGATGAGGGGAGATATTCTGTCCACGGGTGTTCCGGTGTCCGTGATTCCCGATGGCTACCCATTCCGGTGGCGGCGGGTCCGGCGTCCCGCCCGGTGGTGCCGCTCAGGCTGCCGCGTCGGCCGCGTCCGGGCGCTCCGCGGCTTCCTTTCGGATCAGCCGCCAGTGATAGAAGTAGATGGGAAAGCCGATCAGGATCAGCGCGAGCCCGGAGGACGCGTCCCGGTGGCGTCGCGCCAGAACCGGGTCGACCTCCTCGTTCATGGCCTGCCACTGCTCGTATTCCGCCATCCACTGTCGGAGCTGCTGGCGCTCCTCGGGGGTGAGACCCTCCGTGGTTTCCGGATCGACGTTCCGCCCCGGAAGAGTCGGCGGCATCGGCCGGGCATAGATCCGCTCCTGCTGCTCTGCTTCCGTGAAGATGAGCGCCCTGAGGCCGAGGTCGAGCAGGCGCACGCCGCCGATCGCCAGCATCACGAGACCGACGAGTGCGAATACATAGAGGTACAGGCTGCGAATGATCGAGCGGGTCTTCATGCGTGCCCTTCCGCCGGCGGAGTAGTGGCAGTCGTTCTGGTGGCAACGTCGGCCTGCACGTATTGAGACCCGCGGAATGCGCGCGGCGTTCCGACAGCGCCGGGCGTTCGCCAGCTCGCGGCGTCGACCAGGGCGGGCTGCCGGGGTGACGCCGGCGGGGTGGAATCAGCCCGAAATCGCGAACGGCGGCGCGCTCGCCTGGCCGGATTCGCCGCTTTCCGGACCGTCGATCGGCGTTTGGTAACGGTACGTGCCGGGTTCGAGCCCGGGCGGCAAACGGAGCGTGTAGGTGGCCTGTTCTCCGGGAGCGAGACTTCGAAGCTCCATGGTGCAGATCCGGTCTTCCGGCACGGGCACCCAATCGGAGCCGGACTGCCGGAATAGGGAAGACGTGCACAGGTTGTACCCGACTGTCCCGTCGGATCCGTTGCGCAGTACGAGGGTCACTGAATCACCCGGCGAGGGTGATTCGGGCGAGTGCGACAGGGAAACGCCGTCGAGCGGCGGCGAGTTATCGGACTGCGTGGACGTGCATGCCGCCGTGATCGCGATGATGAGGAGGAACGATCCGAATCTGAACGTCATGTCGTCGGCTCCGGTCGTCGTGTTCGAGGCCAGGAACCGGTGCACGGAACTCCCGTGCCGCGCACACCCGGGCGGGGACAAAAGTCTTCGCAGGGAGCCACGACGTCCGGAATTCCGTGTACCGGCGTGGTTCGCCTTCGCACGAGTGGCAGAGGCAGCCCTGGCGAGCCGTGAGGCCGCGGCGTGAACCCGCTAACCCGCCGCCGCGCGCCCGACCGATCGGCGCTTCAGGTCATCAGCGGGCCGACGACGCGCCCGGTGGCGGATTGCCCGTCACCGCCTTTGCGAGCTGGCCCGGGACGAGGATCGCGCCCGGGCGCAGGTTGTTCAGGAGGGCGATGGTCTCGACGTCCACGCCGGGCGCGTATTCCGCCGCGAAGCTCTCGAGGGTCATCTGCCGATTCACCTCGACGATCCGGATACGCTGCGGCTGCACGTCGAGCGCGGCGCGTTCGGTCAGCCTCGCGAAGGACTCGATGGCTCCGATGATAGCGTTCTGGTAAGCGTTCCAGCGCTGCTCGGGCGAGTAGCCCAGGAGCTGGAACACCTGGCCGCCGTGGGAGATGAACGCCGCCGCCCCGAACAGCGACCCGCTCTGCGACTGTGCCATGAACGTCCCCGTCGCCGCGGGCAGGCCGTTGATCGTGGTTGACCGGGCCGGGCCGCCGCGCACCCCCTGCTGCATGAAGAATTCACGCGCGGCGGCCTCGGGCGATGACTGCTCGGCGAGCTGTAGCTCGATGATCGCGTCCTGATTCTGCGACACGGCGATCACTGCCTGCTTCATGTTCCGCGTCTGCCAGCCGGTCGGGAAGGTCAGGCGGAACGCCATTTCCGGGTGCAGGAACTCCTGGCCGCGGAAGAAGCCCTCGCGGGGATTCTCGCCGAAGATGAGACCATCGAGTCGCCGCAGGTATTGCGTGCGTTCGATCGTGCGTGAGCCCAGGGTGTCCGGTAGCTGCGCGATCTGCTCGAGGATCCGGTCGCGCCTGTTGCCGGGATCGGGATGTGAGGACAGCCATTCCGGGATCCGCCCGCCGCCGTGCGCCTCGCTGACCGCCTCCAGCATCGAGAACACGCCGGGCATTTCGCGCGGGTCGTAGCCGGCGCGGCTCATGTACCGGAGTCCGAGATCGTCGGCTTCGCGTTCATCGCCGCGGCCATAGCTCAGGAAGAGCAGCCCGAGCCCTACGCCTGCGACGTCGACGACCGGTTGCAGATCCGGTCGCAGGATGCTGCCGATGCCGAGACCGAGCTGCGCGAGCTGCTGCGAGCTCATCCGGGCGACCGAGTGCCGGGCGGTGACGTGCCCGATCTCGTGCCCGATCACCGACGCCAGCTCGGCTTCGGAGTTCAGGTGCGCCAGGATGCCGCGCGTCACATAGATGTATCCGCCCGGCAGCGCGAATGCGTTGACGACTGGATCATCCACCAGCCGGAACGACCACGGGAGATTCGGCCGCTCGGAGAGCGCGGCCATCCTCTGACCGATCTGCTGCACATACTGCTGGAGCGACTGGTCCGGATACAAACCCAGCTCGGCGACGAACTGCTGATCGTACTCCTGCCCGAGCTGGATTTCCTGCGCTTCGCTGATGAGCGAGAACTGCCGGGCGCCGGTGGCCGGATTGGTCATGCAGCCGGCGGCCGTTGCCAGGAGCATGGCGGCGACGGCCGAGTCGCGGAACCGCGAGCGGATTCGCAGCATCGAGAGGTCCTGTCGAGGGTTCGTCCTTGCCGGCGCCGTGCGGCTGCCGGGCCCAAGCCGGGGAAGGGGTGCCGCCCGTCCGGGACCGGCACCGCCATGTTCCATTGGAACGCCTGAAAGTGCCCGGTGTTCCGCGGCTGGCCGCGCTCGCGCGAGCGACCGGAACTGCTACTCGAAGACGACCGTGCGGTTGCCCACCAGCACGACGCGATCCTGGCACACCAGTTTGACGGCGCGGGCGAGGACGAGCTTTTCGATGTCCCTGCCGGCCTGGGCCATGCGTTTGGGGTTGTACGTATGGTCGACGGGGATCACGCTCTGCGCGATGATCGGACCCTCGTCCAGCACCTCCGTCACGAAATGCGCGGTCGCGCCAATGATCTTGACGCCGCGTTCGAACGCCTGCCGGTACGGTTGTGCACCGACGAAGGCGGGGAGGAACGAGTGGTGGATGTTGATGATCCGGTGGCGGAACTGCTTCAGGAAGTCGGGGCCGAGAACGCGCATGTATTTGGCCAGCACGAGGTAGTCCGGTTCGTACGCGGCGGCCACTTCGGCGATACGCGCCTCGTGGTCGGGCCGGGAAAGGCCCTCGTGGCTGATGAAATGGAATGGTATGTCGAAACGCTCAGCGAGGCGGCCGAGCGTCTCGTGATTGCCGATGACGGCCAGTACCGACGCGCTCAGCTCACGGAACTCGTTCAGCAGCAGGAGCTCGCCGAGACAGTGCGGCTCCTTCGTGACGAGGACGACGAGGCGGCGATCCTGTACCGGTGCGATCCGGATCTCGGCACCGGCCGGGAGGTCGGTCCGGAGGCGCTCGATCAGGTCGCCGTTGCCGTGCCCGCCCGTGAACTCGGTCCGCATGAAGAAGTGCGCCGATTCCGCGTCGACGAACTCCTGGTTCCGGATGATATTGCAGCCCTGCTCGTACAGGATGCGGGTAATCCGGTAGATGAGTCCCGGCTCGTCGGGACACTGCACCAGCAGGATATGGCTTTCCAAGCGATTCGCTCGCGTTTCGGGCTACTTCATCCGGCGCACGCGCGGACCGGATCGCGCGTACGGAAACGGGTGCACGAACGCAAGTTACCGCAGTTCGTGGGTGGGTGGCAACGGCGGTGGGGCAGGGATTGCGCGAGCGGGCAGTGTGCCGGGGCGGCGGAACCCGACGCGTCACCGGTTCGTTGGGGGGTGAGGAAAGCCGGGTCCACGGGCGCCGCCAGAGCGGGCGGGGAGTCCCAACGGACTCCTCGCCGCTCCAGTCGACGGCTGCCGCGCGCGGTCCGGGACCTTACATGCCGGGCTGCTGTTGCTGCTGCTCCGGGGTCTGCTGCTGCGTCTCGGGCTGCATTGGCTGCTGCGGCATACCCGGCTGCGTCTGCTGCTGGGCTTCCGGAGAAATACGCCAGGCGCGCTCCATTTCGATCGCCTCGATCATTTCGGTCTGGACGACCTGACCGGTCGGGTCACGGGCGTCTAGCTGGATCTGGGCGCCGCGCGTCGACGTGACGGAGAAGCTCGCCGAGTCCCGGGGTGCAACCATGCCGAGTTGCTGCTGGCGACCGTTCACCGTCGCCGTAACGGTGACCGTGTCCATCGATTCGTTCACGATGGAGATGTCCTGCTGGATCTCCTGCTCGGGCTGAACCTCGGGCGCGGGAAACGGCTCTTCGGCCGGCTGTTCTTCGGGCGGCGGGCAGGCTGTCAAACCGAGCACCCCGACGAGGAGGATTGGGAGGCACCGCGTTGCGGACATGTTTCCCTCTGGTGTTGAAGTGTTCTTCCCGGTCCACGGCAACGGCCGATGGGCCCTCCGGACCGTTCCATCGACGTCGCGGTCCGGGCTGCCAGGCGTCGTCGGCAACGGGGGCGGTGCAACATCCGGGCCGGACATGCGGGCCCCGCGCGAATCCCGTGGCGGGACGCCCATCGGGCGGCTGGTGCCTCGCGATGGTGCGAACTCGAGGCGGCGGGAAGCGAATCAGGCAGCGCGAGGCGCCACCCGCACGCGTGCACCCGGCCGTGCGACAGGTAGCGTCATGCGGAACGTCGCTCCCGCACCCGGTTCGCTCTCCACGGTCAGGGAGCCTCCCAGCGCTTCACAGATTCTCCGGCTGATGGCGAGTCCGACGCCGGTACCCGGGCGACCGGCAGAATCTGCGCGGGCGAACTCGTCGAAAATGACTTCCTGTTTCTCCGGAGGGATGCCGGGCCCGGTGTCGGCAACCTCGATCTGGACGCACTTGCCGCCGTCGGGGCACCCGCCTTCGGCGATGCCGGCGCGCACCACGATCCTGCCGCGTTCCGTGTATTTGACAGCGTTGGAGAGCAGGTTGCCCAGGACCTGGCGGATGCGGCTGGCGTCACTCTCGATCAGCGGCAATTCGGCAGGCGTCTCGATCTCCAGCGCGAGCCCCTTCGCCTCCGCCTGGGCACGGTACTCCCGTCCCATCTGCCTGGCCGCTTCACCCACATCAGTCGGAACCCAATTCACCTCGATGTCGGAAGTCTCGGCCCGGGCAATGGCGAGCAGGTCGTCGATCAACCTGACCGCGGCGTTGATCGACCGGCGAGCGTTGCCGAGCGCCTCTGCCTGCGCGGGGCTCGTTTCGCCCAGAACGCCTTCGGCCAGGAGCTGGAGGTAGCCGTCAGCCGCGCCGAGTGGATTCTTCACGTCGTGGGAGAACCCTCGAACAAGCCGGGCGCGACTTTCCGTCACCCGTAGCAACGCCTCGCGGCGCTTTTCGGAGTCCTCGAACATGTGGACTCTGCGGATTGCGATCGCGGCCAGGTTGCCGAATGCGTGCGCGCGCTCGACCTGGTCCGGGCGGAACGGCCCTGCGCCGCGTTCGCCGATCACGATCAACGTACCCACCGCCTCGCCTGAGTTGACCAGCGGGACGAGGAGCGCCGGACAGTCGGCGCACGGGCTCACGATCTCGTCGGGGAGCTGGCCGGCCCAGTGGCGTAGCTCGTCGGTCGTGTCCGGGAGCCCGCGGCTCACCGCCCGTTCGGCGTACGAACCTGGATAGTCCATGCGCAGCCCGACCCTCGGCACGCGGTCACCGGCCACTGCCACCACTTCGAGCTCGCTCCGATCCAGGTGTATGCGGGTCACGATGGTGCCCGCGGCGCCGGTCGCCAGCACGGCCGCGTCGGCGATGCGCTGGATCACCTCCGCCACCGTGTACGTCGCTGCCACGGCGCCGACGGCGTTCCTCAGCTCGCGCTCTTCTCGGGCCCTGGTTTCTGCGAGCGACCTCGCCTCGCGTTCGTACGTAACGACGCGCGCCAGGCGCCGACCGAAGTGGATCACGATCACCGCCGATACCAGGGCCATGAGCGCGAGCACGACCGTGACGATCGCGCCGATCCGGCCCATGCGGTATGTATTCGCCCGCATTGCGTCCTGGGCGGAGATGAGCGTGAGGCGGATCTCCTCGAGCGCGGAGATCATGCGTGCGCCGTACAGGTCGCTCGTGGCGATCCACCCGTCCCGCTCGCCGGTCGGGACCCGACCGGAGAGCAGGACCTCCGCGTGGGCGCGCCAATCGGCGTACGTCGCTTCGGCGAAGTCGAGCTCGGTGCGGATTTCAGGCACTTCGGTAGCCACGAGGCGTCTCACGTTCGCCAGTGCCGCCGGGACCGCATCGCCAGCGGTACGAATCGCCGTGATGCGCGTATCGTCGCCGCTCTCGGCGTAGACGCGCACGGCGCCCGCCTCACGTACGAAATCGATCAGCGCGTGCACGATCTCCGCGCGAGCGGGTTCGAGGCGCTCGAAAATGGTCCTGCGGTTCTCCTCGACCCGTGCCTGCCAGAGTGGTGGCACGATCACGAGCGCGAGAAGCGAGAGTACGATATACGCGAGCGGGAGGCGGCCTTCCCTTCCTGGCCCCCGGCCTGCGCCCCGCTCTCGTTCGGTCGACAGCTCGGCCATGACCGCACCGGTGTCCGGAGGAACGTGCTCCGCCTGGCCGGCGCGGGTTTGGGTCTGGCCGGCAGGGATCTTGCCCCGATCGGCTGCAACTGCTGCGCCGGAAGGGGTGGCCGCGCGGCACCCGACACCGGCGCGACATCGCCGTTCAATCGCATTGTTCTTCGCCGTGTCTGGAAAGGCGGCATATGGCAAGGGCGATCTGGAAGGGTGTGATCCGGTTCGGCGAGGTGGGCGTACCCGTCGGTCTCTACTCCGCCGCGGCGGATCGCTCCGTGAGCTTCCGGTTGCTCCACAGGACGGACCTCGTGCCCGTCAGGCAGCACATGGTCCACCCGGTCACCGGCAAGGTGGTTCCGCCCGAACAGATACGCCGCGGTTACGATCTCGGGGACGGCCGCTTCCTGTTGCTGGACGACGAGGAACTGGCGTCACTCGAGCCTCCACCATCCCGCGAGATCGAAATCGCCCGGTTCGTCGAGGCACCGGGTGTCGATCGAGAGTGGTATGACCGGCCGTATCATCTGGCGCCAGACGGCGACCGGTCCGGATACGCCGCCCTCGCGGCTGCGTTGCACCAGGCCCGTGCCCAGGGGATCGCCGCCTGGGTCATGCGGAAGAAGGCGTATCGCGGAGCCATTTTCAGCGACGGCGAGCGGCTCACGCTCTTCACACTGCACGCGCCGGAGGAAGTGATACCCGCATCGGTGCTGCCGGCACCGGGCGGGCGCAGATTGGAGACCCGGGAGATCGCGCTCGCCCGCCAGCTCGTGGAAGCGCTCGAGGACGAGTTCGATCCGAGCGCGTTCAGAGACGAGTACCGCGAGCGCGTCCTGGAGCTCGTTCGTGCAAAGGCGAAGGGCAAGGCCGTGCCGCGGGCGAAGGCGCCCCGTCGGAAACCCGCAGCGCCACTCGCCCGGGCTCTCGAGGAGAGCCTGAAGCGCGCCCGAAAGGATGAGAAACGCCGTGCCGCCTGACGACGACGCACCCGAGTATTCGCCCCGGCCGTTCTGGTCCGGGACGATCAGCTTCGGGCTGGTCAGCATCCCGGTCGACATCTATTCTGCGCACCGCGCGGCGCGTGATGCGCTGCGCATGCTTGCACCGGACGGCACACCGCTCAGCCGGCGATACTTTTGCCCGAAAACCAACACCGAGCTGGAGTGGGACGATATCGTCCGCGGCTACGAGGTCGAGGAGGGCAAGTTCGTGGTAGTGACCGACGAGGAGCTGGAAGCGATCGCGCCGGAGAAGTCCAGGGACATCGACCTCAGGCTCTTCGTCGACGCAGCGTCCATTGACCCCAGGTGGCTGGTCCGGAGCTACTACCTGACTCCCGCCGGCGACTCGACCAAGGCGTATCGCCTGCTCGCCCGGGTGATGGAGGAGCGGAACAGGGCCGGGATCGCGACGTTCGTCATGCGCGGAAAGGAGTACCTGGTCGCGATCCGGGCATCCGGTGGGATACTGCGCGCCGAAACGCTCCGGTTCGCCGACGAGCTGCGGGAGGCGCCGGACATCGGGCCCGCGAAAAAGACCACACTCGACCGCAAACGGGTTGCAGCGATTCGCCGCGAGATCGAGCGGCGGCTCACCGACGATCCCGGCCTGGACGAGTTGCCGGATACCCGGACCGAGCGGTTGCGCGCATTGGTCGAGCGGAAGCTGAAGCGCGGCGAGGACATCGTCGGCGCGCCGGAAGAGGTCGAGGCGGCGGAAGGCGGACCGCAGGTCATCGACCTCATGGAGGTGCTGAAGGAACGGCTCGGACGGGAAGAAGCAGCGTGACCCTGAGAAGCCGGAGTCCCGTTCAGCTCTGGCCGATCGGGATCGTGAAACGGAACGTGCTCCCCCGACCCACCTGGCTGTCCGCCCAGATCCTGCCGCCGTAACCCTCGACGATCCCCTTGCAGATGGCCAGACCGAGGCCTGCACCCGCCCGCTGCTTTTTCACGGCCTGCCAGAACCTGTCGAACATGTGCTGCCGTTCCTCTTCGGTGAGGCCGGGGCCGGAATCGGCCACCGACACCTCGACCTGATCGCCATTCCGCCGGACCTGCACCACCACCTGCCCGGTTTCCGTGAACTTCACCGCATTCCCGATCAGGTTTGCGAGGACCTGCGACAGGCGATCGGGGTCGGCCATGACCGCCGGCAGGTGCTCGTCGACCGCCCAGGCCAGCTTGAGGCGCTTCTCGCGCGCGTACGGCTCGAAGAGCTCACAGACTTCGCGTACCAATTGCGGAAGCTGGCACGGGCGTACGTCACCTTTGCCAAGCGCGCCAGACTCGATTCGCGAGATGTCCAGCAGATCTTCGATCAGCGTCAGCGCGGATTTGGCGGCGCTGGCGATCAGCCCCGCATGTTTCCTGAGATCCCTGGTGGGGACCGGCGTCGACTTCAGCAGCTCCGCCACAGTGTGGATAGCGCCCACAGGGTTGCGGAGGTCATGACTGATGATCGCCACGACCTCGTCACGCCGCCGGATCGCCGCTTTTGCCTCGTGATAGAGTCGGGCGTTCTCGACCGCCAGCGCGGCGCGGCTCGCAAGCTCCTCCGCCAGCGCCAGGTCCGCCGGTCCGAATTGCCGCCTGCACGAGCCCAGCGTGATCGCCCCAAACGTTTCGCCACGCGTGCGAAGCGGCGCCACGACGACCGAGCGACCGGCGAGCTCCCGGATGAGCAGGAGGTGCTGAAGGTCCTGCGCCACCGCACGATGCCTGGCCGCATTTACCTCCCTGAGCAGCACAGGTTTGCCGGTTCGGATCACCTGAGAGATACCGTCCGGCCGGTCCAGCCCGGGAGGGTACTCGAGCAGGCGAGTCATCAGCTCCTGGCGCTCCGGATCACGATGCGCGGCAGCGACCCGGCGAACCTCGCCCCCTTCGACCAGGTCGATGATCGCGAAATCTGCCATTTCACGGACGGCGAGGCGGGCAAGCCGATCGAGCGTGACCTCATGGTCGAGCGATGAGGCGAGCACGCGCCCGGCTTCCGCGAGAAACGCCATTCCCCGGGAACCGACCGAGTCCACCCGAACGGCGCGGTCCCTCGCCACCAGCTCCGCGCGCGTATTCCAGAGGTCTTCCTCCGTCATGCGCAGCCGCCAGAGCTGCTCCAGCCGCCAATCGAGTACATCGCTCGCGCCCGACACGCCCGATTCGATCTCGGGCGGGATGTAGTAGACGTTCGGCAGGACCATGTCCCGCGCAACCGCTGTCGGGTGCAGTGCGAGAAGGTCACGGAGAAGTGCTGGTGGGAATCGACGCCGGTTGAAGAGGCATAGTACGGATCCCGACGCCCCGCGGATGAACCGATTCAGACTCGATTCGAAGGCGCGTATCGCTTCGGCGCCCAGCCCGGCCGCCAGCGCCCACTCCATATCCAGTGCGAGGCGTACCCCGCGACCGTGCGCCGCGCTCTCCGTATCGAGCATGCGGCGAACGACACCGGACAGCGCAGCCGTTTCAGCACAGGAATCACCGAAAACCTCACCGGGGTCGAGGAGGATGAGGCGCTGCTCGGCCAACGCCCGGGAAGCGTCGAATCCCGACGTGTCGAGAGCCTCGGCAATACGGGAATCAACACCGCTCCCGACATAGTAACAGCGCTCGCCCCGGCGGTACCCATCCTCGAAGTAGTACCCGACGGTGTCGAGCGCTTCCGTCGCATCGACATACATCAGGCACAGGTGATCACCCCATTGGATCCCGGCGAGTCGCCGCTCGAAGTCGCTCACCGTCAAACCTCGCCATTTGCCTGGTGACCTGGGCGCCCACCGTGACCGGCGGACCGTGATGCACTTCGAGTCCGGGGAACGAGTTTCGTCGCAACAGGCAAGCCGGGCAGTCGACGCAGACATTCCATATACGGGGCTGCTCGACACCTGCCACGAACCGTCGAGCGCCACGCACCGCCCCGGCGCGAAGCCACGCATCGTGACCTGCCCCCGCCACCCTGCCGCGCCCGCCCGTTTGACCCAAATTGCTATGCCTTTGCCTATACGGTACCGCTGGCGGGGGTACCGGTCAAGGAGGTCGTTGTGGAGCTGGGACAGCGTGGCGGAAGGGGTGGCGGCGGTGCAGAAAAGGCGAGGAGGCGACACCGCCGGTACGTCGGGCATCGCCTCCGCGAACTGATTGCCGTTGACGGTCAGTTGCCTACGGCGTGGCAGCCTGTCCGAGCTGGGTGGCTATTGCCCAGATGGCACGGAACACGTCCGGCGGGTTCGCGAGGAATGCCGGCGACGCATTCATCACCAGTTCATTGAAGTGGCCGATGAACGCTGCCACCTGACCGGCCTGCGGGTTGGTGAGCAGGTTCACGAGCGCTTTGGCGACCTCCTCAGAAGGGCCTTCGGCGCCGCTGTTGAGGAGGATGGCCTGGATATCTTCGGGTGGAATGTTGCCCTGGATCACACCGAGCACGAGCGCCTGGGCGTCGTCGGAGATCTCCGCGCCGTTGGGATCGGTCAGCGTGCCAGCGTTGAGATCCGCGAGGATCTGAGCGGCAGCGGCGGCCAGGGCAGCGGCGATCTGCCGGTCGAGCGCGGTCGGCACCGTGCCGACGTACTGGTCCGCCCCGAACGAAAACGTCAGATCGTGATGGACCTGCGCGTGGGCTGCGGGAGAGGCGACCAGGATCGTCGCTGCGGCCGCGACCGTAGCCAATACGAGAGGCAGTTTCTTCATTGGTCTTCTCTCTCCGTTCCGGTCAGGGCACGAGGAAGCCGAGCGAGCGGATTCGGAGGCCATAGCCTACGGAAGCCATGACGCGAACGCCCTCGGTCCTGTCGGCCCGATTGAAGATGTCCAGCAGTGCGGCGCTGAATACGAGGGGCACGCCAGGGAACGGCACGGCGGAGGCGCCGAAATTCAGGTCCTGACCAGCCCAGTCGAGGATGAAGGAGGCGCGCTCGACCGGCTGGATCGCGACGGAGGCGAACGGCCGGACCTCTGTGTCAGACGACGGCTCCAACAGGTCGAAATCGAAGAAGCCGTTTCCGGCGCCGATCGTGCCGGTAAGCGATCGGAGCGGCAGGAACTGGGGCTCACGCCAGACGTGAGAGATCGCCCCGTAGAAGCTGCGCACCTGATCGAAGTCAGCGCCCCAATGGACCGCGTTGTGCGAGCCCACCGCAATGCCCCAGTCGCGGCCGAAAGACTTGTGCAGCTTCGCGTTGACGCCACCGCGCTTGAACGGCCCCTTGGCGGTGGAGTAGGAGACCAGACCGAGCTCGAGCCCGACCAGATCACGGGCGTTGCCGATTCCGACACCGATACCGAAGGCGCCATCGATATTGTCGCGGCCGCGTTCGATGAGTGCGTTGCGGTGACGGTTGACGAGCGACGCGCCAATGAAGATGTCCCCCCAGCTCGCCCCGAAGCCGGTCGGTGACTGGGTCGTGTTGCCGGGCGGAACCCTGCCGGCGAACGACAGGATCCGCTGTGTCGGCGGTACCGGAACGATGTAGTTCGCACGCGTGCCATCCACATCCTGGGCCAGTGCGGGAACGGCTCCGGCCAGCGTGCAGACGGCGATGACGAACAACCCGATTGTACGTCGCTGAATCCTGAACATTGGACGGGTTTCCCCCAGCGCGAAGGGTACAGGCATTTCGAAAGGGTGTGCTCTGCCAGCGAGAACCGCTCCGAATTGCATGCGCGAAGATAGGAGCGGCGATTTCGCGCGTCAAGGGCAGTCTTTCCGTGGCCAGATTCGCATGAAAAGCGCGGCGGCAATCCGGGGACGTGTCCTGTACAGTGCAATTCGGACTCGGAAATCGGCGGTCGACATTCGGTGGAGGCGCGATGAGTTGTATCACTCGCCTGGCAAGGGGACAGCCGGCCACCGACCAGCGCGGGAGATCGGGCCCAAACGCGCGCGTCATCCGTTGTTTGCCCCCGGCCACCCTATGGCAGCGGGTTGATTGCCGCCACTCGAACCGGTGCTTAGTGTGCCGTAGCCGCGATGGGGAAGAACGAAGGGGGTTGAACCATTCGTGCCGATGCGTTGAGGCTCGTGTTCGTCTGCGCGTCACGGCGCTGGACGGGCGGTGAACGCTGCATGGCGACAGTGGCCGCGGGAATGGTCCGCCGCGGCCATGCCGTGGCATTCGCTTTCGATCCCCGCGCCCCGATCGGCGAACGGCTGGATGCCGGGGTCGTCGGCGTGCCAATTCGGATACGGAACGACGGTGATCCCGCCGCGGTGGCTCGGCTGCGGCGTCTCATCGTGCGGCACGGGGCCGACGTCGTCGTCGTAAACACCACGCGCGAGCTCAGGGTTGGCGGGATTGCCGCGCGTCTGGCCGGGCGGGGCGCGGTCGTGAACCGGCGAGGGGCCGGGGATGTGCTGCGGGGCGGGCTATGGGACCGGTGGCTCTATCACGCTCTGATCGACGTTCTCGTTCGAGACAGTCAATGGGGCGTGGACGCGATCGCTGCGCAGAATCCGTGGTTCCGCCGGCCCACTCACGTGGCCCGCAACGGTCTCGACGTCGAGGCGGTGTCGCGGACGACGCCCTCGGATCGCGCCGCGTTCGGCGGTGTTCCGGGCGAGTTCATCATCGCGGTATCCGATCGGAGAGGGCGGCCGGCGGGAGCGCCGGAAGTAGCGGAGGCCGCGCGGCGAGTCGTGGCGACGTCGCCCGGCGCGCCGATCCATATTGTCGTCGTGGGTGATGTCGACGACTCCGTACGCGACGCGACGAATAGGGCGCTCGACGGTGAGGATCGGGTGCGTGCGAGTTTCGTCGGACCGCTGCCGTCAGCGGACGCGCTCGAAATGACGGCGGCGGCGGACATCTTCGCTCGACCTTCCCGATCGGACGGAATACCGTACGCAGTCCTCGAG
>Ga0180220_1000785_pt1 | contig 28809 bp, 33 predicted proteins | sample eDN5th37CBELigBY_FD_151335 | JGI IMG/M metagenome (GOLD analysis project Ga0180220, IMG submission 151335) | Enriched backyard soil microbial communities from Emeryville, California, USA - eDNA 5th pass 37_C BE-Lig BY (version 2) (version 2) | ecosystem: Environmental > Terrestrial > Soil >... | reverse complement strand
ACTTGCTGCGTTATGTCCCCTTCCGCCACAGCGATCGCCGTGGCATCAATCATCTAGCGTCTGTCGCCTCATGGCCAAGGGCGGCAAGCGCAAGAGCGCACCGGGCGACGTCGCCACCAACCGGCAGGCGTCGTACCGCTACGAGCTCATCGACAGGTACGAGGCGGGCATCGAGCTGCGGGGCACCGAGGTGAAGGCCCTGCGGACCGGCGGCGCGCAGCTCAAGGACGGCTACGCGTCGCTGCGCGACGGCGAGCTGTGGCTCTACAACGTCCACATCCCGCCCTACGGGCCCGCGTCGCGGGAGAACCACGAGGCCGAGCGCCCGCGCAAGCTGCTGCTGCACCGCCGCGAGCTCGACCGCATCGCCGGGCGCATCCAGGAGCGCGGGCTGACGCTCGTGCCCACCCGCATCTACTTCAAGGGCCCGCGGGCGAAGGTCGAGATCGCGCTCGGGCGCGGCAAGGACCGCTTCGACAAGCGCCAGTCGATCCGCGAGCGCGAGACCAAGCGCGACATGGAGCGCGCGCGGTCCGAGGCCTACCGCTAGGCGCGCCGCCGCACGGTCCGTACTTCGCCCGCACGCCCCCTGCGGCGTTCCGCCGTCGTGCGGCGGCGAGGCGGCCTCGATGATGGGGCCACCCGGAAAGGAGTCGACCATGTCTCACCCCAACCGCGCCCTGGCCAGGACCGCCTGGAGCCGGTTCCTGGACGACGTCGTCGCCGATCGGTCCCTCGCCTCGACGCTCGTCGAGGTCGAGACGGACGGGCTCCGGCCGCGGGTGCAGGAGCGGGGCCTCCTGCTGCGCTCGATGAGCTACGACCCGCGCCGCGACGCGTTCGAGGTGACCGTGATGCTGCCGGACCCGCACCGCGAGGCGACGCTCACCCACGTCGTGGCCGGCCCGACGGCGATCGAGGTCGACGCGCCCGCCGGCGTGATCCCACAGGAGATCCGCGTCAGCGGCTCCGACGGCGGCCGCACGACGATCCGGCTCGACGCGCCGACGGTCGTCTCCGAGTAGGCGCCGGCACGAAAAACCCGCGAAATGCGGATTCGCACTTGACGGGGGCCGTTCGGGTGCGTACGTTCGATCGCAGACGCGGGTTCGAGCCGCGAAAGAGCGAGGCCACCGGGGTGGAAGGCCGCGCCACCTGAGCCAGGCGCCGTCCGCAAGGGCGCAGCGACAGGCGGAAGGTCCCAGACGCGGCTCGGCTCGCGTCCCCTTTGCGTCCGGGGTCGGCCGGACCTGGCGCTCCCGGCGCCCCTCCCGTAGGCTCGCGCGCACCCCATGGCCGCCACCCCCGCGATCGGCGCGAAGGGCCTGAAGTCGAACGCCATCGGGTTCGTCGACGCACTGGTCATCGGCCTGGCGTCCACCGCGCCCGCCTACTCGCTGGCGGCGGTCATCGGCCTCATCGTCGTCGACGCGGGCGTGCACGCGCCGGCGATCCTGCTCGCGTCGTTCGTGCCGATGTTCTTCATCGCCGCGGCCTTCTACTACATGGATCGCGCCGACCCGGACTGCGGCACGACGTTCTCGTGGGTGACCCGCACGATGGGGCCGTGGGCCGGCTGGATGGGCGGCTGGGCGATCACGATGACCGGCGTGCTGGTGATCGGCTCGCTGGCCGACATCGCCGCCCGCTACACGTTCCTGCTGGTCGGCTGGGACGCCGCGGCCGACTCGAAGTGGGCGGTGATCGCGTTCGCGGTCGCGATCATCGCGCTGATGACGCTCGTGTGCGTGATCGGCACCGAGCTGTCGGCGATGCTCCAGCGCATCCTCATCTTCGGCCAGGTGCTGGGCCTGCTGCTGTTCGCCGTCGTCGCGCTCGTCAAGGTCGCCGGCGGGGACGCGCTGCCCGGCTCGGTCGACCCGGAGCTGTCGTGGGTGTCGCCGCTGGCGGTCGACAGCTTCTCGGTGCTCGCCCTCGGGATGCTGACCGGCGTCTTCATCTACTGGGGCTGGGAGTCGGCGGTGAACCTCACCGAGGAGACCGAGGGCAAGGTCGGCGCGTCCGGCGTCGCCGGCGTTCTCAGCACCGTGATCCTGCTCGTCACCTACGTCGTCGTCGGCTACGCGGTGGTCGCCTACGCGGGGCCGGACCTGCTGGAGCGCTTCGCCGACGACGAGGGCATCTTCGCCGAGCTGGCCACGTCGGCGCTCGGCACGCCGCTGGACAAGCTCGTCGTGCTGGCGATCCTCACGTCGGCGCTCGCCTCGACGCAGACGACGATCCTGCCCGCGTCGCGCACGACGCTGTCGATGGCGCGCGCCGACGCGATGCCCGCCGCGTTCGGGCGCGTGCACCGGCGCTTCTACACGCCGCACGTGTCCACGATCGTCATCGGGATCATCGCGACCGCCTGGTACGTCGGCGTCAGCGCGGTGTCCGAGAACTTCCTGGGCGACACGCTCACCGCGCTCGCGCTGATGATCGCCTTCTACTACGTGCTCAGCGGGGTCGCCTGCATCGTGTACTACCGCCGCCACCTGCTCGAGTCCGTGCGCAACTTCCTGTTCATCGGCGTCGCGCCGCTCATCGGCTCGCTCGTGCTGGGCGCGCTGTGGGTGAAGGCGATCATCACGTACGCCGACCCCGAGCAGTCCTACGGCGGCACCGCGCTGTTCGGCGTGGGCCTGCCGACCGCGATCGGCATCGGCTTCCTGGCCGTCGGCGCCCTGCTCATGCTCGCCTGGTACGCGGCCGGCCACCGCGACTTCTTCTCGCGCGCGCCGATGGAGCGCGTGGATCCGGCGGTCCTGCGCGGCGAGGTCCGACACCACGAGACGGCGGGGGTGGCATGAATCGCACGCTGGTGCTGGGCTACGACGACTCGGCCGGCTCGCGGGCCGCGCTGACCGCGGCGATCGACCTCGCGCGCGAGCTCGGCGACCGCATCGTGATCGCCTTCGGCTACGAGCCGCCCGGGCGCCTGGGCGAGGAGGCGGCCGCCGCGCGGGAGGCGGTGCGCGAGATCGGGGAGCGGGCGACGGCCCACGCGATCGCCCGCGCCGAGGCCGCGGGCGTCGAGGCGGAGCTGGCGCTCGTCGACGCCCATCCGGTGGAGGCGCTGCTGCAGCTCGCCGAGGAGCGCGACGCGCGCATGATCGTCGTCGGCAGCTACGGCGAGCACCCGATGAAGGGCGCGATCCTCGGCTCGACGCCGCACAAGCTCCTGCACCTGTCGGAGCGGCCCGTCCTCGCCGTTCCCGTCGTCGACTGACGGAACCGGCTAGACTGGTCGCGTCGAGCATTCGGCTCGGCCTCAGCAAGCAGTGCCCCGCGTTACCGCAGTCGTTGCCTCGCAGCACCCTCCGCGTCACGCAGTGCACATACCTCCCGGAGGGAGCAGCCACATGGCAACCGGAACCGTGAAGTGGTTCAACGACGACAAGGGCTTCGGGTTCATCACCCCCGACGAGCCCGGCTCGGACCTCTTCGTCCACCACACCGCGATCCAGGGCAGCGGCTTCCGCTCGCTCGCCGAGGGCTCCAAGGTGTCCTACGACGCCGAGCAGGGCCCCAAGGGCCCGGCCGCCGCGAACGTCCAGTCGCTCTAGGCGACCCACTCGCCGTATCGAAGGGCCCGCGTTCGCGGGCCCTTCGCCGTTTCGGACCCACGACGGAAGGACGGACGCATGGCCTCCAGCGCCAAGAAGCGCACGACGATGGCGAAGCTCAACCGCGAGCAGAAGCTGCGCGAGAAGCGGCTCGCCAAGCAGGCCCGCAAGGAGGCGCGTCGCGCCGAGGCCCAGCGCCCGGCCGACGAGAGCCTCGCCGACGGGGCGGACGCGGCCGACGCGCCGGCCGACGAGTCCTAGCCGGACTCGCGCGACGCCAGGTAGTCGCGCACCAGGCGCGGCGGCGCGCTCGCCAGCCACGCCTCCACCACGACCTCCTCGAGCGCCTCGACGTCGATGCGGTCCAGGCGCACCAGCACCGACGCGTGGCCGTCGAAGTGCGGGGTCGTGAAGTAGATCTCCGGGTCGTCGGCCAGCAGCGCCTCCTTGGCGACCAGGTGCTCGACGCGGGCGCCGAGGATCGGCCCGTCGGGCGCCGCGTCGCCGAGCGCCTCGCGGTCGCTGCGCCGCAGCGGCCGCTCCCACACGAACCCCTTCTTGCGCACGATCCAGTGGCGGTTGCCCCACGACAGGCGCACGTCCGCCTCCGGCATCGCGAGCGCCAGCCGCTCCACGTCCTCCCAGGTGGCCATCGCCGCCAGGCTACGCGGTCGCCGGCGCGTGGGCGGCCAGGCGCTCGGCGAGCTCGTCGGGGCGCGCGAGCGCGGGCAGGTGGCCGGTGTCGATGACGTCCGCCTCGACGCCGAGGCGCTCGCGGGCGACGCGCCGCGCGAACGGCTCGGGGAACAGCCGGTCGCGGGCGCCGACGAGCACGCGGGTCGGGACGTCGGGCCAGGCCTCCAGCGGCCACGGCTCGTCCCACGAGCGTCCGGTCTCCTCGCGGTCGTCGGCCAGGACGCGCGCGGCCACGTCCGGCGCGACGTCGTGCAGGAACAGCGTCGCCAGGTCGAACGGCGCGTCGGGGTCGCGGCCGGCGCGCGCCTCGCTCTCGCGGTAGGCGGCGTCCTGACCCGTCGCCGCCCACCAGGCGGCGGCGGACTCGCCGGGCGCCGGGATCATGGGGCAGACGAGCACCAGCAGCTCGACCGGCACGCGCGCGGCCACCAGCGGCGCCGTGAACGCGCCCATCGACTGCCCGACGACGACCGGGCGCTCGCACCCGCCGAGCGCGGCGAGGGCGACGTCGGCGTACGTGTCCAGCCCGGCGGCGGGGTCGGGGCCCGGGAGGTCCGGGGCCACGACGTGGTGGCCGCGGGCGCGCAGGCGGTCGGCCACGAGGTCCCAGTAGCGCGCGTCGCCGCCCGCGCCGGGCAGCAGCAGGTAGGTCATGCCGTTCAGACCGTGCGCGCGCCCGGATCTCATCGCTGTGGCGTTCGATCACCCCGACGGCACCGGCCCTGCGCGCCGCCCTCGAGGACGTCTGACGGCCCGCGTCTATCGTGCGAGCCATGGGAGGCTCGTACGTCGTCACCGGCGCCGGCCAGGGGATCGGGCGCGCGATCGCGCAGCGCCTGGCGGCCGACGGACCCGTCGTCGCGCTCGACGTCGACGCGGACGCGCTCGCGTGGACGCGCGACGCGCCCGGCGTCACCGCCGTGTGCGGCGACGCCGCCGACACGGGCGTGGCCGAGGAGGCCGCCGCCGCGGCCGAGCGGTCGGCGCCGCTGGCCGGCTGGGTCAACAACGCGGCGGTGTTCCGCGACGCCGCGCTGCACGAGGCGGGCCCGGTCGGCGTGCTGGAGCTCGTCGTGCGCAACCTCGGCCTCGCCGTCACCGGCTGCGCCGTCGCGGTGCGCCGGTTCCTGGAGGCGGGGCGGCCGGGCGCGATCGTCAACGTCTCGTCCCACCAGGCGACGCGGCCGGTGCCGGGCGCGCTGCCCTACGCGACCGCCAAGGCGGCGATCGAGGGCCTCACCCGCGCGGTCGCCGTCGACTACGGCCCGCAGGGGATCCGCGCCAACGCGGTCGCGCTCGGCTCGATCGCCACCGACCGCCACGAGGCGCTGCGGGCCGCGCGGCCGAGCGTGGAGGAGGAGCTGCGCGCGCTGCACCCGCTCGGCCGGGTCGGCACCCCCGACGAGGTCGCCGGCGTCGTCGCGCACCTGCTGTCGCCCGACGCCGCGTTCGTCAACGGCGCCGTGATCCCGATCGACGGCGGCCGCGCCGTGCTCGGCCGGGACCCCGAGGCGCGCGGCGTCGCCTGACGCTCAGGCCAGCGCGCGCCGCAGCGCGCCCGCCGCGTCGTCGAGCACCGGCTCGCCGTGGGCGGGCACGACGATCGCCGGATCGAGCTCCGCGGTCGCGGCGCGCAGGGTCTCGCGCAGCTCGTCGAGCGTGCGGTCGCCCTCCAGCCACGACGCCGGGCACAGGCGCAGGCCGCCGCCGGCGTCGCCGAGGATCGCGTCGCCGCACACGAGCGCGCGCGGGCCCTTCAGCCACAGCATCGTCTCGGCGAAGCGGCGCACCGGCACCCGCGTCACGCCGGCCGGCGGCGCGTCGCCGCGGGCGCCCGACCGCGTCGCGCCGTAGCGCTCGACGACCGCGTCCCGCGAGCGGCGGTGGTAGCTGATCGTCGTGTGGACGTGGACGGGCCGGCCGGCGATCGCGGCGTCGGCCCACGCCCAGAAGGCGTCGTCGGTCACCAGCGGGTCGACGAACACGAACGCGTCCGCGGTCGCGTGGGCGACGCAGCCGACGTCGCGGTCCCAGTCGCCGCTGCTGCCGGGCTCCGCCGGTCGCCAGTCGGGATGCGGCGCGGTCCACCGCCACAGGTTCTCCGCCAGGGCGCGGCCGCCGGGGGGAGCGGACATGGCGGGCACCCTACCCGGCGGGCCCGCCTGGCATGCTGGCGTCCGTGGACCTGGAGCGCGGCGAGATCGGACGGCTCCCGTACCTCGCCGCCGGCAGCGGCCCGCCGCTGCTGTACCTGTCGGGGCTGCTGCCGCAGGCCGGCGTCGACGGGCTGGGCCCGGTCGCCGCCGTGTCGATCGGGCCGCTCGCGCGCGACCGGCGCGTCCTGTTCCTCAACCGCCGCCGCGGCCTGCCGCGCGGGCTGACGATGGCGCAGCTCGCCGCCGAGCACGCCGAGGCGATCGCCGCCGCGTTCCCCGCGCCCGTCGACGTGCTCGGCCTCTCGACCGGCGGGAGCATCGCCCAGCAGCTCGCCGCCGACCATCCGGGGCTCGTGCGCCGCCTCGCGCTCGTCAGCACGGGCTGCCGGCTGGCGCCCGAGGGGCGCGCGCAGCAGCGTCGCGTGGCCGCGCGCGTGCGCGGCGGGGACGACCGCCGGGCCTTCGCCGTCCTCGCCGCCTCGGTCGTGCCCGCCGCCGCCCAGGTGCCGGCCGCGCTGGCGGGCTGGCTGGCCGCCCCCGTCCTGGCGCGCGCGGCGGGCGGCGGCTTCGACGACCTCGCGGCGACGATCGAGGCCGAGGACGGCTTCGACCTCGCCGCGTGCGCCGCGCCCATCCGCGCGCCCACGCTCATCGTCGCCGGCGACCGCGACGACGTCTACCCGCCCGACGCGCTCGAGGAGACCGCGCGGCTGATCCCCGGCAGCCGCCTGTGGCTGCGGCGGGGCCACGGCCACGCGACCGCCGCGTTCGGCCGCGCCTTCACGCGCGCGGTGCTCGCCTTCCTCGCCGAGGCGGCGCCCTACGCCCGGCCGGCGAGCAGCTCGCCGGCCACCCAGCCGGCGACCCCGTCGGGGTAGGGCGAGGGCAGCCCGAGCACGACGTGGGTGAAGCCGAGGCCGAGCGCCCGGTCGATCGTCGCGCGCACCACGTCGGGGCGGTCGTAGTCGACGGGCACGTAGATCGAGCGCTCGATCGTCGCCGGGTCGCGGCCGATCTCGGCGCACAGCTCGTCCAGGCGGCGGTTGCGCGCCGCGACGTCGGCGAGGTCGCCGCCCGGGGAGTTCCACACGTCGGCGTGGCGGGCGACGACCCGCAGCGTCGCGGTCGTGCGCCCGCCGATCACGATCGGCGGATGCGGGCGCTGCACCGGCTTGGGATTGCCGAACGCCCCGCGCAGGCGCACGTGCTCGCCCGCGAAGCCGAACGGCTCGTCCTCCGTCCACAGCCGCCGGATGACCGTGCACGCCTCGTCGAGGCTCTGCACGGAGTGGGCGAAGTCGTGGAACGGCAGGCCGTGGGCCTCGTACTCGTGGCGGGCGATCGGCGCGCCCGGGCGCGAGCCGGCGCCGATCCCGAAGTCCAGCCGGCCGCCGGACACGACGTCGACGGTCGTCGCGATCTTCGCCAGCAGGGCCGGCGGGCGGAAGCGGTTGCTGGTGACGAGGACGCCGACGCGCAGGCGCTCGGTCTGCGCGGCCAGCGCCGCCAGCAGGGTCCAGCCCTCGAAGATCGGGCCGCGCTGGTCGCCGGCGATCGGCAGCAGGTGGTCGAACAGCCACGCGTGCTCGATCGCCTCGAGCGCGTCGGCCTCGCGCCACACCGCCTGGACGGCGCGGTAGTCGACCTGCTGGGGCGCGGTGAGGATGCCGAAGCGCGGGCGGGTCATTCGCCTCACCTCCGCCGCGCGGCCGGCTCGAGCGCGGTCGTCGACCACTCCCACATGTTGTCGGCGACGTTGACGGTGTGGGCCGGCGGCACGATCTCGTCGATGCGGTCGAGGACGTCGTCGGTGAGGTGGACGCCGTCGGCGGCGAGGTAGCCCTCGAGGTGCTCCATCGTGCGCGGGCCGACGATCGCCGAGGTCACCGCCGGGTGGCGGACGACGAACGCGATCGCGAGCTGCACGAGCGTGAGGCCGGCCTCGTCGGCGAGCCGGGCGAGGGCGTCGGCCGCCTCGAGCTTGGCGGCGTTCTCGGGGAGCGTGGCGTCGTAGACGCCGGGGAACCGCTCGGCGCGCGCGGCCGAGCCCGGGCCGGTGACCTGGCGGTCCTTGCGGTAGCGGCCCGACAGCCACCCGCCCGCCAGGGGGCTGTAGACGAGCACGCCGAGGCCGTGGCGCCGGCACGTGGGCAGGACGTCGAACTCGGCCGCGCGGACGAGGAGCGAGTACGCCGGCTGCTCGGTCCGGAAGCGCTCGCGGCCCCGGGTCTCGGCGACCCATTGCGCCTCGACGATCTGCGACGCCGGGACCCCGGAGTGGCCGATCGCGCGGATCTTGCCCGCGCGGACGAGGTCGGAGAGCGCGCCGAGGGTCTCGTCGACGTCGGCGTGGGGGTCGAGGCGATGGACCTGGTAGAGGTCGATCCAGTCGGTGCGCAGGCGGCGCAGCGAGGCGTCGACGGCCTTGGTGAGCCAGCGCCGCGAGCCGCCGCGCTCGTTCGGCCCGGGGCCGAACGGCAGGCCGCCCTTGGTGGCGAGCACGACGTCGTCGCGGCGCCCGCCGGCGAGCGCCTTGCCGACGATCTCCTCCGACTCGCCGGCGGAGTAGACGTCGGCGGTGTCGATGAACGTGACGCCCGCGTCGAGGGCGCGGTGGACGATGCGGATCGCCTCGTCGTGGTCGGCGGTGCCGGCCTCGCCGAGCATCATCGCGCCGAGGCAGAGCTGGCTGACCGACATGCCGGTGCGTCCGAGGGGTCGCTGCTCCACGGTGGGGCTCCTTCGGCTAGGGTTCGGAACGGGAAGCGGACAACGTCTCCGCTTCACAGTACCGGATAGCCTGTCCACTTATCAACCTCCGTGCCCGAGCCCGTCTCCCGACCCCGCGTGCGCCGCGCCGACGCGCAGCGCAACCGCGAGCGGATCCTGGCCGCCGCCCGGGCGGCCTTCGCCGATCCGGACGCCGAGGTGTCGATGGCCGAGGTCGCGCGCCGCGCGGGCGTGGGGATGGCGACGCTGTACCGCAACTTCCCCGGGCGCCACGAGCTGCTCGAGGCGCTCTACGTCGACGAGGTCGACGCGCTCTGCGCCGCGGCCGGCGAGGTGCCCGGCGACACGCCCGGCGCGCGCCTGGAGGCGTGGCTGCGCCGCTTCGTCGCGTGGTTCACCGCCAAGCACGCGATCGCGGGCGCGCTGCTGGAGCACACCGATCGCGACAACCCGGTGTTCGAGGGCAGCCGCGCCCGCGTCGTCGCCGCCGGGGCGCCGCTCCTGGCCGCCGCCCAGGAGGCCGGAGACGTCCGCGACGACCTCACCCTGGACCAGGTGCTCGACCTGATCGTCGGCGTCGCCGGCGTCCGCGGCGATCCCGAGTACCTCGAGCCGCTCCTGCGGACCGTGTTCGACGGCCTTCAGCGCCGCTCGACGTCCCAGACGAGCACGGCCGGCAGGCCGGCGTAGGCCTGCACCGTCGCGCCGGGAACGGCCGCGTACGCGCGCCGCTTGGACGGCGCCTGCGCGGCGGTCATCACGGGCTCGTCGCAGCCGCGCAGCGCCAGGCCGGCGGCGGCGAACGCGTCGAGGTAGGCGGCGTGGGTGTGGGGGTGCTCGCGCACGAACCCGCGGGCGCCGTCGGCGCCGCGGAACGGCGCGTGCCAGCCCAGGTGCGCCTGGAACGGATGCAGCACCGAGACGACGAGCCGCCCGCCGGGGCGCAGCACGCGCGCGAGCTCGCCGACCGCGGGGCGCAGGTCGGGCACGTGGGCGAGCGCGAGCCCGCAGACGACGAGGTCGAACGCGGCGTCGGGCGCCGGCAGCGCGCGCAGGTCGCCCTCGGCGAACGTCGCCTCGGGCACCCGCTCGCGCGCGCGGTCGAGCATCTCCGGGGTGAGGTCGACGCCGGTGACCTCGTGCCCGAGGTCGGCCAGGCGCCGCGCGTGGCGGCCGGTGCCGCACGCGGCGTCGAGCGCGCGGCCGGGCGCGATCCCGTCAAGTCGCGTCCACACGGCCGGCTCCTCGAGCGCGATGACGATGTTGTCGGGGTCGTCGTAGCCCTCCGCCCAGGCGGCGTAGCCCTCGCGCGGGCTCGCCTCGGCGGTCGGCTCGCCCGCGTCGAAGGCGGGGTCGTCGAGGATGCGGCGGATCTCGGCGACGCGGGCGTCGGCGGTCGCGTCGTCGCCGTCGTAGAGGTGGCGCAGCAGCGCCAGCCCCTCGACGCCGAGCAGCAGCTCTCGGAGGCGGACGGTGCGGGACATCGGCCGCGCGATGCTACGCGAGCAGGCCGCGCATCACGCGCTCCATGACCTCCGCGCGCGTGCGCTCGCCGTGCTCGGCGACGACGAAGTGGTCGCCGATCCACACGAGCGTGACGACCAGGCAGCGCGCCTCGACCTCGTCGGGGTCGTCGACGAACTGGCCGAACAGCTCGCGCAGGTAGGCCATTCGGCCGTTGTCGACCCGGCGCAGGCGCTCGGCGACGGCGGGGTCGCGGCGCGCCCAGTCGCGGACCGCGAGGTCGACGGCCAGCAGGTCCGTGTCGACCGACGCGAGCGCGAACAGGCGGCGCAGGCGGGCGCGGGCGTCGCCGCCGCGGCCCTCGACGTGGTCGACGACCTCGGCGACGCTGCGCCGCTCCCACGTCTCCAGCAGCGCCTGCAGGAGCGCGTCGCGGTCGGCGAAGTGCCAGTAGAAGCTCCCGCGGGTCGCCCCGAGCTGCTTGGCCAGGCGCTCGATGCGGACCGCGTCCGGGCCGCCGGCCGCGAGCGCCCGCAGGCCGGCGTCGATCCAGGCGGTGCGCGGGGTGCGGGAGGGGGGAGCCATCGGGGAATTCCTAGCGGGCGCGCTTGACGCGGGCGGCGGCCGCGCCTATCGTCGCGATCCATACATAACTGTATGGATCGCGAGGCCCGTCGTGACGACCATCCCCAAGCGCACGCACATCGACCGCCCGTGGCGCATCCACGAGCTGACCGGCGGCTTCGACCTCGAGGACGTGTGGGCGCTGCCGACGCCCGGCGGCCCCGACGACTTCCCGCGGCTCGTCGCCCTGCTCGCGAACCCCGCTCGCGCCGGCGGCGACCGCGCCCGGGCCGCGCGGATGCTGTGGGCGACCCGCATGTGGATCGGCGCCCTGCTGGGATGGGACGGTGAGGACGAGGGCATCGGCGCCCGGGTGCCGTCGCTGCGCGGCCGCATGCCCGCCGACCTCCGGGCGGCGCCCACCGGGCCGCCGCTCGCGCGGCCCGAGTTCCGGCCGCTCTACCTGCTCGACGACGAGTACGCCGCCGAGATCGCCAACCGCACGGTCCACGGGGTCCTGCACGTCGGCTGGGCGCCCGACGCCGACGGCGGCGGGTTCCACGGCGAGATGGCCGTCTACGTGAAGCCCGAGGGCCTGCTCGGGCACGCCTATCTGGCCGCGATCCGGCCCTTCCGGCGGCTCGTCGTCTACCCGGCGATGCTGCGCCACATCGGCGAGCGCTGGCGCGCGGCCGAGCGCGACCGGCCGCGGGCGGCCTACGCGGGTGCGCGGTCCTCGGCGCGCAGCTCGTAGACGGCGTGGTCGCCCAGGCGGTCGTCGGGCTCGACCCCCGCGAGCCGCGCGCCGAGCTTCTCGACGGCACGCCGTGAGCGGCGGTTGTCGACCCCGACGCGGAACACGACGACCTCGACGGCGCCGAACGCGTGGTCGAGCATGAGGTCCTTCAGCTCGCGGTTCGTCGGCCCGCCCCAGCGCGACCGCGCCAGGAACGTCCAGCCGATCTCGACCCGGCCCCCCGCCTCGTCGAGCCCGTCGTAGCGCGACGCGCCGATGATCTCGCCGTCGTGCGTCTCGACGACGACCGCGCCGCCCGAGGCCAGGGCGTCGGCGACGTAGCGCTCGAACACGTCGCGCCGCCAGCGCTCGCGGTCCGGGTGCTGCTCCCAGATCCCCGGGTCGGACGCCACCGCGTAGAGCCCCTCGAGGTCGCCGGGCGCCATGGGCCGGACCCGCAGCGTCGGGCCCACCAGCGTCGGCTGGCGGTCGAGCGCCACGGCGCTCAGCCCTCCTCCGCGCCGAGCGTCGCCTTCGCGCCGAACTGGTCGGCCAGGTCGACGTTCACGACCCCGGTCGTGGCGGCGCGCCAGACGGCGTCGTCCGCGGTGAGCACGCGTGCGCCCATGCCGCGGACGATAGACGCCGCCGGCCGGACCTCAGCGCGGGTAGGCGGCGGGCACCCCGCCGTCGACGTTGAGCATGTTCCCCGTGGACTTGCCCGAGCGGGCCGCCGAGGCGAAGTGCAGCACGGCCTGGGCGATGTCCTCGGGGAGGATGTTCACGCCGAGCGTGGTGCGCTTGCGGTAGTGCTCATCGAGGTCGTCGGGGGCCAGCCCGTACGCCGACGCGCGCTCCTCGCGCCAGCTCGAGCCCCAGATCCGCGACCCCTGCAGGACCGCGTCCGGGTTGACCGTGTTCACGCGGATCCCGGCCTCGCCGCCCTCCTCGGCCAGGCAGCGGGCGAGGTGCAGCTCGGCGGCCTTCGCCGACGAGTAGGCGGCCGCGTTGCGGCCGGCGACGACCGCGTTCTTGGATGCGACGAACACGACCGAGCCGCCGACGCCCTGCGCGCGCAGCACCCGGAACGCGGCGCGGGCGACGAGGAAGTAGCCGGTGGAGAGGATCGCGTGGTTGCGCTCCCACTCGCCCAGCGTCGTGTCCTCGATCGGGGCGCTGGAGGCGATGCCGGCGTTCGAGACGACGACGTCGACGCCCCCGAAGCGGCGCACGGCCTGCGCGTACGCGCCGGCCACCGCCTCCTCGGACGTCACGTCGCCGGCCACGGCCACGCCGCGGTCGCCGAGCGGGGCGACCGCCTCCGCGGCGCCCTCGCCGTCGAGATCGAAGCCGACGACGCAGGCCCCCGCGGCCGCGAGCGACTCGACGACCGCGCGGCCGATGCCGCCGGCCGCGCCGGTCACCAGCGCGACCTGGCCCTGCAGCTCGCCGGGCGGCGGCGCCAGCGACAGCTTGTAGAGCTCCAGCGGCCAGTACTCGACGGCGAAGCTCTCGCCGGCCGTCAGCGACGTGAAGCCGCCCAGCGCCTCGGCGCCGGCCATCACCTCGATCGCGCGGTGGTAGAGGTCGCGCGACAGCCCGCTCGCCTTCACCGTGGTGCCGGCCGAGACGAGGCCCACGTGCTGGATGAGCACGACGCGGGCGTCGGGGTCGGCCGGCTCCGTCGACGCGTCGGCGTGCTCGGCCACGTAGGCGCGGTAGTCGTCGCGGTAGGCGGCCGCGCGCTCGCGGACGCGCTCGGCGAGCACGGCGGCGTCCTCGGCGCCCGGGTCGAACGGCACCCACAGCGGCACGCGCTTGGTGTGCACGAGGTGGTCGGGGCAGGCCGCGCCCACCTGGGTCAGCTCCGGCGCGCGCGCCGAGTCGACGAGCTCCAGCACCGCGGGCGACGTGTCGACCGTCAGCACCTTGTGGCGCTCGCTGGACAGCGCGCCGCGGATCGCCGGCAGCACGTCGGCCAGCAGCGCTTCGCGGCCTGCCTCGCCGAGCGCCCCCGCGCTGGGGGCGGGCCCGCCGAAGCGGACCGCGCCGGCGGTGCGCGCGTTGACCGCGGCCGCGGCCTCGTTGACGACGTCGATCGTGCGCCGGTAGGCCTCCTCGGCGCTGTCGCCCCACACGACCAGGCCGTGCTTGGCCAGCACGACGAGCTCCAGCCGCGGGTCGGCGCGGACGGCCTCGCCCACCTGCTTGGCGAGCGTGAACCCGGGGCGGATGTAGGGGATCCAGGCGGCGCGCTCGCCGAACACCTCGGCGGTGATGCGCTCGCCGTCGCGGGTCCCGGCGATCGCGTTGATCGCGTCGGGATGCGTGTGGTGGACGTGGGCGGCGGGGACGAACGCGTGCAGCAGCGTCTCGATCGAGCCGCGCGGCATCGCCGGGTCGAGCATGCACCGCGACAGGTAGGCGACCATGTCCTCGTCGCTCATCTCGGCGCGCTCGATCAGCGGCTCGACCTCGTCCAGGCGCAGCGCGGTGACGTGCCGGGGCTCCATCGTCGCCAGGTCGCTGCCCGAGCCCTTCACCCACAGCGTCCGCACCTCGCGGCCCGCGTGGTCGACCGCCGTGCCCTTCGCCGACGTGTTGCCGCCGCCGAAGTTCGCGATCGCCCGGTTGGCGCCAAGCAGGCGGGAGGCGAGCACGAGCTGGTCCAGCGTGTCGGCGGGCACCGCCGCCGGATCGGACGGCCACAGGCTCTCGGCCGTGGCGATCATCGGGGTGGTCTGCGTGCCGCTCACCGGCCCCACCCGCCCGCGGTGGCCGCGGTCGCGCCGCGCTCGGCCACGATCCGCTCGACGTAGCCCGACGCGCGGAGCTCGGCGACCGGGTCGGCGGCGGCGCCGCGCGCCTCCCGCACGCGCGCGCACAGCTCGCGCACGTCGGTGCGGTAGGCGTCCAGCAGCACCTCGTGGGCTCCGAGCACGTCGCCCTCGGCCTGCGCGGCCGCGAGCGCCTCGCGGTCCACGAGCAGCGCCTTGGCGTACGCCTCCTGGAGGTTGACGACCGACAGGACCATCGCCTCGACCTTCGCTTCGACGTTGTGGGCCTGATCGATCGTCAGGCGCGGGAGCTGGTCGCCGAGCTCGACGAAGATGCAGAAGAGCTCGAACGGGTTCACGGAGCCGACGATCAGGTCGTCGTCGGCGTACTTGCGGTTGTTGAAGTGGAAGCCGCCGAGGCGTCCCTCGTCGGCCAGGATCGCGACGATCTGCTCGATGTTCGCGCCGTGCAGGTGGTGGCCGAGGTCGACGAGCACCTTCGCCCGGTCGCCGAGCTTCTGGCACATGAGCAGCGACGAGCCCCAGTCGGCCAGGTCGGTGGCGTAGAAGGCGGGCTCGAACGGCTTGTACTCGAGCAGCAGCTCCTGGTCGGCGGGCAGCTCCGCGTAGACGCGCCGCAGCGCCTCGAGCATCCGGGCGCGGCGGGCGCGCAGGTCGTCCTGGCCGGCGTAGCTCGTCCCGTCGGCGAACCACAGCGACTGCGCCGTGGAGCCGAGCTGCGCGGCGATGCGCACGCAGTCGAGCAGGTGCGCGACGGCCTGCTCGCGGACCGCCGGGTCCGGGTTGGTGATCGAGCCGAGCTTGTACTGCGGCTCCTGGAACAGGTTCGGGTTGACGGCGCCGATGCGCAGGCCGCGCGCGGCGGTGTGCTCGCCCAGCGCCGCGACGTCGTCGACGGCGTCCCAGGGGAAGTGCAGGGCGACGGCCGGCGCGCTGCCGGTCAGGCGGTGCACCTCCGCGGCGTCGTCGATGCGCTCGAACACGTCGCGCGGGCGGCCGGGCTGCTGGAACGTGGCGAAGCGGGTGCCGGAGTCGCCGTAGCCCCAGGAGGGCGTCTCGATCTCCAGCGCGGCGAGTCGGGCCTCCACGTCGGGGGTGGAACGGGTCACGGGTCAGGCTCCTTCACTGCTGACGAGGGTGGGGCAGGGCAGGCCGGTCAGGGCCAGGAAGCGCCGGTAGGTCTCCTCGGCGCGGTCGCGGTCGGCGCCCGGCTCGTGGACGACCGGGTCGGCGGAGGCCGCGGCGACGGCGCGCAGGTCGGCCAGCGAGCCGAGCTCGCCGGCCCCGCGCGCCTGCACGAGGACGTTGCCCAGCGCGGTCGCCTCGACCGGCCCCGCCTTCACGGGGCGCCCGACGAGGTCGGCGGTCAGGCGGCACAGGAGGTTGTTGCGGGCGCCGCCGCCGATGACGTGCACGCACGTCACGGCGCGGCCGGTCGCCTGCTCGAGGCGCTCGAGCACGTACCGGTACTTGCAGGCCAGCGAGACGAGGATCGAGCGCACGACGCTGCCGGGCGCCGACGGCGGCTGCTGCCCGCCGGCCGCGACGGCGGCGGCGATGCGCGCCGGCATGTCGCCGGGCGCCAGGAACGCCGGGTCGTCGGGGTCGAACAGCACCGCCTCGTCGTCGGGCGCCGCGGCGGCCAGGCGCATGAGGCCGTCGTAGGAGAGGCTCTCGCCGGCGGCGGCCCACGTGCGCCGGCACTCCTGCACGAGCCACAGGCCCATCACGTTCTTGAGCAGGCGCGTGGTGCCCTCGATGCCGCGCTCGTTGGTGAGGTTCGCCTCGCGCGCCGCGCTCGTGAGCACGGGCGCGGGCAGCTCGACGCCCAGCAGCGACCACGTGCCCGAGGAGAGGATCGCCGCGTGCTCGCCGGCGATCGGCGCGGCCGCGAACGCTGCGGCGGTGTCGTGGGCGGCGGTGGCCATGACCGGGATCGGCCCCAGGTCGTGGTGGGCCAGCAGCGGGCCGAGCACGGTGCCCGGCTCGACCAGCGGGCCGAAGATCCGCTCGGGCAGGCCAAGCCGCGCGATCAGCGGGCGCGCCCACTCGCCGGTGCGCGCGTCGAGCAGCCCGGTGGTCGAGGCGGCCGTGCGCTCGTTGGCCGGCTCGCCCGACAGCCACAGCGCCAGCAGGTCGGGGACGAGCGCCAGGCGCTGCGCGCGCTCCAGGGCGGCGGAGCCCTCGTCGGCCAGGAGCTGGAAGACGGTGTTGATCGGCATCGTCTGGATGCCGGTGGCGGCGTACAGGTCCTCGGCCGGGACGCGCGCGTGCGCGCGCTCGACCATGCCGGCGGTGCGCTCGTCGCGGTAGTGGAAGGGCAGGCCGAGGACGCGCCCGCGCTCGTCGAGCAGCGCGTAGTCCACGCCCCACGTGTCGACGGCGACGCCGCTCAGGCGGGCGACGCGCTCGCGCGCGGCGGCCAGGCCGGCCAGCGTCTCGGTGAAGAGGTGCAGCAGGTTCCAGCGCAGCCCGTCGGGCAGGCGCACCGGCCGGTTGGGGAAGCGGTGCACCTCCTCCAGCGCGACGCGGCCGTCGCGCAGGCGGCCGAGCAGGACGCGCCCGGACTCGGCGCCGATGTCGACGGCGGCGTACGCGTCAGCCAAGGTGGAACACCTCCTCCAGGCGGACGAGCGTCTCGTCGGCGCGGGCGCCGAACAGCTTGGCCATCTCCGCCTGCCAGCGCGCGTTGACGTCGGTCACCGACATGCGCCGCTGCGCCTCCTCGAAGTCGTCGGTCTCGAGGTACCCGACGAGCAGGCCGTCGTCGCGCAGGAACAGCGAGTAGTTGCGCCAGCCCGCCTCGCGCAGCGCCTCCCGCATCTGCGGCCACACGTTCGCGTGCGCCTCGCGGTAGGCGTCGTGGTGCTCGGGCGGCACGAACAGCGTGAAGCAGACGCGCTCCACTCAGCCCACCTCGGCGCAGGGGAGGTCGAGCATCCGGGCGACCGTGCGCACCTCGGCGGCGACGTGGCCGACGCCGAGCGCGACGTGGTGGGTCGGGCCCTCCGCGCACCAGCGCTCGAAGAACTCGGCAGGCGCCAGCGGGAAGCGCAGGCGCGAGTTCGTGTTGCCGATGCGGAACGTGGCGCCGGGGATCGACTCGCCCTCGGCGACGATCAGCTTCAGGCGCCCGTCGCGGGTCTGCGTGCAGCCGACGATCGTGATCGGCCCGTGGCGCACCTGCAGCTCGACGCTCAGCCCGGCGCCGCGCTTGCCGTGGTACAGGCGCAGCGACCGCAGCGTCGGCCGCTCCTGGGCGATCGCGATGTGGCCGGGGCCGTCGTGGCCCATGAGGATGAAGTCCTCGTCGAAGTCGAGCGCGTAGTACTCGGTGTAGGAGCCGCCCGCGCCGAGCCGGTCGAGGACGAGCTGGGCGATGTTCGTCTTCAGGTCGCCCTCGCCCGCGGTCGGGATGCCGCGCGCGGTCAGCAGCGAGTTGCCGACGATGACGCCGGCGCCCAGCCGCTCGGCCTCGTTGCCGTCCAGCCCGCGGTAGTAGTAGGTCAGCGCGTCGAGGTCGAAGTCGGCGGCGAGCCGGTCGAGGCCCACCGCCACGCGGGCCGACCACGCGAGCTGCTCGGGCTCGATCGGGCCGGCGATCGGGTCCGCCGACGGGTCGGCGAACGCGAAGTGCGCGCGGATCTCGTCCTCCTTGGCGGCCACCTCGGCGTCGGAGGCCGCGGCGGCGCGGGCGCCGAGGTCGTCGATCTCGAGCACCTCGACGTGGGCGCCGAGCTGCGCGTGGACCGCCGTGAAGTCGGTGTACATGTCGAGCATGCCGGCGTACACGTGGCCCATGAAGCCGATGCGGCTCGTACGCAGCGCGCGCACGACGCCGGCGGCGCGGACCCATGCGGCGATCTTCGCCCAGGCGCGCTCGTCGTCGTCGATCGTGCCGGCGACGGTGTCGTACGGGATGCCGGCGCGCGTGCAGGCGCCGGCGATCTCGGGCACGCAGCAGGCGGCGCAGTTGGCCAGCCACTCGCCGGTGTCGGTGCGCTCGTAGTCGAGCGTGGGGGTCGGCTGCAGGCCGAGCAGCAGCACCGGCACGCCGGCGGCCTGCAGGGCCGGCAGCACCTGGGAGGAGGTCGCGTACGTGACCGCGTGGCAGAGGACGAGGTCGACCTGCGCGGACGCGAACGCGTCGCCGGCGGCCCGGGCGCCCTGCGCCGTGTCGACGAGCCCGCCGGAGACGACCTCGGCGCCGAGGTCGCGGACGTGCTGCTCGACGCGCGCCTGGTAGCCGCGGCAGCGCTCCTGCAGCCCGTCGAACTGCGGCCAGTAGGCCTGGAGGCCGATGCCGAACACCCCGACCCGCGCGCGAGGCGCGGGCCGGGTCGGCGTCACGACCGTGGGAGAGACGGTCTGGGACATCGCGACGACCTAGAAGTCGAAGTCGTCGATGTTGTCGGCGTTGAACCGGGTCGGCGGCCCGAGGACGATCTCGCCGTTGGGGCCGATCGTCTTCTCGCCCAGCCGGCCGGCCTCGAACGTCTGGCCCTCCTCGCCGGTGACGATCCCCGAGGCGAGCGCCGCCGCGGCGTAGCCGCCGAGGTATCCGACGTCCTTGGGGTTCCAGAGCGCGAACTCGGTGACCGTGCCGTCCTTGACGAACTTGCGCATCTGGTTCGGCGTGCCCAGGCCGGTGATCGCGACCTTGCCCTTCTTGGGCGACGTCGACAGGTAGCGCGCGCCGGCCGAGATGCCGACGGTCGTCGGGGCGACCACGACCTTCAGGTCCGGATAGGCCGACAGCAGGCCCTGCATCTCCTGGAAGGACTTCTGGTCGTCGTCGTCGCCGTAGGCGATCTTGACCAGCTCGAGGTCCTGGTACTCCGGCTCCTGGAGCTTCTCCTTCATGACCTCGATCCAGGAGTTCTGGTTCGGGGCGTTGGCCGTCGCCGACAGGATCGCGATCTGGCCCTCGCCGCCCGCCTGCTCGTGGGCCATCTCGACCAGCGCCTCGCCGATCGACTCGGTCGTGGCCTGGTTGATGAAGATCTGGCGCGCGTCGGGCGCGACGTCGGAGTCCTGCGCGACGACGCTGATGCCCTGGCGCATGGCGTTCTTCAGCACGGGCGCGACCGCGTTGGGGTCGTTGCCGGCCAGGACGATCGCGTCGGGCTTCTTCTGCACCTCGGACTGCAGCAGCGGCACCTGGGAGGATGCGCCGGCATCGGTCGGGCCGACGATCGTCGCCTTGCCGCCGAGCTCCTCGATGGCCTCGACCGTGCCGCTGTCCTCGAGCTCCTCGTAGGGGTTGCCGAGCTGCTTGGGCATCACGACGACCTTCAGGCCCTCCTTGTAGGGGGCGTCGGGATCGGCCTCGGCCGCGGCCGCCGCGGCCGTCGCGGCGCCGCCGCCGGTCGAGCCGGTGGACCCGTCGTCGTCGTCCTTCGTCGAGCCGCAGGCCGCCAGCGCCACGGCGGCCACGACCGCCAGCGCGGCGAGCAGCAGGGCTCGCAGTCCTCCACGGAACGTCATTCCGCCTCCTCCTTGCGTGGCCGGGTCGGGTCTTCCGCGCGCGCCGACGGCCACCGGTCGCGCGAGCGGGATGCGTGCGCGCGCGCCTCCCGGGCACGCGACACGAGGTTGGGGCCGAGCACCGAGACGATCAGCAGCGTCCCGGTGACGATCTGGATCCAGTAGGACGACACGCCGTCGGCGAGCGTCAGCGCCTTCTGGATGCCGCCGAGCAGCACCAGGGCGAGCACGACGCCGCCGATCGTGCCCTTGCCGCCGAAGATCGAGACGCCGCCGAGCACGACGGCGGCGATCGCGGTCAGCTCGAAGCCGATGCCGACGTTTGCGGCCGCGGTCGAGTTGCGCAGGCTGAGGACGATCCCGGCCAGCGCCGCGACGGTGCCCGACAGGACGAACAGCGTCAGCTTGATGCGCTTGATCCGCACGCCCGAGAAGCGGGCCGCCTCGGCGTTGGCGCCGATCGCGAACACGTTGCGCCCGAACGGCGTGGCGTGCAGCAGCAGCGCGAACGCGATCGCCAGCACGACGAACAGCACGAGCACGTTCGGGATCCAGCCGCCGCCGATCGTGCCGAACGCGAGGTCGGTGTACTCGGTCGGGAAGTCGGTGACCGACTCGTCGCCGATGACGACGTAGGCCAGGCCGCGGAACAGCGCGAGCGTGCCGATCGTCACCGCCAGCGACGAGAGCCCCAGGCGCGTGACGAGCACGCCGTTGAACGCGCCGCACAGCGCGCCGACGGCCAGGCACAGCGGGATGATCAGCTCCAGCGGGAGCCCGGCGTTCCACAGGCTGGCCATCACCGCGCTGGAGAGGCCGAGCACCGAGGCGACCGACAGGTCGATCTCGGCGGCCACGATCACGAGCGCGAGCGGCAGCGCCATCAGCGCGATCTCGATGAGGTCCAGCGACCCGGTGGTGATCGTCGCCGTCGTCAGGAACTCGTCCGACAGCCCGGAGCCGACGATGATCACGACCACGATCAGCGCGGCGATCAGCGTCTCCCAGCGCCCGAGGAAGGCGGGCGGCGCGAACTTGGGCCGCGCGTCGGCGGCCAGGGCCTCAGGCGGCACGGCGGGCGCTCCTCTGTCGCAGGGCGGCGTCGAGCCGCAGCCCGACGAAGCGGTCGAAGGCGATCGCCACGAGCAGCAGTGCGCCGATCGCGGCCTGCTGCCAGAACGCGTCGATCTTCAGGAAGATCAGCGACGACGTGATGCAGCCCATCAGCACGGCGCCGATCGCCGCGCCGTAGACGGAGCCGACGCCGCCGGTGATGGCCACGCCGCCGACGACGGCCGCGGCGATGACGCTCAGCTCGTAGCCGGTGCCGGCGGTCGCGTCGACGGTGCCGTAGCGGGCGGTGAACAGCGCGCCGGCCAGGCCCGCGAGCCCGCCGGAGATCACGAACGCGGTGCAGACGCGCAGGTCGATGCGGATGCCGGCCAGCCGCGCGGCGAGCGTGTTGGAGCCGATCGCGTAGAGCTCGCGCCCGGACCGGTAGCTGCGCAGGTAGTAGCCGACGACGAGGACGACGACGAGCGCGATCACCGCGAGCGCCGGGACGCCGAGGATCGTGCCCGTGCCGATGTCCAGGTAGGAGTCCGGCAGCGTCTCGGCGTTGATCTGGCGCCCGTCGGTCCACAGGAACGCCAGCCCGCGGAACGCGTACAGCGTGCCGAGCGTGACGACGAGCGCGGGGACGCGGCCGAACGTGACGAGGATGCCGTTCAGCAGGCCGCAGGCGGCGCCGAGGCCGATCGCCAGGACGAACACGAGGGCGACCGGGGTCCCGCTCGTCGACAGCAGGTCGCCGGCCAGGAACGCCGACAGCGCCAGCACGGAGCTGACCGACAGGTCGACGTTGCGGGTGACCAGCACGAGCGTCTGGCCGACCGCCATGATCGCGAACAGCGACGCGTTGCGCAGCAGGTCGCGCAGCGACTCCAGCTCGATGAAGCGGGGCTCCAGGATCGCGGTGACCGCGACCAGGAGCGCGAGCGCGCCGACGATCCCCAGCTCGCGGACGCGGAAGAACGTCTCGACGAGCTTGCGGGCGCGGGTGTCCGCGCCCGCCGGCGGGGCGGCAGGCGATGCGACCTCGGCCGACATGTCAGGCGGTGGCCTCCTCGATCTGGCCGGTCGCGGCGCGCATGATGCGCTCCTCGTCGGCCTCCTCGCGCGCGAACGCGCCCGTCAGGCGTCCCTCGTGCATGACGAGGACGCGGTCGGCCATCCCCAGGACCTCCGGCAGCTCGGAGGAGATCATGAGGATCGCCACGCCCTGGCCGGCCAGGGTCGACAGCAGCCGGTGGACCTCGGCCTTCGTGCCGACGTCGATGCCGCGGGTGGGCTCGTCGACGATCAGCACCCGCGGGTCGGTCGCCAGCCACTTGGCCAGCACGACCTTCTGCTGGTTGCCGCCCGAGAGGGTGGAGACGGCGTCGTCGAGCCGGTGGTACTTGAGCTGCAGCTTCGTCGCCCAGTCGCCGGCCAGCGCCTTCTCGGCCGCTCCGCGGATGAAGCCCCCGCGCGCGAGCGCGCGCGTGCGGGTGAGCGTCGCGTTGCGGGCCACCGACAGGTCCATGACGAGGCCCTGGTGGCGGCGGTCCTCGGGGACGAAGCCGACGCCGGCGCGCATCGCGGCGGTCGGCCTGCCGGCGGGCAGGCGGCGCCCGTTGACCTCGACGTGGCCGCCGTCGGCGCGGTCGATGCCGAAGATCGCGCGGGCGACCTCGCTGCGCCCGGCGCCGACGAGGCCGGCGAGCGCGACGATCTCCCCGGCGCGCACCTCGAAGCTGACGTCGGTGAACACGCCCTCGCGCGTGAGCCGGTGCACCCGCAGGACGGGCGGCCCGATCGTGGCCGCCTCCTTGGGGAACAGGGCGTCGAGCTCGCGCCCGACCATGCGGCGCACGAGGTCGTCGGTGGTCACGTCGGCGGTGCGCGTGTCGTCGACGACGGCGCCGTCGCGCATGATCGTGACCGTGTCGCAGATCGCGAAGATCTCCTCGAGGCGGTGCGAGATGAAGAGCACGGCGGCGCCGCGGTCGCGCAGCGTGCGCACGACGCCGAACAGGCGCTCCACCTCGGGGCCCGAGAGCGCGGCGGTCGGCTCGTCCATGATGAGGACGCGCGCGTCGAAGCTGAGGGCCTTGGCGATCTCGACGATCTGCTGGTCGGCGATCGACAGGCCGCGCACCGGGCGCTCGGCGTCGAGCTTGACGCCGAGGCGGTCGAGCAGGTCCTGGACCTCGCGGTCCATCCGCCGGCGGTCGATGCGCCGCATGGCGCCGAGCGGGTGGCGCCCCATCACGACGTTCTCGGCGACCGACAGGTCGGGGAAGAGCGTCGGCTCCTGGTAGATCACGGCGATCCCGGCCGCGTTGGCCGCGGTCGGGCTGTGGAAGTCGACGGGCTCGCCGTCGACGAGCATCACGCCGTCGTCGAGGCGGGCGACGCCGCCCAGGAGCTTGACCATCGTCGACTTGCCGGCGCCGTTCTCGCCGAGCAGCGCGCGGACCTCGCCGGCGCGCAGGCTGATCGTGCCGTCGCGCAGCGCGCGAACGGCGCCGTAGGACTTCGTCGCGTCGCGCAGCTCGATGATCGGGGTGCCGGGCGCGGCGGCCCGGTCGAGCGTGGCGGCCTGCGCCGTCACCGACCGTCCCTCTCGTCGGTCTCCTCGACCGTGAGGCCGGCGGACTCGGCCTGGGCGCGCAGCGCGCCCGGCAGCGGCCCGTCGGTGATGATGCCGGTGAGGTCGTCGACGCGGCCGATGACGTTCAGGCCGCGGGCGGTCAGCTTCGAGCGGTCGGCCAGCAGGACGGCCTCCTCGGCGTGGGCGATCATCGCCCGCTTGATCTCGGCCTCCAGCGGGTCGGCGTCGGTGAGCGCGCCGTCGGCGGTGACGCCCTTGACCGAGAAGAAGCAGCGGTCGGCGAAGTGGCCGAGCGTGGTGTGGACGGCGAACGGGCCGACGTAGGACTGGGTGAGGCGGCGGAGCTGGCCGCCGATGCCGATCAGCTCGATCGTCGTCGAGGCGTGGTTGGCCAGGAGCTGCATGATCGGCAGCGAGTTCGTGATGACCGTGGCGCCGATGCCGCGGTCGAGCAGCGCCTGCGCGACGTGCCAGGCCGTGGTGGAGGAGTCGAGGAACACCGCCTCGCCCTCGCAGACCTTCGCGGCGGCGACGGTGGCCAGGGCCGACTTCGCCTCGGTGGCGGTCGCCATGCGCGAGCCGAACGAGTCCTCGTGGGCGGCGATCGAGGGGAGCACGGCGCCGCCGTGGGTGCGGCGGGCGAGGCCGTGGCGCTCGAGGTCAGCGAGGTCGCGGCGGGCGGTCATCGACGAGATGCCGAAGCGCTCCTCGAGCTCGGCGACGGTGACCGATCCGGCGGTGCGGAGCTGGTCGGCGATCGCCGCCCGACGGGCGCCGGCGAGCATGGTGCGCGGCGATGACGTGTTGTGTTCGGTTTGACCCATCTCTCCTCCGAAGCGAACAGAAACCATCACAACAGAACACGACGAGAAATGTCAAGCGCCAACGGAAACCCGGGCGCTGAGCAGGGAGAACGCGAACGCGCTAGGGCGCGAGGACGGCTTCGAGGCGGCGCGGACCGTGCACGCCCTCGACGCGATCGAGCTCGATGTCGCTGGTGGCCGAAGGGCCGCTGACGAGCGTGATCGGGGTGGTCGCGCCGAGCAGCCCGGCGATCGCGTCGGGGACGTCGTCGACCACCTGGTGGGTGCGGATCACGCACACGTGGAGGTCGGGCAGGAGCGTCAGCGCGCGGCGGCCTTGGCCGGCGGTGTGGTCGAGGACGATCGTGCCGGTCCGGGCGATCGCGAGCGCGCAGGCGGTGAGCACGCCGTCGGCGCCGGCGATCGCGTCGTGGTCGAGCGGCGGGTCGTCGGCGATGAGCTCGACGCCGGGCGGTCGGAGCGCATGGTCGAGGTCGGCGGGGATCGCGATCCGCGTGGCCTGGTGGCGGGCGAGGATCGCGGCGATCACGTCGGGGATCGCGGCGGGGTCGTCGACGCGGGTGACCGTCGCGGCGTAGTCGGCGATGCGCTCGGCGAGCAGGTCGGGGTCGCCCGGGGTCGCGTCGGGGGCGGGGATCGGCGGGCGGGGCGTGTCGTCGGCGGGCGCGCGGTCGCCGGTGGCGAGGCGGATGCGGGCGAGGATGTGGGCGCGGGCGTCGCTCACCGGTCGGCCCACCACTCGCGGAAGGTCTGCCGCGGCGGGTCGGGCAGCTCGCGGAAGCGCGTCCAGGGGCGCAGCGGCGCAAGCCGGGTGAGGCGGCGGGCGGCCTGGGCGGCCTCGTAGCGGCGGCGGCTGGCGAACACCGCGGCGGCGGCGCGCATCGCCAGTCGCTCCACGCGCGGCGCGTCGCCGGTCTCGTCCACGACGCGGCCGCGCAGGTGCACCAGGATCGTGGGGATGTCGATCTTGACGGGGCAGACCTCGTAGCAGGCGCCGCACAGGCTGCTGGCCCACGGCAGGCTGGTGTGGTCCTCGAGCTCGGCGAGCTGGGGGGCGAGGATCGCGCCGATCGGGCCCGGATAGGTGCTCGTGTAGGCGTGCCCGCCGGCGCGCTCGTACACGGGGCAGACGTTCAGGCACGCGCTGCAGCGGATGCAGCGCAGCGCGTCGCGGCCGACCGGGTCCGCGAGCGTGGCGGTGCGGCCGTTGTCGAGCAGGATCAGGTGGAAGGCCTGCGGCCCGTCGCCGGGCGTGACCCCGGTCCACAGGCTCGTGTACGGGTTCATCCGCTCCCCGGTCGAGGAGCGCGGCAGCAGGCGCAGCATCGCGCCGAGGTCGGCGAAGCGGGGCAGGACCTTCTCGATGCCCATGACGGTGATGAGCGTGTGCGGGAGCGTCGTGCACATGCGCCCGTTGCCCTCGGACTCGACCACGGCGACGGTGCCGGTGTCGGCGCAGGCGAAGTTCGCGCCCGAGACGCCGACGCCGACCGACAGGAAGCGCCGGCGCAGGTGGCGGCGGGCGGCCGCGGTCAGCTCGGCGGGCTCGCTGGACAGGTCGGGCTCGCCGAGCTTCTCGCGGAACAGGTCGCGGATCTCGACGCGGTTGCGGTGGATCGCCGGCACCAGGATGTGCGAGGGGCGGTCGCCGGCGAGCTGCACGATCAGCTCGGCCAGGTCGGTCTCGTGCGCGGTGATGCCCTGCGCGGCGAGCGCCTCGTTGAGGCCGATCTCGTCGGTCGCCATCGACTTGACCTTGATGACCTCGTCGCTGCCGGCCTCCCGCGTGAGGCGGGCGACGATCGCGTTGGCCTGCGCGGCGTCGCGGGCCCAGTGGACGGTGCCGCCGGCGGCGGTGACCGACGCCTCGAGGCGCTCGAGGTGGACGTCGAGGTTCGCGAGCGCCTCGTCCTTGATCCGCGCCCCCTGCTCGCGCAGCGCCTCCCAGTCCTCCACCTCGGCGACGACCGCGGCGCGCTTGGCGCGGATCGTCGTGGTCGCGGTGCGCAGGTTGCGCCGCTGCTGGGCCTTGGCCAGCTCGGCGGGGGCCAGCACCTGGAACTTGGTCGCGGTCATCCGGTGCTCGCCAGGATCTCGGCCAGGTGCATGGTGCGCACGCCCGCGCGCTGGCGGCGCAGTCCGCCCCCGATGTGCAGCAGGCAGGAGCTGTCACCTGCCGCGCACACGTCGGCTCCGGTGTCGAGCACGCAGCGGACCTTGTCGGACAGCATCGCCGCCGACGTGTCGGCGTTCTTGACCGCGAACGTGCCGCCGAACCCGCAGCACGTCGTCGCCTCGGGCAGCTCCACGAGGTCCAGGTCGCGGACGTTGCGCAGGAGCCGCAGCGGCCGGTCGCCGAGGTGCAGCCCGCGCAGCCCGTGGCAGGTCGGGTGGTAGGTCACCCGATGTGGAAAGGTGGCGCCGACGTCCTCGACGCCGAGCACGTCGACCAGGAGCTCCGTGAGCTCGTACACGCGCGGCACCGTCCGGCCGATCAGTCGCGGGTACTGCTCGCGGACCATGCCCACGCACGACGCGCTCGGCGAGACGACGGCGTCGAACGAGGAGTCGTCGAAGATCCGCGCGAACCGCTTGGCCAGCGGCGCGGCCTCCTGGCGATAGCCGCTGTTGGCGTGCATCTGCCCGCAGCACGTCTGCTCCTGCGGGAAGACGACCTCGTGCCCGAGGCGCTCGAGGATCGCGACCGTCGCGCGGCCCGCCTCCGGCGCCAGCGTGTCGTTCAGGCAGGTGATGAACAGGGCGACCCGCACGGCGGCGCAAGGCTAGGCAATCGACCACGTTCGCACAAGCTCGAACACGAGAACGCACACTCCCGGCGCGCCGCGCTCGAGCGCCGCGCCGCTAGAATGGGAACACAACATCACCACGGGGACGACATGGCTTCGACGCGGTCGGTTTCGTGGCGGTGGTTGCGAGCCGAGGTCCCGGAGGCCTCGTAAAACACCGGGAAAACCATACGTGCGGACTCTCACGAGTACGCCCTCGCCGCTTAGTCCATAGCTAGGCGTTTGTGAGGTTCGGGCCCCGGCCAGCCTGCCGCCGGGCCTCCCGAATCAGATATGCAGGCTCACCCCCGGCGGCCCGCCTCCGCCAAAGGGGGGACATCTTCAGGAGGCTGGCTCCCTGCAACCCGGCCGGCGAGGCGACCAGGGAGCGAGATCAGAGCGCCGGCTACGCTCGTAGAAGCCATTGTCGCGCGGCTGCGGACGCGGGTTCGATTCCCGCCGTCTCCACCTTTCGAGGCCCGCCACCCGGCGGGCCTCGCGCGTTCTGGGCGCCGCACCACTGCCGATCAGAGCGGCCTGGTCGTATGTGATCTCAACGCGACGGCGCGCGGCCTTGGTGGCGTTGCGCGTGGACGTGGCTGCCAGGACCATCGACATCACGACACGATGACTGCTGCTCCGCGTTTGCCTGCGTGTCTCGGCCCGCGGTCGTGTACGGTCGCGCAAGGCGAGAGGGATCAGGAGGATCGCATCGTGCGCTGGGTCGATCAGCCGGAAGCTGTGACGCCGTCCGTCGGCGAAGAGCCGCGCAGGGACGCTCCATCGCTGCCGACCGGCCCGCCGGCGGCGGCATCGGCCGCATCACCGGTGACGAAGATCCCGCGATTTGGCGCCAGCAAGACGGCCGAGCGGCTTCTCGCCGAGTTGACATCCGCCCGGGAGTCGCTTGAGCGCATCGGGGGACTTGAGTACGAGCAGGTTCAGCAGGCCATCGCCGAGCAGCGCCAAGTCCTGGGGAACCTTCAGGCTGAGCGGGCCCGTGTCGAGACCCAGCTTGCGGAGCTTCGCAACCGGGTGGTCGCCACCGAAGAGGCGGAGATTCTGCAGGAGGTTGGCGTCTACGAGTATCGCCACCCGCTCACCGATGCCGCCGCGTACCAGGGACAGCTCAAGGCCTTGCGGGACTCGATCAAGACCTTGGCAAGGGCTGATGGAGGGGCTGTGTTCGGGGCGACGGACTGGACGGTCAACGGATCGCGGCCCCAGGGTCGCAAGATGGTCCGTGATGAATCGTGCTGGGGCTGATGGAGGCTCTGGCGTTTTGTGATCAGGCCAGGGTCTTGTCGCCCTGGCGGGCAGCGTAGAACCTCTGCTCGAACTCGG